>Ga0137433_1000117_pt1 | contig 43955 bp, 36 predicted proteins | sample EasRivERMZT840_2_FD_102335 | JGI IMG/M metagenome (GOLD analysis project Ga0137433, IMG submission 102335) | Soil microbial communities from meander-bound floodplain in the East River, Colorado, USA - East River MetaG ERMZT840_2 | ecosystem: Environmental > Terrestrial > Soil > Floodplain ...
ATCGGCTGTTCCGGCCGATGGCGGACTGGTCGATGCTGACGACTTTATGGACGTGTTCCATGCCGTCGACGCCATCGTGCTCGCCCGGCAGCGCTCGTGTGTCCACGAGTTTTTTCCATAGCGCCTTGTAGAGAATCTCGTTAACGAGGGTGCTCTTGCCGGAACCTGAGGCGCCCGTAATTGCGACCATCACACCGAGCGGGATTTTGACGTCGATCGACTTCAGATTGTTTTCCCGCGCTCCGCGGATCGTCAGCGCTTTGCCGCTTCCTTTGCGCCGCTTTTTCGGCAAGGCAATCGATCGCTTGCCTGAAAGGAATTGTCCGGTCGGCGACTCCTTACAGGTGAGGATGTCGTTCATCTTTCCCTGCACGACGACGGTGCCGCCGTGAATTCCGGGCCCCGGACCCATTTCCACGACGTGATCCGCGGCGCGAATCGTGCTTTCGTCATGTTCGACCACGATGACGGTATTGCCGATGTCGCGAAGGCTTTTCAACGTCGAGATCATCTTGACGTTGTCCTTGGGATGAAGACCGATGCTTGGCTCGTCGAGCACGTAAAGCATTCCCATGAGGCCGGAGCCGATCTGCGTCGACAATCGAATTCGCTGCGACTCACCACCCGAGAGCGTGCCGGACCGGCGATTGAAGTTCAGATAGTCCAGGCCGATTCCCAGCAGCAATTCCACGCGCGCACGTACTTCGTTCAGGACCTGTCGCCCCGCCTGCGCTCCGCGGCCCGCCGGTTTGACGGTGCCGAGGAATGCGTGAAGTTCATCGAAGTTGAGCTGGCCAATTTCGAAAATGTTTCTGCCTGCGACCTTGAACAAAAGGCGCGTCGCGCGGACGCGCGCGCCATTGCAGTCGGGGCAGGTGTGTTCGACCATTACCTTGTCGAGCCACTCTTCCATCCTGGAGTTCGCTTCGCCCTGCTGCCGGTAACGCCGGTACCAACGTTCGATGCGCCGCGCGATTCCGCTGAAGCCGACATGTTTTCCCGCGCGGTCATCGCGCTTCTCTTTAGCGTCGGGCGGCACGAGCATTTCGATTTTTTCGGGCTCGATCCCATAAAGAATCGCGTTGCGGGCGGCCTCGGACAGTTTCTCCCAGGGCGCCTGGAGCGAGAAACCGATCGCCTTCGACAGGCTGTACATCATCTGACCGTCCCATGTGTCCGGGTTGTATTTGAACGCCTCTTTCACGAAACAGCCGTCGACGATGCTTCGACGCGGATCCGGGATCAGCAATTCCGGATGCGTGAGCTTGTCCACGCCGAGGCCGCCACAGGTACGGCAGGCGCTTTCGGGATCGTTGAACACGAAATAGTAGGGGCCGATGTCGCCATAGATGAAGTGATGCGTCGCGCTGCATGTCGATGCATAGAACCGTTCCGTCTCCGCTTTTCCGGCTCCTTTGACGACATGGACCTGCATCAGGCAGTCGCCTACCAGCAACGCGCTCGCGATACCCGCCTTGATGGCCTTCTCGTGCTTACGTCCGACGATGAAACGGTCAACGACAGCGTCCATGTGCCGGATTTTGGATTCATTCAGATCGAGCTCTTCGGAAAGGTCGACAGGTTTGCCATCGATGATGAGGCGCCGGCAACCCTTCTTGCGCACGTCGGTAAACACAAAATCGAGTTCCTCGCCGTACACGCGGAATACCGGCGCGCGCAGTTCCACCTCCGCGCCCTCCGGCAGCGACACGATGGCTTCGAGAATCTGGTTCGCTGTCTTGCTCGGCACAGGCTCGCCGGTGCGCGGGCAGTGCGCCTGAGCAATCGTTGCGAAGAGAAGGTTCAGGTAGCTGGCGATGTCCGTCATCGTGCCGACGGTGGACCGCGGATTGTTGCCAACCGTCTTCTGCTCGATCGAGATCACCGGGGAGAGGCCAAACACGAAATCGACATCCGGCTTCGCTACCTGCGCAACAAACCGTTTGGCATAGCTCGACAGCGATTCCATGTAACGCCGCTGGCCTTCGGCATAGATCGTGTCGAACGCGAGGCTCGACTTTCCCGAACCCGACAGACCGGTGACCACAACGAGACTGTCGCGCGGAATCTCGAGCGAGATGTTCTTGAGGTTATGCACGCGCGCGCCCTGAACCGCGATCGTCGTTCGCGCCGATGCTCTTCCAGTCGCATTAGTTGCCATCGGACATTAGAATAGTCGAGTTTCAGAGACTGTAGGAGGCAGTGAATACATATGACCGACGAAAAAAAGGACCGGATTGAGAGCGTCCTGGACGAAGTCAACCCGGCGCGCCGCCGCTTTCTCCAGCGCATTCTGATTGGGAGTGGCGCCGTCGCACTGATCTCGGGACCTGCATCCGAACTGCTGGCCCAGCGTGGTGAGGGCGGCGGCGGTAAAGGCGGTAAGGGCGGCGGCAAAGGTCCGGGTGGTGGTGGAAAAGGTCAGGGCGGTAAAGGTCAAGGTGGCGGCAAAGGCCCGGGCAGCGGCGGTAAAGGTCAGGGTGGAAAAGGCCAGGGCGGTGGCAAAGGGCAAGGCGGCGGCAAAGGCCAAGGTGGCGGCAAAGGTAAGGGAGTGTAGATCCGCCTGGTGTAAACCGACTGCAATCCCCTCCTCGTGAGAGAGGGGTGGCTGCGGCGAAGCCGCAGACGGGGTGGTCAGGCACAAGCCATGTTGAAGCCTGCAAGAACGCGATACCAAAACGGCTTGTGACTGACCACCCCGTCCGCTCCAACAAGGTAGCTTCGCGATATTTGCTTGATGTCGCGTCCACCCCTCCTCTCGAGGAGGGGATTCTGCTTGCGCTCAACTTTCTCGCAAAGCATGAACGAAGTCCGACTGATTCGAAATCCATTCCTGGCCCTCGCGCCCCTCGACGACTCCTATCTCGCGTATGACATGGAACGCGGCCGGCTTCACCGGCTCAATCCAGCGGCCGCGTTGATTCTGGAGTTGTGCGACGGAACTCGGAGCGCCGAAAGATTAAGATCCGAACTTGCCGCCCTCGACGTAACCCTCACGGACAAAGCCTGCAGCGAATGGATCGATCAGGCGTGTAATGACGGATTACTGATGCCGTCCGCTCCCGTTTCGCCGACGCTCTCAGAGATCTTGTCCCAGGCCCGATCCCTCCGCGACCACGGTGAGACACTCGCTGCCTTTACATGCCAGCGACACGCGACACTCCTCTTTCAATGCGATGCCGGCGAGTGGAAGTTTCTCGGCGAACTTGCGCACATCGTTGGCCGGCGGGCCGATGCCAGGGAAGCCTACGAGCAGTATCTGAAGCTTCAGCCCGATGACGCGGAGATCTCGCACATCCTGAATGCGCTGCGCGACGAGCCGCCCCCGCCTCGCGCGCCGGATCGCTGCATCGAACACCTTTATGCGCGGTTTTCGGAATTCTACGATGACAGCATGTGCGGCGATCTCGAGTATCAGGCTCCGAGCCGCCTCATGGAAGTCGTCGCGTCAGAACTCGGAGAACGAGGAAGTCTCGATGTCCTGGACCTCGGGTGCGGAACCGGATTGTTCGGCAGGGAAGTGCGTTCACGATCGCGCCGGCTAACGGGTGTCGATCTCTCGCCCGAAATGGTCGCTCTGGCACAGGCCGCCGCCGTCTACGACGAACTCGCGGTCGGCGAAATCACGGCATGGCTTGCTTCGCGCCACGGCGCCGAGTTTGATCTGATCGCGGCCTGCGACAGCCTGATCTACTTCGGCGATCTGCGCCAGGTGGTCGTTCCGGCAGTTCGACTGCTTCGTCCCGGCGGCCTGCTGGCTTTCACTCTCGAACGCGGCGAGACACAGCCTTTTCTGCTGACCGATTCCGGACGCTACTGTCACACAGCGGCGCACGTCAAAGAGGTTGCTGAAGAAGCGGGTTTCTCCAACGTCACGATTTCCGAGAGCTTCCTCCGATACGAATATGGCGAGCCGGTTACCGGCCTTGTCGCGGTGTTGCGGCGATGAAGAACGCGAGCTGTTGCACTGACGTATTGCTCTTCCTGGTCAGCTGACCGGTGGTCGACGCTTTCCCGATGATCCCCTGATCGGCCAGATATTCGCAGGCCAGCGTCACTCCTTCGACGTTGAAGTTCCGTTTGAAGTGATCTTCGATCTCCGTACAGGAGCGCGCTTCGCCGGCCTCGCGCAGATGATCGATAACGGGGCTGAATAGTGTCCGGGCGCGCGCGGCCATGTATGCGTCGACCGCCTCCAGCGCTGTCTGCACGCCCTTTCGCGTTTTCTTCGTGTTCAGCAGGTCCGAATAAATGATTTTGAAAAACGCAGGATTCAGCTTCATGGCCTGCGGGATGACTTCACGATCTGCCAGCATGCGCGCTCCGATCACCTCGACCTGCGCGAGCGGCGTCGCCGCGTAAAGAAGCCACAGAGCGGTGTAGTCGAGGTCGGCTCGCGTGATGAACCATTTGTGCGCTTTGTAGATCGGCGGCAACGCGCACGTGCCGGCAGTCAGGAGCTGCACCTGAGTATCGCGCTCGCCGATCTGCGACAGACGCGCGCACAGATCGGCAATGGTGGGGTCATGCGTGTAGAGCAGCCGGCCTTTTGCCAGCAACGAATGCATGAATGAATTGTGGATCGAGGCTTCGACGGTTTTCCGGAACTCTGTGCGCGGCATGAGGCACGCGTGGACATTCACGCCGTTCGCGTAGAGGGCGAGGTCCGTGGCGTCGACCTTCCTGTCGTCGATCGTCACCAGGACGAGGTCGATGTCCGACTTTGCCCAGACGGTGTCATGCGACATGCTGCCGCAGAGGACGACCGCAAGGATCGATCGATCGGTTTTGATCTGCTCGACAAGCGTATCGAGCGCATGAGTGAACTTGTGTTGAACTGCCCCGTCTTTCAAACATGCCTCCGGGTCTTTCGGTTAACTCACAACGGCATGAGGAGTCAATATTCTCAAGGTTTCGAAAATACAGGCCTTGAATTCTCGAACGAAAGAGTTACACTCATACCTTAGAAAGGATTAATAGAATGATTAAAACAAAGTACGAGGCGTTGGAAGACTTTTTGAAGCATCAAAACAATGACGCAATTCCGATTAAGTTTGAGGAAATCGAGCGCATTATCGGCGCAAAACTTCCGGCTTCGGCTTTTAAGCATCGGCCGTGGTGGAGTAACAACCCTTCTAATAGTGTTATTACTAATGCTTGGTTGAATGCTGGTTTTAAGACCGAGAAGGTGGACATGAAAGCCCATGAACTCGTTTTCCGACGCATTGGAGGCCCAAGGTCCGAGCACGGTGCACCAACACCCGCATCTGAAGGACGTGGGCCAAAAACCCCTCTCTCCTACCCGCTCGAGTTGAGGCATCCATTGTGGGGCGTTTTGAAGGGAACAATCCGCGTGACTCGTGGCACGGATCTGACGGAACCGGCGGATCCGGAATGGGGGGCGTAATTGAAGCCGATCCTGCTCGACACTTGCGCTGCGATTTGGATCGCCGAGGACGAGCCACTCGCCGCTGACGCCGTTCAGGCGATTGATGCCGCAAGAGAGGGCGCGATTATCTTCGTTTCCCCCATGAGCGCCTGGGAAGTCGGCATGCTCGCTGCAAGGAAGCGGCTCACTATCGCCATGGAACCCGAGGCATGGTTTGAGAAATTTCTTGCAGTTCCAGGCACACGTTTGGCGCCGCTGACCTTGAGTATTCTCATCGCATCATCGTTTCTGCCTGGTGATCCACCACGCGATCCCGTTGATCGCATTATCGCCGCAACGGCGCGCGAGGGTGGCTATCGCGTGATCACACGCGACCGCATGTTGCTGGACTATGCTCTGCAGGGATACATGTCTGCGATCGCCTGTTGACCGCCCAGACAGATGAGGCGTCGCCCTTTGTCCCGCAGGTTCTGTTCGACAACAGACAATGCGGGCAACGCGAAATTAAGATAGTCTTGCAAGCAATCAAACACGAAAAAGGAGTGATCATGAGTCGTGAACGATTGTCGAGATGGACACTCGCGCTGATATTCATCGCGGCCGCCCAGTTGTTGTGCGCGGAGACAGCGCGCGCTCAGGCGCGAGCCACTGTGGCATCGATGCGAACGCAGTACAACACCGTCAAGACACAGGCGAAACCCACAGGCGAACTGAAGAAAAAGTTCGACGCGCTTGACGAGCAGATCGCGCGCGCGGGGCGTTCTGGTCGATCGGGCGAACAACGCCGCCTGTATGCCCAGGGGATCGCTCTTGCAGCCGGCCGGGAATGGACGCCTCAGGTGGAATTCACGACGTCTCTGGCGCTGCGAACCGAACGCGTATTCGTCGATGCCGCAAAGTCCGTCGGCTTCCGGCTCGAGCAGATCTACGCGCCTTCGATCGAACTGACCGAGCCTTTATCGGTTCGCGTCGCATTGCATAAGGCGGGAACCGGCGGAGGCGGCAATCAGCTCGGGGAAAAGCTTCAGGATGCCGGTTCATTCGACGGTGTCAGCCGCGACCTCATCGACGATCCGCTTCGCTTCGACATGGACCTGTCCGGCGTTCCCGACGGCCGGACCATCGTTCGCACCGAGACATTTCAAGGCGGCCAGTCGCTCGGCGCTGCGACGCTGGGCATCGAGGTTCATCGAGGACTCGACCAGCGGCTGCGTCAGCTCGAATCCGGAGTGCAGCAAGTGAAAGGTCTGGACACGCTCCTTGCGGAAGTCCTCTATCCGGTCGATTACATCCGCAACGTCGATCGCGGCCGCATCGCGATCGGCCAGTTCAACTACGACCGGGAAATTGCAGCAGCCGAAGCGGCGCTCGCGAGTCTGAAGGCCGGGAAAGATACATTTGCGGGGAAGACCGGTGATTTCAAACGTCATTACGATTTCCGCGAAGCCGGCGAGGTCATGCCCTATCGTCTCTACGTTCCGACCTCTTATAAAGGCGACCGCGCCTATCCGCTCGTCGTGATGCTCCACGGCAACGGCGGCACGGAAAACACATTTATGGATGGGCAAAACGGAGGCCTTCAGCAGTTGGCCGAAGAACGCGGGTATCTCGTGGTGGTGCCGCTCGGCTATCGCGTCGATGGAGGATATGGTTACAACAACGGGTCGCGCTCGGCGGAAGAGATGCGCAAGCTTCAACTGAGCGAGAAGGACATCCTGAATGTTCTGGAGTTGATGAAGAAGCAGTATCGGGTCGATGCCAACCGGACCTACCTTGCCGGACATTCCATGGGCGGGTCGGGAACCTGGTACCTCGGGGCGCGCCATCCAGAGCCCTGGGCGGCGTTAGGTTCTTTTGCCGGGGCCGCTACGCCGGAAACGATTCCACCCATCGCCCGCACGCCCCAGTTCATCGTTCATGGCGACGCGGATGCGACCGTTACTGTCGATCGGTCGCGTAATATGTCCGCGGCTCTGCGGAAACTCGGCGTCGAGCATCAGTACATCGAAGTGCCGGGTGGAACCCATGGGAATATCGTCGGGCCCAACTTCAAGCCCATGTTCGATTTCTTCGACAAGCATCGTAAGACTCAATCGAATTGACGCCCACGCAGCCATGTTGTAAAAGTGTTGGCAACTATTTCGGAATCAATCATCTGGACTACTTGGAGGTGCGATGCGTCGCCTTTATCTGTTTTCGGCCCTGTGCCTGACAGCAATCGGTGTTACGTCAGCCCAAACCCGGGAGTTTACGGACGCTCAAAAGAGCTTCTGGTCCTTTCAATCGGTTAAGAAGCCGGCGGTCCCCGGGGTCAAAAACAAAGATTGGGCGAAGAATCCGATCGACGCCTTCGTCATGGCGAAGCTCGAGGAGAAGCAGATCGAACCCAACAAGCCGGCCGACAGGCGAACGTTGCTCCGACGCGTGACCCTCGACATGACCGGCCTGCCTCCGACGGATAAAGAAGTCGACGCATTCCTCGCCGACACTTCTCCCAATGCATTTGAAAAGGTCGTCGACCGTCTGCTCGCTTCGCCTGCTTACGGCGAGCGCTGGGGACGTCACTGGCTCGACGTCGCTCGCTATGCCGACAGCGACGGATTCAAGGCCGACGCCACGCGCCCTAACATCTGGCGATATCGCGACTACGTCATTCAGGCCTTCAACGAAGACAAACCATACAACCGCTTCATTCGTGAACAGATCGCAGGTGACGAGTTGTATCCCGGCGATCACGATGCCATGGTCGCGATGGGATTCAACCGTCATTGGATCGACGAGACCAATGCCGCCGGTCTGCTCACACGCCGGCAGGAGACCCTCGACGAAATCACGACGGCGACCGGTTCCGCGTTTCTCGGCGTAACCATCGGCTGCGCCCGCTGCCACGACCACAAATACGATCCGATTCCGCAGCGCGACTATTACCGGCTGCAGGCGTTCTTCGCGAACACCTCCTACGGCGATGGCGCGCTGCCGGTAAAGGATCGCGTCGAACGGCAGAAGTACGAAACGCAGATAGCGCTGTGGGAAGAGAAGACAAAGGACATCCGCGCCGAGATGGCGGCTTTGCTCGAACCGCTTCGCGCGCAGCGGATAAAAGGCGGAATTTCGACATTCGAAGATGAAGTTGTGGAAGCCATCCTGATGGATCCGGCCAAACGCAATCCGTTCCAACAGATGATGTTCCACACGGCGTCGTCGCGAATCACTTTCGATGAAGAACCCGATGCCCGCACGCTGCGATCGCTGAAAGGCGACGCCGCGACACGCTACGGCGACCTGAAGAAGAAACTCGCGGAGTTCGACTCCATCAGGCCGGCCGCTCCACCGGAAGGTCAGTTCATGATCGACATCAGCACCACCGCGCCGCCGACTCACGTGCTGGGTCGCGGTGACCTCATCAACAAGGGTGAAGAGGTACAGCCCGGGTTCCTGTCGATCCTCACAGCGGCCGACGCGAAGATCACCGCGCCCGCCGGACTCAACTCCACCGGAAGGCGAACCGCGCTGGCCGAATGGCTGACCGATCCAAAGAATCCGCTGGTCACGCGCGTCATGGTCAATCGCATCTGGCACTATCACTTTGGCCGCGGCATCGTGTCGTCCCCGGGCGATTTCGGTCGCATGGGTATGCGGCCGACACATCCCGAGCTGTTGGATTATCTGGCATCCACGTTCGTGGAGAACGGCTGGAGCATCAAGAAGCTGCACAAGCAGATTCTGTTGTCGAATACCTATCAGGTATCCAGCGATAACCAGGCGAAAGCTGCCGAGGCCGATCCCGACAACAAATTGATGTGGCATTACAACCGCCGTCGTATCGAGTCCGAAGCCATTCGCGACTCGATGCTTTACGTCAGCGGACTCCTGAATCCCGAGATGGGTGGGCCCGGCGTCATGCCGCCGGTGCCGCCGGGAACTTTGTCCGATCTGTCCGCGACGGCTGTTGCCGGTGGATGGAAAGCAGACACGGATGCGGCGAAGCAGACTCGTCGCAGCGTGTACATCTTCGTGCGCCGGAATTTGCTGTATCCGATGATGCATGAGTTCGACACGGCGAATACGTTCGAAGTCTGGCATCAGCGGAAGAACACGGTCACCCCATCGCAGTCGCTCGACCTTATGAACAATGAAACGATCCTGAATTGGGCGCAGGCCCTTGCAGGTCGCGTGCTGAGCGACGGTAAGGTCGCATCCGAATCGCTGGAACAGGTCGATCGCGCGTTCCGGCTTGTCTATGGCCGGCGTCCTGCAGCCGAGGAGCAGAAGGTGTCCGCGGCGTTCCTTGGCAAACAGGTTCCGATCATGGCTTCCCGTCTGGCGAACGGAAAGGCGAAACCGGCGATGCCGACTCAGATACCCGACGGCATGGAACCTGCGCGAGCGGCCGCTCTGGTCGATCTGTGTCACATGCTGCTGGCTTCGAATGAATTCCTGTACATCAATTAGGAGGGCTGCGCGATGCTAGACAAACTCAAACATCACTTGAGAGTATCCACGAGACGAGAATTCTTCGCGCGTGCGGGCAGCGGTCTCGCTGCGATGGCCCTTGCCGACCTCCTCGCAGAGGATGCCTTTGCGCAACGCGTCGATCCATTGGCGGCGAAGAAGCCCCACGTCACGCCGAAGGCGAAAAACGTCATCTTCTGTTTCATGGAAGGCGGTCCCAGCCACGTCGATCTGTTCGATCCGAAACCGGAACTGGCAAAGTACGCAGGGCAGCCCGTGCCGCCGTCCATGCGTCCGGAAAAGTTCATTACCGGATTCGGCACGCACCGCAACGGCCTGATGCCGTCCAAGCACACGTTCAAGCAATATGGCCAGAGCGGCCTTTGGTTTTCAGACTGGCTTCCCCATATGGCGCAACTCGCCGATGACTGGGCAATGGTTCGCTCATGCCAGTCCGACGCCGTCAATCACGTCGGCGGCGTTTGCCAGATGAATACAGGCGACATCCTCGCGGGCCGTCCATCATTGGGCGCCTGGGCAACCTACGGTCTCGGCAGCGCGAATCGCAATCTGCCGACTTTCGTCGTGATGCAGGACGACAAGGAAATACTCGGCGGAGTTCAAAACTACAGCGCGGGCTTTCTTCCGGCGGTTTACCAGGGATCGTTGTTCCGCAAAGGCGACACGCCGATCCTGAACCTCAAGCCACCCGACGGCACGACCGACGAACAGCAGCGGAGCAAGCTCGAATACTTGAAACAGTTGAACGACCGCTTCTCCCTCGGCAAGGACGAAGACTTCGAACTCGACGCGCGTACTCGCTCCTACGAACTCGCATACCAGATGCAGTCTGCGGCGCCGGAAGCCGTCGATCTCAGTAAAGAGACGGAAGCGACGAAGAAACTCTATGGCATCGATGAGCCTGAGACCGCAGCGTACGGGAATCTCTGTCTGCTCGCCCGGCGCCTTGTCGAACGCGGAGTGCGGTTTGTCGAAATCTATAGCGGTTCCGGCTCGCGCTGGGACGCGCACAGCGATCTGGAAAAGAATCACACCCAGAATTGCCGCTCGGCCGACAAGCCGGTCGCCGGCCTGCTTGCCGACCTGAAATCGAGGGGCATGCTGCAGGATACGCTTGTCGTGTGGGGTGGTGAATTCGGCCGCACCCCCTTCTTCCAGGGAACCTTCGACGAAAAAGCGGGGCGCGATCACAATCAGTGGGGATTCACGATGCTCTTTGCCGGCGGCGGCGTAAAAGGCGGGCAGGCGATCGGCACCACCGATGAATTGGGATTGAAGGCGATCGAGGAACCGCATCACATCCACGATCTCCACGCATCCATCCTTTATTTAATGGGACTGGATCACCTGAAGACCACGTACATGCGCCTCGGCCGCGCCGAGCGCCCGACCGTTGCCGGCGGTCATCTCATCACCAAGCTCTGGGCATGAAGATTCTGGTTTTGATGGCCGTCCTGATGCAGTCGCTTCCGGACGGCCCCGGCAAAGACGTCACCCAGAGTGTCTGCAGTCTCTGCCACGATGCCGCGTCCGCCGTCCTCGGCAAGCAGTGGAACAAGGACGAGTGGGAACGCAAAGTCATCGAGATGCTCCAGGAAGAGCCCGATGTCACACGCGAAGAGCGCACGGCCATCGTGGAGTACCTGTCGACCTTCTTTCGTCCGGGCGGAAAAATCTATATCAACAAGTCGGTGGCGAAGGTGCTGGAAGGTGCGTTGGAAATTTCTTCTGAAGCTGCCAACGCCATCGTTCGTTTTCGCGACAGGAACGGCGACTTCAAAAGCTTCGATGATCTGAAAAAAGTCCCGGGCGTGGATGCCGCGCGAGTCGAACGAAAAAAAGACCTGCTGATTTTCTAAAATTCCGCCCCCTCTCCCTCCGGGCCCTCCGGGAGAGGGGGCGCGGCCTCTATTACCCGCTCAAATACACTCCAAAAAAAACAGTTGACGTCACGACTGAATAGTACTATTTAAATAGTACTATGAGATCGAAACAGCCCGGATTGACCGAACACGAACTCGAAATCATGAAAGTCATTTGGGAACGAGACAGCGCGTCGGTGCGCGACGTCTACGAGGAACTTCTGAAGACGCGCAAGATCGCATACACGACCGTCATGACAGTCATGGGAGTGCTCGAGCAGAAAGGCCGTCTTAAAAAGACGCTCCATGGACGCGCGTATGTCTACCGGCCTTCACAGCCTCAAAGCGAAGTCGTGACCGGCATGGTGCGGGATTTCGTCAGCCGCGTCTTTAACGGCATGTCGAAACCGCTGCTCGTTTCCATGCTGGAGGACGGAAAGATCACTGAAGAGGAGCTGGACGAAGTGAAGAAGCTCCTGAAAGAGAAACGGAGGAAGAAATGACTGCCGAGTTGTCGCTTCACAATCTCGCCGTCTGGGCTGCGCAGGTATTCGTGATCACTTCGATAGGCGCGTTCCTTCCGGTCCTTTTTCGAATGCGCCACTCGCGCTCGAAGCTTCTGTACAACAGGCTGCTTCTGGCTGCGGCGTTGCTGCTGCCGTTGATCCAGCCGATGCAGCGGGACGTTATCGTCATGAGCGCCGTCGAGCCGGCGCCGGTTCCGCCCACTTCGTCGACCGCAACTTCAGCCGTTCCACAGCAGTCCGCGTCGGTGGACTGGAACGTGGTGGTGCTCGGAGTTCTGGTGGCCGGCTTCATAGTCCGGCTTGTCTGGCTTGCCGGCGGCCTGTGGCAACTGCGGCGGCTCAGGAATTCGTCGACGGTGGTTCATCCGTTGCCGCCGGCGATCCGGACAGCGCGAACCCTCACATTGACGGACGCGTTGTTCTGTACATCGGACAGCGTCAAAGGCCCCGTGACTTTCGGATTCCGGCAGCCGATCGTACTTTTGCCGGCGGCGTTTCTGAACATGACGGAAAGCGCCCAACTCAGCATTGCGTGCCACGAATTGATCCATGTCCGGCGCAAGGATTGGTTGTTGACGATGGCTGAAGAAGTCGTCGCTGCTCTTCTGTGGTTCCAGCCTGCCGTGTGGTGGCTGCTGGCCGACAGCCGGCTCGCGCGCGAACAGGTTGTCGATGCGTCGGTCGTTTCGATCACGGCGGCGCGAGAGTCGTACATCAACACACTTTATTCGCTCGCAGGCGGCAAGTGGGAAGCGGACATTGGCGTCGCATCGCTGTTTCTCCACAGGCGCCAGTTAACGCAACGAGTGCATTCACTTTTGGCGGAGGTTTCCATGTCGAGATTGAGACTTATGTTCACTTATTGTTCGATGGCCGGGATTCTGACGTTCGCAGGTTGGTTGATACTCGCATCGCTTCCTTTGGTGGGGCAGGCTGAAGTCCGATACGTTCCGCCGGCGCAGAATCGTCCGGGATATGTTGTGAACCGTGCCCCGCTCTTCTATCCCGCCGACGCCCTGCAAAGACGCATCGAGGGCCAGGTCGTCGTCGAATTGAGTTTCAACACCAGAGGCGAGGTCGTGGATTCGAGAGTGCTCTCAGGGCGTGAGGAACTGCGACTGGCTGCGATGCAGACGGCATTACAGGGCAAGTACGAGATCGACAGCGAACGTACGCTTCAGGTGATCGTCGACTTCAAATTGCCCGCGGCAGGCCAGCGCGGCGTCGGTCCGACGCCTGTTGGGGCGCCGCCGGGACAGCGCAACGGCGCCAGGCAACCGGCTCCGGCTCCCCGGCCGAGCGTGACGATCACAGCCGACGGCGCCTTTACCCAACTCAGTGGGAGCGTTGTGGACCGATCGCGCAACAGCGTATCTGGAACCGGGATCCCCGGTGTACGCATTACCGCTACAAGTTCAACCAATGCGAACGCCGCTGCTGTGTCTGTACTGACGAATGCCAACGGCGAATATCAGTTTTCGACACTTCCTGGGGGCGCTTATACATTGAGCGCAGACATGCCCGGCTTCCGCGCGCAGTCCTACAACGGCGTGAAGCTGGCCGACTCGCAGCAGGTTCGACTTAATTTCGGGCTTGTGCCGGATACGCCGACGCCCGGGCCCGGCCTTCCATTTCCGGTGAGGGCTGCAGGAACGGCACCGGCGCGTGTTCGCGTGGGCGCGAACGTTGCCGCATCGAATCTCATCGCTCAGGTCAAACCGGACTATCCGGCGGATGCGAAAGCGCAAGGCATAACGGGAGCCGTCATACTCGAGGCGGATATCAACAGAGAAGGGAAGGTCGTCGGGTTGAACGTCGTCAGTGGCGATCCCGTCCTTGCGAAAGCGGCAATGGATGCGGTACGTCAATGGGTCTATCAGCCCTTGATGATGAACAGCCAGCCGGTCGATGTCGTGACGATGATCACCGTGAATTTCCAGTAGAGCCTTCATGCTGACCTCTTGCGCGATAAAAAGCTGGAACCGATAATGCTCGATTCGTGTCTATAAGCAGGTCAGGAGTGTACCTTCATGAAGCCAGCCGGAAAAGTGCTGCTGTTTGTTGCGTCCTTAGCGTTTGCAGTCGCGCCGATGTTGTCTGAGACGAGGCCTCAGGCAGCGTCTCCCAAACCAACGTTTGAAGTCGTTTCCATCAAGCCGAGCGCCCCGAACCTGAACATACGCGGGGGCGGCCCTCGTGGAAACAGTGTGACCATGGTTGGTGGATCGTTGAGGATGCTGCTCCAACAAGCATATGCGAAGCCGAACGCGACAGGAGGCGGCACACAGCAAATCCAGATTATTGGAGGGCCGAACTGGATCGACTCCGATCTCTACGACATCAATGCCAAAGCAGATTGTTCCGCAGGCCCGATTCCTCGCGAACAGATGCAGTTGATGATGCAGTCGATGCTGGAGGATCGGTTTAAGCTGAAGGCGCGCGTCGAAACTCGGGAATCCCCGGTGTATAACCTCGTCCTCGGCCGAGACGGTTCGAAGATGAAGATGTCTGAAGATCAGAGCGCGTCGGCTCCCGCACCGATCGGCCCGCCTCAGCTCTGCGGCCCTGCGCCGCCGCCGATCACTCTACCGCCGCCGTTGCCGCCACCTCCCGGTGGACCTGGTGCCCCCGGCTTCACGCCTCCGCCTCCGCCGCGAGGCGCTTTGCGGATGATGATGGGTCCTGCAGGCATGACCATGCAGGGATCAGCAACACCGTTCGGCAACTTCGTAAGCTTTCTGGGGCAGTTCTCCGGTCGTCCGGTGATCGACAAAACGGGCCTCAAGGGGCTGTTTGATTTCACGCTGCAGTTCAGTCGCGAAGGCATCACCCTGCCGGGACTGGTCGGCGGCCCACCGCCGGGACTCGGGATCGGCGGACCGGGTGGTGGAGGACTTGGTGGACCGGCTCCGGTTGACCCGGCGGCCGATCCCATTCCATCGCTGTTCACCGCGATTCAGGAACTCGGACTGCGATTGGAATCCACTAAGGGGCCCGTCGAGGTGCTTGTCGTCGAGAGCGCGGAGAAGCCGACCGAGAACTAACGCCGCACGATCGCAGTTTTGTAGCGCACTTCCCTAATCACGACAATTTTGTTTTCGTACGAGCAGATTCCCCTCCTCAGCCGAGGAGGGGTGGCTACGCCATTAAGAAGACGGTGCGAAGCTTCCGCAGCGGCGCAGACGGGGTGGTGCTGGTCCAGAAAACGAATCGGTACTTGACCAGCACCACCCCGACCGCTCCAACTAAGGTGGCTTCGCGAAATTCTCTTGATGTCGCGGCCACCCCTCCTCGGCTGAGGAGGGGAATCTGCTCGTGTTCCAGCACAACGATGTAGGCGGAAAAACCGCGACCTACAGTCTTGTCGGCTTCACAAAAGCCTCGATTCATAGAATTTCCTTCAGAATCAAATCAATAGCTCGTCGAACCGCACTGGCACCGGTCTTGCACTTGCAACGCCCGGTATGACTACGTTCGACCGTACTGCATTCCGTGCCGGCTGCGTTGCCGCGGTGATTGTGACCGCGCTCATCGCGTTGGGATCCCGAGGCCTTCTACATTTCGATTGGGCCCTGACCACCTACGCTGTCGGCAGCATCTTTGCCGCGTTCGCCGTTGTGTATCGATACGGCGTCTGGGCGCAGCGTCCTCCGACGAGGATGTATTTGAAACGCGGCATCCAGGCCTTCTTTTCGAAGAAGCGGAACACCGGCACACTCGGCAAACTCCTTCTGGACAATTTCGTCCTGCAACGATTCATCACCAGACGCAGCAAGGAACGATGGCTGATGCACGCGTGCCTTTCCTGGGGCGGAATGCTTGCGTTTGCGATCACCTTTCCACTCGTCTTCGGCTGGATTCATTTCGAGTCGCTTACCGACAATGCCGAGGTTTATCGCGTTTACGTTGCGGGATTCGCCGTTGAAGAGTTTCAGGTTCACAGCCTGCGTGGGTTTCTTCATTTCAATCTTCTGAACATTTCAGCCGTCGTCCTCCTGCTGGGGCTCGTCCTCTCGGTCAAGCTCCGGATGAGCGACAAGGGTGAACTCGCCACTCAAACCTTCGCCGACGATGTCTTTCCCGTTCTGCTGCTCTTTGCGGTGTGCATCACGGGCTTGATGCTGACCGTAAGCGCCAAAGTGCTCGCCGGGTCGGGATTTCAGTTCATCGGCATGGCTCATGCGGCAAGCGTGATCGGTCTGCTGCTGTATCTCCCGTTCGGCAAGCTCTTCCACATCATTCAGCGCCCCCTGTCGCTGGGCGTCTCGTTCTACCGGGACGCCGGCCGCGCCGGCGGCGCCGCAAGTTGCCGCCGGTGCGGCGATGATTTCGCGTCCCGCATGCACGTTGACGATCTCAAGACCGTGCTTGACGAACTTGGATTCAACTTCCGGTTCGCGACGCCAGACGGCGAGATTCATTACCAGGAGATCTGTCCTCCGTGCCGCCGCCGGCTGCTTGCGCTGAATCAGGGAAGGGCGTTGGGGCGATAGCGATGGCCATACTCTCAGCCGACGAAAATAAGCTCATTGAACGATACGGCCCTCATTTGAACTATGAGCCGCCCGGAGGCTGGGACGAGCAGCGGGAATGCTCGCTCGTGAAGACGCACTGCTGTTTCTGCGGCGTTCAGTGCGGCATCCAGCTCAAGGTTCATGACAACAAAGTCGTCGGCTTCGAGCCGTGGGAAGAGTTTCCAGTCAACCGTGGAATGCTTTGCCCGAAGGGCGTCAAGCGCTACCTGCAGAACGAGCATCCCGACCGGATTCTGTCGCCGTTGATTCGCACGCGCGATGGTTTTCGCGAAGCCACGTGGGACGAGGCTCTCAACGTGACTGTCGAAGCGATTCGAAAGATCCAGTCGAAGTACGGACGCGACGCGTTCGCCATGCTCGGCGGAGCATCGATGACGAACGAGAAAGCCTACCTAATCGGAAAGTTCGCGCGCATCGCGCTCGGCACTGCGAACATCGATTACAACGGACGGCTTTGCATGGTGAGCGCCGGCGCCGCCAACAAGATGGCCTTCGGAGTGGACCGGGCGGCAAATCCGTGGAGCGACATTCCGCTGGCGAAAGCGGTGATCATCAGCGGCGCGAATATCGGTGAATGTTTCCCGATCCTGACCGACTACGTGTGGCGCGCCCGAGACAATGGCGCGAAGATCATCGTCATCGATCCTCGAATGACCCCGATCGCCCGCACTGCGGATCTCTTTCTTCCCGTCCGTCCCGGCCGCGACAGCGCGCTGGCCAATGGAATCCTGCACGTCATGATCGAGCGCGGCTGGGTCGATCACGACTTCATCGAGAAGCACACGGCCGGCTTTGATCGCGTAGTCGAAACCGTTGCGCGCTACACACCGGCGCTCACGGAATCGATCACGGGCGTTCCGGCTGCAAGCATCATCCGGGCGGCAGAGATATGGGGCCCGGCCGAAACATCAATGATGCTTCACGCGCGCGGCATCGAGCATCACACGAAGGGCGTTGAGAACTGCCTGACCTATATCAATCTCGTGCTGGCCAGCGGACGGATCGGAAAACCCGGATCCGGCTACGGAACGATCACAGGTCAGGGAAACGGCCAGGGTGGACGCGAGCACGGCCAGCGCTGCAATCAATTGCCGGGCGCGCGCGATATCGAGAACCCCGAGCACCGGAGGTTCATCGCCGATTTCTGGCGTATTCCCGAAGAAAGCCTGCCCCGGACCGGTCTCAGTTCCTGCGAGGTGTTCGATGCGATCGAAGCGGGAAAGATTCGCGGTCTCCTGTCGATCAGCTTCAATCCATTGGTCTCCATCCCGGACGCGAGCCGCACGCGCGCCGCGCTCGAGAAGCTCGAGTTTTACGGATGTATCGATTTCTTCATGTCCGAGAGCGCTCGTCATGCCGACGTGTTTCTCGCGGGTTCATTGCAGGAAGAAGATGAAGGCACCGTCACCACAGGCGAGGGCCGCTGTGTCCGCCTGAAGCAGTCCGTCACACCGCCGGGAAATGCGCGCGTGGACTGGCAGATTCTCACCGACCTCGCCGCCCGGCTGGGTCGTTCCGAACACTTTCCTTACGCGATATCCGACGACATCTTCCGCGAACTGGCGGCCGCGTCGAAAGGCGGCTCCGCCGATTACAGCGGAATGACCTACGCAAAGATCGAAGAGAACATGGGCATCTTCTGGCCCTGCCCCTCGCTAAAGCATCCCGGCACTCCGCGGCTTTTTGAAGGCGGCAGATTCCATCATGCGGACGGCAAGGCCCGGTTCCATGCCTTCGAATACCGCCCTCCGGCGGAAGACATCGATGCGGAGTTTCCGCTTTTTCTGACGACGGGCCGCGTCGTGTCGCAGTACCTGAGCGGCAACCAGACGCGCAGGATCGGTCCGCTGGTCGATCAATATCCCGAGCCGCTGTGCGAAATGCATCCGCTGCTGGCGAAGAAGCTCGGCATCGCGACGGGGGACATCGTTCGCGTCGAAACGCGGCGCGGAGACATTGAGGTTCCGGCGCAGGTTGTGAGAACCATCCGGCCGGACACCATCTTCGTTCCGTATCACTGGCCGGGCCGCAAATCCGCCAATCTGCTCACGAACCGCGCGCTTGACCCGATTTCGAAAATTCCGGAATACAAAGTCTGCGCGTGCCGTGTCGAGAGAGTCGCGCCGAAAGCGGTGACGCTGTGAACGGCTACGAGTTCTTTATCGACCTGTCGCGATGCATCGGCTGCAAAGCGTGTATTCAGGCATGCAGCGAGTGCGACACGCATCGCGGGCGGGCCATGATCCATCTGGAGTTTGTCGATCGCGCCGTCAGTACGCAGACGGCGCCTGTAGTGTGCATGCACTGCGAAGACCCGGCGTGCGCTCGCGTTTGTCCCGCAGATGCGATCAAGCAGACAGAGGACGGCATTGTTCACAGCTCGCTCAAACCGCGGTGTATCGGATGCTCGAACTGCGTGCTGGCGTGCCCGTTCGGCGTGCCGCATTACGTGGCCGCGATCGACCAGATGATGAAGTGCGACATGTGCTTCGACCGGACCAGCATCGGAAAGAAACCGATGTGCGCCACCGTCTGCCCCAGCCAGGCGCTTTACTACGGCCCACCCGATGAGATTCGGCGGATGCGGGTGGAAACGCCGGTGAACGAGTTCCGTTTTGGGCATCAAACGGTGCGGACGAAAGTAAGGCTGATGACCAGTCCGGACACGGATCATCTCGACTTCGACATCATGTCCTTCATGCCGGGCGCAGACGATCCCGTTCCTGATGTCACTGAACTCGTGGCCTGGGAGGATTGAGGATGTCATCAAGCTGGAGACAGGACTTTCCGGTACCGAGCAGCGAGGACAGCTACGTCACGCGGCGCGAGTTCGCGAAGTTCATGGGATTGACGTCGCTGGCCTTCTTCGCCGGAACGTTTGCTTCCGCAATGCGCAAGCTGGTGTTGCGGTTCATGGGATCGCCGTCGTCGTCCGTTGCTGTGGCGGGCATCGAAGAGATTCCGGTCGGCGGGTACAAGCTGTTCCGATACCCGTCGGAAAACGATCCCTGCATCCTGCTTCGCCTCGACGAAGAAAAGTTCGTCGCGTTCGACCAGCGATGCACGCATTTATCCTGCCCGGTTTACTTCAACGCGGCAAAGAGCGAGCTGGTCTGCCCCTGTCACGAGGGGTTCTTCAGCGCCGCCGATGGCCGGCCTCTCGCCGGCCCGCCGAAACGAGCGCTGCCGCAGTTGACCGTCACGACAAACGAGGCGCAGGTGTGGGTCCGCAGGCCCACGGAGGAAAACGCATGAGTCCGAAAGTTCCGATTCGCAACCGCCTGAACGTTGTTCTTCAAATGGTAACCGTCCTGATCACCGCAATCCTGCTGGGGCAGCTCTGGCTGTTCACCATCACTCTCGATGCGATGGAGAACACTGCTGTCTCAACCACCGTTGCGCTCGCGGCGACTACCTGCTCGATGGTTGCCTGCGGCGCCGTGTGGACGCTGATCCGGTTCTTCCTGCGCACGGAACGATCGGAGGCAGGAGAACGCGCGTGAACCAAGGCAGACGAAAACTCGTCGTCGTCGGCAATGGAATGGCCGGGGCTCGCGTCGTGGAAGAGATTCTGAAGCGTGCCGCCGATCGTTTCGATGTTGTGATGTTCGGCGCCGAGCCCTACGGAAACTACAACCGCATCCTGCTCAGTAATGTTCTGAATGGCAGCCAGAGCGCGACGGAGATTTTCATGAACCCGCTGTCGTGGTATCGCGAGAACGGCATCCGGCTTCATGCGGGCGTCAAGGCGATGCGCATCGATCGCGAGCGGAAGGTTGTCGTCGGAGTAAGACTGCAGAAAGACGCGCTGGCGTACAGCATCCAGGACGGTGCGGAGCCGGACACGGCGCTTGTCGAAGAGCCGTACGACAACGTGATCATCGCGACCGGTTCGCGTCCGTTCGTTCCGCCGATGGAAGGTTTCGGAGGTCCCGGAACGTTTCTCTTCCGCACCATCGACGACTGTTCGCGCATCGCCGATTGCGCGCGGGAAAGCCGGAGAGCCACCGTCATCGGCGGCGGTCTGCTCGGTCTCGAAGCAGCGCGCGGTCTTCTGACGCACGGTGTGGAAGTCACGGTTCTCGAGGCGGCGCCTCAACTGATGATTGCGCAGCTCGATCCGGAAGCCGGCGACATGCTCCGGCAGACTATCGAGGCGATGGGGATCAAAGTGATGTGCAACACCATCACCACAAAGATCGTCCGGACCGATGGCCGGATTACCCACCTGGAATTCAAAGACGGCACGACGCTCGATACGGACATGGTTGTCGTCAGCACCGGCATCCGGCCGATCACGGAGATCGCGACTGCTTCCGCGCTGACCGTTAATCGCGCCATCGTTTGCGACGATCAGATGCGCACCAGCGACCCGGCGGTTTTTGCCGTCGGTGAATGCGTCGAGCACCGCGGGATGCTTTATGGCCTTGTCGATCCGATTTGGGAACAGGCGAAGGTCCTGGCGGACGTCCTCACCGGTACGCGCTCCGATGCCGCCTATCACGGCTCGAAACTAGGTACGAAGCTCAAAGTCATGGGCGTCGAACTTGCCTCGATGGGCGTCACGAAACCCACAGATGCCAACGATGAAGTGGTCGTTTATCGGGAACCGAGACGCGGCATTTATAAAAAACTGATCGTACGCGGCGGCGAGATCGCCGGCGCCATCCTTCTGGGCGACGTCGAGTCCGCCGGAACGCTCATGCAGATGTTTCTCGCCGGAATCAAAGCGCCGGAACGCCGTGCGGATCTGCTGTTCGGTGCGCCGACCGGCGTCGGGCTGCTGAAGGTCGCCGACCTTCCGGACAATGCGCAGATCTGCAACTGCAATGGTGTCAGCAAGGAGCAGATCGTTGAGGCGATCCAGGAGAAGAACTGCCACAGCGTCACGAAAGTCGGAGCCTGTACCAAGGCCGGCATGGGCTGCGGCTCATGCAAGAGTCTCGTGGCTCAACTGCTCGAATCCTTTCTTGGCGAGGTCGCCTACGATCCCAGCGAGCATTACTACGTTCCCGCCATCCCGCTGGAAAAGTCTCAACTGGTTGGAGAGATAAGGAATCGCGGAATCAAGTCTGTGAGCGACGCCTTCGCGCAGCTCGCGGACGGCAGAGAAGATCCTGCCAGCAAGGTCGGTCTCGCTTCGCTGCTGAAGACGCTGTGGCCCGGCGAGTACGAAGACGAACGCGACGCGCGGTTCATCAACGATCGAGTACACGCGAACATTCAGAAGAACGGCACATTCTCGGTTGTTCCTCGGATCTATGCCGGCGTCACAACCGCAGACGAACTGATGCGCATCGCCGAGGTCGCGGTGAAGTATCAGGTGCCGCTCGTCAAGCTCACCGGCGGACAGCGGATCGACCTGCTGGGAATCAAAAAAGAAGACCTGCCGGGCGTGTGGAAAGACCTGGGCATGCCGAGCGGCCACGCTTACACGAAAGCCTTCCGGACGTGCAAAAGCTGCGTCGGTACGGATTTCTGCCGATATGGCGTCGGCGATTCAATCGCGCTCGCTCAAAAAATCGAGCGCCGGTTCCAGGGTGTTGAATCGCCGCACAAGATGAAGCTCGCCACCGCCGGTTGTCCGCGCAACTGCTCGGAAGCGTACGTGAAGGATCTCGGAGCCGTCGCGATCGAAGGCGGCAAGTGGGAAATCTATATCGGCGGCGCGGCCGGGGGCAGCGTGCGAAAAGGCGATCTGCTCTGCACGGTCGAAACTCACGACGAGGTCCTGCTCTACATGGGACGGTTCATGCAGTACTACCGCGAACACGGCAAGTATCTCGAACGCTCCTATGGATTCCTCGAACGCATCGGTATCGATACCCTGCGGAAGATTCTCGTCGAAGACAGCCTTGGGATCTGCGCGCAACTCGATGCAGAAATTCAGAAGGCTGTGGATGCCTACCGCGATCCATGGACGGAGGCGGAGCTTCCCGTTTATCCCGCGCAGTTCAGCGGACCCGAATTAGCACACGCATTGGAGGTTGCAGAGAACAATGGCTAACGTCATCGCAGCACCCATCACGCTCGGCAGCGCTGCTGCCATCCCGCTTGGACAAGGCCGGTGTTATGTCGTCGCCGGCGAGGAAATCGCGGTATTCCGGCAACGTGACGGCCGCCTGTTTGCAACGCAAAACAGGTGTCCTCATCGTCAGGGGCCGCTTGCTGACGGTCTTGTCGGCGCCAACAAGGTCATCTGCCCGCTTCATGCGCACAGCTTCAACCTGGAAACCGGAAAAGGCGGCGAGCCCGTCGAATGCGTTCAGGTTTATGAGGTGTCCGACGTTGATGGGCAGCTCGTTCTGAATATGGAAGGTGTCGCCGTTGAAACCTGTCTCTGATTCTCATTGCAGGAGGCTCGGTCTGACGGCATAGTGAGCCGATGCCTCGGGGCAACATACTCCCCATAGCCGTCCTGATCCTCGCGCACGGACTCACCGGTTTCCTGCAGGCTCAACAAACCCGGATGAGAGTTCCAGTTCCGTCCCGCCCTATAACGCAGCAGCTTTCGGATCTGCTCGAGCCCGTCAACATCACGGTGTCCGCAGCAGCTGCGACTCCGGTCCAGGCAGCGGGTACCCGGGAAGTGCGTGTCCGGTGGACGACCGGATCCGCCGCTTCCACCCCTTCCACGCCGGCAGCGCGTCCTGTGTCGAGTGGCGGCAGTTTCAGCGTTTCAGAACAACGCAACTACCCCGAGCCAGCGCGCCAGGATTCGTCCCTGAATCTCGGACCGGGCCGCTTGTTTGTTGCGGCCATTGACCGTAACAGAGGACTCAAGAGCTGGAGTCTTACGCTCGATCCTCGGATCGTCCGATCCGAAGGACCGGGTGCGGACGGTACCCTGACCGGCGAGACGTTGTATTTCGAACACACAGAATTTCTGGTGACGATTCCTGACGATCCGGACATCGTCGAGCTCCGCTTGTTTGAAGTGCAGTCCGAGGGGCAGTCACACCGGCTGGTCTCAGCGGGTTCTGTCCCAATCGAACGCTGATCGCGATGTCTTTCAGGTTCAAACCCACGCTGCTGGCCCTTATGTTCGTGGTTTGTGTCCATTCAGGTGGGCTGTACGCACAGGTCGTAGTCCCCTTGCAGGAAACAGGTCCGTCCAACAGACGTCTGGATCTCGCCATCCTCGGGGACGGCTACACAAGCGGCGAACTCGGAAAGTTTGCAACGGACGTGAATCAGTTTCTCGCGGAGGTCTTCGCGCAGGAACCGTTTTATGAGTACCGGAATTTTCTGAACGTGCGTCGCATCGATGTGGCCAGCAACCAGTCAGGTGCCGATCATCCCGAAAGAGTCCCGCAGGAATTCAAAGATACGGCGTTCGACGCCACCTACAACTGCGCGAACATTCAACGTCTGATCTGCGTTTCCAACTCGAAAGTCCTGACAGCGGCCAGTGTGCTGCCCCCTTCACAACGTGATCTGATCCTGGTCATTGTGAACGACCCGGAATATGGCGGCTCCGGAGGATCGATCGCTGTCGCCTCTACACACTCGTTCGCCGTCGAGCTGATTCTGCATGAGACCGGACATACGTTGGCGTTCCTGGCCGATGAATACACGAGCCAGCCGCCGAACTGCTCCGATTTCTTTGAACCGTCGGAGTGGAATGCCACAAAGCAAACGAATCGCGACCTTATCAAGTGGACGGTGTGGATCGATTCCGCAACCCCAGTGCCTACGACCGATGAAAACCTGGGAATCCCCGGGCTCTACCAGGGCGCGAGGTATTGTCCGACCACACTGTACCGGCCCACATACGATTCGAAGATGCGGACCCTGTTCCGCTCCTACGACCAGATCAACACGGAGCAGTTCATCAGGAGGTTCTATGAATTCGCAAGACCGATCGAGTCGCAGTTACCCGCAGCAACCGAAATTTCGTTGATGCAGGGCCAGAGTCAGGAGTTCCGCATCATGACCCCTCAACCGGCGACGCACATGTTGGATATCACCTGGATTCTCGATGGACAGCAGGTCGCGACCGGTTCCGTGTACACGCTCTATTCAGGCGGACTCTCTCAGGGCAATCATTCCCTGACTGCAACGGTGGACGATCCGACGCCGGCCGTTCGCATCGACCCTCAGTCCAGATTGACGCAGCAGGCAACCTGGACAATCGCAGTCAACGCCAGCCTGAGGAGAGTTCGGGCACAGGTGACCAGCCAGTGATCCGGGCATCTTAATCGATCCGAAGGACAGTGCTTGGGTCAACACGCAACGCCTTCAGAGCAGGGACGCAGATCGCTGAAATGACGACTGCAAGGTACAGTCCGCTGACAAGCACCAGAGTGAGAGGTTCCACTCGCATCACACCGGCTAATGTTCTCTGCAGAGCTGCTGCGGACGCGATACTGCCTACCAACCCGAAACCAAGGCCTGCAAACGTCGCGATCAGAGTCTGGGTGCCGACGAGCCGAAGAACGTCGCGCGTCTTTGCTCCGACGGCAACTCGGATGGCAATCTCCTTCGTTCGCCGCGAGGTGAGGTAACTGACAACCGTGTAAACGCCGGTAACGGACATGAACAGCGCCAGCGAGGCGAAAGCGCCAAGTAGCCCGGCGATCATCCGCGGATCTGAAGTTGCTCGTCCTACGACTGCGGTCAGCGGCTGAATACTGAACATCGCCTGTTCCGGCCGCACGGAACGAATGGCTTTCTTGATGGCCGCAATGTCCACAAAGTTCGAAGTCGAACTCCGAACCAGCAGGAACTGGTTGGGTTCGTTCTGCTGAAGATAGGACACGTAAATCTGCGGCTCAGCCGCTTCCCTCAGAATCGGCAGCACATTCCCAACGATGCCGACAATCGTCATGGTGGCGGCGCGCGGTCCGACGCCGGCGCGAATGCGATCACCTATAGGATTTCGGCCAGGCCAGAATCTGCGAGCCATTTCCTGATTCACGATAACCACCGGCGGCCCTCCGCCCGAATCCTGATTTGTAAACGTTCGTCCTTCAACTAAGGGAATGCGCAGTGTGTTGAAGTAGTCCGGACTGACGATACGGTAATGCGCGAATTGTTGCGACAACGTCGCCGCATCGTTGCCGCGTGATTCAATCGAGAAAGGAACATTAGCGGGGCCAAGCAGCGACGGATCGGCAACGGCGACGGAATCCACTCCAGGGATGGCCGCGACGCGCTCCAGATATTGTGGCAAGACGGTGGGGCCCGAACCCTGGATCCGCATCCTGAGCGTCAGTACGCCATCCGCCAGGTATCCCGCGGGCACGTTTTGGAGTTCGCGAATGCTTTGAATCAGGAGACTGGCGATGACCAGGAGCAACGCGGAAATCGCGACTTCGATTCCGATAAGTGTATGACGAGAGCGTGACCGTCCGGACGCCAGACCGCGTGCGGCTTCCTTCAAAGCAGGTTGCAGCCGTGCCAGGTGAAACGCCGGGAAAAAAGCGCAGGCTATCGTTGTGCCCAGCGCGATCACGGCTGTAAACGCGAGAACCCAGCCATCGACTTCAATGCGGCCGATCAAAACCACGGGCACGGCGTCAGCGAAAAACGTCCGCAATGCCCGAATCAGCCATATCACCTGAACCAGTCCGGCGATACCGGCCAACACCGCCAGAATCAGCGTCTCGGCAAAGAACTGCCGAAAGAGACGCAGGCGGCCCGCGCCCAGCGCTCCTCGAATCGCTACCTCCGGCTCGCGCTCGATCCACTGTGACAGGAGGAACTGCGCGGTGTTCATGCAGGCGATCAGAAGCACAAGCCCCACAGCGGCGAACAACAACATCAACGTGGGACGAGTTCTGCCGGTGATGGCCTGCTTCAGCGGCATGATGTCCATCGAAAAGCCGATGTCGTTGCCTTCTGCGTTTCGATAGAGCTCAGGATGATCCTTTTTCAGGACCTGAGAAATGGCTTGCAGCTCGGTCGCCGCCATTTGCATCTCGTAGCCTTGCTTCAGACGGGCAATCGCAGTAACACGACGGACATTGGCGAAGGGCGCCGAGCGCTGCGTGTACGTGTCGTTCATCGGAAACGGCACGAAAATTTCGATTGGTTCAAAGGACGCGTAATCGAAAGAGAAGTCGGTCGGCAGAATGCCCAAAACGGTAGTAGGGACTCCGTTCAGGACGAGATTGCGGCCGACCACTGCGGGATCGCTGCCGAAGTTTCGCCGCCATAATCCGTCGGTAATCACCGCGACTCGATCCTGGCCCGGCAGATTCTCGCCCTGCTGGAAAAAACGACCGTAAGCGGGCCGGACTCCCAATGCCGACAGGAACAATGCGTCCACTCGAGCGCCGAAGGCGCGAACGGGTTCGTCGCCGCCGCTGAGCTCGAAGTCGCGGGTGTCGAAGAACGACAGCCCCTCCAGGTTCGGACTCATTTTTCGCACATCGATGAGCTCCGGGATCGTGGGTCCGGCCTCGTTTCGTCCGTCGACGGTGAAGACATCGACAATGGCGACGAGGCGATCCGGGTCCGGCAACGGCAGCGGTTGAAACAGTGCCGCGTTCAACAGAGAAAAGATGGTCGCGTTTGCTCCAATGCCGAGCGAAAGCGTGAGGACAGCGAGAGCCGTGACGAGCGGCCGCCGGGTGAGCAATCGCGCGCCATAGTGAAAATCACCAGCGACGGACTGGATCCAGCACATCACACGCGCTTCGCGCATGTCTTCCTTGACCCGCAATGTGCTTCCCATGTGCCGGCTTGCTTCGGCCTCGGCATCCGGCCGGCTCATGCCGGCACGTATGTTGGCATCGACACGCATCTCGGTATGGAAGCGCAGCTCATCGTCGAAATCGCGAGCGATCGCCCGCGCCATAGATTGAGCAAACGTCGAAGGATGGACATATCAGGCGTTCTTCAGGATTCTGGCGACGGCCGCGGCCAGTGTGGTCCAGTGTTCCTTTTCTTCACCCAGCCGCTGCCGCCCCTTCGCCGTGATCGCATAGAAGCGCGCGCGCCGGTTGTTGTCGGAGATATCCCATTCGGACTTGATCCATTCCGCTTCCTCCATTCGATGAAGGGCCGGATACAACGAGCCCGGCTCGATGCGAATGACTTCACGCGACACATGCTCGGCACGCTCGAGGATCGCATAGCCATGCATGGAGCCGCCGGTGGAGAGAATGCGCAGGACGAGGAGGTCGAGTGTTCCCTGGAGCTGGTCTTTTCGATTGTCTCGCATAGTGCTGCGACTGTAGCACAGGTCGAGAACACTTCAGAAGATGTCTATATAAGATGTGATCGTGTGGACTACAGAACGCCGGCCTGTTTCATCACCGCTTCGCACTTCTGTTTGATGCGGGTGGCGACGTCGAACGGATCGCCCTGCGTGAGTTCCATCAGGAACAGCTCGACTGACAGAGGCCCGGCGTACTGTTTCTCCGCCAGCTTTCTGAGGATCGCGACCACCGGAGCCTGGCCGTCGCCGGGGATGACGCGTCCGTTGTTGTTCATCAGTTCACGCGGCGTGTCCAGAATGTCCTGGAAGTGGACATGAGCGATCTCGCCGGCGCGGATCATATCGAGGTCTTCGAATTTGCTGTACCCGGCCCAGAAATGGAAGAAGTCCAGCATGGGACGGACGTTCGGATGATTGGCTTCACGAATCACCTTCAGCGATGAACTCAGCGTCGCAAGGTGCGTGGAAGTTCGCGCGAACTCGATCATCGCGGTCAGCTTGAACTGAGCCGCGATATCACCGGCTTCGCGAATAGCGGCGGGTGTGGCTTTGAAGTCTTCGGCTGTCACCGGGCGATTTGTCGTGGACGGGCAATAGATCTTCTGTAGTCCGATCGTGGCGAACTGCTCGCAGCGTCGTTTCCAGGTTTCGAGAGACGCAGCGCGAGCCGGTCCGGGAATCCAGACGTCCTGCAGGACAGCAGCAGCCGAGACGGGCGTGAGACCCAGATCCGTCAGGATGCTTTTCGCGGCGCCGAGCGTATCCGTTTTGAGGAATTCCTCGAGCATCACATCCGTGAGTTCGACGTTTTTGATCCCTGCTTTCGCCCAACCCTCGAGCGACTTGCGATAACCCGCTGCGCGCGAAGTGTTCTGATGGATGCAGAGCGTCATTTTGCCTGCAGGCTTGGTTTGTCCCATTGCAATCTCCGCGAAAGGGGCTAGTAGGGAACCCATCAAGAGTGTTCGTCTGGAAATCATGGCCCGATACTATACCGCGCAGCACATTGCCCGAACAGCGGTGTTTTCGTAGGATGGATGTTCCTTTATTCAGCTGCGGAGCGCATCCAAATGACTGCCGGCCGGTCTGTTATTCAAAAGCACCGCGTCATTCTCGTTCTGTCGTTCCTGTACCTCGTCATCACCAGCCTGATCTGGATTTCCCGCGACACTCGGCCCCCGTTTTGGGACATGGCCTATCACTCCAGCTCCGCCTTGCGGATTTACGACGCCTTTCAGACCAACGGTCTCAGCGCATTCCTGCGAGTCCCGTTCCTGACCGGTTTTTATCCGCCTTTGTTTCAGTCCGTCGTTGCGGCTGCGTGGACGATATTCGGCAAGACCGTTGCTGTTTCGCGCGCATCGAATCTTCCGGCAGTCGCCATTCTATTGTTCGCGACATATGGAATCGGCAGACGGCTACTGCCTCCATTGGCTGCCGCGACTGCTGCTGTCTGCGTCAGCTTCTATCCCATCATGGTCTGGCTTTCTCGCGAGACGATCATCGACTACTGGCTTACGGCTTTGGTCACTCTCGCTTTCTGGGCACTACTGCGCACCGACAGCTTTTCCAATCGAAGCCGGTCGATTCTGTTCGGAGTCATTTGCGGTCTTGGCATGCTGACCAAGTGGACGTTTCCACTCTTCCTTGCTTGTCCGGCCTTATGGCTGGCGCGCCGGAACTGGAGAAATGCGGCATCGAGCGCGGCTCTCGCCGCGATCATGGCTGCATATTGGTATGTACCAGCCGGCGCTTCGTTGCTGGAGTTGCACAGAATCAACACTGCGGGAGGAGTTACGGAAGGCGATCCCGGAGTCTTGAGCTGGCAGGCGTTCGTCTTCTATGTGCGGGCGCTCGAGGGGTATCAGTTGTTCCTCCCGCTCTTTGTCTTATTTCTGGCCGGCGCCGCGATTTTATACCGACGGTTCGATCCGGCCTGGATTCCTGTGCTGCTGTGGCTGTTCAGCGGGTGGGCCGGGCTGATGCTGCTTCGAAACAAAGACCCACGGTATTCCGCGCCGCTTCTGCCCGCGATAGCGTTGATTACTGCGTTGGTCGTGGTCCGAAAAGAAGCGTTCGCGTACGTCCTGATGGCTGTGCTGGTGGTTCAACACTATGTAGTCTCGTTTGGAACAACGGTTGTGCCGCAGGCTGTGGTCCTTGCCGAAGGAATCAAAGGACCGGAATCGTGGAACTGGAACCTGTACACGCAGTCCTATATGGACCTGTGGGGAAAGCCGGCGCGTGAAGACTGGAAGATAGAATACGTTCTCGATCGTGTAACCGCCGGTACGAATCGTCCCATTCGTCTCGGCATGGTTCCGGACATTCCGCGCTTTGACGCGTTGGCATTCGAGTTTGACGCGGCTCTTCTTGAAAAGGCCGTCACGGTAAACCGCCTTTGGACGTTTGCGGAAGCTCGAATCGTCGATAACGATTACGTTCTGCTGGCGGAACAAGATCAGGGTTTTGCGAAATTCTTTGCGCCCGATTTGGATCGCGTTCGTCGTTATGTCCTGGATCGACCCGAGACGTTTGCACCGGTGGAGTCCTTTACGCTTCCGTCGGGTCATACGATCCGGCTGTATCGAGTGAAAGGAAGCACACCATGATATCCCGTCCGCTTTCCGTCATCGTTACGGCCTGGAACTGCGAGAAAACGATTCAGCGGTGTCTGCGCTCCGTCGCGGAACTTCGGCCGCAGGAAATCGTTGTATGCGATCCGGGCGCAACAGACGGACCTTCCTTTGCAATTGCTCGCAATGCCGGGCTTTCGGCGTCGACACAGCCGTATGTTTTGTTCATCGATGGTGATTGGATCGCCGATGCCGCATCGGTCGATGAGCTTATTCGAGAATTGTCGACGCGCCCTGCGCACGCCATCGTCGTTCCGCGATTCATGGATGATCTTGGGAACGATCATGCCGGTCACAACGTGCGCCGGTTCCCAACGTCGGAAGCGCTGGCCGCCGAATTTCTGATGTTGCACAAGACGTTCGGGTCGGAGGCGGTCAGCAAATATCGAATGCTCGACTTCGATCATGTAACCGATCGCGATATCGACCATTCGTGTGGCGCTTTCATCCTGGCGAGGCGCGAGGCTCTGGTGTCTGTCGGTGGGTACGATGAAACCTTTGAAGGCGCGTGGTTCGAAGACATCGATCTTGCCCAACGGCTGCGGCGCCATGGCTGGCTCTCGCGCTATTGTTCATCCGCTGTGGCGCTTCACATCGGTCGCGAAACGCAGCGCCATTTCTTCATCGAGCGTTATTACGACGCCTACTACCGGAGCGTCCTTCGCTACACTGCGAAGTATCTTTCCAATGATTACGAGCTTGTCCGCATGTGTTTGCTGGCCGGCCTTGTCTCCAAAGCGGTCTTCAGTTACGGACTGCCGGCACGATTCAGGGCGTCCGTACTCCGGCGGCTTGGGATTTACAACACGGATGAAACGATTCAGGGCTATCGCGGGATGTACCTTCGATCCATCGACATGGTCCTTGGGATGCATGACTTATGCTGATCCGCATTCGCAACCGGCTGCGTTTAGCCGCCGACTACCTTCTTGGCCGCGACAAACTGCGCGGCGGTCCGATGCACCTGACGCTGGAATCTACGAACAAGTGCAATCTGGCCTGCCCAATGTGCAACCGGGACCTCGACCCGATGCCGCGCGGCGATATGAAGATGACGATGTTCCGATCCATCATCGATCAGTGCCGCAAGACGCTGGAATTCATCTGGCCGTTCGGCGAGGGCGAGCCGCTTCTTCACGAAGACATTTACGACATGATCGCTTATGCCCGAAAGGCGGACGTGCGAGTCGAAATATCGACCAATGCGACGTTTCTTGACGAAACCACGAACGGCCGGCTGCTGGATAGCGGAGTGGATAACATTATTCTGGCTTTTGACGGGGCCAGTCCGCGGTCCTATGAAAAATATCGCGCCGGGGCGCGCTTCGATGACGTCAAAGGCCGGATCGAGCGCTTCCTCGAAACAAAACTTGAAAAGCGAAGCAGGGCACGCGTGATTTTGCAGATGGTTTTGCTCCGCGACAACCATTCGGAAGCAGGGATGTTCCGGCGCATGTGGAAACGGCCAGGAGTGGATGTCATCCGTTTCAAGGAAGACCAGCTCAAGTATGAGTCGCTTCGCGCCGATATTTACAGACCCCAACCGCAAATGCGTCGCACGCCGTGTTACCTGCTGTGGCGCGGTCCATTGTTCGTCCGCCATGATGGAACCGTGACGCCCTGCTGTCGCTTTCAGGGAAAGCCTCCGGTGGGTGATCTCAAACATCAGACCTTCGACGAGATCTGGAATTCCGAAGAACTCCGATCCCTGCGGCGTGCGCATGTGTCCGGCGACTTGAGCGCATATGAACCGTGTCGCGATTGCACCATTCCCAGACCCACCAGGCTGTTTACCGTCGGCATTCTGTTGATCAGTCCGCTGTTCGTCAGCAGGCTGTTGCCTTACATCGAACGGTTGCACCTTGCCGGCCGCCTTCGGGCCTTTCAGGACAGTTATGGGCGACGGTGATACCCCGATCATTCGGCAGTTATTCAGGACGGCAACGCCGTCATGGCTGAAGCGCCGCCTCCTGCCGTTCGAGTCCGAATTGCGCGCGCAGGCGACTCGATTTTGCCGCGAACATCGAGGCCGGTTGATTCTTGATGTCGGCTGCGGGCGCGAGATCATGGAAGGCGCGTCAATCGGTTTCGATATACGTCCGGTGAATCTTGTCGATTCACGGCGAGGCGTGTGCGGCGATGCAATGCAACTGCCGTTCGCGTCGGCATCCTTCGACTTCATGCTGTGTAATGCCGCGCTCCACCATTTTGCAGATCCGGAACAGGCATTGCGCGAAATGCGCCGCGCGCTGAGGTCCGGCGGCGACCTGCTGCTCACGGTCCCCGATGGGTTTCCAGAAACCGATCAGCCCGACGACTATTTCCGATTCGATCGAGCCGGCATTCTGGCAATTCTCGAAAGAACTGGCTGGAGCGTTGTGAAGTGCGCGCCCATCGGCGGCAGATTCTGGATGTTTTCACGCCACTTGCTGGAGTGGCTCTTCAAATGGAATCGGGGCCTTCGATTGATCATCTTTGCGGTCGGCGTGCCGATCGCCGGTTTCCTGCTGCCGCTGGCATGCTTTTACGCCGACTCTCTGGAAACACCGTCGCGCAGAACCCTCGGTTGGTCGATCCTGGCGAGAAAACAATGAGACCCGCCATGAGAGATCAGGCGTTGCTTGTTGCGTTCGTATTGCTCGTATCGATTACGTTCTCGAATCGCGCCGTTTATATGGACGAGCATCTGTACCTCGGCCTCGCCCAATCGGCGCTCCAACATCCGCTTTACCCGCAGGACACACCGTGGCTGTACTTCGGGACGTGGTTTCCCAACGCTGCGGACCACACGCACCCGCCCCTCGGTGAGTATCACCTCGCGCTCTTGTACAAATTTCTCGGACATTTCTCGGAACGTTCGTTTCGGATTCTGTTTGGCGCGCCTTACGCCATCCTGGCAGTCCTTGGGTTCTATGGGCTCGCGGCACGGTGGACCGGAAATCCTTTTTGGGTGTCCTTGTTGCTTGCAGGATGTCCTCCGTTTCTCGTCATGAGTCCGGCGTTGATGATGGATTTGCCTTCGGTTGCCTGCCTCTTGATGGGCTTGCGGATTTTTACGTGTGGGGCGGCCCCCGCGGGGGCCGCCCCCTTGGGCGGGACAAGACTTGCAGCTTCGGCCGTGTTCTTCACGGCAGCGTTGGGCATGGCATATACCGCCGCAGTCCCGCTTTGCGCGCTTCTTCTGCTGCGTCTTCGAGAGCGGCGAGTCGTTCGAGACATGGTTGCGATCATTGCGCCGTTTGTCGTTCTGGCTGTGTGGCTGCTCGCGATGACGATGCACTTTGGTGAATTCCCGTTGGAAGGTACCGTCCGTTACGCCGTGAGCCAGTTCAAGCCGCTTCACAATCTGGCGGCGACTTTTAGCTTCATCGGCGGACTCGCCGTGCTTCCGTGGAGCTTTTCGGTTTTCAAAGGATTGTCCCGTACCAGTGCAGCCGCATGCTTCATTGCGGCTGCGGTGCCGCTGTTCTTGATCGCGTGGCCTTCAGCGCTCGCGGCGTTGCTTTACTTCGCGCTGGCGAGTTGGGGTATCGCCTTGATCCTGAGAACTGTAGGGGCGGTCTATGACCGCCCTGATCTTTTTCTTTCGCTGTGGTTCTTCGGGTCGATGGTCTTCTTCTTTATTGCAGCGGATATGATGACGGCTCGGTATCTGCTGCTTTACCTGCCTCCGCTCTACCTCCTTCTGTTCAAGGACACGCCCGCGATCGTCCTGAAACGTGTCTGTATGTCGACGGTTGCGCTCTCCATTTGCATAGCGATTGCCGATTATCGGTTTGTCGGCGGCTATCGCGCCTGGGTGGATGCGAACATTCCTGTCTTTACCGGAAGCGGGTATCGTCTTTGGTCAGCGACGGAGTCGGGTTTGCGGTTTTATCTCGAGCAGCGTGGAGCGCAAGGTCTGGACTCCCGGAGTTTGCAGCCGCGAGGCACCGACCTGGTCATACAACATTCGAATCTCTTCCGGTATTCGCTCGCCGGCGAGTTGGGAAGCATGCTGGTGGAAGTGAAGGAATACAAGATCGAGGACTGGTTTCCGCTGCGGACTTTCAACCGCAATGCCGGCGCTGGATTTCATGACAGCAGGATCGGCATGGTTCCTTACACAGTCTCCATAGCGCCTTTGGATTCCATCGTTGTGACTCAGGTGAGTCCGTTTGCCCCCGAACTTCCCGTTCCGGCAAGCGACAAGCAAACTCATCCAGTCTGGACGCCGCAAGGTGTCGAGTTGAAGCAGGCGATGCCTGAGGTCAAATTCGATATACCGGACCTCAGAAACGTGGAATGGACCGGAGAGTTGACGGGTTTCGGTATCGCCGAACTTGCCGATCGATCTATCACCCTCCGGCTCTCTCGAGGCGATACCGCCATTTGGCGAAACTTCAGGATCATACCGAAGGGCTTTTGACGATGAAGGTACTTCTCATAAGGCCGCCATACGATACGCGCTCGATCTCACCCAACTTTCCAATCGGTCTCGCGTACCTCGCGGCCGCGTTAAGAGAAAGCGGGCATCACCCGAACGTTCTCGATATGCCGATGGAACGTGAGCCCTTCGAGACGCTTCGCGACCATTTAAGGAATGACTTCTATCCGCTGATCGGCATCAGTTCGATGACCATTCAATATCCCGGTGCGCGCGAGGTGGTTGAAATCGCTAAAACCATTTCCCCACGCAGCCGGATCGTCCTCGGAGGGGCTCACCCGTCCGTGCTTGCTGCCGACACGCTGGAAGAAACCGGGTGCGATTTTGTTGTGAAGGGTGAAGGAGAAGTTGCAATCGCCCGCCTGGCGGACGCCGTTGAAACCGACTCGCGTGTAGAGGACGTGCCTTCACTCGTGTTTCGCGAGGGCGGGCGCGTTTGCGTCAACCGAGGGGCGGACGCGCTCACGCCTGATCGGATTGCCACACCGGCGTACGATTTGTTCGACCTTACGCCGTATTTCAATCTCGCTATGTCGGAATACGTTCGGCCTGGATCCAGACCGATGCCGATCTTTACAAGCCGCGGCTGCCCCTTTCATTGCACGTTCTGCCACGATCTTTTCACGAAACAATTCAGGGCCCGATCGGCGGATCACGTTCTGCGCGAGATCCTGATGTTGTATCGCGACTACCGCGTAAACGAATTCCTCATCTACGACGACATCTTCAATCTGGACATCGCAAGAGCGAAGTCGATTTTCAGGAAAGTGATCGACTCGGGGATTCAGGCGGGTTTTTCGTTTCCCAACGGTCTGCGCATCGAGATCATCGACGATGAACTCATGTCATTGATGGCAGCTGCAGGTGTTCACACCATCTCTTTCGCGGTGGAGACGGCGAGCGAGCGCATGCAAAAACTCATCAAGAAGCGCCTCAAACTGGACAAGGTCGCCCACAGTCTCAAGCTCGCCAGGAGACATGGCATCCGAACCCAGGGCTTCTTCATCATCGGGTTTCCTCACGAGACTCGCGCCGAAATAAACCAGACGATTCGTTTCGCGCGCAGACTGCGCGATCTGGACTATGCGTTCTTTTCCTTCGCCACTCCCTATCCGGGAACGGACTTGGCGCGTGAGGTGGAGGAACTGGGATTCATGGGCGATCTGCACATGAGTTCTCTCGATTTCTACGAACCTCATGTCGCGACGCCGGAGTTCAGCCTTGCCGACCTTCGCCTGTTGCGTCTCAAGGCGGCGTTGACCTTTTACGCAAGGCCGCGGAGAGCGATCAACATCGCCCGGCAGATTCTGAATCCACACTTCCGGGCGCTGTATCTCGCGCCTCTGTTGAGAATGCTACAACTCTCTCAACGCTGAAGAAATCGGCAGTCTGGCGGCGCGAATGGCCGGCAGAAGTCCGCCGACGAGACCCATTGCGAGAGCGTAAATGAGGCCGGTCGCGAGCAGTCCCGGCGTAACGCGGAAAGCAAATGCGACCTGGCTGAAAGTCTGGAAGTTCATCGTCGATGTCTGGTAGCCGTTAAACCCGAAGTAAGCGGCAGCCGCGCCGATGACGCCGCCAATCGCGCCAAGGACCAGCGATTCGGCGAGCACGGATACCAGAACCGACCCGGTATTGAATCCGAGAGCGCGCAGCGTCGCGATTTCACGGGTTCGCGTGGCGACGGCTGTATACATTGTCAGCACCGCGCCGAACACGGCGCCGATTCCCATCAGGAACGCGATGCCGAAGCCGAGCGTGTTGATGAGTCGCGTCATCGCTTCCGAGCGGCTTCGGTAATACTCGTGTTCGCGGCGGACATCGACATTGAGCTGCGGGTTTTTCGTAAGCGATGCCGTGAGCGGCTGGAACGAATCCATCGAATCGAGTCTCACGACCATGACACTGAACGAGTTGACGCGCATGTAGGCGCCCTGCATCAAGTGAACGTCACACCAGACTTCGGTTTCGGCGACGCCTCCATCGGCCTCGAAAATGCCGACGACCTTCCACCGGTTCTGACCCGACACGAGTGTTTCGCCGATATTGAGGCCGATGTACTGGCTATTCGCAGCCTTGCCCACGATCACTTCGTTCGTTCCGAACTGCAACATCCGCCCTTCGATGATCGAAAAGTTTTCACGCACGGACATCGCTACGGGTTCGATCCCTCTAAGGGGCACATTGGCTCCAGAGTCGGGCGCTGATTTTTTCGGGATTTCGACGATGGCGTACAGCTCCGCCGAAGCGAGCGGATTTCCGCCTTCGTGACGAATGCCGGGCGCTTCCTTGATCAGCCGCGCTTCTTCGCCGGAAATCCCGCTCGTCATCTCCGTGTCCGAACCGGCGCGCAGGATGATGGCGCGCGGGGGCTCAACTCCTCCTCCCATGGCGCTCTGAAAGCCGGCGGAGATCGACAAAACGGAGACGAAAACCACAACGACTCCGGCAATGCCGATGATCGCCACAGCCGAGGAACCGAGCCTGGAGGGGATCGTTTTCAGGTTCACGAGCATCACCGCGATCGTCTGTCTGAGCCACACCATGACCGTCTCCTAATTCCTTCTGAGAGCGTCTGTGATTTTCAACCGCATCGCTCCCATAGCAGGAGAGAGTCCGGTCACCACGCCCATCAGCACCATCAATACGACGCCAAGGACTATGTCCGCAGGGGGGAGCACAAAAATGGGAAGCAGCCCACCGGTCGGATCGCCCCCCTGGACTATGAGCCATGCAGCCGCCAGGCCGAGGCCGCCTGCGACGACAGTAATGAAGAGCGATTCCGCCAGGACCAACGTCAGGATTGTCGTGTCGGTGAAGCCGAGCGTCTTGAGGACAGCCAGTTCATTGGTGCGCTCGCGCACAGACTGCACCATCGTGCTCGCCGCCACCATGCCGAACATGAATAAAACCGTGGATGCGATCGCGGTCGTGATTGCGCCGATATCCCCGATCTGTTTCGCGAATCCCTCGATGAAGCCTTTTTCTGTTGTCGTTTTAGTCTCGGAGCCGGAGTTCGCGAACATCGCATCGAATGTCTGCCCCAGGTCCACTGCCTTAGAAGGTTCGGCGATCTTGACGACATACCAGCCGACCAGGTCTCTGGCTCCCTCGTTGCGGTTCTCATTGAGATAGTCGTATCGGAAGAAGAACTGCGTTTTATCAACGCTTGAACCGCCATCGTAGAAGCCGACGATATTGAATTCCCACGGCGATTTCGGCAGCCAGATCGGCGAGATCAACGGGATGCGATCCCCGATTTTCCAGTTGTACCTTGCCGCGAGGTCTTTGCCGACGAGGGCGCCCTGGCGGTCCGCAAGCCATGCATCCGCGTGTTCTTTCGACACAACGAACTCCGGATAGATGGCGAGAAACGGCTCCGGTTCCACAGCGATCGTGGTCAACACGTTCGTGGTTTCCTGGTATGCGCCGTTGAACCATGTCTGGTGCGTTGCGACCTCCACGCCCGGCGTCTGTTGGATCCGCGCCTTGTATGAAATCGGCAGAGGCAGGATCAACGTGACCTTGTTGATCAGCACCAGCCGGTCGAGTCCGGCAATGTCCACGCCAAGAGTGAACGCGCCTTTAATGGTCATCACGATTCCGAAGAGCATGAACGCGATGAAGACGCAGAGAAGCGTGAAGGTCGTCCGGATCTTCCGGCGCCATACATTCATCCAGATCAGTGAAAGGTATTTCATGGCTGGCCGTCTTTCGAGAGAACACCTTTTTCCAGGTGAAGTGTCCGGCGCGACCGCTCGGCGGCATGCGGATCATGCGTGACCATGACGATCGTCTTTCCGTGATCGCGGTTGAGCGCCTGCAGCAGATCGAGAATTTCGTCACCGGCCTTGCGGTCGAGATCGCCAGTGGGTTCGTCGCAGAGGAGAAGGGTGGGGTCCGTCACGATCGCACGGGCAATGCCGACGCGCTGCTCCTGTCCGCCGGACAACTGGCGCGGATAATGCTTTCCACGATCGGCCAGGCCGACGACCTTCAGAGCTACCGCGACGCGCTCTCGGCGCTCTGTTTTGGATAGCGTCGTGAGAAGCAGCGGAAGCTCGACGTTTTTTTCCGCGGTCAGCTTCGGAAGCAGATTGTAGAGCTGGAAAACAAACCCGATATTTTCCGAACGCCACTTCGAGAGCTTGCCTCCGGTCAGCGAACTGACCCGCAAGCCGTCGACGTCGACGGAGCCCCCGGTCGGCGAATCGAGTCCGCCCATGAGGTTAAGCAGGGTCGTCTTTCCGGAGCCTGAAGGCCCCATCAGAGCGAGATAATCCCCGCGAGGAATCTGAAGGTTTACGCCCTTCAGCACATCGATCCGCTCGCCTCCGCGGGTGAAGTGCTTATGGACGTCGTTGATGTCGACAAGGCTATCAGCTGTTGATGTCATGGCACACCGAAGGTAAAGGAAAAGGGAGAATTGCGTATTGTAAAAAATTGATCGGGTGCTTTTCCACCAGGTTTCAGGGGCGTGATAAAGTACGGCCGCCATATGAACCCGGACGACCTGCCTACTTCTGCCGGTGAAGGAATACCGAACACGACTCCGGCTTTGCCGATTACGAAGATCGGGCGATACACGATTACCCGCTTGATCGGTGAAGGCGGCATGGGCGCGGTCTACGAAGCGGAGCAGGATCAGCCGCGCCGGACTGTGGCGCTCAAGGTCATCAAGCCGGGAATGGCGAGTCCGGAACTGCTTCGACGATTCGCGCAGGAGTCTCAGGCGCTCGGCAGGCTGCAGCATCCCGGTATTGCGCAGATCTATGAAGCCGGCACCGCCGATACGGGGTACGGTCCGCAGCCATATTTCGCGATGGAGTTCATCCGCGGCGAGACGCTGCGCGATTACGCGGCGAAGCACAGCCTCCCCACCCGACAGCGGCTGGACATTATCGCCAGGGTCTGCGACGCCGTACAGCACGCGCACCAGCGCGGGCTGATTCATCGCGACCTGAAGCCCGGCAACATTCTGGTCGACGAAACCGGCCAGCCGAAAATCCTCGATTTCGGAGTCGCTCGAGTCACCGACAGCGATGCGCAGGCAACGATGCAGACCGATGTCGGACAGCTTGTCGGAACGCTTGCCTACATGAGTCCCGAGCAGGTCCTCGCCGATCCGCTGGAACTCGACACGCGAAGCGACGTGTACGCGCTCGGCGTCATTCTCTATGAGCTGCTGGCGGGACGTCTTCCGTACGACATCAGCAGGAAGATTCATGAAGCGCTTCAGGCGATACGCGAAGAAGATCCTTCGCGATTGAGTTCGGTCGATCGCAGCTATCGCGGCGACATCGAAACGATCGCGGCCAAAGCTCTGGAGAAAGATAAAAGTCGCCGATACAACTCGGCCGCCGAACTCGCCGCCGATATCCGGCACTATTTGAATGACGAGCCGATCGTCGCGCGGCCGCCCAGCACCATTTATCAACTCGAAAAGTTCGGGCGGCGGCACAAGGCTCTTGTCTTCGGGCTCGCTTCGGTGTTCGCTGCTCTCGTTGTCGGCCTGGGCCTGGCCGTCTGGCAGGCCCGGCGGGCCACGAACGCCGAAAAAGCGGCGCTGCTCGACCGCGATCGGGCCACTGCCGCCGAACGGACCGCAACTGCTGCGCGCGATGAAGCTCTGACTGCAAAAGGCATCGCTGTCGCTGCCGAAAGCCAGGCCAGGCTGGATCGCGACAAGGCTGTCTCTGAAAAGGAGCGCGCGGATACCGAATCCGCAACCGCGAAGGCCGTCACGGAGTTCCTGAACAAGAACCTCTTTGAGCAGGTCTCAGGCGGAACCCAGCGCGGGGCTTCTACAGACGTCAGCGTCAGCGGCGCTCTCGACCGCGCAGCCGCAAGGATCGATGGGGCTTTCAAAGGGCAACCGTTAGTTGAGGCCGGCGTACGTGAAGCCGTCGCCGGCGCCTATTTGAGCCTCTTGCTTTATGAAAAAGCAGCGCCGCAGATCGAACGTGCGCTTGCGCTTCGTCGCGGGATTCAAGGCGAAGAAGATACAGACGTCATGAAAACGACTCTGATGATGGTGACGATCCACGCGAGCCAGAGAAAGTTCAAAGAGTCGGCGGCTCTGCTCTCGAAAGTAGTGGACGTTTACACTCGCCGATTCGGCGCCGACCATGTGGACACACTCAAATACTCCCTGGAACTGGCATCCTTGTACATGTTGGTTGAAAACTTCGCGAAAGCCGAAGTTTTGGCCAGGAGCGTTGCTGAAGGGCGGCGGCGCACGCTTGGGGCCGACAACAAGGACACCATTCTTGCGACGCTGACGCTGGGCGGGATCTATGAGACTCAGCAGAAATTGCCGGAGGCGCTGACATGGACGACGCGCGCATACGAGTCGTCCCGGAAATCGCTCGGCGAGAACGATTCGATGACGCTCTCAGCCAGGGCGACTATGCAGCGTTTGAGCCTGAAGGTGACGGCGAAGAACGCGCCGGTCGGCGCAGCCGCGCGTAACGAATACCTGGAGACGGCCGCGAAGTCTCTTGAAAGCGCAAAGGCAGGGTCGCTCACGGAGATGATCAACATCGCGATCAGACGCGCGGATATTGCACTCAGTCAAAACCAGCCCGCGCAGGCGGAAGCCGCGCTTCTCGAAGCGGTGGATGCCGCACGCCGCGCCGGTCAGGACGAACCGAATTCGTTAGGAATGCTTGCCGGCGCACAGGCGATGCAAAAGAAAAACACGGAGGCGGACGCAAACCTTCGAAAGGTTCTCGAGAATCCGGCATCGAAGGGCATGAATCCGAACATTCTGGCTTTTGCGTTGCGCAGCCTTGCACAGGCCTATCACAGTGAAGGCAAATTCGCGGAAGCCGAACCTCACCTTGTGCGGCTGGTGCCGCTGGTTCTGGTCACGCCTGGCGAGGGAGCCGGGCAGACCCGCGGTGACATGTATTCACTGGCGGAGAACTACGCGAACCAGCGGAAGTATTCGGAGGCGGAAAAGGCATTCAGCCACTTGTTGGATGTGCAGCGCCGTATGGCCGGTCCGGAGGCGATCGGTCCACAGGTAACAGCATCGAACATCGGCTGGCTGAGACTTCAACAGAAACGATATGCCGAAGCCGAGCAAATTCTCCGTGAGACTGCGGCGATTCTCACTCGAACGTCACCGGCTGCGTGGGAGCGATTCAACGTCGAGAGCATGCTCGGCGCCGGCCTCGCCGCTCAAAAGAAATTCGAAGAAGCCGAACCGCTGTTGATTTCCGGTTACGAAGGTATGGGCCGGAGCCGCCGCCCGACTAACACCAGCACCAGCCGATTCAATCAGGAGCAGGCTGGAAATGCGATCATTCAGCTCTACGCGGACTGGGCCAAACCCGACAAGCGTGCCGAGTGGACTGAAAAACTCAAAACAAACAAGAACTAAAAGTCATCGTCGCCGTTGCGTTCGCGAGGAGCCAGGACCACGACAGCGCCGGGGAGGATCGTGATGTTCGCAAAGGTGCTGCCGTTTATTCCATTCAATGCAGTCGTCAAGGGTGTGCCGTCCAACCTGAATATATCCACCCGCACGGTGATGGTGTTCGGTCCGGCATTGGTCAGGATGAGCTCTGTCGCCCATCCGCCTCCGGCCGCGAACTGAGGAGCCAGAACTGCGCCCGCGCCCCCCACGCCAGTGGCGATAACAGGGAAGGGCTGGTTGGAGACCGTCACGGGGATCAATGGCATTGTGCTGAAGCTCTCGCCGCGAAAACGCAACGCGATTACAGACACGGCTTGAGTGGAGGTGAACGCCAACGTGCCCCTGAATTCCGCAGGCAACTGCGGTCCGCTGCCGAAGTCCCCTGGCAATGGTTTCGGAAATATCTCGGTGACGAACGCCACGAACTGCCGGCGAGTGGGAATCGTGATGATCTTCGTCGCAAGGACGATCCCGTCGGTTCTGCGCAACGTGATCGTGACGTCGGCGCTGGCCGCGTTGGGATTCACAATGGAAATTCCGAGGTTTTTCAAAAGCCTGTCGCTCACATCCACAAACATGAAAGCGCTTGTCACCAGTGGCGGCGCTACAACGCCGGCCTGAGTTGCAGTCGTTCCGGTCTTTCGGAGTCCGAAGGTTTCCGTGACGACGAGACTTGTCGTCGGAAAAGTGGGACTCACGATCGCATAGCCTGCCAGGACCGGTGCCAGGTCGTCGTGATCGTCCTGTGATTGGACCTGGCCGAATGTCGATATTGTCGAGAAAAGGATTAGCGCGAGAACCCAACACGGTTTCGTCATAAATGCCTCTCAGTCCCGCCTGTTATACCACAGGGGACGAGGGGGCGGCCCCCTACGCCCCCATTTCACACCTGTGAATCTCAGGCACGGAGTTTCGATACTTGCCTCCATGGGATCAACGGTTTGCAATTGGGCGCAAGAGTGCATTGCTGGTCCGCGGAGGTGATCATGAAACGTTTGCTGATCGGATTCCTGGCAGGGCTCGCGCTGGGTTCTCTCGCGCTTGGGCAGGCCGCAAGTAATGTGAACTCGGTCGATCAGTCGTTCAAGGACGGCGGCACGATCTGGTTGAGACTGGCCTCGGGCAACTACAGAGTGCGCGGCGGCGCGAGCGATCGGATCGTGGTGCGGTGGTACCCGGAAGGCAGCGACAAGATGGACGAGATGAAAAAAATCAAAGTCCGAACAGAGCTGTCGGGAAACGTCGCGACCATCCACACCGACGGGCCGGTAAGAGATGCGCGTTTCATCATCGAGCTTCCACCCCGGTCGGATTTGTTCCTTCGCATGCGCGCCGGCGATATCAAGTTCGAAGGCATCGAAGGCAACAAGGATCTCCGGATGACGGCAGGCGAGCTTAAGGTCGATATCATGCCGTCGTCGTATTCGCGCGTCCATGCGTCGGCGACATTCGGTGAAGTGGAAGCAAGTCCGCTTGGTATCTCGAAGGGGGGCGTCAGGCAGTCGTTCACCTGGAAC
>Ga0137433_1000120_pt1 | contig 43597 bp, 66 predicted proteins | sample EasRivERMZT840_2_FD_102335 | JGI IMG/M metagenome (GOLD analysis project Ga0137433, IMG submission 102335) | Soil microbial communities from meander-bound floodplain in the East River, Colorado, USA - East River MetaG ERMZT840_2 | ecosystem: Environmental > Terrestrial > Soil > Floodplain ...
CGTCAGATTCGGAGAACGGTTCTTTGTACGGTGCCATTTCATTTTCCTCCTTGTTTGTGCGATGCCGATTAGCATCCCCGCCTACACAATCCGCCATCGAATTGTGTAGGGTCGGGATACCTACCGACTACAGAGCGTCGAAGACTTCGTCCACCGACTTAACGGCGGGCTTACGTCCCGGCGTTGCCGAATCCGGTGCTCTGCGTGCTCGAATGGATTCGATCGACAAATCGACCGAGCCGTCATCGTGTCCGTCCCAAATGGTCGAGTCGAACACGGGCTGCAACTTTGACCGCACCGAGTTGATCTTGTCCATCGTCTCCCGAAGTTCTGTCTGGTCGGACAAACTCCACTTCGTCCAGGTCTTCCCGGAAACGACCGGGTAGAGTTGCACGAACATGAACTTGAGAGATTCCATAATCTCGTCGAAGCTCACCTCCGCCTGAGTCTCGACGGCAACTGCCGTCACGTTCGTATCTGTCACTTTCGTGAACCTCCTTGTCTCCTGGTCGGGAATCTCCCGGCCCAAGTACAGTATGCGCAGAATGTCCGTCGAGAGTCAAGATGTTTCGACAAAGTTCCCGAGGAATTTAAACGTACGTTCGATATAGGATCTTGTAAGCATAGGTTAGCTACGGCATAGGATTACAAGTACCTATGCTAGCTACGGCCTAGGATCTTGTGAGCATATGCACCTGAGTTAGTTATGATTAACCTACCTTGTAAGGTGGACCTCTCGTTTTTTGTAAAGCCCCCTTAACATTATGCAGAAAGGCGACCTTATACGGCATGTTAATGTACCCTAACGGATTGATCCCCGTTATGCGACTAAAGGAATCTTGATTTCTTTAGAAACTCCTAGAAAAATAGAAAATCCTCTCTGAGCAGAAAGGATTTCTTCAAAATCTACCAAGCCTTAAGGATTTCTTCGAAATCTACCTGGAAGGAATCTTTTATCCCAGAAAATTTTTGATTTGTCTTCTTAGAGCAGACAAGCTATCTTGTAAAAGTGAAGACTCGTATGAACAAGAATCAAAAGCTTGTAGAAGATGCGAAAGGATTCTTAGATGGACTCAAAGCCTTTCATCAAAAAGAAGACAAAGAAGATAATTCTTCAGAGGTTCCATCCCCGCCAATCGCGTTTAAGAGGACACCAGGTAACTGGCCCTCAAAGGAAACGCCTAAGATCGACTTTCATCCCCAATCCGACTTTCGCTCACAGTTCATTACCTTTGTCGAAGTCCACTTCTTCCTTCATAAGCGTCTTCCTTCCAAAAAGGAAGCCGAAAACAAATTCGGGAAGATAACTTTCCAGCAATGGGATGATCTGACCCTGTCAACACAGGAAAGTCTTTCTAATAGAGGGATTACTCCGTATGAAACTCCCATCGGCTACTTGGAGCCTAATTTCGTTCTAGCCTGTAACCTTTTATCTTCCCCTCATAAAGGAATGAGCGTATCTGCTCGTCTTAAAGAGGCAGGTCTTTCTACTACTCAGTGGCAAAACCTGCTAAGGCAGGAAGATCATCGAAAGTATTGGCAGGATAAGATAGATTCTATCTTCGATGAAGACGTAGTTGCAGACTCTAAGAGGGCTCTAGCGGAACTAGTAGCTAGGAACGACCTACCTACTATTAAGTACGTTAACGAAATGAAGTCTATCTACCGCCCTAACGATTCTAATCAAACAATTCTGACGATGTTGCAAGTTATCATCGACATCGTAGCTATGCACGTGACCCCCGAAGTTTTAGGTAAGATCGCAAATCAGTTACAGGAATCTAACATCATCGAAACGAAAGAATTGAGCGCATGAATTATTTAACTAGAGATACTTGGACTAGCAGACTTCCTTGGTCTTCTACTAGAGGGGACACCTTTGAAGGAATGCCCTTCTTTGAGGGGCTACCTGTAGGTGTAGAATTCGTCGCCCTTGGGCGAGAAACTCTTTACGTCAAGCAAGATCCTACAGAAGTCTTGAACATGCTTCTGAAAGAAACTAATCAGACTGGCCTATCAGATATTCCGTATAATTACGCAATCGCTCAGAATCGAACTGGCGTTTTCGTAGTTCGTGGAGGAATTACCAAATGCCCCTCTACGAAGAAGTTACGAGTTCTGATGCTAATTGGGAAGCACGAAGAGCCTACTGACTGCTTAAAGGATAACCAGCTTCTAGTCCTAGGAAGTAGCAACCCTCCACCTCTTAACCCGATGTTTCCAGGAGATTCCTCTATCCACGTCTTCAACTTAATTGAATTCTTAGCTTCCAGAGGACTTTATAAGGCTCGAAACGACGGAGTCTACGGAGCCTTCTGCACACAAGCTGTTCATCAATTGCAGATCATATTAGACAATCCGCAAATTGACGGCAATTACGATACATCTCTGATAGATAGACTATGCCAAACCGAACTGACGAGCCAATCTCATTAGGCCAAGTAGCCTTACTTGCAGAAGAGATGCTCCGACGAGCATCTATTTCTCCTGGCCTAGTAGCTTACAACCCGCATGAGAAACAGGTAGCCTTTCATAAAAGCCTAGAGAAGGAAAAGCTTTTCATAGGTGGAAACAGATCAGGCAAAACTGTAGGTTCTGTCTGCGAAGATTTAATGTGGCTTACCGGGAACCACAGGTTCCGAGACGATATTCCTACCCCCTGTAGGGGTCGAATAGTCGCAGTCGATATTGAAGACGGCGTAAAGAAGATCATTCTACCAGAATTGGCAAAATGGACACCTCGAAGCTTTCTCATCAACGATTCTTGGGAAGACTCTTACGACAGGCAGAGCCGTACTCTAACTTTGAACAACGGCTCCTTCGTAGAACTTATGAGCTACGAGCAGGACGTGGGAAAGTTCGCAGGAACTTCCAGACACTTCATTCATTTCGACGAAGAACCTCCCAAAGACATTTACGACGAATGCTTGATGCGTCTCATAGACACAGACGGATCTTATTGGATCTCTATGACGCCGTTAATTGAAATGAGCTGGGTAAAAACTCAGATTTATGAACCCTGGGAAGCAGGCGATCAGAGTATTTTCGTGATACAAGTAGACACAGAAGATAACCCGCATGTTCCAGCCTCTTCTCTAGATAGACTTACCAGGGGACTTTCGGAAGAAGAAAGGGCTGCCAGAACTAAGGGCGTCTTTATTACCCATACCGGTCTTGTCTACCAGGGAACTTTTTCGGCTAAGTCTTATTTGGAGGGAGGAAACGTTGTTCCAGATTTCGTTGGATCACACCTATTTCAAGATTTTGTCAAAGGTTGGGGACATTTTACTTGCATGGATCACGGTTTTTCTAATCCTACTGTATTTCTTTTTTGCTGCTTTAATGAATACGGCGTCATCATTGCATACGACGAGATTTACCTCAATAGAACGACGGTCAAAGACCTAGCTCAGATCTATAGACAACGAGTTGAAACACTAGGCGTCGAGCCGATATATTGCGTAGGAGACCCTAGTAACTTAACGAGAACGGAAGCGATTACTGGCACCACCATTCAATCGGAGTATATGGAACACGGTGTTGCTATAGCTCTCGGTCACAAAGACGTGAACGCTGGAATAGTTCGATGCCAGAATCGCTTTCAAATGAAGAAGCTCTTCATATCTGAGCGCTGTAGGCATACTCTAAAAGAAATATCCAACTATAGATGGGATCGCTTCTCATCTTCCAAGATAGCCGCAAGAAGGAATCAGAAAGAGACACCTCTTAAGAAGGACGATCATTGCATGGATGCCTTAAGGTACGGTGTAATGTCTCGGCCCGCATTAGAAGGTGAAGAAGATTTGAAGCCTTTCAACTTCTTGAACGTTCCAGAAGCTGGTTTGAAGGATATGGATTACGAACTTTGCTTTTCGCAACCAGAAAGCTACGACGAAAACTTAGGAATTGAGTGGTAATGCCAGAGAAAATGGAACTTCCAGAATTTACTCCGCCCGAAGGATGCACATACAACAGAGATGAAGACCCTTCGGGAACGATCCATGAGATTTGGTATTCTTATCCTGGTGGAGAGCTTGTAGCCGAACGTAAAACTGGGAAAGACGGCAGAGTTCAAATTACAAGGAATCCGATAGGATAGGAGTTGAGATGGTAGCGGGTAGAAGTGGTGGCTGGCTTAGAAGGTTGTGGGATAAGATTATGAATAAGGATAAGGTCAAGAAGTGACCATCGTTATGGGGAAGCCTACGTTTCCGCCTTATATTTGTATTGAGTGCGGTATGCAGGATCAACGTAAGTGGTTTGTCGATCTTCAAATTCAGATCGATCTACATTTCAATCCCGTTATGAACGGGGTAATCTATCTTTGCAATCTTTGCTTCGACGCCAAAGTTCTAGACACTCTCAGACAAGCACAAGCATACGAAGGTATTACGTACGACGGAGAAACGCCTACCTATGAAAATAAGAAGGAGTTACTCACAGAAATAGAATTTGAGGAACAACATGACGAACCTGAACCAGACACCGGAACAGTTCGTGATCCAATCCCAAGCAGAATTAATCCAAGCGCTTCAATCTTCGATGAAGATAGTGCTGGATCTGAATCAGAGTCTACAGATGACTCTGATGGCGAAAGAAAACCCCTATCCGAATTTAGAACCTTCTTCGGAGGAAAATCCCGACAGGGAGTCTGACGAAGATATTGATACGGAATGGGCAATAAAGTTTGCACAAATGGAGGCAAATGATGTCAGCAACAGCAACGAAGACGAGCGATCTTGACGACGTTCGTGCACGTCTTGCAATTAAGACGCCGCAGGACGCCGTTGTAGCATTTCTTCGAGAAGAAATTGAGGAAGATGATTTCCGTGAGGAACTCGGACGCTTCGGTACTCTTCCAGGGGATCTTGCAACGATGGTTCGTGTCACAGTAGATAGACCGGATGCCGCTTTCAGAAGGACTATCCCGGCAGACCTTATGGAGCCAGTTCTTCCACCCGAAGACTCTCTTGCGGTCCACGAAAAGCAGGTAGCAGAAAAGCAAGCCCTTAGGGACGAAGCTACTGAACTTGCAAAGAAAGACAAGACACGAGAAGAGACAGTCAAGCGTGAGACTCCCGAATTTCGGGATGAACTCGCCGCCAAGCACATTACGGACCCGCTTGCGGACGTTCGTAAAAGTGACAAAAAGTCCGGCGACGAAACTAGAAAGGCAAACGCATGACAAAGGTAGCAGGCCGCTCAGGCGGCTGGTAAACAAAAAATGGTAGACGTTCTGTTGACAGGTTCGGCTGATGCGAATCTCATGCAAAAGTGGGATAGTAAGCTTAAAGCCTGTCAGCAAGAACGTCTCCGATTCGAGGCTCAATGGCATCGTAATATGCTATTTTACTTTGGTCGGCAATGGATCACTCAGACTAAGACTGCCAACGGGTTTAATATCGTTGAAGAGCCTATCGAACATCCGTGGAGAGTTAGACACACTGCCAATCGTATTCTCCGAATAGTTCGTACGGAGCTTACGAAGCTTACAAAAGAAGAGCCGCAGTATTACTCTATGCCTTCTTCGACGGAACAAAAAGATCGCCTTGCAGCAATGGCGGGGGATGCCATTGCTGAATACACTATTCGGACTAAGTATTTCAACAGAAAAAGAACCGAAGCGACTTTATGGGCGCTACTACACGGAACAGGTTTCCTGAAGAATTACTACGATCCGAACAAAAACGACTTGGATGGAATGCCCGGTCGAATTGACTTTGAAGCCGTAACGGCTCTACATCTTTTCGTAGGAAACCTACAGCAACCTGACCTACAGGAACAAGATTTCGTTTGCCACGCTAGGACCATGTCAGCCGAAGCTGCGTATATGTGTTTCGGGGTCGATTGCGAAGCTGATACTTCATCGACGGATATTCTTCTTGACCAAAGATTCACAGCAGCTGTAGGTATTAACAGTAACCCGAAAGCGGAGAATAAGCAGGTCTACGTTAAGGAATGGTACGTAAAGCCCTGCAAGGATTTCCCTAAGGGCGCTATGTTCATCTACGGCAGCGGGAAGATGCTTTATGTATATGAAGCTCCTGAGATTCCTGAACCTTTTATGGAGAGTGAAGGAGAAGATCCGAGTGTCCTTCCTAGTGAATCTCCAGAAACTGTCGAAATAGAGCCTAGTCGCAACCCTGTAGGTTATAAAGAAAACCCTCTTGCAGAGAATTACATTCCGGGAGCTTCTGTAGAAGAAGGTCTTAGGAAGTATAATCACGAATTTGGATATCGTCACGGTCGGTTCCCCTTCGCAAAGATCGATCATATTCCTTCTGGAATGTTTTACGCTCGAAGCGTAATTGAAGCTCTAATTCCTCTACAGAAGGAATACAACAGAACTCGAAGCATTATGCTGGAGCAGCGTAATCTTACTGGAAAGCCACAATGGTGGTATACACCTGGAGCATTCGATCCAAAGAAGTTTACAGGTAAACCAGGTCTTTTGCTTCCTGTGCATTTGGGATTTGAAGGTCCTAAAGCAATTGAACAACCCCCGCTTCCTCCTAATGTTCCTGCGGAACTCGATATTACTGTAAGGGACATGGATGATGCTGCCTCTCAATTCGAGGTAGCTAAAGGAAGGACTCCCCCAGGTGTCGAAGCAGCATCGGCTATTGCTTATTTGCAGGAAGAAAACGACACGATTCTTTATCACACCGTACAATCCTTGGAAGACGCCGTTCAAGAAACAGGTGTGCAAGTTCTAGCGAATGTGCATGATTATTGGCCAGAAGAGCGAATCGTTAGAATGACGTCTCGAAACCAATTCATGGAAGTTCGTGAATTCAAGAAGACTGACCTGAATCCGATTACAGACTTTAGGGTTGAAGCTGGATCAATGGCTCCTAGGTCTACAGCTGCTAAGCAGGCGTTCATTACAGAACTGCTTAAGCTCGGAGCTATCGATTCTAGTAAAGCTCTTAGATATCTGCAAATGTCTGAGACAAATAAGCTTTATGAAGAGTTGATGTTAGATGTTCGTCATGCTCAAAGAGAGAACATATATATGTCTGAGGGACAGCGTCTTACAAAGGTTGACATTTCTGCTCCTAAGCCTGAATTGACTCCTGAGATGATGCAGCAACTACAGATGATACCGCCTGAACAAGCTCAGCAAATGATGCAACAGCTGCTTGTTCCGCCTAATAAAAAGACGGAGATGCTCGATCCTCTGGGTAAACCTATTCTGCAACCTAATCCTGAGACTGGTCAAATGGAACCAGTCATGTATGAGATCACGGTTAACCCCTTTGATGATCATGCGGTGCATGTTGAAGAACACCAAAATTTCCAAAAGAGCCAAGAATATGAACTTTTATCACCTGAGATTCAGAAGATTATTCAAGACCACGTTGACGAACACAAGATGGAAATTCTTAAAGAACGTAACGCAATTCAAGCAGATGCAGCAATGAAACAAGAACCAGAAGGTGAAGAAACTGTTCCTCCAAGGGAATTGGAACCTTCTTCTAACGGGCAGCAGGGATATTAATGGACGTTAACGCATCTTTCGGTGGTTCAGCCTCACAAGAAGGTCAGGAATCAACGGTAGAGTCAGTTGTAGAACCTACAGAACAGGGTGGAAATCCCTGGCTAAATGAAGTAGCGCCTGAACACAGAGGAATTGTTGCTCCCTATCTAAAGAAATGGGATCAAGAATCGACTAAGAAGTTTCAGTCGTGGTCAGAGAAGCACAAGCCTTACGAAGCATTAGGTTCAGCTGAGGAATTAGCGAAATATCGAAATTTTGCTGAGAATTTCAGACAAAATCCAGAAAGAGTTTTCAAACTTATGTTTGAGAGTCTTCAGGAACAATACGGAGAGAATTTCGATGCAGAACTCCTGCGTATTCTCGAATTAGAAGCAGAGGAACAAATGAACGAATACGAATATGAACAGGAATACCAGGAGCCTCCTGATTCTGATCAAGTATTCCAACAGAACGTAATGCAGGAACTTGAAGAGCTTCGTGCATGGAAAGAAGAGCAAACTCAGTCTCAGACATCGCAGCAGGAACAGGCTCAACTTGACCAGTTCCTCGAAGTGATGCATACTAAGTTTGGTGATTTCGATGATGACTGGGTTCTCCTAAGACTTGGGGAACACGGTGATCCGAACAAAGCAATTCAGCAATATAAAGCCTTCGAGGCTAAAATTGCTGGAAAAAATGGAACTACGCCAAGACAGCCTCCAAAGACGCATTCGTCTGGTGGTCAGGGGGGTGGAGTTCCGAACGAAAATATCAACCCAGCAGAACTACGTGGCGAAGCTAGAAGAAAGGCTGTTCTCGCCATGTTAGGAGAGGAATAAATGTCTGCAACCCTGACCACTGTTGCCGGTATCTTGAAAGAGGTATACGAAGGTAACATCAACAACCAGCTTAATGAGGAACGAATCACCATTAAGCGAATCGAGAGAACTGCTGAAGGTGTTACAGAGGACGCTGTAGGTGGTAAATATGTTACCTTCCCGGTACGTATTTCTCGTAACCACGGTATTTCATATCGTGCAGAAAATACAGCCCTTGCACCTGCGGGTAGGCAGGGTCTTAAGGCTGCTACAGAAACGTTGAAATACGGTTATGGCCGTATTCGACTGACTGGGCAGCTTATTGATCTTGCTGAAACTAATAAGCAGGCATTCACTTCCGGTATGGACATGGAAATGGATGGAATCAAGGAAGACCTTCAAAAGGACGAAAACCGAATTGCATATGGCCACCTCGATGCGGCTATTGCATCTGGAATTAAGGCGAAAGTTACTGCTAACTCAGCAGGAACCACTCTGACAGTTGATTCCACGGATTACCTCGAAGAAGGTATGGTTATCGACGTTACCGCAGCAGGAACTCCTGTTTCCGGTGGCGCTCAAAAGACTATTACTGCAATTCTTACTGCCACCACATTTACGGTGGACGTTGCAATTGCTGGTGCAGTTATCGGTAACTACGTCTCCAGGTTTGGTGACTACAACCAGGAACCTCATGGTCTTAATAAGATCATTGACTCTACTGGTGTTCTCCACGGACTTGATCCAGCTACTACTCCAAAGTGGGTAGCTTACGAAGATGGTTCAACTACTGCTCTTACCGAACTGGTAATGGTTGCAGCAGTTGATAATATCCGTAAGGCTGGCGGAGGTCCTAACATTACTGCTATCTTTGCTTCTCTTGGAGTTCGTCGTGCGTATTGGAACCTGCTTACAGGTCTCCGGCGTTTCAATGAACCAAAGAGGTTTGATGGCGGTCTTACCGGGCTTTCTTTCATGTACGGTGAAGGTACGGACATTCCAGTTGTAGCAGATCCTGATACTCCTGCGAAGCACATGTTCTTCATTAACGAGAAGGAAATCAAGATCTGGCGAAAGAAGGATTGGTACTGGGAAGACCGGGACGGATCTGTTCTTAAGTGGGTCGTTGATTACGATGCCTTTGAAGGCCTGATGAAGAAGTACTGGCAGCTTGGTACTCACAAGCGCAATGCTCATGGAAAGCTCACGAATCTGACAGAAGCCTAAGCTAACCGTCGTAGCTTACGGAAATGGACAGGGGAACACCTCTTTTACTTTAGGGTAGAAGGGAGTTCCCCTGTGCCATTTAGATCTGAAAAGCAACGTAGATACCTCTGGGCCAAGCAGCCTGCTTTAGCGCGTAAATGGGCGGATAAATACGGATCGAAGGCTATTCGTTCAAAGGCTGCAAAGAAGCTAAAGGAAAAGAAGAATGGAAGCTCCTAACCCTGGCTTCACTATAGTCGATGGCAATATTGTAGAAACTGATGCTCTTCGTATAGCAGAGGCTATTAAGGAGTATGATCCCAATTTGACTCTGGTTTGTAATATGCGACCAGATCATCCTGGTGATCCTCCTTTTCTTGTGATCGAAAGATGTAAGGACGGCATTAATAGGCCGGTTATGTCTGCTTGGAAGCTAGATGATATGCTTCTAACTCGTCTTCGTCTTGCGGACGGCTATCGTGGTAATCAACTGAAAATAGTTGAAGACTGGGAAGTTACTGCTAAGGCGGAAAGTAATCGACGGTACAAAGAAGATATGATGGAGAAGCATGATATAGCTGCTTCTGTCATAGCTTCCAAAAAATCTAGGTACACCATCAGAGACAGTCAGACGGGTGAACTAATCACGTTTTTCGACGATCGTCCAGCTTCTAGGAAATAAAAATGCTAGTAGCCGATGCTGTAACTCAAATTAAACGCCAGTTCATAGATGAGTATGACGTTGTCATCACTACAGAAGACGTCTACGCTTATATCCTTGAAGCTGAAACTGATATCATTCGTCGTGCAGGATCTAATGATGTTTCAGTAGACTCCACTGTAGGTGCATTTCCTCTCTCAATCCCTGAGCATATTACTGTCAAACGTCTCTCCATAGACGGTAGAGCTTTAAAGACTACGTCTCTGGAAGAATTGGACGGTCTAGGAGCTTCTGATACAGTAGCAGCAGAGCCTCAATTTTGGTACACAGTGAACAAGATAATTCACCTGTGGCCGCAGATGGTTCCATCTACTACTGTCATCAAAATCTCCTATAACAAAATGCCAATATTAATGACAGGGCTTCCCTCGGCAAACACTTTTACAGTTCCATCAAATTTCCATTCCGATGTTATTAACTTTGCATTAGCTAAGGCCTTCTCTAAGTCTGGAGAAACTAAGAGAATGCAAGAATATATGGAAATGTATGACAGGAATGTAGGCATTCGTGCTTCTGAGGCACAGGCTCCTGACACTGTTCTGTATAAGGGACAAGATCCCGAGGACTTTAACGAATACGATGAAGTATATTAAGGCGGAATTTTGGCTCTTGCATCGAATATCCCAGGAGAGGAATTCTGGCCTATTGCTTTAGGTCAGGGCATGTATACCTCTGAGTTGTCGTCTAACATCCCAGACGGGTATTCTGCCATTTGCTACAATATGGTAGCATCTGGAGACTCTTTAGAGAACAGAATTGGAATTAAGCGTTCTACTATCAACTGGCAAGTAATTGATTATTCTCCCTTCTATACTACAGGGGAGTCAGACGATCAATATTACTACACAGAGATAGATCCTTGGGGACAAAATTCATCTCAGCCGGCGTTTATGTGGGCTGGTGCAGGATTTGCTGTTCCTGGATTAGGAGTTAATCCAAAATCATTGAGTTTAGTTCGTGCAGAAGGAACTCATGACGCTAACGACGGCTTTATGTCCGTCTCTATTCCCGCCATTGTTCAAGGAATCGCTCAATATCGTGACGTGATCTATTTTTCTGTTAAAGCAGACGGAATTAAAAAGATTTCGAATATCAACTGGGCTACAGACGCAGTTACCTATTCGGCTATTGTTTCTTCGGCGGGTATGACTCTTAAGGGCCTTTTCACATTCAAGGATAGAATGTGGGCCTACAATGGACATTATTTGTATTTTACGGATATCGCTTCTGTAGGTGGATTCCCTGAAACGTGGTCGGCGGCTTCTAATAGAATTCCGTTTGTTGGACCTACAGGGGCCGGTAATATCAAGAAGGTTATTCCTCTTGGTAACCGTTTGGCTGTTTTTACGACGGCAGGTCTTTTTACGCTTCTTGTTGAAGGTGCACCTGGATCTTGGATTCAAAGACTTCTGGACTCGAAATCTATTTCAACTACCAGTCAGTGTGCCTTTGAGTCGAAGGGTATTATCTACTTCGTCAACACAGAGGGTGTTTGGGCTACTAACACACAAGCAGTCACAAAACTCTCTGGTGTGATTGAAGATCAATGGTTCTTGGCTAAAGGAAGCCGTATTCATACTATCTGTCTTTATGAAGATGGTATGGTGGTTTCTATTGGAAAGCTTGCTACTAATCAAGCTTACTACGATGTACCAAACTGTCGTGTTTTCTATTCTAAACTAGATCCTGTAGGTTGGACAGAATGGAATATGAATAGACACGGACTAGGTTCCCGGACAGAGCAGTTCGCTATGATTTGGTCGATGACTAGTAAAATTCCTTCCTATTTGAACGTTGAGCCTACTGTCTACATAATGTCAGCTATTACGACTAATATTGATCCTGGTACGACTCATGCTCTTTATCAGGTTCAAATTATGGACGGCGGCACAGATCAATATGTTGATATTAGTGGTACTCTCAGAGAAGATCCTGTAGGTATATATTTAAAGACAAAATCGATCGATGGGGGAAATCAGTTCCGAATTAAGACAAGTAGAAAAGCGTTCTTGGAACTTTATACCTCTGATGCTGAACATGAATTTGCTGGCTCGTGGGATATAGATATGACTATTGATGAAGCATCAGAAGTCGAAGGGAGAATTATAACTGACTTTACGGTTGGAGTGGGTTCCAACATGATTCTTGTTAAGTCAGGATTCCGTTATCGAAGATGTGCTTTTAATTTGCGAGCAGAACTTCAAAGTGCGACGTCCCAAATTAAAATCAAGGATATGGCAATCGCCCAAGATACTGTGCGGGTTGTTGGCGAGCAGATTAGCTAATGGCTACAAGTGATAAAGCAGATCTTTTTCGTGAGGAGCCTCTTACCTACACAACTCACATGGATCACAGTAAGCACTACATTGGAGAGTCGCTTCCTGTTGCTTCCTTAAGTGAGTTGGCAACTACAATTGGGACTGTAACTTCTACTGGAGTATCCCCAATTCCCGCAAGAGCGGATCATACCCATAAAATTGATTCTTCTATGGCTTATGCCTCAGGTGATATTAAATTTGGTATTTGGACAGACCCTGGAACGGGATGGCTTCTTTTAAATGGCGCTACAATTGTAGGTGGTCAGACTCTTTATCCTAGTTTATGGGCAGTTATTCCAGCAGGTTGGAAATCTGGGGCAGACATAGTTTTGCCCAATATGAACAGTAGATTCCCAATTGGTACATATGCAACCTTAGGAGCAGTTGCAGGACCTAACACAGTAACTCTTACAGAAGCAAACCTAGCAGTTCATGATCACACTCTTTCTGCCCATACACATACTATTACTCATACGCACACTATTGCTCACGTACATGATCATACTCATACTCATACAATTGCACATACCCATACTACATTTAATACTGCTTCAGCAGGTACTCACGCACATACAGGTGACCATGCATTGCACGCTACAGTTGGTTCGGCATCATCTTGTGTAAAATTGCCTGGTGCAGGTACTGGTGCTACTATTACTGATGTTAGTGGTGCTCACTTGCACTCAATTGCTGTCCCTACACATTCAGGCTCTTCTGGAAACCCCAGCGTTCTGGGTACAGATGGATCTTCTGCTGCAAACACAGGAGCGTCTTCTGCTGCAAGCACGGGTGGTCCTTCTACGGCAAATACAGGTAATGCGGGATCAGGAACGGCATTCTCCATTGTTTCTGCTCATCTAGAAGTTAATTTTGCAATCAAGACATAGGAGAAAGAATGTCTACTAGAAAAAGTTTGTTAGGTCTACAGGATGCTAGGTCTAATCGTGGTATATTCGCTAGAGGAACTGCAAAATATGGCTTGTCTATGGCGCCTAAGCCTGGTAATATTTTTAATGTGCAACGTGCTGCTCAAAATCGTTTGAAGAAGATGAAAAAGGTAGATAAACGGAGATACAGATGACGTATTTCGGTCCTGATGGTGCTCTTTATCAAAAAGGTATTCGTCTTACGCAGAAAGACTGGGACTGCATTAGCTACGTAGCTTGGCGTTGTATTCATCAGTCTGGAAAAAAGGATTTGTCCTTTGATGAAATGCGGGAATTGTCTCAGAAAAACAATAAGCCATTCGTTGCTTATGTTTGGGTAGACAAGATGTCGCCCGTTATGAAGGCAATCTATACTGCCGCTGCTTTAAAGGATACTACTATTCCTATTATGGTAGACTGGGAAGATCCTACATGTTCGTTCACAAATATGGCATCCTATGTGGATGAGATGCGTAAGAAGGGCTACAAGGTAACACTTCTTTATACGGGCAAGTATTACTGGCAGTCTATGGGATCGCCAGATCTTACTAAACTTGCAATGGATCTCGTACTTGCTCGATACGGGAATCAGAATCCTCTGGGGGAGTATGAGTGTGAACCCCGTTATAATGACATGATGCCTAGGTACTCTGTTTGGGACTGGAATGTAGGTGGACTTCTTCCGTCTATGTGGCAATTTGGATCTAGAATTCGCTGGGGCGATCGATACATGGATATGAATGCTATTCTTGATCCAAATGTTATTAAGCGAGCATTCAAAGCTTGGACTTCCCCTGCTCCTGTTCCTGTTCCAATTCCTGATTTAGGAGAAGAAATGTATAAATTCCCATTTTTTGCAAGGCTTCCGAATAACGGAGCCTTTTATGTTGGTGATGGATATGAACGTCACTGGACTGGAGGTCCTGTCTTTGCGCAACAGATTAAAGTTGGTTTAATCAATCCAGATACTGGTGCTCCTATCAAAACTGCTGGTGATGGTCCAATTTATGATGAAAAGACTATGACAGAACGTCTAGGTAAATTGGTTTTCTAGGAAGAACTGATTTGATGATTCCTAAAGAGCATAAACGTATAAAAATAAGTGATACTCATCCTGCTTTATATAGAACTATTAGAAATATTTCTATATTAAGTATTTGTTTAGCTATTAATTTTTGGATATGGACTCCAGCATTTAAGCCATTCAATATACCAAACGTGCTTATAGGAATAGTCTTTTTTGGACTTGGTGTTAGTCAATTTATCTTCCTTGTTTTAGTCCCTAACTTAGTAATAACGCGTCATTTGTTAGGGGGTTTTGTATTTCTTAATTTAGTTTGGGGAGTACTTAATGCACAACAATGGTATGATGGTCCTGCTAGTTTGCAATTGCCTATATACATAATCGGTCTCGCTGTTGTAATTAGACCGTGGATTACTGAACCAGCTGTTAATCCTATGACGGAGAAGAATGGCAAATGAGTTGGGGTGAAGCTGCTAGCGGGGTGGCCGTCGTTTTGGGCGGTGCTATTCTCTACATCCGAGATACTAAGAAATCTAAGGCAGTTGATGAGATTACTGCTCAACCCGGTATAGCTTTGTTTATTCAAAGTATCCAGGATGATAATAAAGATTTACGAGTAAGACTTGAACGAAGTGAAGCTAGAGTTGACAAGTGTGAACAAGAGATTCTAGACTTAAAAGAAGAATTGAAAAAACGGTTTAGGGAAGATTGACACCTACCTGAAAGAAATGGTATTCTACTGTCATGTTTCCAGCACATAACAATATTGCAGTAGAGACGTGGTTAGGTCTGCATCCGCTAGTTCTAATTTTAATTGTTCTTGGCATCATTGCTGTAGGGCTGTATATATTCCATTCCAGGAGATGAAATGAAAGCATATCTTAAGGCATTTGTAGGTTCACTAGTAGCTGCTTTAGCTGCGCTAGTAACTGCGTTGGACGATGAAAAGCTTTCTGTTCAGGAAGGTCTTACAGCTGCAATTGCATTCCTAGTTGCACTAGGTGTAATTTGGGCTGTGCCCAACGAAGAGGTCTAAATGGTTGCAGTCAATCCAGCAGTTCTTAATGCTCTGACTCTGGACTACGGTCGAACTAGAGCAAATCTCGACGATCAAGAGAATCGTCGAAGAATCAATTATAACTCCGTTCTTGATAAGATGAAACGGGGCTACACAGACACAGCTCTAAAAAATCAGGAAGGGATGGCAGATCGTGGTATGCTACATTCTGGTCCTTCTATGGCTTCGGGGGTTAAGCTCCGTGATGCTTACAACCGTCAGCAAAGTGAAGCAGGTCAAGGCTTTAATACTGATCTAGCTACGATTGCTCGTAGACGCCTAGAGACGAAACAACAATATGATACAGAAAGACTCTTAGCTAGTCTAGGATTCACACAGCAATCGAGGTAATCATGGCATTTGGTAAGGGTTTTGTACCGGCTCCGAGGACAGTAAAGTCTTCTCAACCAGTAAAAAAGAGTAGTTCCAGTAATACTAATAAGGCTGGACCGCAGCCTAGAACCGTAGCACAATCTGGTCCAGCTAATAATGCTGGGATGATTTATTCATCTTTTGATAACGCATGGCATCCACCATCTTGGTTTGCACCTACTAAAAAGGCAGCCGCTCCACCAGCTAAGAAAGTAGCAACGACTCCTGTTAAAGCTGTTGCTAAGAAGGTTGCCACAACTCCCGTTAAAGCAGTAGCTAAAAAGGTCGCAGCAACTCCGGTTAAAGCTGCCGCTCCTGCAAAGAAAGCTGCTGCACCACCTGCTCCTGTAAAAAAGGCTGTTGCCCCTGTTGCTCCAGTAAGAGCACCGGTTACTAATGCTAGACCGGCTACTAATCCTCTTGCACCTGCTGTAGCTCGGTCTTTAACTGCTCAAACTAGTCCTGGAACTCCTGCCGGAACTAAAGCTTTGAATGGTCCTCAGGGAGTAACTCTTTCTAGTGGAAGACCACTTAGTTCTAAGGGCGCTTTTGAAACAGCAGTTTCTACTACTCGTTCTCCTGCTGGAACTGCAATGGATCTTGCAAATACTGCAAGACAAGCCCTTGCAGGGCAAAAGGTTATGAATGGTCCTGGTTTAGTAACTCCTTCTAATCCTGTAAATAAAGCAGGAAATGCTTTGGGTGCTGTTCAAAGAGCAATTCAACTTGCTAATACTGCTAAAAATCTTACAAATACAGGTGGGGGTACTTATACTCCTGGTGGTACTAATACTGGAACCGGAGGTGGAGGTAGGATTCCTACTGCTCCTATTCCTACTGCTCCTAGAACTCCCACTGCTCTTATTCCTCCGGGTGGAACTACTACTGCTCCCCCTGCTCCCCCAATCACTACTCCTACAATTCCTACAGCACCTACAGGTAGCTTTACTACTGTAGGTGGAGGAACTGCCGGTAGATTTGCTCGACAAAGACAGAACCGTGGTCCTAGAAGTGGAATGTCTATGACTCCAGAACTTCTACGGAGACTTGCAAGAGAGCGGTACGTTAGAACGAGGTAAACATGGCTGCGGACCCATATGATGTAATGCAAGCTCTTCAAAGGGCTGCAATATTCCGTCGAAATGCTGGATCTAATGCCAGAGGAATTGCTGGATTAGCTCAACAAGTTGCGGCGGGTAATACGGGAGGTATGCGTAATACTGGTCGTTCTTCTGGCGGAGGTGGCGGTTATGGGGGAGCGGCTCCTGTTACTACTTTAGCTTCTATGGCGGCTTCAAATCCTGTAGTGGCTGATTTGTTGAAAAAGGGAATTCTCAAAGAGGGAATGGCTCCTGAACAGATTCAGGCTATTCTCGCTATTTCGCAAATGGCTGGTACAGTTCCTGTAGATATTGCCGAAATGATCGCTAAGATCAACGCAGACTATGAGTCTACTACTGGCGATATTATGGGTTCAGGCGCAGAATGGATGAAAGAACTCTATGGTACGAATTATGATCCTAATGATCCTAATGCCGCCGCTTTTGCTCGTGACCCTCTTTTTAGTTCTTACGCAGGTGGTCTTGCCCAAATGGACGAGACAGCCGATACCAATCAAGCTACTGATTTAGCATGGTTCAGGAAACAAGAACAAGCACAACAGGATTACTACAATCAGCTGATGGCTGATGTTTCTACCTATGGTTTACCAGCACAAGAAGTAACAGGTGGATCTGGTGGTGGAGGCGGAGGTGGCGGAGGTTATGGAGGTGGATCTTCTGGATCGGATTCGGAAGGTCTTTGGGATTTTAACGATGCAGATGTTCGTTTCCAAGATCAAGCCACAACTACAGCTACTAGTAATGTTCGAGAGTATGATCCTGGTTTCTGGTTAGGTGCTCTTCAAATGCCAGGTCTTTCTGATGAAGATCGTGAATTCATCAATAATATGATCTGGACTCATGGTCCTGGCCCCCAAGATGTTGGACAAGGAATTACTGAAGAATTCACGAATAACGTGGCTGATATTGAGTTAGGTAACCTCGGTATTATGAACAACACCATCTGGAATCAAGGTGCTGCTGCTGATTTTGATTCTCAAATGATGCAATATATGCAGCAGGCTAATCTTGCTGATAATCCTGAAACAGAAGCAGTAGAACATTTCTATCATCCTGAGGGTGGCCTTCAAAGAGGCGAAGAGCCTATCTTTGGTTCTCCCGAAGAACGAGAATATTACCTACAGCAGCAGGCTTTGTATGAGCAGGCATACCTTCCTGTTAATCAGCCTATTAATGTTCCTAGGGCGCAACAGTATCTTGATGAGGTCGGCTCTGTAGAAGACGTTCGTAATTCTGTTCTTCCTGGTAACACTGTTAATTCTGTTACTTCTCCTATTCCAGCAACAATGCCTACTATAAACCAGGGGGCAGGAATTCCAGAAGGCATGTCCCCTGAGGATGTATTGGGTATTACTCCTGAGTATACTCCGCCATTATCTGATCTCCCTTCTGCCCCTCCTGGAGCTACTGCTCCTGCGTCAGAAGCGGAAATGACTACTGAAGAATATGCAGCTTCTCTTAACGAGGCCTTAGAGTCAGCTCGTAGATATGTTGGAGATGACAATGCTCTAAGTTACTACTGGGATGATACATTCCCCACATTAAGCAGAGGACAGCAAGCTGCTGTGCTTAATATGTTTGCGAGCGAAGGAGTGGATGTACCGCTTCAATATCAAGAAGCAGTTTCAGATACTGTTCTTTCTCCAGAAGCATTGGCGTCGCAAGCTCTGCAAACGGCTATGCAAGGTGCGCAAGAGGAACAGAGTCAAATTCCTCAGAACATAGCTCGTAGAATCCAAGAAGGACAAAGAGTAGCTCAGCACTTAGTAGCTAACATTCAAAATGAATTCGGTCCTGAGCTTAACGAGCCAATTCAATGGGGCGGTACGCTTCGTAATGATCTTTTGACTGCTATGCAAGAGTTTTCGGATGAACAACGTAGGCGAGCACGTGAAATTTTCAATGGTACTACTGAGGAATTTGAGCAAGAAATCGATCCTGGTGACTATTACCAGGACGATGCGATGACTCCTGATGAGGTGGTTGAAATTGAGCATGAGAATCAATTGATTGAACAATTGCGAGATTTTGCTCAAACTAATAATGCAAATTTCCAAGCTACTCTAGTTCAGAACTATCTCTTGGATCAAGAGCGTCAACAGCAGACAAATGCCGTTTCTTCTGATACGGAAGATCCTGCTCTATCTGCACAGGTTATTGGTCCTGGTGATCTTAACTATGTCGATCCAGCTGATCTGCAAATTGTTGAACCATCTCCTGATAACTACGGTGGATTTGGAGAGAGTGCTGGTAGAAGCTATAGGAGTCCTCTAGTTGATTGGACCCCTCCTGCTCCTGCTGCTTTCAATGCTGATAAGATTATCAATCAGCCAGTCATGCGGACTCAATCTAATCCTAAGCCCGCTGGTGGAAATATTCAGCTTATCGCTGCTAAGAGACTTGCAGACGCTTTAAAGAATGCTACTAGGAAGGTATCTCCACCTAGATTTGGTAAGTTCTAATGGCTGAAACGTGGGAAGACAAATGGGAAAGGATGTTCAGGGATAGGCCTGGATATTCTGGACCAAGAGTCCAATATCGTGGGAATATGGACATTAATCGTCCAGCCATGGTTCGTCGTATCGCTAGAGGAACACCGGGAATTCCTTCTAGAATTACTAGAAAATTCAATACCCAGCCAGGTGGAGGTGGTGGGCGTCGTTCTGGTGGAGCTACTCAGGGTGCCTTTGAAGACGTTTGGTCTAATGTATCAGAACGTCTTATGGACCAATATCAAGAGACGGCTGCACAGCAACAGGCTATCAATAATGCTAATGAGGCGGAAGCTGAAAGAGATTATCCTTGGTATCAGGATGCCTTTCATACTTTAACTGGAGTAGGCCCAGGAAGCTTTGATGAGTCAATTATAGGACGTGGTCTTAATATTGCTTCTCGACCTGCCTTTGGTATTTTTGAGGCCTTTAACGCTATAGCTGGGAAAGAAGAAGAAGACTACCCTAATGGGGAAAGTATGGGGTGGGATGCTTTCGTTGATGACCTTGGAGATATAGGCTCTGGTTTTTGGCAAGGATTTTCTGGACAAGAACGAACTGGATTCGGTCAAGTATACGAATCTCTTAAGAATAATGAGTCTATGGGGGCGGGCTTTCTTCAGGACTTTGAAGAAGCTCATCCTGCGTTAGAGCAAACAGTAGCTCAGGGTGTTGGTCTTGCAGGCGAACTATTCCTTGACCCTCTTAATGTTCTTATTCCTGCTGCCCCAAGAGTTATGCGGGAAACGGGTGAATTAGCGACGGAAGCTACTCTTCGAGAAACTTTGCTTAACGCCGTTCGTGAACAGACTGATGAATTCGCTACTAATTCAGGTCTAATTCAGAACGTCCCGATGTACGCCAATGACCCTGATCTTCTTATCAGAAGACTTGAAGCGGCTATGGGGGATAATTTCAATAATGCTGTTGTAACTGTTGCGGGTGGCGGTAATCGTGCTACAAGCATAATGAACGATACTACCTTCCCTTCAACTGTAGCTAATCAGACGGTTGAAGAAATTCGTACAGCCATGACAGAAGGTCTTCGTACTTCTGTAGATGATATGTGGAGTTACGGATCTTCTGGGCGCATTACTGTAGGTATGATCGCTTCCGCTAGGCGGGCTAGCCCTGATTTTGATGAGTTTATTACTAGACTCTTGGCTAGTATGCCGCCAGGTTCTACGGCTGATGATATCGTAGACGGTTTAGCTTTCCGTACGATTCCTAAAGGTCTTGTAGACAACGCATATAGAGAAGTCGTAGCTAAGTACGAATCTGCTCTAGATCCACATTACGCTGAAATCTTTAAGGCAGTAGAGAATCCAACCTACAGGTCGCTAGGACTTCGTATTGGAGCTACTCGTACAGGTCCTGGAAAAACCTTTGCTTTAAGAGGACGCTCTAGAAGGGTTCCGGGAACTACGATCCGTCCGGTTGGACGAGCTTATGCTTGGGCAGGATCGAAGTTGGACGATGTTTTCCCGAATAGAGGAAACAGATTTGGTTTAGCTTTTGAACATGAAGTTCCAGGCATTTTCGCTCTTAAACTAGGTCGGGCACGGGCTTTAGGCTTCAACGCTATGGATGACTTCCGTAAAGAACTTGAAGCTATGGCTCGAAAGTTCACTAGAGAAGAAGGAATAGAATTCGGAAGACATCTAGAGAATGGTCTTCCACTAGTTGGAAAATCTGTAAGAAGTGGCGAAGATAAAGCCGCTATGCTAGCTCGTCTACGACAAATGCTAGACGATATATTCGCTGAGGAAATGGCTCTAGGTGCTCGTCCTGTTACGGGTAGAGGTTCTAGAAAAGTTGACAACTATTTCCCCGTCTACAATAAGAGTGGCACAAAAGCTAATCGAACTCTCTTTAAGGAAAGACGGAAGATCGATGCTCATAAGCCAGGTGTTATTGGTGTGGGTGAGTGGAAGTTAGCTAAAGCCCAACAGATGGGATTGAAACCGATCGAAGACGCTTTTGACGCTATTTACCATCGACGACTAAAGATGGCAAGAGACTCTGTTCGAGCTACCTTCTTGCAAGATCTTGTAACTAATTACGCTGTGCATGGAACCAACCCTGTAGGTCGTCTGTCTGACAAAGCATTGACTTCTAGAGGACTCACAAGAGTCTCAGAAAATATGCTGCAACATTCCTACAGAGTTGCCCGTAAAGCGAAGGGCGGGGAATTTTACATTCCCACTCCAATTTGGGAACTGTATAAGACAGTTGATGAGATGCTGTCTTGGTCAACAGCAGATTGGAATGGAATTGGCCGAGCATTCGCAAACGTCATCGGAAAGCTTAAGAAGGGACTAACTATTCCTTATCCTGGCTTCCATATGAAGAACTTCATCGGTGACGTCTTCATGGGATTGCTAGATGGAGTTAATCCTAAGCACTACGCCAACGTTCTTAGGCAGAGAGCCAGGAAACTAGCTGGTGGTACAGGTAACTACGATATCGTTCCAGGACTCAGTTTTACTCATGACGGGTTCGTTGCTCAGTATATGCAGAATGCTGATGCTGGCTTCGTAAGAACGGAATTTGGAACCTTTGAAAGTTTGACGGCTGGAGCAATTCCTAGAAGGATGGGTAGAGCAGTATCTAATGCGGCTACCCAGCTTGCAGACAAGCGGGAAATGTATCCTCGTCTTGTTCACTTTATTACTGCCTACACAGATGAAGCCCAGGCTTTGTGGAGGGCAGGTCATAGAGATATAGATGAAATAATGCGACGTGCTTCTGATGCAGCTATCAGCAGAGTTAATGCTTACAAGTTCGACTATTCTGCCTTGCTGCCTTGGGAGAAGACTATTAAGACCTTGGCATTTCCGTTCTATACGTATTTGCGTAAGGCCATTCCTTTGCTTTTACAGCAAATGTTCCAGAATCCTCGTTTCTTCGCTGCTGTAAACAGGTTCATGGAATACAACGATGGCTCTGCTGCGGATAACTTCAACGCAGACAATATTCCACAATATATTAGAGATATTGGTTTTGGTATGTTGACTGATGAAGAAGAGCCGTGGGCTATTACTGCTGATATTCTTCCCTTTGGTGCATTGGACATTCTTGGTTCCTCCGATGTAGGAGAATTGTCTCAGAATGTTCTGTCTAATTTGAATCCTCTTTTTCAAGCACCAATTGAACTAGCTACTGGAAATGAACTCTTCTCTGGAAGATCCATTGAGGATGAGTCTGGTTTACAGTATCTTATGGATAATATTCCGTTGCTAGGAGATATAGAAGAAGAACTGGGTATCCCTAATCCTTTGACTGATACACCTACAGGTGATCCTGTTTGGGAGCAGTTGACTTCTACAGATGTCTTCCATAATAGACTTGCTGGTCTAGGTATTCCTGCTCGTCAGATTACTGCTGGACAACAGTTGCAGCAACAGAATACCAATTTCGATAATTTGATTGAAGATCCTATTGGTGATTTCAACCATTCACAGGATCGGTACAGAATTACTATTACTAGTGAATTCATGTATAGAATTACAGATCAAACAACCGGGGTGGTTCTGGGTACAGTGGCAACTCCGCAGGCTGCCATTGATATGGCAAATCGTTTGCCAGGTGTCTCTTATAACCAAGAGTTTGTATCTCCATACCAGCAGCCAACATCAATGGATGTGCAGGGTATAATTGAACAGATGCAGATGGCTCCATAATATGAGTTAGTCCGCAAGGCTTCCAATCATTGCAATATACGCACCATCCTTTCGGATGAGCTTTATCTATCTGAGCTAAAAGCTCTAGAAAAGCAATGCAAAAGTAGCAATCACATTGTTGTTTATCCATGTTTTTGGGTTTCCTTTACTGCTTCTGCCAGTGTTAGTCCAGCTTCTGTAGCGGATTGGAATATAGAAGTGTGTTCCTCACATAATGTGATTGGCGATCCGTCTTGATTTGCTACGTAGTAGACTACAAAATTCTTACAACCTTCAACTACGCAATTTTCCATTAGTTTTTCCTCCTAATTACGATGTCTGCCTACCCTCGGTCAGCCCCCTGATGGATGGCATAACCCCAGGTCAGAGGCCTACTCAGGCGCCCGTGGTGGCCCGCTGAGCGATTGCCCCTTGACAGGGACGTGCTCGTCAAGTACAACTAAAATAAGCCTTCTGAGAGGCTAGGCATTCTTTCTAAACGAAATGATGGGTTGAAATTTAGGTTGATAGACGCTGAACTCTTTCTCTAAAAACCAGGCGGTTACCCGTTTAGATTTACCAAATGAAATTCCGTACTCTATACTACCTACTCGGCTAATGACTCGTATTTTTCCAATTTGACCTCCGTACCTTCTAACAGAGTCTCGAATTAGAATTCTAGTACCTACAGGGAAGATCAAAGGAAAATCCATGAAAGATGACCTTTCTTGGCAAAAGCATAAGATATGTTCTGTCAATGAATTATCGATGTTTTATTCTCAAATTAAACAGGAGATAGAAGCAGGAAGACGTTTTTGTCAACCGTGTCCTGTAATAGAAGAATGTTTCCAGTATGCTATTCAACATCATGAAGAAGGTGTGTGGGGTGGAACTGATGAAAAACAGAGACGAAGATTATTTAGACGCTCGCTCGTACTGGGCGTGCCTGTAGTTTCTTTACAGCGTAGTAAACCGCATGAGCTATTGCGTCCTGAGCGTGCATATTCTTCTTTCCACGAACGTATTTCATTCCCGCAAAACCATAAGCCGGCGGTTTTAGAGAGGCATTTTGCTTCTCTACGTGTTGAATTCCATGCTGTTTCGCAAGCGTCTTAATGGTACCGATTACCTGTGGTGCTGGCATCTCATCGTAGTTTAGAAATCCAGCCTGTGCAAGTTTAGGATCAATCCAGAAACCTTCATAGACCACTATATCTACGTCTGCAAAGTGGTGGGCGATATCGCTTAGAGTCATATCTTTACTGACTCCGAATTCTCCTAGAGAGATTTGTCGGTTCTCAACCGTAATGCGCCCCCATCCTGTTGATTTTCCGGGATCAAGCCCCAGAATCTTCGTAGAAGTCACGTAATTCCTTTCTCATATCTGTGAGTAGGTGAATCTTCATTGCTGCTAGCTCTTCTCGTTCTTCTGAAACTACTGGAGGAACATGATTTTTCTCTACGTATTCTGGCGTAGTCCAAACATTCCCGATCTTTACTAGGCGGTATTTAGGATGCTCTTCGTATTCAATTCCGTAAATTTTCACTTCTCTAACCAATCCTGAATAAGTGCTTCGAGTGCAGCATATGCCCCCTCTATTTCTATTGCTATCATCTTAGATGCATGTTCTTCTACTTTAGCCAGATTTGCTTTCTCTAAGTTTGTTTGTGCATAGAAAGAGATAGTGCCCATAATGTTAATTACATTTGGATTACCAAACGGCTCTGTTACATGCCAATTAACCTTAGGGTATATTTCTCTAGCAGATGCTTCGATTACTTCTCTATTCACTTTAGTATCCATTAATTCTTACTAGCTTCATTCTCTTTCTTCCACTCTTGGTAGAGGAAATATGCTTCTAAGAGATCATCTAGAGCATCTTCCATCTTCTGAACGATATTGTCAATAGATTTTCCTCTGAGAGCAGATTCTCTAATTGCGTTGTGGATTGTAGCAACTCTTCCTGCTTTCAGGATCATTTCGTGTTCTTGTCCAGTCATGACTTTCTTACTATCTCTAATCCTCGTTCTTCTAATGCTGCCATAAATTGACGTACTATAGAGTACATCACTTCTTGAATTTTATCAGGTTCAGCAAAAGTAATTTTATGAAATGGAAGCTTCCACAAGCACCATTCAAGTTCTTTGTCTATTAGTGCCATGCTAATCCTCGTAATACATTAGTGTTGGGCCAGAAACTCTAATTATATCTCTAGATCCAAGGACTAGTTCATATGCGTCGAAATCTGGAACTGCGCTCCAAGCACTAACAGGAAGTTGATATTTTTGTATAAATCTAGCTAAGGCTAGTGGGAAGGGCCCACCTTTATAATCATCCATTAGTTTAGTCTCTTTCTGTCCATTCTAAAGCTAAGTCCGAAGGCTGCTTTAGTCCAGCCTTCCATTATGTTTTGTATCTCGATCGTATCTGCCTCACTATCTACATCAAGCCAGATGCTATCATGTACCTGATTAACGATACACGCTCCTGCATCGTGAGCTTTAAGCATACTGCGTTTAACAATCTCAAATGCCCCGCCCTGAATAATCGAGTTAAACGCCGATCTATATTCTGATGGGTACTGGAAGTGTCTAGTTCTCCCAGACCACATATCGATCTGTCCGTATTGTTCTGCTACTGCTTGTGCGTCGTCTGCTCTGGCGAAGATTTCCCAGTAAGCCTTTTTGTAGCCTGCATGAATCTTAGCGGCAATTGAATATGACACACCAAGTTGTTTTTGGAGGACCTCAATACCACCTCCAAACGACATGAGATAATTGATAGTCTTAGCTTGTTGTCTGCCGATACTGACACCAGCCTGAGCCGAAACATCATCTGCCACAAGTTGATGGAAATCTCCCTCCGCTTCAAATAGTTCAAGGAGGATACGACTCTGAGCGTATACCGCTGCCAAACGATACTCAATTGTCCGAAAGTCCACTTCCCATAGCTGTCTGCCTGTGGTGGGGAGGAATAGCTTCTTAACATAGGCATCCTTCCATTCCTCTCTTGGTATCTGTTGTAAGTTGGGCTTTTCGCATGACAAGCGGCCTGTCTCGGTGCCATGCTGCTTGAAAGTTGGGTAAAGAATTGGATCGTCCCTGGTAGTGAGCCTAAGATACGACGAGAAATAGCTTGACCTTTGCTTAGCAGTTTTCCTATACTCATGTATGAGGGCGCAGACAGGATGACCCTGTCCTGCAAGCCACGATAATGATACTTGTGGTACCCCAGTCTTAGGAGTACGAGATGGAACTTTTAACCCTAAACCGAGTGGAGGATCGGCAAAGAGTTTGGGATGTAATTGCGTCGGCTTGGCGGGATCAAATCCCAACTCCTGCTGAATCTCATCTAGACGAATATCGCACTTCTGATCCAGACTCTCACAGAGAGTCCTATTTATTGGGAGTCCACGTCTTTCGATTTCCGCTAGAAGTAGCATAAATCGTCGATCAACATTCTCCCACAATTTCACATGTTTAGCTTCTGTCTTTGAAAGGAGTTTCTCTCGGAGTTGTGGGAGATGTTGAACGTCCTGGATCGCGTATTCAGCCATGTAATGAGTAGGCGCTGATTCCCACCCAAAGGCCTTCATTGCCTTTTTCTCAATCTTCTTCTTTTTCTCACCTAAGTATTTCGTAAGAACTTCATCTAGCTCATGACCTACAGGTTTGTGGTTTTCGTCTATGTAGACTGATTGCATCATCGTGCATTCGAGCGCACCTGTAGGTAGTTTGATTCCGGCCTTCTCTAGGACGTTGTAGTCGAACTTCATGTTATGTGCTATAATTGGCCCCGAGAAGTCAATAAATAGATCTGATGGAATTACGAAATTCTGCTGTGGAATTCCTCCGAACGGCAGATGACCTACAGGAATGTACCAGCTATTTTGTGAAGTCGTTATTGCGAGTCCTAAAAGTTTGCGTAGGGATTCTGGGTCGTGTTTCTCCAACCATGTCGTCTCCGTGTCTAAAGCTAAGATTTTCGCCTTCTGAATTTCCTCCCGTATCTGCTGGAATTGCTCGTTGTTCGTCAGTAGCATTTTTCCTCACAAACCATAGATTCTCGTTGCGCTCCATCAAGAAAGAGCCTTTTGGCCCGAAGCGGGCCTTTACGATTCCAAACTCAATATCACCGTTACGTTCTTCCCACAAGACTATTGCGGTATCCGAATCCTTACCGAATTGGAATGAGCCTGTAATGTCGTGAATAGACTTAGGCTTTTTGTTTCCTTCAGTAGCTTTTCTAGTATGGTGAATGAGGATTATTGCGACCCCATATCTACGCCGTATCTTTCGGCACCACAACATTGCTCTTCGAGCTTCTGCATTAGCTGATTCCGAAGCATCATCAAATAACTCGGTAAGAGAGTCGATAATCACTACAGTGGGTTGTAATTCATCGATGATATCCTCGTATGCAGCTAAATTAGCTCGCTCGTCAATCATGTTCAACTGAGGCATAAAATCTCCCCATTCCTTCTTTTGGTGAGAGATTATGTACTTGACTGATCGAACATCCATTTCTAGAGATAGAAGCAAAGGCTTATGTAGCTCTGAGGCTTGATATCCAACCCATTTTTGTTGTCTCTCTAAGAGATACATCAGCTGTAAAGCTAGCTGAGTTTTACCTACACCTGGCGCCGAAGCAATAAGCATTTGACCAGTAGTTGATAACAGATTTGGAAGCACCCACTGTAGGTCATCAACGTATTTGAGAATTTGCTCTGCGTTGTAGACGATAATAGCAGATTCGGCGGAATGCTTATGGATCGCATAATCCGCAAGCTGCGAAAGACGGGACATTTGATCTGTCCGAAGAGCGAATTTTTGGATTCTCTCATCTGCATGTTTCAGCAGAGATACAATCTCCAAATGAGTCAAAGACTCTTCTGCCAATTCGTTAGCAAGACGTGTTAAGAAGGATGACCTGTAGGGTTCTCCTGGTGCTTCCTTTCTTACCATCCGTAAGACTTTCCCTGGAAGGGAATGGTTCGCTAGGATGTCTTCAACCTTTAGAAGCGCTCCAATCTCAATCTCCTGATTAGGAGGCAAAGTTATCTTTGGAACGAAGTCGAAGACTTCTATAGTAAAAGCTTCATTACTCGCATGACGTAACTCAACCGGCATTCCTCGTTTGAAATTGAAGGTACCAGGAGGACGTAGTAGTTGTGTTGAATCCCACCCAGACGAATCAGCCTGTAGGTGATATGTCAGTCGTCGATTTATGTTCTCAACTGTTGGACCTGAGGATGCAGGTATTCGCCAATAACAGTGACAGTGAGTTGAAAGACTGGTTTGTACTATGAGAGTAGGTTCGGGGACTTTTCTTCCTGAAAAGTCAATTTCGGTAGCACCATCGAACTCCACCCAGACAGTTTGCACTTTCTTAACAGCGTCTTTAGTAGCTCTCTTTTCAGAGTAGACCGCTGGAGAAATATAGACTTCCCCGCCGCCAGATTGAACGTGATAAACAAGTTCGTCTTTTTGAGCGGGGTACTTAAACCAATTGGGATCAAAACTGTTCTCTGTTTTAACTGGAGAATATACATATCCGTCAAGTCCATCAAAGAGAATGTCTAAATAAGTCTCTAGATCATTCAATTAAACCCCCAGAATAGTAAACCCCTCGCCGATTCGCTTTTTCGTGTGTCTATTGACCTTTGTGTTTGTAGTTGGAACCCGACAAACGGCACGATATGCGGATAGACGAGGGGTTTACGTTCTTGTTAGTTAGACAGAATACCAGGCATTCGGACCCTGGGGAACCAGTTTCCAGCCGAGTTTTCCGCCTCCCTTATCGTAGGATTCATGCACCATTGCACAACCTACAGTGTCTCCTATGAATCGATCGACATCAGTAAGGTCGAGAGCATCATCTTCCAGGTCTTCACCTGTCAATGCTTCAAAGAATGGCTTTGCGCCCCAAGGGTTTTCCTTGTCAACCCAAATCCAATGCTTTACCTTGAACTTGTCGTCTTCATAGTCCTCGATTTTGAAATCCAACACAACGTTGAATCCCTTGCCCTTTGACTCATCCTTCTTAGGTTGAGCCAACTTGTAATCGGTAATCAGCAAGGTGTAGTTGTCTTCGGGAGGAAGATCCTCCTTAGTGAACTCTTTCGCCTTGCCAAAGTCAATTGAAAAATCATCAGACATTGCCGAAGATTTCCTTCCATGTTGGGTTCTCGATATAAATATCTTGAATGTTTAATCTGTTCTTAGCTTCGATGGTTCGTGTTCTATTTAAATAAAGCCGTCGTGTAACTCCTTTTGTTGTAGCCGGTCTGGCGTCCATATACCCTACGACGTTCACAAGTCTTGTAACTGCTTGTTGTAGCCTGGGAGTAATATCCGGATAAATACCTGTAACCTCAGTTTTCCCTTCGGCGTCCTTTTCCTTGTCAACTCGTTCATGTCCTATAATGACCACATTAATTGGTGCATTCTGTAGGAAACCAAAAAGATCGGTAAATGCTTGTGTAGCGTACTTGTAATCCTTTTCCCAGAATTCATGTGCCTGTCTCTTTGAATTCGGTTTAGCTACATCGGCTGCCAATTTTTGGCGCATGAAGTAGTCTAAAGCTGTAGTAACAGAATCAAAGACGATTGTTTTTGCTTCCTTCCCCCGAACGATCTTTTCTATATCTCGTCGCATTTCGTCAATATCTCTCGGTGTCTTCACCGGAGTATCACAATATTCTGGCCAATGTTTCAGTGTTTCTGTAGAAGACTCAAAGTCTTCCCAACAAGGCTCTGGAGCATCAGCACAAAATCTAGTTTTACCTGCTCCCGCAGGGCCATAGATTAAAGCCTTGATGAAAGAGACTCTTTCTCTAACAGGCTGAAAGCCTACTATTTCCATCAGTCTTCACTATCAGGTTCAGATCGCCTACCGCAACATTCTGGACAATTGAACCACGGCTTGAAATCATGCTCTTCACATGCTTTCTCATTCATTTTTTGCCATTCTGAATTGTAGTTTCTGTTCCTTTAGCAACAAAAACTTCATGGGTTGTAAAAGACTCTAATGCTCCCTTAAAGAATTCTTCTTTGAAGTAACCCTCACCTTCCCCTACGATGATTTTCTTCACAGTTCCATCTTTAAAACGAACGATAAAATGGTCAATTGGTACTTGTATCATTGGAGTCGTGACTGGTAGATTCACTGAAAGAGGGGTGCTTTCTCTTAGAGTCCCTGGTCACGTGAACGAAACTATGGCTGATTACATTACTGGAATCAATCCCTTTGCGTTCCAACATGCAAGGAGTCTCATACGCACAGTACCCACAATGGGATGCGTAATACGGGATCGGTTCAGACTCTAACATCTTAGCGATCTGCTTACAAATCGTTTTATAAGCGATTTCAAGCTCCCGTTCGGTATAGGCTACCGTTGAGAAAGTAAATGCCTTATCATAGGTGATGGGGCTTTTCTGGTCTTTTGTATTGATATAGCTAATTTCGGCGACTGCAACTTCCCCAGTTAACATCCAGAGAATGACGGCGTAGAATAATAGCTGATATGAATGCCTAGCGTCCGCTTTAGTCCAAGCTCTATCTCCTGTCTTATGATCTCTTAATCTAAGTCGACCCTGAGAATCTCGATAAATAAGATCGCAGTATCCAAAGAGAGCTAGAGTTTCAGAGATTTCATGTTCAAGCTCATGCTCAACTTCCATCACCATAATTCCGGCATCAATCTTTGGAGACTGCTCTGTTATGTATCGAACCATCGCACGACTGATTACAGCGTATACTGGAATCAGGTGGGAATCTCTAGGAATCTCTAGTCTAGAGACATCATTCTTAATTCTTGCTAGAATTTGTGCACGTGCGAAATCTGAGCCTGGCTCAACACCAGCTTTGTAGTTGTTATATAAAACATGGGCTAATTCGTGAAAGTAGTTTCCTTTGTCGAAGAAGAATTTTCGTTCCTTACCTACAGGTAGGAGTTCTAAGTTGTATACATAGTTATGCTTCATGGCACACGTTTGAAACGTGCTAATTCGAGATGGGCTGACTAGTAACTTCGTCAACTGTGGTAAAGAGAGTTCCGTCATAAATTCCTCTAATAATGTCATCAAGTGTCAGACCTGAGGACTGCAAGTCAAGCAGCCATTCCAAAATAGCGGTCTGCTGGTCGGGGGTGAAAGTAATCATTATCCCTCCTTTCTAGTTACTGCTGCCTTTCTGCATATTGCACAGGTTATAAATCCAGGTGTAGGGGGTCTACGTTTACACAGTGGGCAGATATTCAGTGTATCCGCAGTTATCAACCGTGTCAAATCCCCTCGCCAAAGATATGCTCGAAGACTTCCTTAGCCTTACGAGCATCTCCAATCGCAGTATGTTTATCCTTACCCGCTGATGCAATATCCATTGCTTTAAAAAGCGAGTCTGATTTGATTGGAAGATCAAGTTCGTGGAATCCCTTATTCTTATCATTAGCCCCTGCTAGAAAGCCAAGCGAAAGGCATTCGACATCCATCAAATGGTAATGCCAAGGATGGTTATGGTTTTCTATCTGATTTCTACCATCACCATAATGTCTCCACAATGCATGAAGACGCTCAGAATCGAACCACGGACAAGCCCCGACTAAATGGCGACCCTGTAGGAGTTCCTCTAGTTTTCTAGCTGTCTCAAAAGGTGCTAATGCTGTTTCTGGATCGTATTCAGTTCCAAATCGGGTGTTCTCTTTAACCCATTCATCGACATGAAGAGAGTCTACCCAGTTTTGCCAACGATACTCTTCTTCGTCTATGATGATTGCAATGTCCCAGATACTATGAAACTCAGGATGAAGTCCTGTAGTTTCGGTATCAATGAATGCTACTTGGCTGCGTTGATAACTCATTTGCCCTCCGTTAATTCTACATAAAGTTCATTTTCAGATGTTCTACGAAGTCTAAGACTATCTATGTCTCCATGTTCTTGAAGAACTTCTAGATTACCGTTTTGAGCTAGAACTCTACCTAATTTTTCTATTAGTTCTAAGATTTTCACATTTTTCTCAATTCACTTCTGATATGTTTTACTAAACCTTTATAGATGAATTCTATAGCTTCATCTAAAGATTCTCCATTACGGAAATATTCGTCTGAAAGATAAATTTCAGACTGACACGAAAAGGCTAAGGATAGGTGAGTGCTATCAGGAACATCATCAGTACGACATGTATGCCAATTTCCTGGGTGTTTCTTTTTAGCTATTGCAAGAACCTGCTCCGGTGTAGGTCGTTTCTTAATCATCCCACATAGCCCAATACATCCATAGGTTAGAACCTGCCCCATATATAGCTAAAGAATCTACTCTAATTCTATTACCGTTTTGATAACAAGCTACCACAGTAATAGTCCCACCGCCGGACGGACCGCAAGTAATATTACGATCAACAAGGGTTTCATCTTCTTCGGCAACGACGAATACAATTTCATTGGTACCACCAGTATTGTTAATAGCAAGATTTCCTGCTGTGTCAACATAGATAGAGGTAACGCCAACGCAATGATGAAAATAATCATCGAGAACTCTCGGTACAACTTTAGTTCCAGCCCCATTTAAAGTATCGAACCGAACGACACAACCTCTTTCTATGATAGGATTAGTGTCAGATTCTGGAACAATCATTACTGTTCCAGCAAGCAAGAGATGAGCTAGTTTCATGGTTACCTTAATACAGGAGAGACTCGGTATCTTCTGGGGGTGAAAATACCGAGCCTACAATCCTGTCCTCCGGCGGGGGAGGATTTTATCGAGTAGCCGGTAAGCAATTTGTGCAAACAGGCTCTTCGGGAATTGGTGGAGGAATTGTTACCACAATAGTAGTTGAAGGCAACGTTGGAGGCGCTGTAGTTACTACTGTAGTATTAGGGGGCTCCGATGTAGTAGTAGGATTTAATGTAGTGCTCGTACTTGTCGTTGCCGTACTTGTCGTTGCCGGAGTAGTTGTTGTCGAAGTCGGAATTGTTGTCGTCTCTACGATTGTAGTTGTCGTTGTTGGATCTACAATTGTTGTCGTTGTTATAACTACGGTCGTCGTGGTTGTTTCCTCTACTGTTACAGTAGTCGTCGTTGAAAGATCGGTTGTTGTGGTTGTGGTTGTTTCGGAAGTGCATCTTCCATTTCCAGTATTAGTATTCGTAACTCCGTTTGACCACGTTCCAAAGACTGTCAATGAAGTTCCACTGTAGCCTACAGTGGTTGATCCGCCTGGTCCAATTGAACCAGAATGACCTTGATCCGTAGTAAACGTCATTGACTTGTCAGATTCAGAGTTTACGATTAGCCAAACCCCTGGCGATTGACAAGATACGGTAGTATGGTGAGCTTCAACACTTTGAACGCTTACTAAGATAGATCCAGCCAATAAAGCCGGGATAAGGATCTTCTTCATTTTTTCCTTTCAATTAATTACCCCGTCGGTAATCAATAGTGGACGAGAGAGGGAATTGAACCCCCATCTTCGGATGTATTTTCAATCCGATACATTACCAGGAAATGCTATCTCGCCCCAAATGCTAGTAGGTATTGTATCCCCATATCTGATTTCCTACTAGCAGATCTATCGGGTTTAACTAGCTGAGGACTAGGATTAGGTACCCGATAAGAATTCGTGGATGGGAAGCACAAGGAGAAACTCCCCACCCACTCAGGATGTGTCGCCTACATCCCGATATTAACGGAGCCTATAGATTGTCCTAGGCTCTACAGACTCCGGCGAGAATATTTTCCCGCTTTTCAAGGCGATCAACCCTCGACGCTATGATTTGTAGCTAAAGACCAGTGGTCCACACATTTTGTCATAGCCTTATGTGAAGAGATTTACTCTTCGTCTTCGTCTTCATCCTCATCGTCGTCAACATCTTCCTCTGCTGCATCTTCTGCACCGGAAGGATTAGTCGGGACTTCATTAGGATCAGCCTCAACTGTGCCTCTTACCGCCACAACAGTCTTGCCGTTAATTTCGACAGAGAACTTCTCCGGAGGATTGGTCGTATCAAGCTTCTTGTCTCCGACCATTTGCTCCTTCAAAGCCTTAGTGAAATCTGCCTGAAGTGCGAATCCAAGAGTTGCTGCAACTCCCTTGACGCTATTAGCATCTCCCTCTTGATCGACGCCATCAATTGACCAATCGTAGAAAGAAAGTGCACGCTTTCCACGCTTGCCAACGGCCCCACGCCTCTTCGGAAGCGGCCATTCGTTGCCCTCTTCAAACTCACCGAAAGTTCCCGCCATTTGAACAGTGAGCTTGATTTGACTTGCAAGCTCTGAACGCTCTGTTGCAAGAGCCTTCTTCTGCTCATCAGTCAAATTGTCTTCGGTCTTTGGAGCCGACTCAAAAGCTGCGGTGATAAGCTTTTCCGCATCTTCCTTAAAGGCTCCCGAAAGCGCACGAATAAGACCGTAGAAAACTCCGGTGCGCTCTTCATCAGTTTCGAACTTTCTCATCTCTTCAATGATGTTCTCTGAAACCGGCTTCCATTCAGCTTCGGAAGCTACCACTAGTTCATTTGTGATCTTCTTTTTTCCTGCCGATTCTGAACCAGCATCAAGCTTCTCATCAATTTCGGCGATCGCATTCCACATCTTTTTGTAGAATGCCCTGACTTGTGAAGCGTCTTCCACTTCTGTGTAACGATTCTCAATGAGTGTGTCCGTCATGTTTTCTTTCCTTTTTGTAGGTGAATATGCCTCTCGGCCACCTCTCACTAGTAGTCCTCCTAGACTATCGTGTCAAGAGATTTCTGCTAGGCAGCGAGCTATGGTGTAGACGACAGTGTGACCCCAGTTCCTTCAAGTAATTTATCTATAGAAGGATCAGATTGATTATCTACTCCGAAATGAGCTAATATGATAACTCCCACAGCTAGTGCTAAAGCCATTCCACAATATAGTAGAATCTCTAGACCACTTCGCTCTACCTTGCCAGTTCCATTACAATCTGGACAAGGAAGCACTGATGCTAAGTATCGAGCATGCTCTGTAGCACCAAATTTCCACATTCCTGTTCCTTCACAATCTTTACATTTCATTTTCTTTCTCCTACCAATAATTTACTGTTGATTGTGCTACGCCTGGAATTGTCTGTTTATCATCTTTCCTATGACATGGAGGACATTTCCAGTTGAGTTTCTCTACAATGTTGATCGTAAAATCTTTGGATTCGTGATCAGCTTGTAATTGCGACTTAAGAACACGGTTCTCTTCTGGCCATATTTCGCTGAAGAACTTAGGAGCATCCTTCGGAGGATGTATCGTTGTTTTATTACATTCAAAGCGAGATACCTTATCAGGCAATAGATAACCTACACATCTGTAGGGAACTCTAGCTTCGTACAACTCTCTTCTAGCCTTCCTTCTTCCAGTGGAACGCCAATCAAGAATCTTTGATTCATCCTTTGTCATTATAGGCTCTTTGCTAGTACAAATATAGCTATTACTAGAAAAATTCCTAGTACATTCATTACTAAATCAAACATTGAATCCCTCCTTAGGGTCTTGGATCTGTAAAATCAGTCATTAGCATAGCAATCACCACTACTACTATAGTGATTCCGATTGCCCATGCTAAAATATCAACTAACATTTTCTATACCTCCCTACAGGGTGCCCACCAAGACGTCTCCGCATTTCTAGTTCCCTAGGAATAGGGGGACCAAGGATTGGATTATCACGAAAATAGATAGCTTCTTCTCTAGAATAACCAAGATTAATTAACATGTCTACATAATAAACATTAAAGAGAAGATCGTTAATGGTATTTAAATCAATTTCCATACTTGAACTTTCTGTAGAAACTGATCTTAAATGGTTCGGGGGCATCCTCCGAAGGACGCCATCCTGTTACATGACACTGTAAAGGAAGAGCACATGAAAATCCTCTTGCATGACCATGTTTGATATATAGTACATTATCTTCATCTAGATATAACCAGAAGTCATCTTCATCTAAATAATGGTCTACTGTGTATGTATAGTCAGCCCACTTGAAACCTACAGGGGCTAGAATTTCGTAGAGCTTTTTGAAAGTATTTTGTTGCATAGGGGGTGGAACATAGGGCTTATATGGTGCCTCATTATGTGGTCTAGTCTTCTTAGAAGGAGCAGACTTTCGTAAAGCTCTAGCATTAGCTAGTATTTCTTCTATGCTTCTATTCATGCGTACCACCATCCCCCTGCTCTAAGTTCGACAGCTTTATACGCCAATGCAACACTAATAGGAACGAACTCTACTAGAATTGCATCAGCTTGTTTATGCGATTTTTCTTCACTATCCCCGCTGATCTGATCTAGTTTTAAAACTGCTTCGTATTCAGTCATAGTCTTCTAGTTCCTCCTTGAAAGAATGGACAGTAATTTCGTCCATCAGTTGTTTTCTGATCTTGATTTTCTCTTGTGGAGAGAAGTGGGCGAAAAGCTTGGTGATTACATATGCGACGTCGTCAACCAGTACTTCTAGATCGGAGTTCTCAAAGACAGCTATTAGTTTCTCGAGGTCGTAACCTTCGCTTAGTGAAAGAAGGGCTTCCACATTCTTGTAGTGATCTGCCATTAGTGCTTCGCAGTTTTGTAGTGATTTTCAACGAATTTGACGATTAGAGACAGGTTACTCCTGAATGTGATTGAATTGATTGTAGTTCCACAAACACTACAGACAACATGCACCCCTGTAGGTCGTATCTCTATGATTGCTTCCATTATCTTGCATTCCTTTCTATTTCTATAAGTTGCTGTTCGATCAACAACATCTTTACGTAGCTTAAAGCGTTTTTATACGAACAGAAGGATTCCAATTTTCTAGCAGATTTATTTTCTGTTACTATCCAATGATCGTATCTTCCACTTTTCATACAAATACGACAACAAAAAATTGAAAACATTACTTAGCTCATCCCTAACTCTTGTCTATGATCTAACTCTCTGAGCAAATCTCCATAATTACAAAAGCAATAATGCAGCCCTCCAAATTTCCATCCATATTGTTGAGTCCCGCTCTTAGGTCCAACTAGAACACCTAGCTTCTCTCGAAACTTTCCTGTGTTATTACATTTATGACATTTCATAAGAGCCCCTTTAGGTATTTCTTCCATTCATCCTTTGGACGAAGCTCGGATGATTCAGTGAAGGCTTGAAACTGCAACGCCTTATCGTCACAAAGTTGTTGCACAAAGAAGTCAACGCTATTTTCGCACTTCAAATCGTAGATGAATACTGGCTCATTGATCTTTCGAGCATCGCCAGAAGGGCGAACTGCTCTCTTGTAGAATTGATCGTTGCGCATGTTATTCCACCACTTATCAAAGTAGATAACTGCTCTTGCACCACCAGGCCATTCGGTCGGATCTTTGTGAAGGTTAAGTCCCTCTCCCATTGCTAGGTTAACGCAGAGAACGTCAATCTTCTTCTGCTGGAATCCAACCTCGTATTTATCGAGATCCTTTCCATGTGCAGATGAGATTACTTCACAGACCAATCCTTCTACCTGACAACGGAAGGCAAATTCTTCCATTGGCTCATTAAAGTTGCAGCCAATGATTACCTGATCCTGTGTTTGCAGAACGATATCCATTGCCTCATCCAACTTGGAGGAATCCCTACAGTCCAGCTTGAATTCTTCAATGCCTCCATCTTCTGTCTCAATTCGGAAGTTGGCTACTGGTAGAACGTTGATCTGCCTAAGGCGCATAAGCTGAGCAATAATAGCCGCAGCAGGAAGCGCCTTCTCTTGCTTATCAAGCCAGATAAAGAAACGATCACGCATCTGAGCATAATATTCTCCCTGCTGAGGATTATGGGGAATGATCTTTTCAATCCACTGGATTGGGGGAAGTTGTAGCCCGACTTCGGAAGCAGTTCTACGAATTAACCTGCCCTTAAGAATGTCCTTCATCAGCTTCTCGCTTTGAAGAGTGAACTTCATCTGTCCGCTCATGTCTTTGAAGGCGTTGAACTGACGAGCGAATTTCTTTGCGTCTGGAAAAGCATTGGGATCGAATAGGTGGAGATATGACCAGATTTCCTCCATCTTATTGACAAGAGGAGTTCCGGTCAACATCATCTGGAAACCTACAGAAAGGCCTTTGATTGTCTCCCAAATAGCAGTAGGGCCAGAGCTATTAGCTCCGCCCTTTAACTTATGGACTTCGTCCATTACTAGGAAGTCCCAGTGGATTTTGTTTCCGAACTTCTTGATTGTCTCGTAGTTAGTCAAGACACAAATACCGCCCTCGGCAGCGATCTCGAAGACAATATCTCCGGCAGCTACAGATCCACCTACAGGGAAGACTTTAAGTTCTGGAAACCATCTCTTAGCTTCACGGAAAGTTCCGCCTGTCTTCACAATTGACAGCTTAGTAAGCCAGAGGATTGTTGCTTCCTTACCAAATTTCCGGCGATGAAGTTCCATGCAAATCTTTAGGGCAAGAAGAGTTTCGTAGGTTTTACCAAGCGCCATTTCATTGGCGTTCATGATTCCAGAGGAGCCCTGTAGGTATTGATGAACTATTCTGACTACGTCCTCGATCTGATAGTCACGAGCTTTTGTCCACGCTTCGTAACCGTCACAAATCTCCTTGATGATAAGCACCGTATCATCAAGCATCTTGTTTTTAGCTTCTTCCTCTTTTTGGCGACGAAGAGCATTAAGCCTTAGCATATCCTCTTCATAAGCAGCTCTGGCTTTACGGAGGACTTCATAATGTTTGTCATGCATTGTGTTCAGCTGATTATTCAATCGCTGAATATGAGCACGAATTTCATTATGCTTCTGATAGTGAGAGACTTCAATCTCTTTAATTTTGTCACCGTATGTTTCGGTAGTTTCAAGAAGTTTGCGAATCTCTTCGTCTATATTGAAGAATTCGGGCTCTTTCCCGAACCGTGCATTAATCTCCATCGTCGGTCCTTATTTGAATCTTTTCAAAGAATATAGCTGATGGGATACTAATTGTAAGCAGTTCGCCCCTTGCGGCTACTTGAACAATTACTTCCCTACCATCATGGACAATGACCACTCTTTGTTTATTTTTACCGTAATAATTGAGTAGACTCATGACTTAGGCCTTTCGATGCAAGTTGTCATGCCCCAAACGTGATTGCCATTTTTATCAAGTACGAAGACCTCGATCGGATCAGTATTAGGACACCGATAAGTACTCCCAGAAAGGCAGCCGTCACGAACGAATTCGTAATCGTGACAAGCGCCATGAATGATGTCCCCCTTATTCATAATCGTTCACTTCCTCATAATGAATAAAGTAAGAAAGACTAGGCACAATTACTGCAAGTCTCTCTCCTTTAGAGTCGAGAATTTCAATGTGCTCATATTGATCAACGACGTCATGAATAGCATCGTTAAGCTTGTCCACGCTATTGAGAGTTGCCCAGTAAACTTGCTTATTCATCGTCTTCTTCTTTGAACATCGTATCCCAGCAGTCGGGATGAATTCCAGTCTTAAGCATTTCTCTAGTATCTGCACTGACTTCGGGGAAAGCGTTCTGGATTAATGTCCCATTTTTCCAAGCATCGTAATGATCCTTGACAACTTCAAGCTCGGATTTGTTCCTGCAATAAATGCAAGTAGGTGTTTGGATCAGTATTAATTCCCGACCGTATGGATCTTTCATTACTTTACTCCTTGTTTCATTATCATGAGGACATAGGATCTGGATAGTCCATATCTCTTTGCAATAGAGGCAGGATTTTCAAAGGCTCTCATTCGGCGACGAATATCAGTCTTATCTTCTTCTGAGAGCTTATGGGTGGACTTAGCTCCGAAAGTTCGCTGTCCTTTTAGAGAAGCTTCTTTCTTTGCAGCTTTCACTTTATAGGCTCTTTCAAGACCAGTTAATCCAGTATGATGAAAACCATCCATATCATAATTGGGATGCATGTGATCTGGATTCATGATGTGATCTGCTTTACTGTGATGCCTAATTCAGGGTGAGCTTCTACGTACTCGACAACATCCATGAGGGACATAGGCCGCCCGTCATTGTGATGGATATCTATTCCGATCTTCCTACAGACTGCAAGATGATTCCTGTAGTATTCGTCGTCGCCTTCTCCGAAGAAGAACATATAGTGCACAAGTGCACGATCTCCCCCGAAATTGCCTGACATCGGTTCGAGCTTTTCTCCTTCAAAGACGTTGAAGATTTTAACAGCTTCTAGCCACTGGTTCAAAGCTTCACGCAATCTCTTGTACTGAGCATGTGCGGTGGCTTTATCCATCACGTGAGTAGTCTCAGCTAGTTCCTGGGCGGCCTTACTTTGAGCAAGGTATTCGATATCGGCAGCAACCTTACGCATCCTCTTAGCCAACTCAAAGTAAGCCGAAACGGGAAGCTCTTCGGAAGCTTTATGCCAAATCTCTACCATCATCTTATTGTACTCTGCATAAGAGCCATCGAATTTAGGAGCCTTGGCAATATGCGATGCAATCGAAGTATTACCTCGCATGATGCTCTTCAATTCTGCAGCGGCATCTACACAAGACTTATAGAAAGGCTCAGGATCAGTGAGCATGGTAGAAAAATCAATCTCTAGATCGTCAAAGATTGAAGCGGCCATCAGACGAATCTCCTAACAAAGATACCGGAATCAGTTGTGTTGCCACAAGAGTAGCAAGTATCAGGATCGGCATTCCGAACACGAATTGGATCACGATCGGGATTCTGAATTGCCCAACAAAGGTTGCATACTGGAACATTCACCCATCTTCCAGAAGCAACCGGAGTAGTAGTAGGATCGAATCGACGAGCAATTTCGAATTCCTCGTCAAGAAGCTTCTCCAATTCAGGATCAGCCATCTTGATTTCCCTGAGAGATTCGACGTACTCAGAAAGGCGGCTCGCATGAGCGTTCGCCTGTTGATAGCGTACCCAAATGTCCTGAACTTCTTCAGCAGTGACTGAATAGTCCTTGCCATCAATGTGTGCGGTGAATGTGATGTTCATTCTGTTTCTCCTTGTTGTAGAATGTTGCGCTGTCCGATCGTGTTCATTTCAATCAGTTCCGAATAGCGACTCTGCCAATCGGCTGCTGATAATTCGCCCTCAGCTTCTAGTTGTTGAAAGCGAAGATCAGTATGTAAAGGTATGCCCATTACTTCTTCTCTCTAGAAATGTAACGGTTTTCGTTATGATCTTGACCTACAGGGCAGCTACAGATGTGATCAAGATTGTCGCCGTGATTACATCTATGCATTAGAGGATCTCCCTAACTGCAATCGACTCGAAACGCTTGGGCTCAGAATCGTGATGATCAAAGATAGAGAAGGTTCTCAGTCCATCTTCTGAACGAACGACTCTTTCAATAATGCTCCTATCAGCAATTACGAATTGGCCGTTTGCATAGCTCTCGACTACTGTTCCTAAGTACGGAGTGACAACTAGACGAGATGCCTTTGCATTCTTATCGTAGACAATCTCTGAGTACATGAAGTGAACAAATTCTCCGAGTTCAAACTCTACTGGCATTTTAATCCCCTTTATCGGATATCAACTGAGGGCCGTCTGCCCTCCCAGGTATAGTGTACCACGGCTGTCAAGCGATAAATGTATTAGCTATTAGCTATTAACGCGACGCCAGTAAGACTCTCTTATGACTGGATAGGTGGCTGCCATAATACTAGCTATTGCTGGATGAAGGCTTTGTTTATACCAATGGTAATTCTGTGTATAGAGAGGGTCGTCTTCTGTAGGAGGTGTTAGGAGGTAGTAGCAACCTACAGGTTGGTAATATCTAGCGTGTTTCATTATCCGCCACTTTACCTAGGTAATCAAGTATTATATTAATCATAGCTAGCTTTTCGTCATCCTTTTCTGTTTGCACGACAGTATCTTCAAAAGAAGGAAGTTCTTGCTCCATAGACGCAAGCCACATTAATACATAAGGAACAAGCTCCCTTTGAGGAACAGGGTGAACGTATGTTTTTTTAGCTTGAAGAACAGATCTGCATGTTTTATCTGTCTTGATGTAATCCCACGGTAGAAGCTCGTAAAGCTTGATACTGGTTTTCTTTTTCGAGGAGATTTGCCTCTTGATGTAAGGGTCTTCCTCTAAACGAATCCTCCCCTCTAAGGTGATAGAATAGAAACCGCGGCTCTGTCTAGCCCATCCCTCTCTTGTTAAGTCAGCTAGGTTCTGACGAACAGTAGACGGAGTCGAATCAAGTTTTTGGGCCATGTCCTCTACTGTTATAGGTCTACTTTCTTGTGAAAGTAGCTTGAATATCCTCTGTAGCATGTTAACTGGTGTAAATACACCGTTGGCTGTTCGTTTCATACTAGCTGTTGTACCATACTGGCTATCCGAAAGTCAAGAGTTTTCTGACTATCAATTTCGGCTAGGCAGGTAGCTATCGGATTTATGTTAGTTGGATGGTCTTTCTCTTCATAAAGACCGAAAACACGTATACTTGAAAACGCCGCTTCGTATACTTAGGAACGTAGCTTCTGCATAGCCTGGACAAAAGCCCTGGTCACAGCGTTATGGTGACACGGAGAAGCTATACTGGTGACACGGAGAAGCTATAGTCAGATTCCGAGTCTATGAAGTTCGTTATGAAGTTCGTTATGAAGTTCTATACAAAAGCGTGTGTCGTTATCTCTCGGAGAGAGAGTAACGTACACACACGCTGCCTGATCGAGAGGCTCCTGACAGACCCCGCCTGAGAGGCCTTCGTAAGCATTACCCTTAGAAACCGAATCTTCTAACCTGTAGGTAATGACAGACAGACAAACATATACTCCCAATGCAAATTAAAGACAAATAAAATTGGAACGAGTATCTCAATAATGCGACATTGCTTCACAAACAAATAAAGAAAAATAGAACGAGTGGCTTAAAATTGCGACCCGACACGGAGTTAGGGCGGTCGATTTCGGGTGCCCCCTACTCTCGACCGCTCTAACCACCAGTTCTCGATAACCAGTCCGGACCAGTTACCAGGGTATTTCTACTGGCGTCCCCTAGACGATCGACTTACTGCTCCCGGAAATAGGCTTGCCGAAGTCTTTCGGCCTTCCAATCCCGAACCCAACGGTAATCGAGCTCTCTCGCTTCGGTCACGTAACGATCGTGCTTACCGGGCTTGCCTCTGGAATTCATCAGTACCATTTAGGCAGATTGTATGTTAGCGTTTGGATAATTGCTGGACGAATTGCCCAACCGATGCAATGCACCACCATCTCTGTCTCGATTCCGATCTTGTTTGCTTCGTCGATCGACTCAGCAATGAATCGAAACAAACGCTCTTTGAGAGCTTCGTCAGATTCGGAGAACGGTTCTTTGTACGGTGCCATTTCATTTTCCTCCTTGTTTGTGCGATGCCGATTAGCATCCCCGCCTACACAATCCGCCATCGAATTGTGTAGGGTCGGGATACCTA
>Ga0137433_1000121_pt1 | contig 43327 bp, 29 predicted proteins | sample EasRivERMZT840_2_FD_102335 | JGI IMG/M metagenome (GOLD analysis project Ga0137433, IMG submission 102335) | Soil microbial communities from meander-bound floodplain in the East River, Colorado, USA - East River MetaG ERMZT840_2 | ecosystem: Environmental > Terrestrial > Soil > Floodplain ...
CAGCGGCGCCGCCGCCTTCCCGATCCACGTGCGCGACGCGGCCGGGAACATGGGCGTCGACTTCGAAGCGGGGAAGGCGCTCGAGGCGCGGAAGAACCGGATCAAGTGTCCGCTCACGCACGACCGCGCGCACGCGCCGCTGCTCGGGTACGCGAGCTTCCTGCTGACGGGCGACGTCTGGGCGCAGGAGGAGCTCGCCGCGGAGGCGGCCTACTGCTTCCACGACTGGCCGCACGACGGCCGCTTCCGCTACCCCGGCACGCGCGTCTTCGCGTGGTCGCTGCGCACGACGATGCTCGCGGCGAAGGTGCTGCCCGACGCCGATCCGATCAAGAAGTACCTGGGCGAGCGGCTGCGCGCGAACCTGCAGGAGGTCCGCGCGATCACGCAGTCGCCCCATCCGCTGCACCTGTGGGACAACGGCGGCTGGGAGGCGTCGGCCCGCAAGAGCTGGGTCTGCGCCACGCAGGCGAGTCCGTGGCAGCTCGCGTGGGTCGCGGCCACCGCCGACTGGACCGCGCGGCTGCACGAGAGCGACGGCGGCACCGCGAGCGCCGACGCGCGCGCGATCTCCGACTGGGTCGCACGCTACTTCACGCGCGCCTACTCCGACGTGGGCACCACCTTCATCGCGCCCGACGGCACGGACGTGACGTGGAGCAACGGCCACTACTGCCTGGCCTATTCGTTCCCGGCCGCGTCCTACCAGGCGGAGCGCGCCGGGGACAAATGGCTCATGAAGGAGGGGAGCGTCCGCCCGTTCGACTCGTTCGCGGAGGCGCTCTGGTACCTGCGCGTCAACCTCGACCACGCCTTCGATCCCGGCAAGTTCCCGGAGCTGCCGGCGGGGCCGGACGGCGTCGCGACGCGCCCCGCCGAGGAGTGGCGCCCGAAAGCGGCCTGGACGCCGCCGCCGTTGCCGACCCCGTCGTGGGTCGTCTACTCGCTGCACTGGCTCTCGGCGGTGCTCGAGGCGGGCGGCACCAAGGAGGGGCACGCGGTCTATTCGGCGGTGCGCCCCTGCGTCGAGGCGCAGATCGCGCAGCCGGGGCTGCGGATGGCGCCGGAGCTCTGGAAGCGCTGACGCGGGAGCGCGCCGGCGCGCGCGGCGACGTCACGCGGTGGTCGCGATCACTTTCGCCTGAAGGCCGTCCCCTCGCCGACCAGGCCGCGCGTCGGGAAGCGGACCGACTTGCCGCGCGCGCGCTCGACCCGGCCGATCACGGCCGCCTTCGGCCAGCCGCGCTTCCCGAGCGCGGCGAGCGTCGCGCCGATCTTCGCGGGCGCGACGACCAGCACCATGCCGACGCCGAGGTTGAAGACGCGGTGCATCTCCTCGTCGGTGACGCCGCCGAGCCGCTGCAGCCACGAGAAGACCGGCGGGATCGCGGGCGGCGCGTCGATCACGAAGGAGATGTCGCGCGTCGCGGCGCGCAGCAGGTTGAGGTAGCCGCCGCCCGTGATGTGCATCGCGGCGCGCGGCCGGAGATCGAGCTCCGCGAGCTTGCGGAACTGCGGCACGTAGATCGCCGTCGGCGCGAGCAGCGCCTCGCCGACCGTCGCGCCGAGCTCGGGCACGCGCAGTTCCGTCGAGAGGCGCGCGCGCTTGAAGCAGATCTCGCGCACGAGCGTGAAGCCGTTGCTGTGGACGCCGTTCGACGCGATGCCGACGAGCACGTCACCGGGGACGATCCCCTGGCCGTTGCTCAGGTGCTCCTTCGCGACCGTGCCGATCGCCGACGCCGCGAGGTCGATCCCCTCGCCCGGCTTGAGCCCGCGGATCATGTCGGGCAGCTGCGCCAGCTCGCCGCCCGGGATCGAGATGCCGGCCTGCTTCGCCCCCTCGTAGAGGCTCTTGCCGATCTGCGCGCCGACCGACGGGGGGGGCGCCTGCATCGCGATGTAGTCGACCAGCGCGACCGGCAGCGCGCCCACGCAGAGGAGGTCGTTCACGTTCATCGCGACGCAGTCGATGCCGATGCCGGAGAAGTCGCCCGCCTGCTCGGCCACCAGGATCTTGCTGCCGACGCCGTCGGTCGTGAACGCGATGCCGACCGGGAGGCCGAGGTCGAGGACGCTCGCGTAGTAGCCGTTCGGGAGGAGCGGCCGCTGCGACGCGGCGGGCAGCTTCTCGGTCCGCTTCACCCAGCGCAGGAGCTCGCCGAGGAAGGTCTCCTTGCGGTCGAAGCTGACGCCCGACTTCTCGTACGTCGCGGCCGACGACTTTCCCATGCGGACGGCTCCGTGACCTCCGCGTGCCGGCGCGGAGGGCGCAGCATCTTAGGGGCTGGTCCGCGGGGCTGGAACGAGCCGTGAGGAGGCGACGTGGCTTGGGGAATTGGAGCGGACGTCGAGGACGGGGGTGAAGACGGCCGCGGGTCGAAAACCCTGTCCCGAGAAGGGGATCACTACGCCGCCCAATCCCAATTGAACGGGGGCGGCTGCGTTCGGCTGTGCACGGCCAATGGGACCGTGCACGCAACTGAACGGTGGTTCGTCGGCCGTGCGAGCCCCTTTCGGGACAGGGTTTTCGCCCCGCGGCCTCTTCGAACCGTTCTCGAACGACGCCCGACGTCGTTGCTGCGCCACGGACGCGGGACCGCGCCTGCAGGATCGCAGCGGTCCGCCGGTCGGAGTCGCATCGAAGTCGCGCGGAGTCCGTGACGTGACGGCTCTCGAGGTCGAAATGGGGAGCCGTGTCATCTCGCTTCGACGCGGCTCGACTCAGGGAGCCGTCGTGTGAGTCTCGACCCGTCGTCGAAGATCGTCCGCGACGTCGGGATGCGTGGAAGTTCGGCGGGAATGGAAGATCATCGGGAATCGACGGATCGATTCGGCGTCCGTCGGCGGACTGCGAAGACGGTCCGAACTCGTGGAAGTCAGCGACAAGCCGGAGACATGACGCTCGCTCGATTCACCGGCGGGGGTCCAACTGCGAAGAGCGACCGGCGAGTCGAGCACCGTTCCACGTCCGAAGCGCAGCAACGATGTCGGACGTCGTTCGAGGACCGTGCAAAGAGGCCGCGGGTCGAAGACCTTGTCCCGAAAGGGGCTCGCGCGGCCACAAACCACTGATTCGATTGCGTGAACGGTCCCATTGGCCGTGCACAGCCGAACGCAGCCGCCCCTGCCCAGTTGGTATTGGGCGGCGTAGTGGTCCCCTTCTCGGGACAAGGTCTTCGACCCGCGGCCTCTTCACCCCGTCCTCGACGTCCGTTCCAATTCCCAGCCACGGTCGCCCGAACGGCGCCTGACCTGCAGCGACCTCTCTCAGCCGCGCGCGTCCCGGTCGGTAGTAGCCGCGCGAAGCGTCTCGTTCGAGGATCCGGAGCGATATCCCTGCAGGTCGAGCGCCACGTAGACGAAGCCGGCGTCCTTGACGGCGCGGACCACCTCGTCCCGCCGCGCGAAGAGGCGCTCGAGGTCGGCGGGGGGGACCTCGATGCGCGCCGCGTCGTCGTGGAAGCGGACGCGCACCGACGAGAAGCCGAGCCGCTTCACCGCCGCCTCGGCGCGGCCGATCCGGTCGAGGCGCGGCACGGTGACCGCGGTCCCGTACGGGATGCGCGAGGAGAGGCAGGCGAGCGCCGGCTTGTCCCAGTTCTGCAGCCCGAGCGCGCGCGCGAGCGCGCGCACGTCGGCCTTGGCGAAGCCCGCCTCGAAGAGGGGGTGGCGGACGCCGGCGTCGTCGGCCGCCTGCGCGCCCGGCCGCCAGTCGCCGCGGTCGTCGAGGTTGAGCCCGTCCGCGACGCTCTCGAGGCCGCGCCCCTTCGCCCACGGGACGAGCTTCGAGTAGAGCTCGCTCTTGCAGAAGAAGCAGCGGTTCGAGGGGTTGGCGGCGTAGTCGGGGTCGGCGAGCTCGTCGGTCGTGATCTCCTCGAGCGGCGCGCCGATCTTCTTCGCGAGGGCGCGCGCCTCCTCGAGCTCGCCCGGCGGCAGCGACGCCGAGACGCCGATCACGCCGATGGCGCGCCCGCCGAGACGGTCGTGCGCGACCTTCAGCACGAGCGTCGAGTCGACGCCGCCCGAGAAGGCGACCGCGACGCTGCCGAGCGCGTCGACGCACGCGTGCAGTCGCGCGACCTTGGTCGGATCGGGCGCCGGATCGGGATCGCTCTTCGTCGCTTCCATGGAAGTCGCGACTCTAGCCCGGATCATTCACGAGCCCCTACTGCGGCTGGGTCTGTTCGCCCATGCCAGCGTCGGAAACACGCGTTCCTTCCTCAGCGGGTCTTCAGACCCGCATCGTCGGAGCCGCGCGTTCCCTCCTCGTCCTGGACGAACATCCCGGCGCCTCGCGACGGGGCTCGTGAATAACCCGGGCTCGCCGACGCGCGTCACTTGCCCGGCTCGGAGCGGGCGAGGAGGGCGTGCTCCCGCAGGACGGCGTACGCGGCGCGCGCGACCTCCCAGCGCGCGGTCGCGCGCTTCGACGTGAACTCGGCGATCTTGCGCTCGCTCGCCGTGTCGTCCTGGATCAGCGTGTCGATTTTCGAGAGGAAGTCGCCGCGCGAGTCGAAACCGCCGATGCGCGCCGCCGCCTTCTCGAGGTCGCCGCCGTCGAGGCCGCACAGGTACAGCAGCCGCGCGCGCAGCCCCTCGTGCGTGCCGCGGATCGGCGCCTCGGGATTGACGAAGACGTTGGCGGCCGCATCGATCCAGACGCGGTACTTGAAGAGCTTGAGGAAGCCCGCGCCCACCTTCTCGTAGAGCGGCTGCGCGACGTGCGACGGGATGGGCGAGACCCACGAGTCGTCCTTCAGCAGCAGGCGCGCGTAGGCGATCACGTCGACGTCGGGCATGTCGTGCGAGGTGCCCGACGCCCACGCGTCGTAGAGCGTGACCTCGGGGTAGGCCTTGCCGTTCAGGTCGCAGTAGACGTGGTCGAAGTGGAGCGCGAGCGGGTCGATCGTGGCGTCGAAGTCGAAGCGCGCCGTGACCCACGCGACCAGACGGTCGGTGCCCGGCGGATAGCCGAACAGGAAGTTGCGCAGCGATTCGTCGGCGCTCGGGGCGCCGCCGAGGTCGAGCCCGCAGTTGCGGCCGAAGTCGTAGCGCACCGTCCCGAAGTAGGAGGTCTGATTCTCCCACGGCCGGTAGAGCTCGCGCTTCTCCGCGGCGTCGGCGTCGGACGGGGAGGCGACGACGCGATTCACGAGGCCGCGCGCGTAGACCTTCGGGTCGTAGTACTCGGGCGCCGGCGCCGCCACGACCTCGAGCTCCTTGACGGCGCGGTCGCGCCAGCCGAGGAGCTGGCGCAGGCTCGGCTCGCGCGTCGCCTCGATGCGCCGCGCGATCTCGGCGACCACGGCGTCGCGCTCCTCCCGCGGCGCGGCGTCGAAGGCGCGGCAGCCGTCGTCGAGCTCGCTCGCCGAGGGGTCGCGCTCGGGGCGGGCGGCAGGCGCCGCGACGGGGGCGGCGGGCGCGGACGGGGTCGGCGGGGCGGGGGGAGCGTTCTGCAGCGCAAGCGCGAGGGCGAACGTCCCGGCGTGGGGCAGCAATCAGGTCTCCTTGCTTCGAACGCCGCGGCTCGCGCATGAGTACGCTCGAATCGCGAAAGAGTACCGCGACCTCCGCGGACCCACCGCAGGACCTTCGCCGACATGGCAAAGCCGCTTCGTTCCCCGCGTGCCGATGACAGGGAGACGAACGGCGCCGCGGTCGGGTCCGCAGGCGAGGGGCGGGAACACGTCGTCCTGGTGCACGGCCTCCTGCGCACGCCGCGCTCGTGGATCACCGTGCGCCGCCACCTCGAGCGCGAGGACTTCTCGACCGGCGTCTTCGGGTACCCGAGCCTGCGCGGCGGTCTCGAGCCCCATGGGCGGGCGCTCGCGGCGGAGCTGCGCCGCCTCGACGTGCGCGGCCGTTTCGCGCGCGTCCACCTCGTCGGCCACAGCCTCGGCAACCTGGTCATCCGCGCCGCGCTCGCGCACGTCCGGCCGAAGAACCTCGGCCGCGTCGTCATGCTGGTGCCGCCCAACCGCGGCTCGTCGGTCGCGCGCCGCCTCGCGCGGCTGCTCGGCGACCTCTTCCCGGTCCTGCGCGACCTCTCCGACGCCGACGGGAGCGCGGCGCGCCAGCTCGCCTTCCCGCCCATGGAAACGGGCGTGATCGCGGCGCGCTTCGACCACGTCGTCGCCGAGTCGAGCACCCATTGCCCGGGTGAGGCCGACCACTTGCTGGTGGGCGCCTCGCACGGCTGGCTCATGTACCGGCCGTCGGTGCAGCGCGCGATCGTCGCGTTCCTGCGTACCGGCCAGTTCCCGCGCCCGCCCCCGACCCCGCAGAAGTCCCGTCGACGCGAAGAGAGGAGCTCCCGATGATCCGCCGCCTCGTCCTGCTCGCCGCGCCCCTGCTCGCCCTCCTCGCCGGGGCCGCGACGCCGGCGCAGCCTGCGGCACGCGCCGCCGACCGCGTGGTGCTGAAGAGCGGGCGCGAGCTCTTCGGGAAGTTCGGGAGCGAGCGCGCCCACAAGGTCTACTTCGTCGACGACGAGATCGGCGCGCTGGTCGTCCCGCGCATGAACGTCCGGACCATCGTGCGGGGCGACGCCGACCCCGGGCTGTTCGCGCCGATCGTGCTCGAATCTGCCGAACCGGCCAGGCCCAAGAGCTACGTCCGGCTCGAGCCGGCGCAGGGCGACGCGCCCGCGGCGCTCTCGACCGGCGTGGTGCGCCTCTTCGACGAGAAGACGCGCTCGACCGTCTTCCTGGTCGGCGCGGTGCACGTCGCCGACGCCGCCTACTACGAGCGCCTCCAGGACATCCTCGACAGCTGCGACGTGGTGCTCTACGAGGGCGTCGGCCACGCGAAGGACGGCGCGGCGCCCGACGACCGCGAGATGGAGCGTTACGACGCCCTCTTCAAGCTGCAGCTCAAGGTGAAGGACCTGCTCGGGCTGACGTTCCAGCGTGACGGGCTCGATTACACGCGTTCCTTCTGGAAGAACGCCGACGTCGACATGGAGAGCCTGAGCGAGCAGATGCAGCGCGAGAACGTCGCGCTCCCGACCGACCCGCCGCTGGTGCGCGGGCTCCTGAAGCTCGTGGTCGGGATGCTCGATGCCACGCAGATCGGCGAGAACCCGGAGTTCCGCCGCCAGCTCAAGTCGCAGGTGGCCGCGGCGCTGACGACCGCCGACGCGCTCTTCGGCGGATCGATGCGCGACCTCGGGCGCGTCCTGATCGAGTGGCGCAACGACGCGGCGCTGCAGCACCTCGACGAGGAGATTGCGGGCGGCGCGCCGGGTCGCTGGATCGCGGTCTTCTACGGCGCCGGCCACCTGCCCGACATGGCGGCGAAGCTCACGCAGCGCGGCTTCGAGTTCCAGGGCGTCGGCTGGGTCCGCGCGTGGGAGCTGCGCTGACCCGCTCTACTCGACTCCGATGTGACTCTTCAGGCGCTCGACCCACTCGCGCGGGCCGTCGGCGACGGAGATCGAGCGGTGCGCGGCGATCCGGACGTAGGGCTCGAGCCCCTCGCCCACGTGGAGCCGCCAGCCGTACCGCACCGGCAGCCCGCGCACGGAGAGCTCGAGCTTGAGCGCGCCGGTCAGCTCGCGCAGCGCCTGCGCCAGCCCCCAGCGCTGGTTGCCGCTGAGGTCGGAGAGCAGCCCGGTCGCGGAGGGGCGGCAGTAGAGGATCGTCTCGAAGGCGCGGCGCGGCTCGGCGACGAGCTGCGCCGCGAGGCCGCCGCGGAACTCTCCCACCAGCAGCTCGGGAGGATTGGTGGTCTCGAGGACGGAGGGGCGCCCGCCGCCGTGGCGGTGCGTGAATTCGCGGTCGCGCAGCACGCGCTTCGGCTCGCTCGCGAGGAGCCGGATCGTCTGGAAGCCGTGGCCGCGCGCGCGGCGCCGCTTGCCGATCTCGACCCAGCCGCGCCGGCCGGCGCGCGTCTGCGGCCAGCGCGGATCGCCGCTCGAGAGGAGGAAGTTCTCCGCCTTCGACAGCTGCTCGATGACCGAGATCGCGTCCATGGGGGGGAGCGTGTCGGTGTCGTCGCCGTGGATCGTGCTGGTGATCTGGCGCAGCTCGAGCGTGTCGCCGTCGACGCGGTGCGCAGTGAGCAGCACCATCCCGCGCACGAGCTCGACCGCGTCGAGCACCGGCCCGAACGCGCCGCGGCAGAGCGAGCAGTTCTCGCGCCCCGGCTCGCCCGGCCGCCGCTCGCTCGCGGCCGCGAGCACGCTCGCGAAGTCGAGCGTCTTCAGGTCGTGGGCGAGCCGCTGCTCGGCGACGACCTCGGGCGGGATCTTGCGGCGCGGCAAGCGGCGCTCAGCTCGCGGCCGTCGCGATGCGGCCCGACTCGGGACTGCTCGCGCGCCCGTATTCGGTGACCGGGATGCGGCCGGCGAGGAACGCATGGCGCCCGGCGAGCGCGGCGTGGCGCATCGCGGCCGCCATCTTCACCGGGTCCTTCGCGAGCGCGACCGCGGTGTTGAGCAGGACCGCGTCGATGCCGAGCTCGAAGGCGAGCGCCACGTCGCTCGCGGTCCCGACGCCGGCGTCGACCAGCACCGGCACCTTCACGCTGCCCTTGATCAGCCGGATGTTGCGCGGGTTGTTGATGCCCTGGCCCGAGCCGATCGGCGAGCCGAGCGGCATCACCGCGGCGGCGCCCGCCTCCTCGAGGCGCTGCGCGACGATCGGGTCGTCGCAGGTGTAGGCGAGCACGGTGAAGCCCTCCTTCACCAACGCGCGCGTCGCCTCGAGCGTCGCGATCGGATCGGGGAGGAGCGTGAGCTTGTCGCCCAGCACCTCGAGCTTCACCAGCTCGCTCAGCCCCGCTTCGCGGCCGAGCCGCGCGGTCCGGATCGCGTCCTCCGCGGTGAAGCATCCGGCAGTGTTGGGCAGCAGCGTGATGCGGCGCGTGTCGACGAAGTCGAGCAGGCTCGCCTCGCGCCGGTCGAGGTTGACGCGGCGGACGGCGACGGTGACGCACTCGGTCCCCGACGCCTCGTGCGCGGCGCGCATCACCTCGTGGCTCGGGTACTTGCCGGTCCCGAGGAAGAGGCGCGACGTGAAGGTCCGGCCGCCGACGCGCAGCGGCTCGTCGCGGAGCGGCTCGGAGTGCGGGGTGTCAGTCACGGGAGTCTCATCCTCCGCCCACGAAGGTCACGATCTCGATCCGGTCGCCGCCCGCGAGCACGCGGTCCCATTGCGCTCGCGGGAGCAGCGCGCGGTTGAGCTCGACCGCGACGCGCTCGGCGGCGATCCGCAGCTCGACCTCGAGCAGCTCGCGCACCGTCGCGCCGCTCTTGATCGAGCGGGGCTCGCCGTTCAGCTCGATCGTCGTCCCATCCATCGAGGGCTCACTCGCGCGGGAACTTCGGGTGCGAACGCGCCGGCGCGAGGTCGGGGTCGCGACGCGCATAGGCGAGTTCGAGCGCCCGGCCGGCGCCGGTCACGCACCGCCGCGCGAGATGTTCGGCGAGGAGCGTGGCGGCCTGCTCGGGACGGCCGAGCAGCGCGTGGACGCAGGCGAGATCGTACAGGCGCGTCGGAGAGCGCTCAACGCAGGCGAGGCACGCCTCCGCGGCTTCGCGCCGGCCGCGGCGCGCGAAGTCGACGGCGCAGTGGAGCCAGCGCCCGCCGTCCCACGGCAGCTCGGTGCCGGCGGCGAGCAGGTCGGCCGACGCGCCGTCGACGTCGTTGGCGAGCGTCGCGCGCAGGTTCGAGCGCATGACCAGAATGCGCGCGACGAGCGGCGCGTGCGGGAACACGATGCGGAAGAACGGGCGGCCGGCGGGCGGCGCCGCCGCGTCGCCGCGCGCGAGGCGCTGCACGAACTCGGCGCCGGCGCTGCGCTGCAGCCCGGTCGCGGTCGCGAGCGCGGCGGCGACCGCCTCCTCGGCGCTCGCGCGGTCGCCGCGATAGAGGTGGCAGCGCGCCGCGACGAGGCGCGCCTCGACCAGCAGGAGCTGGTTGATCGGGAGGCGCCGTTGCTCGAGCACGGTGAGGCGCGGGGTGATCAGCGCGAGCGCCGCTTCGGGGTCGCCGCGGTCGGTCAGGAGCGCTTCTGCGGCGCGCGTGAAGACCCAGCTCGCGACGCGCTCGTCGTCCCCGCTCTCCGCGTCGTCGTCGGGCCCCTTCGCGGCGAGCAGGCCGTTGCGCGCGCGGGCGTGCGAGTGCTCGATCGCCTCGACGAGGGCCAGCGCGGCGGCGAGCCACGCCTCGGCGCGCCGGGCGCGGCCCGCCGGCTCGCGCGCCCACGCCGGGCCGAACGGCCCGAAGAACGCCTCGTCGACGAAGCAGCGGTCGATCACGACCGGCGCCGCCGTGAGCGCCTCGACCAGGGGCTCGACCGCCGCCTTCGTGTCGCCGGCCTCGACCCACGACGCGACCAGCGCGCCGCGCAGCGCGAGGACGGCGAGCGCGTCCTCCTGCGCGAGCGGCGGCCGCGGCAGCGCGCGCGCCGCCGCCGCGGCGGTCGCGGCGACGCCGCGGCTCGCGTCGCCGAGCCACGCGCTCCACGCCAGCGCGAGGTGCGCCTGGCCGAGCGCCTCGATCGCCGCCGTCGCGTTCGCCCCCGAGTTCGCGCGCGCCACTACCTCGAGCAGCCCTTGCGCGCGCGCGCGGTCGCCCGACTCGATCGAGGCGGCGCAGGCGTCGAGCGCGAGCGACGGGAGCTCGGGGTGGCGGGCGAAGAGCTCGCGCTCGACGTCGGCGACCTCCGCGGCGCGCCCGCCGGTCCGGCCGCGCGCGAGGGCGGAGTCGTAGGCGAAGCGCGCCGCCGCGACGACGTCCGCCTCGGGGCGGAGCTGGTCGGCGAACAGCTCCGCGAGCCCCTCGACCTCCTCGAGCGAGGCGAGGAGGTTGTCCGCGGCGGCGAGCAGCTCGACCGGGCCGCGTCCGGCGCGCGCGCGCGCGGCGACGGAGCGCAGCGCCATGCGCGCCGCGGCGGGCGGCGCCTTCCCGATCCACTCGAGGAGCGCCTCGTCGACGATCCCTCCGCCGCCCGTCTCGGCGGCGAGCGCCGGCAGCCAGGCGGCGGGCGTCGGCCGCGGCAGCCGCCGGATCAGCTCGAGCGCGAGCCCCGGCCGAGCCACCACCGCCGCCAGCTCGGGAGGTCCCTCCGCCGGCGCGAGCAGCGCCGCGGCGACCGCTTCGGTCGCGCTCGCGCGGCCCGCCGCGACGAGCTCCCGGAGCTCGCGGACGGCGGCGGCGGGGTCGCCCACGTAGCGGGCGGCGACGTCGTCGACGCGGTCGTGCTCGCCCGCCGATCGCAGCGGGGCGGCGCGGGCCGGTGGCGTCGCCAGCGCACCGACGAGCCCGGCGAGCGCGAGCGCGGCGGCCCGGGACGGGGCGCGTCTGGCCGCGGCAAAAATCCATAGGAAGGGGCGCCGCGGTTGACCCCGGCGATTGGCGCGCGTTACGATCCCCCGGCTTTTCTCCGGCGCCGCGCAAAGAGGTGGGCCCTGCCCACTTCTTTTCGTCTCCGGCTCGAACGTCTGGTTCGAGCGGGGTCGAGCGGCGCTTTGGCCATTGGATCGGACTTCAACGTTGGTGTCGACACCTCTGGCGCCGCGCGGGACCGCTCCGGGTTCCGCGCCGAAGGAGAAGAGCCGCGCGCCGGCCTTCGGGCCGCCGGCCGCGGCGGAGGAGGCCCGAGGGAGTCCCTTCATGGATGGCGCAGAAATCCTCCGGATCATCGACGCCCTCCATCGCGAGAAGGACATCGACAAGGAATACCTTTTCACCTCGATCGAGTTCGCGCTCGCCTCCGCGGCGAAGAAGAAGTTCGAGGCCGGGGACGAGCTCGTGGTCCACATCGATCGCAAGACCGGGAAGGTCGACGCGTTCATCGGCGACAAGCCGGTGGTCCTGGGCGACCTCGGGCGCATCGGCGCCCAGGTCGCCAAGCAGGTGATGATCCAGCGCAACCGCGAGGCCGAGCAGGACGTCGTCCTGGCCCAGTACGACGACCGGCGCGGCCAGATCGTCACCGGCATCGTGCAGCGCATCGACATGGGCAACCTGATCGTCAACCTCGGCAAGTGCGAGGGGATCCTGCCGCGCTCCGAGTCGGTGCGCGGCGAGTCCTATTCGGTCGGCGACCGCATCAAGGTCCTCGTCACCGAGGTGAAGAAGGTCGGGCTGCGCGTCCGCATCATCTGCTCGCGCACCCACCCCGACCTGGTGCGCCGCCTCTTCGAGATCGAGGTGCCCGAGATCGCCGACGGCGTGATCGAGATCAAGCGCGTCGCGCGCGAGCCGGGCTACCGCACCAAGATCGCGGTCGCCTCGGCCGACATGCGCGTCGACTGCATCGGCGCCTGCGTCGGCATCCGCGGCACGCGCATCAAGTCGATCACCGAGGAGCTGAACGGCGAGAAGATCGACATCATCCGGTGGAACGAGTCGGTCGAGGCGCTGATCATCAACGCGCTGCGGCCGGCCGAGATCACCGACATCAAGCTCGATCCCGCCCGGAACACCGCGACCGTGAACGTGACCGAGGACCAGCTCTCGCTGGCGATCGGCCGCCGCGGGCAGAACGTCCGCCTCGCCTCGAAGCTCACGGGGTGGGAGATCAACCTCCAGCCGATCCGGGCCGACGGGACGCCGATCCCGCCGGAGGAGCTCGTCCGGGCGGGCGCGCCCGCGGCTGCAGCTGCAGCCGGCCCCGCGCCGGCTGCCGCGGCTGCGGCCGGTGCGCCTGCGCCTGCGGCTGCCACGGCTGCCACGACTGCGACGGGCGCGGCTGCGGCCGACGCGGCTGCGCCTGACGCGGGCGGCGGCGCGCCGCCGGCCGCCGAGAGCGCGGCGCCGCCGGCTCCCGCGCCCGAGACCGAGACGGGCGGAGCCGACCGGTCGGGAGACGCTGCGGCATCGGGCTGAGCCGGTCGTCGCGTCGGTGGTTTCGCCCGTAGTTTCCCAGGTCCGAACGGATCGCGTCCCAGGAGTCGTCGCTTGCGGCTGCACGAACTTGCGAAATCGATGGAGGCGGAGTCGAAGGAGCTTCTCGCGCTGGCGAAGAAGCTCGGCCTCCCCGTCAAGAGCCCTTCCTCCAACCTCGAGCCCGGCGAAGTCGGGATCCTCAAGGCTGCGTACAAGTACCGCGACCTGAACGAGGACGAGATCCTCGAGAAGCTCGAACAGGCCGAGACGCAGAAGGAAGCCGAGAAGAAGACGAGCGAGGCGGCCTCGAAGATCCAGGCCGAGAAGCTCGCGCACGAGCGCGCCGCGCGCGAGGCGCAGGCGAAGATCGAGGCCGAGGAGGCCGCGAGCGCCGAGGCGGCGACCGACGAGGAAGCGCTGCCCGAAGAGGGCGAGGAGGTCGGCGTCGAGGAGGAGGCTCCCGCGGAGGAGCCGGCCGGCGAGGAGGTCGTCGAGGCCTCCGCCGGCGAGGCTCCCACGGCCGGCGAGGCCGTCGTCGAGCCGATGGAGACGTCCGGAGCGCCGGCCGCGAAGGTGGGCCCGGGCGCAGGCGCCCCCGCGGCCCCGGCCGCTCCGGCCGGCGGCCCCGCCGCCGGTCCGGCCCGCCGCGGCGCGAAGATCCTCGGACGCATCGAGCTCAACAAGGCCGACGTCGCGAAGTCCGAGGCGACCCACGCGGCGCTCGAGAAGGAGCTGACGCCCGGCGCGGGCGCCCTCGGTCGCCGCCGCGGCACCGAGGCCGCCGACAAGGAGGCCGAGGCGCAGGCGCAGGCGCGCAAGCGCGCCAAGCAGGCCGCCAAGCCGGTCAAGTGGCAGGCGGAGGTCGAGGAGTTCGCGCCGGTCTCGGAGAACCAGGTCGCCAAGCCGCGCTTCTGGGAGCGTGGCCCGGCCCGCCGCCAGACGCGCACGAAGCTCAAGCGCGCCCCGGGTGCGCAGGTCCTGCAGCAGACCAAGACGGTCAGGGTGCAGCTGCCGACGTCGGTGAAGGAGCTCTCGCCGCTGCTCGGGCTGCGCTCGGGCGAGCTCATCAGCAAGCTGCTCACGCTCAAGGGCGTGGCGATCGGCGTGAGCCAGCAGCTCGACGCCGAGACGGTCCAGCTCCTCGCGCTCGAGTTCAAGCGCGAGATCGAGATCGCGACCGAGGAGACCGCGGAGACGAAGCTCCTGGAGAAGGAGAAGACGACCGCGGAGAAGACCGTCCCGAAGAAGGAGGGCGATCCGCGTCCGCCGGTGGTCGTGATCATGGGTCACGTCGACCACGGCAAGACCTCGCTGCTCGACTACATCCGCAAGACCAAGGTCGTCGACACCGAGCACGGCGGCATCACGCAGCACATGCGCGCCTACCAGGTGACGACGCCCAAGGGCGGCCGCGTCACGTTCCTCGACACGCCGGGTCACCGCGCCTTCACCGAGATGCGCAGCCGCGGCGCCAACGTCACCGACATCGTCGTGCTCGTGGTCGCCGCCGACGACGGCGTGATGCCGCAGACCGTCGAGTCGGTCGAGCACGCGCGCGCCGCCAATCCCGACATGCCGATCGTGGTCGCGCTGAACAAGATCGACAAGCGCGACGCCAACCCGCTGCGCGCGAAGCAGCAGCTGATGGGGCTCAACCTGCTGCCCGAGGAGTTCGGCGGCAAGATCGGCGTGGTCGAGTGCTCCGCGACGACCGGCAAGGGCATCGACGACCTGCTCGACCGAATCGACCTCGAGGCCGAGGTCCACGACCTGCGCGCCGAGAAGAAGGGCCGCGCGCAGGCCTTCGTGATCGAGGCGACCAAGGAGGAGGGCAAGGGCGTCGTAGCGACCGTGCTGGTGCGCAGCGGCACGCTCAAGATGCGCGACGCCTTCCTGTGCGGCCGGACGTGGGGCCGCGTCCGCATGATGGAGGACGACGTCGGCAAGCGCATCGAGGAGGCGCCGCCGTCGATGCCGGTGCGGCTCTACGGCTTCAAGGGCGAGGTGCCCGAGGCGGGCGACGCGCTGATGGTCGTGGCCGACGAGAAGGAGGCCGAGCACGTCGCCGGCGAGCGCACGCACGCCGTGCGCGCCGGCCAGGTGGTCGAGCGGCCGAAGGTCACGCTCGAGAACCTCTTCGCCACGCTCGGCCAGCAGAAGGCGAAGGAGATCCCGGTCATCATCAAGGGCGACGTCTCGGGATCGATCGAGGTCCTGAAGCGCGAGCTCGACGAGCTGAAGCACGTCGAGGTGAACGTCAAGGTGCTGCGCGCCGCGGTCGGCGCCATCACCGAAGAGGACATCATGCTGGCGAGCACCAGCAGCGCGCTGGTCTTCGGCTTCCACGTCGTCCCCGACGCGAAGTCGCGTCGCCTGGCGGAGCAGCTCGGCGTCGAGGTCAAGACCTACTACGTGATCTACGAGCTGCTCGACGACCTGAAGAAGTCGATGGCCGGCATGCTCAAGCCGGAGGAGTCGGAGAAGATCCTCGGCCACTTCGAGGTGCGCGAGACGTTCAAGGTCAGCAAGGTCGGCACGATCGCCGGCTGCTTCGTCACCGACGGCCTGGTGAAGCGCAGCGACAAGGTGCGCGTGCTGCGCGACGGCAAGGTGATCTACACGACCGGCATCGAGACGCTGCGCCGCTTCAAGGACGACGTGAAGGAGGTGAGGGAGGGCTTCGAGTGCGGCGTGAAGCTCGCCAACTTCGACGACGTGAAGAAGGGCGACACGGTCGAGGCGTTCGAGATCGTGCACAAGGAGCGCGAGCTCAAGCTGGCGTGACGGCGCGCCGCGGCGGCGCGGTCACAGCAGGTCGATCTGGTGGTCGACCAGCTCGGCGGTCGGATGGACGCGGAGCTGCTTCACGATCGCGTCGAGGACCTCGCGCACGCGGGCCGATTCGTTGGCGCAGGTGACGACGCCGAGCGTCGCCTTCTGCCAGACGTCCTGGTCGTCGACCTCGGCGACGGCGACGTTGAAGCGCGCGCGCAGCTTGTCCTTGACCGAGCGGAGCACCTGCCGCTTCTCCTTCAGCGACCGGCTGCCGCGGATGAGCAGCGTGAATTGCAGGATCCCGACTTCCATCATCGCCGCGGGATGGTAGCGGGGCGCACGCACCGGAGACGGGAATGCCGAGCCGATCGAACCAGCGCCTGACCGAGGTCATCCGGCAGCGCGCCGCCCACGTGATCCTCTTCGAGCTGCGCGACCCGCGCATGGGCTTCGTCACGATCACCAAGGTGAAGCTCGCCCCCGACATGTCGACCTGCGTCATCTACTGGTCGGTGATCGGCACCGCGGGCGACAAGAGCAAGACGATGCACGCCCTCGAGCACGCCCGCGTCTTCGTCCAGCGGCGCGTCGCCGAGGGCCTGCGGACGCGCTCCGCGCCCATCCTCTCCTTCGAGTTCGACCCCTCGGTCGAGGGGTCGATCAAGATGGGCGGCCTGCTCAAGTCACTGCGCGAAGAGCGCGGCGAGACGTCACCCTCCGCTGCCGAGGCCGCCCCCGTCGAAGGGGAGGAGGACGGCGAGGACGAGGATGAGAGCGAGGACGCGGAAGAGGACGAGGCCGGCGACGAGGACGAAGGTGAGGACGAGGACACGGACGAAGACACGGACGAGGACGCGGACGAGGACGCGGACGAGGACGCCGAAGAAGGCGAAGGCGAGGGCGACGAATCCGGCGACTCGCCTCCCGACCGCGCGCGCCCCTGAACGCCCGGACCCGCGGATGTCAGTGCGCTGCGGGCGCCGCGGGCGTGGCCGGCGTCGCCGGCGTCGGCAGTGAGGGCGGCCGTTTCGGTGCGGCCGGCGCGGGGAAGAGGATCGGCGTCACGAAGATCATCAGCGCGATCGCGATGAACATGAAGCACTTCCAGCCGAACGGGACCTCGACGCCGAGCCCGCGCGCGGAGAGCGCGGTCGTGAGCGGCCACACGCGCGACTGCCCCTCCTCGAGCGTGATCGGCGTCGGCGTCGTCCACTGCGGCAGGCCGGTGAGGATGCTCGTCCCCTTGTGGTCGGCGATCTCGAGCTCGTATTCGCCCGGATCGAGCTCGCCGTAGGCGACCCGGCCGAAGCGCTGGTCGCGTTCGAGCTTCCGGCCGTCGGTCTCCTCGACCATCACGACCTCTTGCCGCCGCGTGCTCGCGTCGTCGGACTTCCCGGCCGGACGCAGGAAGGCGGTCGCGCCGTCCTTCTTGATCGAGACCGGGTGGATCTTGGTGCCGCGCACCTGGATCTCGAGCGACGCCTTCTTGACCAGCGCGATCACGACCATGGCCGTCGCGGGGCCCGTCGTCGCGATCTTGACCGCGAGGTCGGTACGCCCGGCCGGCGTGACGGTCCAGGTGCCGTCGACGAGGCCGTTCACGAGGAAGTGGCCCTTGGAGTCGGTGTTCACCGCGACCGCGGCGCCGCCCGCGGTGACCTCGATCTTCTGGTCGGCGACCGGTTTGCCCGCGAAGTCGAGCACCACGCCGGAGATGCGCGCGGCGCCGCGCTTCATCGTCACGTCCGCCTCGACCGCCTTGCCCTTCTCCGCGACCGCGGTCGCCGGCTCGGAGACCGTGTAGAGGAAGTCGGGGTCGGTCGCGACCACCGTGTAGGTGGCCGGCTTCACGAGATCGAACGCATATCGGCCGTCGGGGCCGGTCGTCGTCGCGGCAACCTCCCTGCCGTCGGCGCCGATCAGCGCGACGCGCGCCTGCGCGAGGCCGCGGCCCGACGGCGCGCGGACATGGCCGAAGACGCTGTCGGGGTTGCGCGGCGGCGGCGGCAGGAGCTTCATCGCCGGGACGACGGCGGGCGAGCCCTTCGCGGCGGGCTCGCTCGAGGCGGCGGCCGCGTTCGACGGCGCGGCGCCGTGGGCGGGTGCGCCCTCCTGCGCCTGAGCAGGCGCGGCATGTCCCGCGGCGGCCGGCGCGGCCGCGTCCGGCTGCTTCTCGTCGCCCGCCGGCTTGTGCGCGCTGATGTAGGCGAACACGCAGAAGGCCGCGACCACGATCAACGCCGGAGCCCACTTCATCCCTGCTTCTCCTGGTTCGTCCGTCCGGTCCCGGACGCGCTGCGCCCCGCGATCCGTCGTTAGCGCATCCCGTCCTTGGTATCGAAGAGCTCGATCCCGCGCGCCTTGAGCTGGTCGCGGATCTCGTCCGCGCGCTTGAAGTCGCGGCGCTTCCAGGCCTCCTCGCGCTCCGCGATCATGGCGTCGATCCCGGCGTCATCCAGCACGGGAGTTTCCGTTTTCTTCTCGAGCAGCCCGAACACGCCGAAGAATTCGCGCAGCAGCGCGAGGAAGGCCGCAGCGTCGCCGCCGAGCGGGCGGCGGCGATTCACCTCGCCGACCGCCTCGTCGAGGACGGCGAGCGCGACCGAGACGTTCAGGTCGTCGTCGAGCGCCGCCCCGAACCGCCCGCGCAGCCCGTCGGCCAGCCCCGCGACCTCGTCGGTCGCGTGGGCCGTGCCGCCCGCCGCCGCCTCGGCCGCCAGCCGCTCGCTCGCGTCGCGGTAGCGCTGGACCTTCTTCTCCGCCTCGTCGAGGCCGGCCAGCGTGAAGTTGAGCGGCTCGCGGTAGTGCGCCTTCTGCAGCGCGATGCGCAGCGCGTCGCCGCCGTACCCCTTCTCCTTCAGGCCGGCGATCGTGTGCACGTTGCCGAGCCGCTTCGACATCTTCGTCGCGTCGACCAGCAGGTGGCGCGCGTGCAGCCAATGTCGGACGAACTGCTTTCCCGTCGTCCCCTCCGACTGCGCGATCTCGCATTCGTGGTGGGGGAAGACGTTGTCCTCGCCGCCGGTGTGGAGGTCGAGCGTGTCGCCGAGATACTTGCGCGACATCGCGGAGCACTCGATGTGCCAGCCCGGGAAGCCGCGCCCCCACGGCGAATCCCACTGCATCTGGTGCTGCGGGTCGATCTTCCAGAGCGCGAAGTCGCGGGGGTCGCGCTTCTCCGGGTTCACCTCGATGCGCGCGCCGGCCTGCAGCTCCTCGGAGGTGTTGCCGGAGAGGCGTCCGTAGGCGGGGAAGCGCGCGACGTCGAAGTAGACGTTGCCGCTCGCGACCTTGTAGGCGAGCCCGCGCCGCTCGAGCTCCGCGATCATCGCGATCATCTCGGGGATGTGGTCGGTGGCGCGCGGGAACCACTGCGCGTCGCGGAACGACAGGAAGGCGCGCGCGGCGTCGAACTCCTCGATGTACTTCCTCGCCACGTCCCAGATCGTGATCTTCTGCTTGCGCGCCGCCGCCTCGAGCTTGTCCTCGCCCTCCTCGGCGTCCTCGAGGAGGTGGCCGACGTCGGTGATGTTCATCACCTGGCGCACCCGGTAGCCGCGCCACTCGAGGAAGCGGCGCAGCAGGTCGGCGAGCAGGAACGACCGGAAGTTGCCGATGTGCGGCGACGAGTAGACGGTCGGTCCGCAGTTGTACATGCGGACCTCGCCGGGCTGCTGCGGCACGAACTCTTCGATCCGCCGCGTGAAGGTGTTGTGGAAGCGGATCGCCATCGCCCCGCCTGCGAAGGAAAGCGCGGTAGTCTCTAGGGCCCGCACGACCGAGTCAAGGCAAGCGCCCCGAACCGATCCCATGCCGCAGCAACCGCTTACGTTCGCCACGCTGCCCGACGAGATCCGCGGCTACCGCCTCGACGGCCTGCTCGGTGCCGGGGCCATGGGGGCCGTCTATCGCGCCATCGCTCCGGGCGGCCGGCGCGGCCTCGAGGCGAGCACGCGCGTCGCGCTCAAGATCCTCGACCCGCGCTTCGCGCCCGACGCCGACATCGTGCGCCGCTTCAAGCGCGAGGCGGGCATCGGCCTCGACGCGATCCACCCCGGCATTGCGCGCGTGCACGAGATCGGGAGCCTGCGCGTCGGGGGCGAGCGGCGCCTCCACTACATCGTCCAGGAGCTCCTGCGCGGCGGCAGCCTGCAAGGCCGCATCGAGGCCGAGGGGCCGCAGCCCGAGCCCGTCATCCGCGAGCTCGCGCGTCAGGTCGCCGAGGCGCTCGCCTTCGTGCACGGCCGCCAGATCGTCCACCGCGACCTGAAGCCCGCCAACCTGTTCCTCGACGAGCGCGGGCAGGTCAAGCTCGTCGACTTCGGCCTCGCGCGCGTGCTGGACGACCGGGAGGGAGACGCGAGGGCGAAGGACCCCTCCGCCAGCGGCATCCGCCTGCGCGCGAAGGGCGACGACGACGGCGTCGCCTTGGGCATCACCTCCGCGGGCCGCTTCCTCGGCACGGTCGCCTACGCGTCGCCCGAGCAGCTCGCCGGCGCGGTCGCGACGCCGCGCAGCGACCTCTTCTCGCTCGGCCTGATCCTGCACGAGATGGCGACCGGCAGCCACCCCTTCGCGCGCGAGCGCGAGCAGGGCTACGACGCCTACGCGCTGGCGGTCCAGTCGCGCGACCCGCTGCCGCTCACCGACCTGCGCCCCGATCTCAGCGCCTTCCTCGAGCGCGTCGTCCAGCTCCTGCTCGAGCGCGACCCGACGCACCGCTTCGAGAGCGCGCGCGCCGTCGCCGACGCCCTCGCGGCCGGCGAGCGCTCCGACTTCTGGCGCGCCGCGATCGCCGCCGACAGCCACTACGTCTCGATCGGCCGGCGCCGCCTCGGCGTGCGGCGCGCGACGCGCCAGGTGGCGCGCGGCCACGAGTCGGCGCTGCTCGTCGACGAGGCGCGCGCCGCCTTCGCCGGCCGCGTGCGCAGGGTCGTGGTCGAGGGCGAGGCGGGCTGCGGCAAGACGCGCCTCGTCGACGCGCTCGCCGAGTGGCTCGAGCGCGGCGGACCGAAGGCGTTCTTCCTCGTGCTGCGCTGTCGCGCCGACGCGGCGCCGCTCGCGCCGTTCGTCGACCTGCTCGCGGACGCCTTCGCGCTCGACGAGTGCGCCGACGCGAATGCCCGTCGTGCACGGGCGGAGGCGCGCGCACGCGATTTCCTGCCCGACGATCCCGCCGCGGCCGACGCGATCGTCGAGCTGGTCATTCCTGGCACGGGGCCGGGCAAGGGGGCGGGCAAGGGCCGGCGCACCGCGCTGCCGGCGCTGCGCGCCGCGCTGGTCGCGCTGCTGCGCGCGGTCGAGCGGCAGGCTCCGCTCCTGTTGGTCGGCGACGCGCTCGAGGCCGCCGACCTCGACACGCTGCGCGTGCTCGACACGCTGGCGGCGGACGAGTCGCCGGCGCGCCGCCTCCTGCTGGCCGTCACGCTGCGGCGCGACGCCCCGCTCTCGCGCGGCGCGCAGCCGATCGTCGCGAACCTGCGGCGCGGCGCCACGAACTTCGCCCTCGGCCCGCTCGACGAGCCCGCCTTCGAGCCGATCGCGCGCGATCTCGCGCTCGACCAGGACGACCTGCCGAAGGTGGCGCGCCGCCTGCACGACCTCGCGTCGGGCGTGCCCGGCGTCGCGCTCGAGCTGCACGCCTGGCTGGCCGCGCGCGGCGAGCTCGCCGCGCTGCACGGCCGGCGCGTCGCCATCACCGCGCTCCCGCCCTCGTTCGACGCGCGCTTCGCCGAGCGCCTCGCGCCGCTGGCCTACGACGAGCGCACCGTCGTCGAGGCGGCCGCGGTGCTCGGCACCGACCTCCGCCTCAACACGCTGGGCGAGATCCTCGGCCTCGCGGCGGCGCAGTTCGACCCGATCGTCGCGCGCCTCGAAGGCGAGCGGCGCCTGCTGACGCGCAAGGCCGGCGTGCTGCGCTTCCGCGACCCGCTGCTGCGGCGCTGGCTCGTCGCGCGCACGCCGCGCGAGAGGCGCCGCGACATCCACCGCCTCGCCGCGCGCCGCTACGACCGCGAGGCCTCCGCCGCCGCCGCGCCGCCGCGCGCCGCGCTCAAGGCGGCGATCCACGCCGACCTCGCCGGCGAGCGCGACCTGCTCGCGCGCCACCTGCGCGCGGCGGTCCGCCTGCTCGAGTTCGAGGGGATGCTCGAGCGCGCCGAGCGGCTGGTGAACTCGGCGGTCGACGCGGCGCGCGTCGCGCCGGAGGACCCGCGCCTGCTCGCCGCCGCGCTCGTCCTGCGCGGCCAGCTCGCGCACACGCGCGGCCGGCGCGAGGACGAGCGCGCCACCTGGACCGAGGCGGTGCGGCTCGGCACCCAGCTCGACGACCCGGCGATCCTCGCGCAGGCGTACCACGGGCTCGGACGGCTGGCGTCGCGCACCGGCCGCTTCGTCGCCGCCGAGAACGCGCTGCGCAAGGCGGAGCAGGCGGCGCAGCGCGTGCCGCGCGGGCTCGGCGGCGAGCGCGCGTTCATCCTGCTCGACCTCTCCGAGGTGCTGCTCTGGAGCGGCGACGAGGAGCGCTGCGCAAAGGCGCTGGAGCAGGCCGAGCTCGCCATCGACGCCGGCGCGACGCCCGGCTCGATCGCGCGGTACTTCAAGGAGCGCGGCAACCTGCTGCTCGAGCTCGAGCGGTTCGACGAGGCGGCCGAGGCGTACCGGCAGGGGCGCGAGCTGGTGCGCGGCTCGGGCCAGCGCGCGCTCCACCGCGCGCTGCTGATCGGCCACTCCCGCCTGCTGCGCGAGCTCGCCGACTGGGAAAGGGCGCGGCGCGCCGCCGAGATGGCGCGCAAGTCGGCCGCGTCCGACCTCGACCGCCGCCATCTCGCGCAGGCGTGGTTCGTGATCGGCGACGTCGCGGCGCGCTCGGGCGATCCCGACGGCGCGCTCGTCCCGTACGTCGCGGCGCTGCGCCTCGCGCGGCGGATCCAGGACGACTACCTCGTCGTCAGCGCGCTGTCGGCGCTGTCGTTCCTCTACCGCTGGAAACGGTTCAAGAACCACTCGCTGCGCCGCGCGGTCCGCTGCGCCCGGCGCTCGATCGCGCTCGCGCGCCACCTCGACGTCGGCCGCCTCGAGGCGCGCGGCCTCGCGGCGCTCGCCCTGTGCTACCGCGACATGGGCAAGCTCGGCTGGGCGCGCGCGATCGCGGAGAAGGCGGTGCGCGAGGCGAAGGACGCGGGAATCCGCCGCCGGCGCGCCGCCGAAATCTGGTATGTGCACGCGCGCATCCTGGCCGACCTCGGGAAGCGCGACGAGGCGCGCGCGTCTCTCGACGAGGCGCGCCAGCGCCTCGAGCGGCGGCTGCTCGGCGTCGCCTCGCCGGCGACCCGCGCGCGCATGCTCGAGCGCGACCCGCTGCTGCGGGAGATCGAAGCGACGCAGGCATGATCCTGACCGTCACGCTCAACCCCTGCGTGCACCGCTACCTCCTCTACCGCGAGGAGGTCCCGCCGCGGACGGTCGTGCGGCTGGTGCGAGAACGCATGAGCTCGGGAGGCAAGGGGCTGAACGTCGCGCGCGTGATCGTCCGGCTCGGCGGCGAGGCGGTCGCGCTCTCGACCGCGAGCGGGCCGACCGGCGAGCTCCTGCGTGAGTGCCTCGCGCGCGAGCAGGTCGAAGCGGAGCTCGTGCCGGTGGGCGTGCCGACGCGCCTCTCGACGTGCCTCTGGGACCTGGCGAACGAGCGCTTCCGCGAGTTCCTCGAGCCGGGCGCCGACGTGACGGCGGCCGAGGCCGGCGAGCTGCGCGCCCGCTTCGCGCGGCTGCTGCCGCGCGTCTCCACCGTGACGATCAACGGCAGCACGCCGGCGGGGAACCTGACGCCGCTCCCGCGCGAGTTCGTCGCGGGCGCGCGCGCGGCGGGCAAGCGCGTGATCCTCGACGCCTACGGCGAGGCGGCGGCGCGCGCCGCCGAGGTCCCGCCGCACTGGCTCCGCGCCAACCTCGAGGAGATGGCCGGCACGCACGGCGTGACCGGCGCCGCCGGGCTCCCCGCCTTCCTCGCCCGGAGCGGCGTCGACGGGCTGCTCGTGTCGGACGGCCCGCACGAGCTCCACTGCGTGACGCGCGACGAGCACCTCGTCGCGACGCCGCCCGCGGTCTCCGAGGTGAACGCGGTCGGCTCCGGCGACGCCCTCACAGGAGCCTTCGCGATGGTGCTCGACTGCGGCGGCTCGGTCGAGGAGGCGGTGCGCGCCGGCGCCGCGGCCGGCTCCGCCAACGCCGAGCAGCTCCTCGTCTGCGAGTTCGAGGCGGCGCGCTGGCGTGAGCTCCTCGCCGGCGTCGCGGTCAGGCGGGCCCCGTGAGGCGCATCCTGTGAAGGCGCGCCTCGTCGCGCTCGGCTGGCTCGGCGTCGCCGTCATCGTCGCGGGCGCGCGCTGGTTCCAGGACCACGGTCTCGCCGCGCTCGGCCGCGTCGATGCCGACGCCGGCGCGCGCCACCTCTCGGAGCAGTCGTGCGACGACGCGACGCTCGCGCTCGCGCTCACGGCCTCGCCGGTCGAGCTCGGCGGCGTCCTGCGCGGGCGCGTCACGGCGAGCGGGCCGCTCGAGTCGCTCGCGCTGGTGCTGGGCGACGAGGTGGTCGTCGACCGCGTGACGCTGGGCGGGAGGCCGGCGCTCCCGCCGTCGGGGCTGCTCTCCGATCTCGTCGCGCAACCCGCCGCGCTGACGCGCTTCGAGGTCGAGGAGGCGGTCGCGACGCCGGCCGACTTCGAGGTGAATTTCCGCGTGCCGGTCGACGGCGCGAACCTCCCCGTCTTCCTCGAGCCGTCGGCGCTGGTGCGCGTCGTCGACCCGATGCGGATCGCGATGCTCACGGTCGAGCTGCCCGACGGCGGCGCGCTGGTCGCCAAGGGCAGCAGCGGGGAGCTTGTGCAGAAGGGCCCCGGCCGCCACCGGCTCGGCGAGTGGGACGACGGCAGCGACCCGCTGCTGATCGGCGCCGCCGAGTGGCGCAACGGCTCGGGCAGCCTCGCGACGCAGCGCTTCGTCGCCGCGCGCGGGCAGCTCCCCGACGCCGCGCTCGAGGCCGCCGCGCGCGCGATCGTCGAGCGCTCGCTCGGCGGGAAGCCGCTCGCGCCGCGCACGATCGCGCTCGTGACCGGCGAGTCGGCGCGCGCCTTCCCGCGCCGCGCCGCGAGCTGGCGCGCCGCGCCGGTGCCGCGGAGAGCGGCGGAGCTCGCCTACGCGATCCTCGAGGCGGCGCTGCCGACGTCGGCCGACGATGATGCGCTCTCGCGCGCGCTGCCGGCCGCGCTCCTGCTCGACGGCATCGTGCCCGACGCCGCGGCGCCGCTGCGCTCCTACGCGCCCTTCACGATCCCCGAGTCGCGCCGCGCCGGCCTGCGCGCCTGGACGGCGCTGGTCGCCGTCTACGGCGAGCCGGCGCGCGCGGCCGAGCGCGAGGCGTGGGTCGGGGTCGCGGCCGGCGGCGCGGCCCGTCCGGCGCTGCTCGACGACCCCGGCGCGGCGGCGCTCGCGGCGTGGGCGCTCGCGGGCGTCGAGGCGCGCTTCGAGGGGCTGGTGCGCGAGGTCCGCAGCTCGCGCAGCGAGCTCAAGGGCGACTGGATCGTCGAGCCGCCGCCGCCGCCCGGCGTGTCGCTGCGCGTGCCGATCGTCTTCGTCGGCCGCGAGCAGGCGCAGGTCGAGATCCTCGAGATCACCGGACGGCGCACGCCGCTGCCGGCCTTCGCGTTGCGCGAGACGCCGCTCGTCGTCGTCGTCGATCCGCAGCGGCTGCTGCCGCGGCGCGAGGCGCTCGACGCGGTCTACCCGCTCGAATACGTGCCGACCGCCTTCGCCGTCGCCTCCGACGCGAGCGCGCTCGCGGTCGCCGTGACGCGCGCGGCCGGCGACGCCGACCACGGCGTCTTCGTGATGGAGCGCGGCGACGACACGCGCCTCTCGTGGCGGCGCTGGAGCGCGACGCCGGCGCGCACCGAATCGCTGCGCTGGATCCTGCCGCGCCGCTTCCTCGCGCTGGAGGGGAGCGACGGCGGCGCGCGCGTGCTCGACTGCAGCGACGGCGCGCTCGAGCGTTACGAGTCGCGCCTGCGCATCGCTCCGCGCACCGGGATCTTCGTCACGGAGAGCGAGCGCGCGCCGGGCTGCTTCGCCCACGTCGTGCACGACCTCGTGTCGGGGCTCGAGCGGCCGCTCCCCGCGCCGCGCCGCGCGCCGGTCCGCTTCGTCGAGTACGACGACTCGGTCGACCCGCGCGCCGAGATCGTGGCGGAGGCGGACGACGGGCGCGCCGCGCTGCTCGACCTGCACGGTGGCGAGCGCTTCCGCCTGCCGTGGCTCGCGGCGTCCGTGCGCGACGTGCGCCGCGCCGACTTCGGCTACGCGCTCGTCCTCGAGGCGCTCGACTCGAGCCGCCTCGTGCTGCTGCGCCCCGACGGCGAGCGGCTCGAGGAGATCGTGGTGCCGGGTCGCGTGCGCGGCTGGACCTTCGTCGCGGAGACCGGCCTCTTCTACGCGGTCGCGCAGGACGGGACGCGCGGCCACGTCGTGGTGCGCGCGCGCTTCGGCGGCGGCCGCGCCGTCGAGCTCTACCGCGGCCCCGACCGCCCGCTGCCCGACGTGCTCACGCAGAAGGGCGTCGTGCTGGTCGACGCGGAGAGCGACGGGGCGCGGCGCGACGAGCCGCGCCGGCTGCTCTTCCTCCCGTTCGATCGCGAGGGTGATGCGGAGCGCGCCGCGCGGCTGATCAGCGCCGAGGCGTTCCTCGCGCCGCCGCCGGTGCTCGCGTCGGCCGGGCGCTATCTCTACTACCTGCGCGCGCAGGGCGGGCCGAAGGGCCTGCCCGGTCCGCAGCGGCCGCGCGTGCTGACGAGCTTCGACTTCCTCACCGGCCGCGAGGACCTGCTCGAGACCGAGGCGCGCTGACGCATGCCCTTCCTGGACCGGCTTCGCGAAGTGACGGCGCGCGTGCGGCGCGGGGAGTTCCCGCCGGCGGACGAGTTGGCGGCGTTGAAGGTCGAGAACCGCCGCCGCGCCGAGGACGCCGAGGCGCGTGACGCCGAGTTCTGCGACTCGCTGCCGACCTGGATCAACACCACCAATTCGACCGTCTGCAACCTGAGCTGCGACTTCTGCCCGCAGGCGTCGGGCAAGGGGCTCGACGTGAGGATGGACGAGCGCGTCTACCGGCGCGTCCTCGACGAGCTCTATCCGGCGGCGCAGATCGTCCAGCTCTCCGCGTACGGCGAGCCGATGATGACGCCGGCGCTGCCCGACAAGTTCGCCGACATGGAGCGCTTCGGCGTCAAGCTCGAGATGGTGACCAACGCGACGCTCATGAAGGGCGACGCGCTGCTGTCACGCATGGCGCGGATCATGGGGCTGCTCACCGTCTCCATCGACGGCGCGACCGCCAAGACCTACGACGCGGTGCGCGTCGGCGGCCGCTTCGACGAGGTGGTCGCGAACGTGCGCGCCTACAACCGCGCTCGCCACGCGCTGCCGCCCGGGCAGCGCGCGCCGCTCCACTTCAACACGATCCTGATGAAGCGCACGCTCGCCGAGCTGCCCGACTTCCTGAAGCTCGCCAAGGACCTCGACGCGCAGCACGTGACCGCGATGCACATGGTGCTGATGCTGCCGGAGACGCGCGGCGAGATGCTCGACTCCAGCCGGGAGTGGAAGGAGCGGACCAACGACGTGCTGGCGCGCGCGGCCGAGACGGCGAAGGCACTCGGCCTCTCGGTCAACCTGCCGCCGCCGTTCGTCCTCGACGGCGACGCGGCTCGGACGGCGCCGCCCGCGCCGATCCGTTGCTGGTTCCTCTGGCAGCGCATGTACGTCGGGCCGGCCGGCGAGGTGGTGCCGTGCTGCCTGGCCGGCATCCACAAGAACGGCGACGTCGCGCGCTCCGACTTCTTCGCGGAGTGGAACAGCGACCTCTACCGCGAGATGAGGCGGCGCGTCCACTCCGTCGACCCGTACCCGCCGTGCGCCACCTGCTACCTGGTCCACCGCAACGCCGACACCGGCGACTTCCACAAGAGCTCGGCCCAGTAGGCTGGAGCACCGCGGCTTGAGACTGGAGCGGACGTCGAGGGCGGGGGTGAAGAGGGCGCGGGGAGGAGGATTCGTGGTTGAACGCGCGACGGGCGAGGGCGGGTCGAGGGGCGGAGGGGAAAAAGGCTCGATGGACGGGACACGCTCGCCCCAACCAAAAGGTGGACGGGGGGCTCGCTGCGCTCGGCGCATTCGGGCACGACTCGCAGGAGCTTCGTGGTCGACCGCCTCACGCGGCGTCCCGTCCCTCGACCTTTTTCCCCTCCGCCCTTTCGGAACCGCTCGAGACCGTCGCGCGACGACACGAAGCTGTCTCCCCGCGTCCACTTCGCCACGTCCTCGAACGACGTCCGACGTCGCTGCTGCGCCACGGGAGATGCACGGCGCGCGCATGATCGGCGTCGGCTCGAAGCTGGACGCTGGAGACCACGGCACGGTCCTGAACGAAAGGGCGCTCGTCTCCCCTTTTTCGCGTTTAAATGCCGACGCACCGTGGTCGGGCATCGGACTGGCACGAGCGATTTCGGCGTACGAGCTGCCAGGTCGACGCTGCACGCGAACGGCCCCGGCTCGATGAAGCGCGGTCGAGTCCCGTGACGCGCACGACGACCGCATTCGCCGTCATTCACCGCTCCGCGTGATCTTGCCTCACGCCCAGTCGCGCACCGAACATCTCCCGTGGCGCAGCAACGATGTCAGGACGTCGTGCGAGTTCGATTCGAGGAGGTCGCGGGGAGCGAGGTTTCCGGTCGTCGCGCGACGGTCTCGAACGGGGCTGAAAGGGCGGAGGGGAAAAAGGTCGAGGGACGGGACGCCGCGTGAGGCGGTCGACCACGGAGCTCCTGCGAGTCGTATTCGAATGCGCCGAGCGCAGCGAGCCCCCCGTTCAACTTTTGGTTTGGGGCGAGCGTGTCCCGTCCATCGAGCCTTTTTCCCCTCCGCCCTCTCGACCCGCCCTCGCCCGTCGCGCGTTCCACCACGCCCCCTTCTCCCCGCGCCCGCTTCACCCCCGTTCTCGACGTCCGCTCCAATGACCAGCCGCGGCCCGCAGCTCGAACGGCGACGGAAAGCATGCTCGGATAGGCTCTAACGTGGCCGTGCCGTCGCCGGCGTGAACGGCGGGCGCGCCCATCGGATAGTGGGGGCGCGGTACGCGGGAGAGGAGAGGGGAGTCGAGTGGGCGAAGCTGCAGGACCCGTGTTCGAGCTCTCCGGGCTGGTGGTCCGCTACGGCAGCTTCACGGCGATCGCCGGCCTCGACGCCACCGTTCCGCCCGGGGCGGTCGGGCTGCTCGGCCCCAACGGCGCCGGCAAGTCGAGCCTGATCAAGGCGGCGCTCGGGCTGCTCGCCCCCGCGGACGGCTCGATCAAGGTCCTCGGCCTCGAGGTCCCGCGCCAGGCGATCGAGCTGCGCCGCCGCGTCGGGTACATGCCGGAGAGCGCGGTCGTCTTCCCGTCGATGACCGGCTTCGAGAACGTCGCCTACGCCGGGCTGCTCTCCGGCATGCCGCGCGGCGAGGCGCGCCGGCGCGCGCACGAGGTGCTCGAGTACGTCGGCTGCGGCGAGGAGCGCTACCGCAGCGTCGACGAGTACTCGCAGGGGATGCGCCAGCGCATCAAGCTCGCGAGCGCGCTCGTGCACGACCCGGCGCTGCTCCTGCTCGACGAGCCGACCAACGGGCTCGATCCCGACGGCCGCAGCGAGATCCTCGCGCTGGTGCGCGACCTCGGCCACGCCAAGGGGATGAACGTCCTGCTCTCGTCGCACGTGCTCGACGACGTCGAGTCGGTGTGCGACTCGATCCTGCTGCTCGCGAAGGGGCAGCTGCGCGCGGCCGGGACGATCGACGAGCTGAAGGAACGCTTCTCCCGCCTCGCCGGCGACCGCGTCCGCTTCACGCTCGACGGCGGCGCCGACGTGCTGGTCGCCGCCGCGCAGGAGAAGGGCTTCACGGCCGAGCAGCCCGACCCGCTCGACCCGACCGAGTGCGTCGTGCACGTCACGCCGGGCGCGGACGCGCGCGTCGTGCTCGCGCTCGCCCTGGAACGGGGGCTGCGCGTACGCCGTTTCGTCCCGCGCCGCACCTCGCTCGAGGACGTCTTCCTCGACACGCTCGAGACGAGCGACGCGGGCGGAGGAGTGCGCTGATGCCGGTCTACGACCGCTCCTACCGCCATTGGGACGGCGAGCTCTCGCGCAGAGCGCTGCGCTTCCTGCCGATCGCCTCGACCGGCATCAAGCAGGCGCTCTCCTACCGCGGCGCGAAGATCCTGCGGCTCCTCTACCGGCTGCTGCTGCTGGTGAGCCTGGTGCCGACGCTCGCCTTCCTCTTCTTCAACTTCCTCCTCTACTACCGGCCGGCGTGGGCGCCGCGGGAGCTGCTCGAGGTGCTCGACCAGCTCGAGCCCTATCGCGTGCTGCAGTACCCGCTGCTGATGCTGTTCAACTCGAACTTCATCCTGGCGCTGACCGTGCTGGTCGGGTCGGGGCTGATCGGACGCGACCGCGCGGCGGGCGCGATGCCGCTCTACCTCTCGCGACCGGTCACGCGCCTCGACTACGCGCTCGGGAAGTTCTGCGTGCTCGCCTGGTTCCTCGGCAGCCTCACCATCGCGCCGAGCCTCCTGCTCTGGATCTGCGGGCTGGCATGGTCGCCGCACGCCGACGCGTTCACGCGGATGTGGCCCGAGCTCCCGCGCATCTTCGTCCACGGCGGCGTGATCATCCTGACCTACTCGTCGACGATGCTGGCCGTCTCGGCGCTCTTCCGCCGGCCGATGTTCGCCGGGCTGGTCTGGTTCGCGACGTTCGTCTTCCTGCCCGGGTTCCTGACCGTCGCGAGCTTCCACTTCGGCTGGGACCGCCTGCCCGCGATCGCCCCCAACACGAGCTTCCAGGTCATCGCGTACGACGTGTGGGGGATCGACCACGTCGCCTCGCGCGTCGGCGGCGCCGCGGCGAGCACGGTCCAGCAGTTCGTGCGCATCGTCAAGGGAAACCTCGACACGCCGGTCGAGTGGTGCTGGATCTCGGTCGCGTCGTGGACGCTGGCCGGAGTGCTCATCCTCTGGCGCGTGTTGCGCCGCCAGGACGTGGTGACCGACGCAGCGCGCTGACGCCCGCGCCTAATTGATCGACAGTGTCGCGATCTCGGAGAAGAGCAGGTTCTTGGAATGGGCGCCGTCGTAGGGCAGCAGCGCCTGCGCGTAGATCGTGGTCGGCTGCCCCATGAAGTCGGGGATCTGTCCCGACAGCGTGTAGTCGCCGAACGGGCCGCTCGGGGCGGCCGGAATGATCGTCCACGGCGACGCGAAGCTGATCCCGAAGTCCGGCTGGTTCGAGAGCGCGAGGCCGAACATGAAGAAGACCGGCAGGTTGCCGTAGCCGACGCCGTCGAGCGTCATCATCGCGAAGTCGACGTAGTGCGACTGGTCGGGCGCGAGGAGCGGCCGCTGGCCGAGCACGACGTGCACGGCGCCGGTCTGGAGCCCGCTCGCCGGGTCGACCTCCCCGGTCGCGCCGGCGCAGAAGTCGGGGCAGCCGTCGCCGTCGAGGTCGCCGACGTCCGCGAGCGCCTCGCCGAGCCGCTCGCCGGTCGACCCCTGCCGCCGGAAGAGGCGCGTTGCGGCGGGACCGAACGCGGTCGTCGACGAGAAGACGTCGACACAACCCCCGAAGAAGGCGCCGCCCGGGGAGAAGGCGGGCGTCCCGAGCGCGAAGTCCTCGAAGCCGTCGCGGTCGAGGTCGCCGACCGTCGCGGCCGACGTCCCGAGGAACTGGTTGCGGTTGGTACCGGGCGCCGCGAGCAGCTCCGCGCCGGTGAGCGCGTCGTAGATCGAGCCGCCCCCCGCGAAGGCGTTCCCCGACTGGGTGCGCCCGATGTAGGTGGCGAGGAGGCGCGTCACGCCGGCGCCGGCCGGGTCGACGATCGGCGCGACCGTCCAGCCGAACTGCTCGTTCTTGCCGGCACCGAGCAGCGTGTTGAGCAGCGGGAAGCCGCTGTTGGAGTCGCTCGAGTAGACCTGGACGCGTCCCGAGTTGATGCCCGGCGTGCCGTCCCAGTCGGGGCTCGCGACCACGAGCTCGCGCAGCGCATCGCCGTCGAGGTCGCCGAGCGCGGCGAGCGCGAGGCCGGCGTTCTCCCCGGCCTGGTCGCCGTCGAAGCGGGCGAGCAGCGTGAAGCCGGCCGCCGTAACCTTGATGAGGAAGGCGGCGCCGCCGTCGACCGCGAGCGCGTCGGCGAAGGGCGCCCCGACCAGGAGCTCGTCGATCCCGTCGCCGTCGCGGTCGCCCGCGCACGCGAGCGCGCGCCCGAACTCCGAGCCCGCCTCGCCGCTCGTGGCCGAGACGATCTCGGCGAAGGTCGCCCCCGACAGGATGAGGACGCGCCCCTGCATGTTGCCGGCGGCGCCGTTGTAGGTCGCGGCGCCGACCGCCACGTCCTCGAGGCCGTCGCCGTCGACGTCGCCGAGGCGCGCGAGCGCGTAGCCGGAGCGCTCGCCGACGTTCGCGCCGAACGCGACGCCGAGCTCCACGGTAGGGTCGGCGCCGGAGCGGAAGTGGACGGCGCCGCACTCGGTGCCGGCGGTGCCGTCCGCGTCGGGCGCACCGACCACGAGGTCGGGCACGCCGTCGCCGTCGAGGTCGCCGACCCGGACGACGGACGAGCCGAACTTGTCGAGGTGGCCCGCGCCATACGCGGCGACGCCCGCGAGGTCGGCCTGTGCCGCGGCTCGGCCGGCGAACGGACCGGAGGCGAACGGGAAGGCCAGGATCGACGCGACCACTGCGGATCGAATGCGCAACTCGGCGGCTCCGCCCGAATCGCTTTCGTATAACGCAAGTTCGCGACTCGACAACCCGTCGCTTCCCGACGCTGAGCGAGGAGATGCCCTTGCCGATCGAGTCGACCGCCGCTGCGCCGGCCCGCGACGGGACGGCGTCCGCGACCACGCCGCCGACCGTCGAGCTCTCGCGCGTGTCGCACTGGTACGGCCCGGTGATCGGCCTGAACGACGTTTCGCTCGAGTTGCGGCCGGGAGTGACCGGACTGCTCGGACCGAACGGCGCCGGCAAGTCGACGCTGCTGCGCCTGCTCACCGGACAGATGGAGCCGAGCCAGGGGCGCGTCCGCGTCTTCGGCGAGACGCCGTTCGCCAATCCGAGCGTGCTCATGCGGCTGGGCATGAGCCCCGAGCACGAGGACCTCTACGATTCGCTGACGGCGCAGGCGCACCTCGTCTTCCTGCTGCGCTACGGCGGCTTCGCCAAGGGGCTTGCCACCGAGCTCGCCGATGCGACGCTCGCGCGCGTCGGGCTCTCGGCGGTCGCGACGCGCCGCGTCGGCGGCTTCAGCAAGGGGATGCGGCAGCGGCTGCGCATCGCGCAGGCGTTCGCGCACGGCCCGGCGCTGATCGTCCTCGACGAGCCGCTGAACGGCCTCGACCCGGTCGGGCGGCGCGAGATGATCGACCTGGTCCGCGAGCTCGGCGCGTCCGGGCGCACCGTGGTCGTCTCCGGGCACGTCCTTCACGAAGTCGAGAAGATGACGCGCCGGATCGTCACGATCCACAAGGGGCGCGTGCTCGCGGAGGGGACGCTCGACGAGATCCGGCGTGCGCTCGACGCGCGACCGCACCACGTGCGCGTCGTCACGCCGCACCCGCGCCCGCTCGCGCTGCGGCTGATGGGGGAGAGCGGCGTCGTGAGCGCGCGCGTCGGCGCGGACGAGGCGACTTTCGAGGTGAAGGATCCCGGCCCCTTCTTCGACCGGCTGGCGCGGATCGCCGCGGACGGCGAGATCCCGGTGCAGGAATTCGAGGCGACCGATGACAACCTCCAGGCCATCTTCGACTACCTCATGGCCTGAGCCGCGGCGGCGCCGCCTGCTCGGCGGCGTCGTCGCGACGGCTCGGCTGGCCGGCCTCTCGCTGCTGCGCGGCCGGCGCGGGATCTGGCTCGCGCTGGTGAGCCTGCTGCCGCTCACGTGGGTCGTCGTCGCGATGTTCGTGGCCGGCAGCGGCATCAAGGGCGGCTTCGGGTTCCTCGAACTGCTCTCGACCCTCTATTTCCCGAGGATCGATCTCTTCGTCGCGCTCTTCATCGGCTGCGCGGCGCTCGGCGAGGAGATGGAGGGCAAGACGCTGCCCTACCTGCTGGTGCGGCCGGTGCCGCGCTCGGCGCTGCTGCTCGGCCGCTGGATCGCGGGCGGGGTGAACGCCGGCGTGCTGCTCGGCGGGGCTTTCGTCGTCGCCTACCTGGCGACGGTCGGGCAGATGGGGGGGCGCGCGCTGCTCGACGACCTGCCCCTGCTCGGGCATGCGCTCGCCGCGCTGTGGCTCTCGCTCGCCGCCTACTCGGCGTTCTTCATCCTGCTCTCGGTCGTCGTGAAGTGGCCGCTGCTGGTCGGGCTCGCCGTCCTCTTCCTTTGGGAGGAGTGGGCCGCGGCGATGCCGGGCACGATGGCGCGCTTCACCGTGCTGCACCATGTGTACACGCTTCTCGCGCACTGGACCGGCGAGCCGACCTGGCGCGCGCTCGCGGTGCCGCAGGGCGACCCGCTCCTTGCGAGCGCAAAGTCGCTGCAGGTCGTGGCCGGCGTTGCCGGCGTCTCGCTCGTGCTCGCGCTCTGGCGCTTCCGGAAGAAGGCCTACCTCGTCTGATCGATTCGCCGCGTCGCCGCGCGGATCTCCTTCTCGAGGAAGCAGCCGAGCATCTTGTAGGAGAGCTGCGCCGCGAGGAACTCGGAGTGGTGGTTCACGGGATCGGGCTTGAGCTCGTTCACGTCGCAGGCGACCACGCGCTTGGTGCGGCCGATCTCGCGGATGAGGTTGACCGCGTCCCACCAGCCGAGCCCGCCCGGAACCGGCGTCCCGGTCGAAGGCATGACCGTCGGGTCGAGCCCGTCGAGATCGATCGTGACGTAGACCGGATCGTCGAGCAGCGCGACGGCTTCGCGGATCCAGTTCTTCTTCTCGGGCAGCACGTGGCCGGGGAAAAGATGGATGCCGCGCGCCTTCGCGTAGGCGACTTCTTCCCGGCTGACTGCACGAATTCCGATCGAGACAATTGTCGCCTTCTTGTCGTCCTCGGCGATCGCGTGAATCGCGCAGGCGTGGTTGTAGGGCGAGCCGTGGTACTCCGCGCGCAGGTCGGCGTGCGCATCGACGTGCAGCAGCGAGAAGCGGCCGTGTTTCGCTCGCACCGCCCGCGTCAGTCCGATCGACACCGAGTGCTCGCCGCCGAGCCCGAGCAGGAACTTGCCGTCGCCGACCGGTCCCGCCGCCGCCTTCTCGATCGCCGCGACCGCCTTCGCCGGATCGTTCGATGAGAACTTCACCGCCGGCAGCGTCGCGATCCCGACGTCGCACGGCTGCAGGTCGAACTGCATGTCCCAGAACTCGACCTGCCCCGACGCCTCGATCAGCTTCGCGGGGCCCTCATCGGCGCCTTTTCCGTAGGTGGAGGTGCCGTCGAACGGGCAGGGGAGGACGGCGACACGCGCGGTGTCGTAGCGCGAGAGGTCGGCGGGGAGGTCGAGGTAGCCGGGCTTCGACTTGGCGCGGGCGCGGGCGGGCATGGGAGACGTGGACTCCGGAACACAGAAGAAGGGCGCGCAGCGTAGCGTGGCGGCGTCGCAGTGCGGGAGGGAGGCGCGAACGATGCGGCGGTGGCGCTGGCTGGCGGGCGCGGCGGTCGGGATCGCGGCGATCGTCGCCGCGCGCGCGTGCTGGAAGCCGCTGCCCGACGAGCTGCCGCGCGCCGCCCGTTCGCACGCAGATCGCTCGCTCGACGGCGCGGCCGTCGACGACGAGTCGACCGACGAGAGCGAAGCGGCCCGGCTCGAGGCCGACCGCTCGCCCGACGCTGCGGCGCCGGTTCCCGCGGGCGCGACTCGCTTTCGCCTGAAGTTCGTGAAGGCCGACGGACTGCCGCTGACGACCGTGCGCGTCGGGGTGCGACCCGAAGGCGCGACCGAGCCGCGGACGATCACACCCGTGCGCGGCGGCGCGGCGGTGCTCGACCTCGACGACGGATGCCGTGCGGTCGACTTCTCGGCGCGCGGGTACGTCGACGTGCACCGTGCCATCGACGCGCGCGATCGGCAGCGCGGCGACCTCGGCGCGATCGCCTTCGTTCCGGCGGCGACGCTCGACGTGCGGATCGTCGGCGCGCCGCGCCGTGCGCTGCCGTGGCTCCTGATCGAGGCGGCTGCGAAGGCCGATGCTCCTCGAGGCTACGGAGATTCGTTCGGCTGCGGCGACGCGAAGGTCGCGACGGCCGACGGGACGGCGCGCGCGACGTTCAGGCTGCCGTCCGACACCGAGTTCTGGCTCCGGCTCGATGGCGAGGGGGTCGCGGTGAGGTCGACCCCGCCGCCGCTCGCCGAGGGCGAGACGACCTGGACGGTCGATCTCGCGGCGTTCGCTCGCATTCGCGGCCACGTCGCGGGCGTCCCGCCGTCCTGCGCGCGCGGCGCAGGCGTCTGGCTGAAGCGTTTCGTCCCCGAGCGCGACGGACTCTTCCCCGGCATGGACGCGTACACCGATCTCGACGAGGAGGCGCGCTTCGAATTCCTCGCGGTCCCCGACGGGCCGTTCGCGCTGCGCCTCGACATCGCGGAGCTGCGCGCATCGGGTGACGCGCGCCGCGACGCGTGGCACACGGTGGACCTCCCGTCGGGACGCGAGCTCGAGCTCGAGCCCGACCGCGAGCTCCTCGGGGTCGCGATCGGACCGTTCGAGGAGGCGCGCGGATCCTCCGGAGGCTGCTCGCTCCGGTTCGACGATTCGCTGCAGCCGTACTTCATGAGGCAAGCCGCAGACGATCGGCGCTTCGCGCGGGGTCTGGTTCCCGCGGGCGTGCTGCACGAGGCGGCGCACGTCTTGGTCGACGGCGCGCGCGCCGGCGAGCGCGTGCTCGATGTCGCCGAGCTCCCGCCGCCGCGAGACGGAATCGTCACGATCGACCTCGACCGCTTCCCGCGGCTGCGCGGCCGGCTCATCGTCGAATGGAACTGGCTCGCGTCGCGCGACTGGAGGATCGAGCTCACGGTGAGCGGCCGCGGCGTCGGTGATCTGCCGGGCGTGCCGATCGCGAAGCGCGAGCGCGGACTCATCGACGAGACGTTCGAGGGGCTCGCGCCGGGTCGCTACGACGTCTGGGGCGTCTACCGTTCGGTGCTCCAACGGCGCGTCGCGAGCGGGATCGACCTCGCGCCCGACGAGGTGCGAAGCCTTGACGTGAAGCTTCCGTCGCCGGTGCATCGAACCGGCCGGATCACGAACTGGAGCGAGCTCGATCCGGCGATGCGCCCGCGTGAGGTCGTCCTCGAGAACGCGACGTCGGCGAAGATCGCGGACGGTCGCTTCGAGACCGACGTCGCGCCGCCGATCGGCCGCACCGCGCGCTTCCGCGACTTGCGCAGCGAGCTCGTCGACGCGGCCGCGCCGGTCGAGACCGACGACGACGGAGCGCTCGCGATCCGCTTCCCGGTCGAGGAGGTCGAACTCTTCGAGCTGACCGTGCAACTCCCGTCGGGAGAGCGCGCGACCGCCTTCTGCGTCGGCGCGGACGCGCCCGAGACCATCAGCCTCTTCACGCCGCTTCGCCGCGCGGGCGCGGACGCGGACGGCCGGATCGCGCTCGTGCGACGGCGCGCCGCGCCGCTGCGGGGATGGATCGAGGGCTTCACGGGAGGCGGCGAGAAGCGCGTGCTCGCCTGGTTCTCGAGCGACGTCCCGGCGGGGACCTTCGTGCCGGCCGGCCGCTACGTCGACGTCTCGAACGGGAGCGACGGCACGACCGCGACGCTCCACCTCGTCGCACGGCCGCTCGGCGGCTGGACGCCCCCGCGCGTCTCGCTCTGCAAGGTGATCCATGGCCTCCCGCGCCGGATCTGGATCCCCGACGGCGCGGAATTCGTCGACGTCGAGTTTCCGGGTCGGGCGAAGAATCGCGTCGAGTGCGCGACGCTCGCCGAGAACTGGACGCTGGATCCGGAGTGAGCGAGCTCACTCCTTGTCGCGAACGAAGCGCAGGCGCGAACTCGACAGCGCCTCCGGATCGAGGACGGCCCAGATCGGCGAGCCGCGCGGCGCCCACCAGACCGGCGGGTGGCGCGGCCGGCCGTCGGTGTCGAGCTCCTGCACGAGGTCGACCGGCGCGACGATCGAGCCCTTGTCGCGGCCGGCCGCCTGCCACTGCGCGAACGTGCCGCCGGCGAAGCGCGCCGCACCGGCGCTGGCGACCTCGTAGACGTTCTCGTGGAAGTCGAAGTGGCCGTCGCGCAGGTCGCCGGCGAAGAGCTCGCCTGCATGGTCGGCGACGACGACGTTGTGGTCGAAGGTGAAGCTCGAGTGCACTTCCGGCCGCGTGCGCTGCAGCGCGGCGTCGCGGCCGAACGCGAAGAGGTTGTGGTGGACGCGGTTCTCGCGGCCGTAGTGCTGATGGAAGCCGCCGTGCGTCGTGCGCAGCACGACGTTGTCGCGCGCCTCCACGTGCGTCGAGCCCTCGTCGAAGTAGATGCCCCAGCCGCCGTACGTGCGCGCCGCGACGTCGTGGATGTAGTTGCCGCGCAGGACCGTCCCGTCCTGGATCCCGAGCGTGTAGATCCCCGCCATGTCGGAAAGCAGCGGCCCGTCGCCACCTTCGCGCGCGCCGATGAATCCGATCTCGTTGCCTTCGACGACGTTGCCGCCCGCGCTCGACGCGCCGTAGCCCCAGGTCCAGCCGATCGAGACGCCGGTGTATTCGAGGTCGCGGATCACGTTGTTCGAGATTCGATTGCCGGAGCTCTGACCGATCCAGACGCCGACGGCGGACGGGAAGAGGCGGCCGAGGTCGACGAGATGGCAGCCGTCGACGACGTTGCCCGAGGTCTCCGCACCTGCGGCGGGAATCACGGCCTCGCCGATCTTCACGCCGCCGCCGCCAAGGTCTTCGAGCCAGCAGTGGTCGACGCGGACTTCGCTGCATCCGCGGCCCAACGAAATCCCGTAGGTGCCGCAACGAGTGATGCCGCACTGGCTGAGCCGGACGCGCTCGGCATCGTGGACGTCGAGTGCCGCGGGCACGCCGATGGCCGCCTGCGGCGAGCCGCTCGCGCGGCCCGCGTTCGCATCGGCAGGCGCCGGGAACCACCATTCCGCGCCCTCGAACTGCAGCGCCACGATCCAGACGTCGTGGACTCGCGCGTCTCCACGGCCGCCGATCTTCACGAGGGACTCGAGGCGCGGCGCCGTGATCGTGCAACGCTCGATCTCCTCGCCCATCCGCGGCGCGTACCAAACGCGCTTCGCCTGCTCGTCGAGCCACCATTCGCCCGGCTGGTCGAGCGCGGCGAGCGACTCGAACCAGACGAGATCGCCGGGATCGGGCTTGAACACGGTCTTGTCGTGCAGCGTGACCTCGCCGTGCTCCGCGTCGATCGCCGCGACGCGGCAGTGCGAGTCGACCCAACGCGATACGAGCACGAGGTCGGACCGACCCGCTTTGGCGATCGGCGCGAGGTAGGCGCACGCGAGATGCAGCCCACTCGCCCCCTCGTTCCACGGCCTCGCCGCGTCGGCCGCGGCGACGCCCTGGATCGCGACGCCGCCGCGATCGGGCGTGCGTGCGCGCGTCCGGCGTTCCCCGTCGACGAAGAGCTCGCGGAAGAGCCAGGGACGAGCAGGCGTCTCGCCGCTCGCCGGAACGTCCGGCACGTCGGCGACCCAGACGTCGCGGCCGCGCAGCTTCTCGGGTCGCCACCCGACGATCCTGCGACTGCCGCGCAGCGTCGTCGACCATCGGGGACGACCCGCGTAGTCGTCGGCCCGGTCCGGACTCCGGTCGGTCGCACCGGGGAACGACAGCGAGCGGCCGACGAGGACCACCGGATGGTCGGGCGACCCGGAGTCGTCCGGTCCGATCTCGAGCGGCGCGTCGAGGTCGAAGGTCCCTTCCAAGATGCGGATCGCCGCCGTCCTCTCGCACAGCGACGGATCACTTGCGCGCATCTCGCGGAGCTTGCGGAGCGCCGCCTGCGGCGTGCGCAGCGGACCGCCGCCTTTGCCGTCGCTCGACTCGAGGAGGCCCGAGTTCGCGTCGTCGCCGTCGATCGAGACGTGGAGCTTCACGCCGTCGAACGGGCGCGGCCACGGACCGACCTCGACTCGCTTGAAGCCCTGCGCGAGCGCCAAACCGAGGACGATCCCGCATCCGCCCACGCGCCGCCTCCTCGACTCTCCTGCGTGCGACCCGCGACGTCCCGCTCGAATCGCCGCTCCCGTTAGCATCCCCTCGATGATCTCTCCCCGCCAACCCCAACGCGAAGACGCCGCCGCTGCCGATCGCGCCGCGCGTCTCGCCGCGCTCCCGGCCTTCGCGCAACGCGCGTGGGGCGGGGCGGTTCTGTCGGGCGAGTGGGACGATTGGACGTGGCAGCAGCGCCACCGTCTTTCGAGCGTCGGCGCGATCCTCGACGTGCTCGGCGCGGACTTCCCGGTGGCCGCGGCGACGCGGGCGGCGATGGAGGCGGTCGCGAGCCCGCGCGCAGGCGAGCCGTCGAAGGTCGGCGTCACGCCCTGCTACCTCGCGTTCGCGAATCCCTCCGACCCGCGCGATCCGATCCTGCCGCAAGTGCTGCCCGATCCGGCCGAGGCGGCCGCCGACGGCGGCGCGCCCGATCCGTTCGAGGAGGAGGCGCTCGAGATCGCGCCGGGCGTGGTCCATCGCTACGGCGATCGCGCGCTCTTCCTTCTGACCAACTGGTGCACGACGCTCTGCCGCCATTGCATGCGCAAGCGCGAGTGGGAGGGGCGGTTCCGGACGCTCTCCGACGAGGAGGTCGATCGGGCCATCGACGCGATCGCGGCGCGGCCGGAGATCCGCGACGTGCTGCTTTCGGGCGGCGATCCGCTGAACCTCGCGCCGGCGTTCCTCGGGCGCGTGCTCCTGAAGCTGCGCGAGCGGTGCGACCTCGACTGCCTGCGGATCGGCAGCCGCGTGCCGGTCACGCTGCCGCAGCGGATCGACGACGAGCTGCTCGCCGCGCTCGCCCCCGCGGCGCCGCTCTGGCTCAACACCCACTTCAACCACGCGCGCGAGCTCTCCCCCGACTCGGTCGCCGCGCTGCGCCGCCTCGCGCGCGCCGGCGTCGTCGTCAGCAACCAGGGCGTGCTGCTGCGCGGCGTGAACGACTCCCCCGACGAACTGCTCGCGCTGTCGCGGGCGCTGCTGCGCGCCGGGCTGCGCGCCTACTACCTCCACCAGTGCGACCCGGTCGCGGGCGTGCGCCACTTCCGGGTCGGGCTGGCGCGCGCGCTCGAGCTGGTGCGCTCCCTGAACGGGCGCGTGAGCGGGCTCGCGATCCCGCGCCTCATGGTCGACCTGCCGGGCGGCGGCGGAAAAGTCCAGGCCGACGGCCCGATGCTGCGCGAGCGACGCGGCGAGCGCTTCGTCTACCGCTCGCCGATCGACGGCCGCGACGTCGAGGTCGACGGATCGGAAGGGACGTTCGGCGGCACGGGTTCTTGGCTGGTTGAGGGGGTCGGCGGGCGCTTGTATGCTCCCCGGCCCATTTCGGCCTGAAGCCGCAGGCGCAGAGCGTCCGAGAAGGTGCGAGTCAGTGCCGGACGACGCGCGCAACGGCTCCGACCGACGTGAACTTTGCCCGATCGTCTAATTGGTAGGACAGCGGACTCTGACTCCGTAAGTCTTGGTTCGAGTCCAAGTCGGGCAGCCACGAAGCAGTCCGGCCGCCGGGGGAGACCCTGGCGGCCGGTTTCGTTTCGGAAGGGCTCGGCGGTGCGTCGCCGGCCGGGGCGCCCCGATCAGCGACCGAAGATCAGCTCGAGGCCAGCGGTGAACGACATCCCGTACGCCGCGCCGGAGTCGATCTCGAGGACCTGTGCGAACAGCGAAACACCGTAGAGCGCGGCGTCCGGGGGAACGGTTCCGTTCACCGACCCGCCGGTCGGCGTGAGCGGGAGGAAGACGCTCAGCGCGGGGATCAGCAGCAGCGTCCCGCCCGCCCGCGTCGGGATCGAAGCCGACTGCGTGCCCAGGAGCGCGAGCGCGACGGTCCACGTCCCGGACGAATTGCCGATGTCGAGCGAGAGCGGCGCGCCGAGCACCGGATTCGCGCTCGGGGTGAACGTCGGGACGCCGTTCGTCCCGGCGAAGCCGACGCCGTAGTTGTTCCAACTGGCCGGCGTCTGCAGCGCAGAGACGTCGTCCAGGAAGACGTCGCACACGCCGTTGCCGTCGCCGTTCACGAGATTCGTCGCGACACTCGCGAAGGCGGCGACTTTCGCATCGGAAGAGAGCACCGCGTCATTGCTCCGGTCGTTCGCCGGCACGTTGGAGAAATCGACCGACAGGAGCGCCGTCGTGCCGGCGGAGCGATCGCGCAGGAAGACGTCGCCGACGCCGTTCGCGTCGTTCGGGACGAGATTCGTCGCGTCGCTCTGGAATGAAGCGAACCGGCCGTCGGTCGAGAGCGCGGGGCTGTCGCTGCTGGCGTTCGCGTCCCCTCCCGACGGATCGATGGAGAGTCGCTCGGTGACGCCCGAGGCCATCTCGTGGACGAAGACGTCGCCGCAGTCGTTGGTGTCGCCGGTGACGAGGTTCGATGCGTAGCTCATGAACGCGACGGTCGAGCCGTCCGCCGAGATGCGCGCCATGCTGCTCGCGAAGTTCGCCTGTGCGCCGGCCGAATCGACACTGACGCGGGTCGTCGTCTTCGCGGTCGTGTCGTGCACGAAGATGTCCCCTGCGCCGTTCGTGTCGCCGGCGACGATGCCGGTCGCGCGGCTGTTGAAGACCACGTAACGCCCGTCGCTGGAGATGTCGGGATTGAAGCTGAGGCCCGCGGGGCCACCGCCGCTGAAGTTCAAGCTGACGCAGGTCGTCCGGCCGGCGACGCGATCCCGCACGAAGATGTCGGTGCCCGCGTTGCCGTCGCCGCTCACGAAGTTCGTGGCGTCGCTCTCGAATGCGACGAGCGTCCCGTCGGCCGACAGCGCGGCGCGATAGCTGCCCTTGTTTCCCTGGACGCCCGCCGTGTTCAGGCTCACGCGCTCCGTGATCCCGGTCGAACGGTCGTGGACGAAGCTGTCGGCCCAGCCGTTCGTGTCGCCGGCGACGAGGTTCGTCGCCCGGCTCCAGAACGCGACGCACTTGCCGTCGGCGGAGAGCATCGGCGCGAAGCTCTCGTCGTTCGCCTCGATGCCCGCCGAATCGACGCTCACCCGCTCGATCGTCCCGGCGGTCTGGTCGAAGACGAAGACGTCGATCTGGCCGTTGGTGTCGCCCGCGACGAGGTTCGAGGCGGCGCTCGTGAAGGCGACGACGGTGCCGTCCGCGGAGAGCGCGACGGTCCGCTGCTCGTACTGGATATGGACACCGCTATCGCCGTTCCCCTCGACCCCGTTCGAGTCGACGCTGACGCGCGAGATCACCTGCGCGTGTGCGGGGACCGAGAGCGCGAGACTCGTGGCGACGATCGACGCGATGCGCATGACGTGCACTCCTTCGACAGGGACGACGGGCGGAAGATCTTTCGACCCGCGCACGGCCGGGCAAGTCGGGATAATCGCGCGATGGCCCCGATCGAGACCCGTTCCGGCGACCTGGTACGCGCCCGTGTCGCGATGATCGCTCCGGGCGACGCGCCCGGCGGCGCGCGCTTCGCGATGTTGCGC
>Ga0137433_1000123_pt1 | contig 43031 bp, 38 predicted proteins | sample EasRivERMZT840_2_FD_102335 | JGI IMG/M metagenome (GOLD analysis project Ga0137433, IMG submission 102335) | Soil microbial communities from meander-bound floodplain in the East River, Colorado, USA - East River MetaG ERMZT840_2 | ecosystem: Environmental > Terrestrial > Soil > Floodplain ...
CGCCAAACGCATGGTGGAGGAGGGACGCGGAGCTGCCGAACGAACTACAGCGCTGGTGCGGGGACTGGTCGGGCGCTGAGGGCGTTCCTGCTTATGGCCCTGCGGGTGAAGGGACGACCACTCCTTCGAAGGTGACGGTCCGCGGGTTGATCAACCCCAGCGTCAGCCCGGTGACGATCAAATCGGTCAGGCGCATGCGCAGCTTGATCTTCAAATTCGCCACGCGAGAGCCCGTCCCCACCTGACCGGCGAGGATGTTTTCTGCATTGGGCCGCGAGGCCCCGATCAACCCCCACAACAGAAACACCGGTTTCTTCGTGATATGGAATGCCTCGCCCTGCGGGGGAGTCTGCCCCGACTCGGCCATGGATGTGGGCACACCGAGGTCGGTCGCATCAAACGTTAGAGCGCAGCCACTCACCGTGAGGGCCCCCGCCAGAACCAGCAGGCCCGCGCGTGTTGCAGAACGAATCACGAATCTCCCGGGGAAAAATTGAGGCGCGCCAATCCAGCCTGGATTGACGCGCCCCAAAGCTACAGCCTCTTACATCCCGCCGGGAGCCTTCAGGGAGAAATGCGCCCCGATCCCGAAGATCCCACCGTTGGTCCCACCGCCGTAGTTCTCGGAGTCATACGCCAAATGCAGACCGAACATCCCAAACCCGATGTTGGCGCCGAGCGTCCACGCGATGTTCGACTCCGTGCTGGTTCCGCCGTCGAACTTGTACCACCGGTTGTTCACCGCGAGCCACGGCTCGATGCTCAGCCCCGGCGTGGGCACGCTGGCGCTGATCGCGCCCCCCAAGCCGAGGCGCGTCAGAGCCGAATCGCCATTGGCTTCGCCGACGCGTGCCGCGTCGAGCTGCAGGCTGAGCGAGACCGGCATCAGGCTGCCGCCGATCACGCGGAACGCACCCTGGCCGCCGAGGGACGAATAACTTTCACTGAAGCCGCTGGGCTTCCACGACGCGATCGCCGCGGTCAGCGTGATCGCGCCGAAGCCGAAGCTCCCGCGCGCGCCGTACGCCGTGCCTTTACCGAGATCCTCGTTCGGCATCCCAATATCACCGCTCAGGATGATCCCGGTGCCGCCTTTGGGATTGCTCCAGTTCGGCATGCCGAGCGACTGGGCCGCGAGCGGGGAAACCGCAAACGCAGCAGCCGCCAGGACCGTGAGAATGCGCTTCATCGATATCCTCCACAACATGGGGTCCATGGTTTGGTCCGTCCGCCTCCCCGCGTCGGCCCGCTGACGAGCCCAAGGGTAGGAAGTGGGTCTATGCAAGTCAATCTGTGTCAGCCTAATGCACCCACACGGCTCCAAGTGACACACCCTCCAAATCCCCCAGTCCCACGCTGATTCGCGCGTCGAACTTGGGAGACAAGCGGAAATCAGCGCCCAACCCGAGTGCGAACAGGAAGTCCGACTCGCCGTTGCCGGCGATGAGGAAGCCCGTCGGCTGCACGTAGGGGACGATGCTGATCTTCGAATCCTTCGGCTGCACGCGCCGCCCGAGCGACAGGCCCACGGGAACGATCACGTTGTTATTGCCGCTGGAGAATCGGCCCCCAATGCCAAGGATGAGCGCCCCGTCCAGCGGGAAGTCTTCAGTGTGCGTCACGACGCGCTGCCGCCCTTCGGCACCGAGCAGGAGCTGCGAGTCGCCGCCGCCGCCGGGCGCGAAGATGCCGCCGCGAAAGCCCAGGTCGAACTTGCCGCTCGCCATGCGATACGCACCTTCGAACGCCGTGCCGCCGCCATCCGGAAAACTCAAGACCGCGCCGAACTCAGACCGAGTGAACGCGCGATACGGCGCGTTGTAACTAGGAACGCCCGTTGCCTGCGCCAGCAGGCTGGGGGCGGAGGTGCTACCAACAGCCAGGACGATCAAACACAACGCGGGGCGCAAACGCATTTCCGTACTCCTCGAGATTTGGTCGGAAGGTTACCCGACGAACAGCGCGGCGTTCCGGCCGAAGCCAGAACGCCGCGCGCCTAAATGACAGCCTACTGCCAGAGTGAAAGGCCAATACGACCACCGATAGCGATGTAGTCGGCAAATGGACCGAGCTCAGCACTCTCCGAGACATACTGGATCCCGAGTTCGTAGCGCCACGCGGCAACGCCGAACGGTTTCCGCCAACCGATACCGCCTTCGAGCTTGACCGCGGTTCCGCTGCCAGCGCCACCATCACCCATCACCAAACCGGCGCCGCCGGTGAAGTACATGCCGCGGCGGTGCCCGCCTTTGCTGTTGGCGTACAGCATATTCACCTGCGGCGTGAATAGATACGTCGTCTCCCCGCCGACAGTACTGAAATTGAGCGCAAGCCGTGGCTCCCACATCATCTTGCCTGAACGCGGGACAAACCCAAAGCGCAGGCTCACAGGGGTCACGAGCGAAATGCCGCCATCAACGCCGTCCGTATTCGGACTGACATACGCGCCGCTCAGGTCGAGGCCAAACTCGTGTTTAGGGGCGACTGCCGCGGCAGGACGCCGCTGAGCTTGAGCTGAATTGGGAAGGGATAGCGCGACCGCCGCTAAGACCATCCCGCCGAAGAGCTTCCGCATACAGAGACCTCCAGTTGGGGTGGCGAACCGCCACATCGTTAAGAACGACTTCTTTTTCTGTCAAGCATGAGTTCGCTGGAAACGCGCAAGGCCCGCCAGCTAGTGTGCTGACGGGCCTTGGTTTACGACTGACCTCGTGATGCGGCTCACGCCGCGAGAGGTCGCTTACTTACCGAAGCTGATGCCAACCACGATCGGCAGGAACGTCACCGGCGAGCCGCTCGTGCTGACGCTGGTGTAACGGGTTTCGGCGAACAGCCGGTTGCCACCCGTACCCAGGGGGAACGCCACGCCGGCGCCCACGCCGAACGAGACCTTCGTCTCGCTCTGGTCCGTGCCACCCGCGCTGAACTTGACGTTCGAAAGACCGAGGCCGCCCAACACATAGGGCTTCAGCCCGGCGCTAGCAAAGCTGTACACGACCGACGCCATGCCACCGATGATCTTGGTGTCGTGAGCGGTGACGCCGTCCTTCTCACTCGATGTACCGTAGTTGATGTCTGCGCGAATTCCGACGCCACCAGGCAGGTAGTACGTGCCGCCGAGACCGGCCGTATAGCCCATCTTGTCGACGTCAGCGTAGTCGCCCATAGGCATCAGCAGACCAGCGCCCAGACCCCAGCGAATGCTCTGCGCTGAAGCAGGACGTGCGGCGACGACGAGCGCCATCACCGCGAATAGAACCAATGCGAAGCGCTTCATAACCCTACCCTCCGGGGGAAAAAGGGGGTTCTGAGGGACATTTTGACCGGCACCACTTTTGGAAAAATCGTCGCCAAAGTCAAGTGTCCGTCGCGGAAGCGCTTCTGGCTACTACACGTACGACGTCTGAGGCTACCTGGAGGAACCCCCCTGAAACCTCAATATTCTTGGTCCCTTCCGAGCGGCGAATCTTTACGGTTCCCTTGCCAAGCAGGGTCATGAAGGGCGCATGGCGTGGGAGAATCCCTACAAGGCCGTCATAAGCCGGCGCCACGACGGCCGTGGCCTCCCCATCGAACACCGAACGCTCGGCCGAGATAACCGAGACCCGCATCAGGCCGACGCCATCTTCTTGGCCTGAGCGACCACATCGTCGATCGCGCCCTGCATGTAGAACGCCTGCTCGGGAAGCTGGTCGAACTCACCCGATACCACCCGCTCGAACGAGGCGATCGTGTCCTCGAGCTTCACGTACTTCCCTTCGAGCCCCGTGAATTGCGAGGCGACGAAGAACGGTTGCGACAGGAACCGCTGCACCCGCCGGGCGCGGCCCACCAACCGCTTGTCCTCTTCCGACAGCTCGTCCATTCCGAGAATGGCGATGATGTCCTGAAGATCTTTGTAGCGCTGCAGAATGCGCTGCACCTCGACGGCGACCTTGTAGTGCCGCTCGCCCAGGTACTGCGCGTCCTGGATGCGGCTCGACGATGAGAGCGGGTTCACGGCCGGATAGATACCGAGCTCGACGATCGCGCGATCGAGCACGACCGTGGCATCGAGGTGCGAGAACGCGGTCGCGGGCGCGGGGTCGGTCAGGTCGTCGGCGGGCACGTAGATCGCCTGCACCGACGTGATCGAGCCTTTCTTTGTCGACGTGATGCGCTCCTGCAATTCACCCATCTCGGTCGCCAGCGTCGGCTGATAGCCGACGGCTGATGGCATTCTTCCCAACAGGGCCGATACCTCCGAGCCCGCTTGCGTAAAGCGAAAGATGTTATCGATGAAGACCAGCACGTCCTGGCCTTCGATGTCGCGGAAGTACTCGGCCACCGTCAGACCCGTCAGGCCGACGCGAAGCCGGGCGCCTGGGGGCTCGTTCATCTGGCCGTAGATCAGCGCGACGTTCTCGAGAATGCCGGCTTCGCGGAACTCGAGGTAGAGGTCGTTGCCTTCGCGCGTGCGCTCACCCACGCCGCAGAACACCGACTTGCCGCCGTGCGCCTTGGCGACGTTGTTGATCAGCTCCTGAATCACGACCGTCTTGCCGACGCCCGCACCGCCGAACAGCCCGATCTTGCCGCCCTTCACGAACGGCGCGATCAGATCGATGACCTTGATCCCGGTCTCGAAAACCTGCGTCTTTGGCTCGAGGTCCACGAACTTCGGCGTGCCGCGGTGAATCGGCCACCGCTCGGCGTCCTGCGGGATCGGTGCGCCCTCGTCCACCGGTTCTCCGATCACGTTGAGGATGCGGCCCAGCGCCGGCTTGCCGACGGGGACCGTGATCGGCTGGCCGGTATCGATGACTTCCATGCCGCGCACCAGGCCGTCGGTGGAGCTCATTGCGACCGCGCGAATCTGATTGCGGCCAATGTGCTGCTCGACCTCGGCCACGAGCCGCCCGGAGTCCATCGCGACGGTGATCGCGTTGTACAGCTCGGGCAGCCGTTCGGGCTCGAACTCGACGTCGAGGACGGGGCCGATCACCTGCACGACTTTGCCGACGTTGTGCGTTTTCTCTGCGGTCTTTGTGGCCATTTGAGTTCCTCGCTATCGGCTATCAGCTATCGGCTATCGGGTGCGGCTATCGGAGCTTCGGGTATTCACCCGATAGCTGATAGCCGGTAGCCGATAGCTACCCCTTCAGTGCCTCCGCCCCACCCACAATCTCAGCAAGCTCCTGCGTAATCTGAGCCTGGCGAGCGCGATTGTACGTCCGCTGCAGAATCGTCAGCATGTCCTGACCGGCATCGGTCGCGTTCTTCATCGCCGTGCGCCGGGCGCCGTGCTCGGCCGCCGCGGTCTCCACGAGCGCGCGATAGACCTGGTTCTGCACGTACAGCGGCAGGAGCTCCGTGAGAATTCCTTCCGCGGACGGCTGGAGAATGTAGTTCACCGCCCTTCGCCGCCCTTCGCCGCCCTTCGCCGCCGGCGGTTCTGCGGGAAGAATCCGCAGCGTCGTCGGCGGCGTGCTCACCGCGCTGTTGAACTTCGCGAACACGATGTCCACCGCGTCCAGATCGCCGGTTTCGAACCGGTCCATTAGCGGCTTGGCCAGCTCGACCGCGTGCTCGAGCGTCGGGCGGTCGCCGATATCGACCCGCTGCGACGCGATATTGCGCTTGGTGAACTTGAAGTAGCTGATGCCCTTCTTCCCGACGAGGTGCAGCTCGGTATGCGTCTCCTGCGCTTCCAGCTCCTCGAGCCGCCGCCGCGCTTCGCGAATCAGATTGGCGTTGAACGCGCCGCAGAGCCCGCGATTGGACGTTATCAGCAACAACGCCGCACGCCGCACGCCTTTCCCACGCCCGGTATGACCAGGCTGCCGCAACAGTGGGAAGCGTTCCGCCAACTCGGGTGAATACAGTTCCCCGATGACTTCAGCGAGCGCCTGCGCGTAGGGGCGCGCCCCCACGACGCGGTCCTGGGCGCGCTTCAGCTTCGACGTGGAGACCAGCTCCATCGTCTTGGTGATCTTGCGGGTGTTTTGGACCGAGCGGATGCGCCGCTTGAGTTCGCGGGGCTTCGCCATTAGAGCGCCTTGTACTCCTCGATCGCCTTCTTCAAGCGGGCGCTCAGGTCGTCCGAGAGCGCCCTTTTCGTCCTGATTTCATCGGCGATTTCGCGGTGCTGCGCAGCCATGAACTCGAGCAGTCCCTTCTCCCATTCCTTGATGTCGGGGACGTTCACATCGTCGATGAGGCCGTTCGTCACCGCGAAAATGACGATGATCTGCTGGTCGACGGGCATCGGCAGGTACTGCGCCTGCTTCAGCACCTCGACCACGCGCGCCCCGCGCGCCAGCTGCCGCTGCGTGGCGGGATCGAGCTCCGAGCCGAACTGGGCGAACGCCTCGAGCTCGCGATACTGCGCGAGGTCGAGCCGCAGCCGCCCCGCAACCTGCTTCATTGCTTTGATTTGCGCGTTGCCACCCACGCGGCTCACCGAGATGCCGGCGTTCACCGCGGGGCGGACGTTCGAATAGAAGAGGTCGGTTTCGAGGAAGATCTGGCCGTCGGTAATCGAGATGACGTTCGTGGGGATGTACGCCGAGACGTCGCCGGCCTGCGTTTCGATGATCGGGAGCGCCGTCAGCGAGCCGCCACCCATTTCGTCCGAGAGCTTCGCCGCGCGCTCGAGCAGGCGGCTGTGGAGATAGAAGACGTCACCGGGATACGCCTCGCGACCCGGCGGGCGACGCAACACGAGCGAGAGCTGCCTGTACGCCGCGGCCTGCTTGGAGAGGTCGTCGTACACGCACAGCGTGGCCTTCTTCTCGTCGTACATGAAGTACTCGGCCATGGTGCAGCCCGAGTAGGGGGCGATGTACTGCATCGGCGCCGGCTCAGAGGCCGACGACACGACCACGATCGTGTACGCCATCGCGTCGTGCTCTTTCAACCGCTCGACCACGCTCGCGACCGTCGAATTCTTCTGGCCGATCGCGATATACACGCAGATGACGCCCTGCCCTTTCTGATTGATGATCGTATCGACCGCGATCGCCGTTTTGCCCGTGCCGCGGTCACCAATGATCAGCTCGCGTTGCCCGCGGCCGATCGGGATCATCGAATCGATCGCCTTGATGCCGGTCTGCAGCGGCTCTTTCACGGGCTGCCGCTTGATGATGCCCGGGGCAACGATCTCGACCTTGCGCGACTTGGTCGTCTGGATCGGGCCGAGGCCGTCCACCGGTCGGCCGAGGGCATCCACCACGCGTCCCACCAGCGCCGGCCCGACGGGCACCTCGAGCACGCGCGCGGTGCGGCGGACCTCGTCGCCTTCACGCAGCTGGAGATAATCGCCGAAGATGACGGCGCCGATGTTGTCTTCCTCGAGGTTCAGCGCGAGGCCGGTGATCTTTTCGCCCGTCGCCGACACGGTGAATTCGAGCATCTCGCCTGCCATCGCGGACGTGAGGCCGTAGATCCGGGCGATGCCGTCCTTCACTTCGAGCACGGTGCCGACTTCGCGGACGTCGATGTCCGCCAGGTCCGCCGCCTTGATTTCTTTGAGGAGGAGGTCTTTGAGCTCGCCGGGTCTCAGGATGGAATCGGTTGCCATTTCGTATCGCCGTGAAAGATTGTGAAAAATATCACAAGCAAGGGTGTCCCCGCTAGACCTCTGCGTGCGGCGTGGGGCGCGCGGCGCATCACCGTACGCGTCGCGGCGCTCGACCCTGCCTTGCAACGCCGCACGCCGCACGCCGTTACGTTAGACCCTCGATCGCGTGCGTCCCCTCAAGAATCTCGTGAGTACTCCACGCGGCCCCAATTCTCGCAGCTCCAGCGGCGTGGCGCCTGCCACCCGGCGCGCCGCTCCTGCCAGGTGGCTCGGCGATGCATACCCGAGGATGCGAACGACACAGCGCACCGTATACCCCGGGTTACCCAGCAGGTCCGCGGCGCACGCGGCGCGCGCCAGGTCGATGACCCGCTTCAGGTTGGGTGCCCCACCGGCGCCGAACTCGCGCGACAGATGCTCGCGAGTCACTCGCAGTGCCTGGGCCACGTGCCCCGTCGTGGTCGGCGTTCCTGCCCGGCGTAGAACCTCTTCCCACGCAGCGAGTTGCAGGCGGTCGGTCAGTCGCAACAGACGCGGCGCATCGGCCAGCGCGTCCCGCCGGGCCACCTGTGCGGTGCGGGCCGCGATCCACTCTCCGGCGACCGCGTTGTCCACCCCTTCTACTAATACGCCTGTGAACCCGGCGTCCCGGCACGCCGCGAGCAGCGGTCCATCCTCCGGCCGAAGCGCAGACAGCGCGTACATCGGAATGCGCGGGAACCGCGCGGGCAGGGCTAACCCCTCCCCGTCGCAATGGCGCACGTCCAGGACGACGGCATCCACCAGCCGCTGCTGCAGCAACCGTTCGACCGCCTGAATGGTGCGGCACAGTCGCACGCGTCCTGCCCAGCGCGGGTAGCCGCGCTTCAGCGCCCGGCGCGCGTCGCGGCGCGGATGAAACACGGGTACGACGGGGTACGCCGCGGCCGCGCTCACGTCTGCACCAGTGTCTGCTGCATCTCCGCCGCCTGGCGCAACACATCGCGGGCATTGTCGTAGCTCACGGCCTCATGTGCTTCATCCAGCGGATGCCAAACGCAGGCGGTGATTCCTTCGGCTTCCTCGGGAACAGGATCGCCGCGCCGTGATTCGAATAGAAAGAAATGGCAGTACTTGTGAATCGTCTTGCCGCGGAACCGGAAGTACCAGTCAATGACCTTGATCGGACCGTGCAGGACGAGCTCCTTCAGTCCGGCCTCTTCAGCGACCTCGCGCCGCGCTGCTTCCGCCGGCGGCTCGTCGACTTCGAGATGCCCTTTGGGGAATCCCCAATTCTGGTACGAATCCCGAATCAGGAGAAATCGCACCTGCCCATCCGGGCCGCGGCGAAACACGACGCCGCCGGCGCTGGTTTCGCGCGTGGCGCGCGGTTGGGACTTGCGACCCTTCTTACGGCGTCGAGTCATATGATCAGCGCGTGTGGCGTGCGGCGTGCGGCGCATCGGCTGAAGCACCGAGCGCCCGGCCAAGCTCCGACCTGGCCCCGAAACGCCGCACGCCGCACGTTCCACGCCGCACGTTGATTTTAGAAGACGCTGAACGTGAAGTACTTCCGCGGATTCGCCTGGATGTCCGAGAGTAGCTGCCGCAGCTGAATCATCGTGAGGGTCGTCTCCCGATACAGCGCCGAATCGCTGACGAGCAGCCCCAGCGTGCCACTGCGGTTGGAGATGCGCGACATCACGCTATCCGCGTTCTGCAGCACGCGCACGAGGCTCTCCTGATTCCGGTTCGCGGCCGCCATCAGCTGGCGGAAATCCTGCGAGGCGGTACGCAAATCGGTGCTGGTCGCTGCGGTGTTGTTCAGGATCGTGGCGAGTTGGCCCTGGTTGGTGGCGGTATCCACGCGACCCAGCGTGGTCCTCAAGTCCGAGGCAGCACGCGACAACGCCTCTGAGCCCTTACTCAGATTCTCCCCGACGTTCCCGATGACGTCGGCCTGTTCGTTGGTGACGCGCGCAAGACGGTCGGCGATCTGGCCGAAGTCGCGGATCGAGCGGCGCAGGTCCGAGACCGCGGTTGAGTCGAAGGCGGTCTGGATGCGATTCGATACGGTCGCGATGTCGGTCGCGATCCGGCTCGCCTGGGCGGTGAGCTGCCCGATGTCGGGCAGCGTGGCGCCGGGCCATCGGCCGCCGCCTGCCGCCTGCGCCTCGACCAGTGCCTGCCGCACGTTGGGATCGTTGGGCAACGGCTCGCTCGAGATCAGGGTCGCGGCCCACTCGCCGAACAGTGACGCCGACGCCGCGATCACCGCCGGCTTCGCGGGCAGCGTGACCCCGGAATAGATCTTCAGATCCGCCTCGACCCAGTTGCCCGGCGCCAGGCGGATCGCCTCGACGCGACCCACTCGCACGCCCCGCAGCACGACCGGGTTGCCCACACCAAGTCCGCCGACCGTCCGGAAGCGCGCGGTGACCGCTGCGTCGGTCTTGCCGAGGTGTGCCCCCGAGAGCCAGAGCGCGCCCCCCACCACCAGCGCCAGCGCGGCGATGACCACTAGACCGACGGCGAATTCGTTCTCGCGCTTCACTCGGCTCGTCCCTCGATGAACTGGCGCACCACGGGATCTTCCGTCTGCTGAACCTCTTCCACGCTTCCCACCTGGCGGATGCGGCCCTCGTACAGCATCGCGATCCGGTCACCGACGGTGTAGGCGCTGCGCATGTCGTGCGTCACGACGACTCCCGTCACGCCGAGGTGCTCGCGCGTCCGCACCATCAGGCGGTCGATCACGGCCGACGTCACGGGGTCGAGTCCCGTGGTCGGCTCGTCATAGAGGATGTAGCGCGGGCGCAGCGCGATCGCGCGGGCGATACCGACGCGCTTCCGCATCCCGCCCGACAACTCGGCCGGCATGCGGTCGCCGCTCCCCGACAGATCCACGAGCGCCAGCGCTTCCCGCACCCGATCCTCGATCTCCTCTTCGTCCAGCCCGCGGCGCTTCAGGCCCAGCGCCACGTTGTCCGCGACCGTGAGGGAGTCGAACAGCGCCGCGAACTGGAAGACATACCCGATCCCCTGCCGCAGCGCCGTCAATCCGTCCCGGTCGAGCGTGCTCACCGCCTGGCCGTCAACGATGACGTCGCCCGCATCGGGGTGCAACAGGCCGACGATGTGCTTCAACGCCACGCTTTTCCCGGTCCCCGAATACCCGATGATCACCACCGTTTCGGCATCGCGAACCTTGAGTGAGAGTCCCTGGAGCACCGGTTTTCCGTCGAACGCCTTCTGGAGATCCTGGAACTCGATCACAGCAGCACCACGGCTAAGAACGCATCGAGCACGAGGATGAGAATGGCCGAGTAGACGACGGCGCGGGTCGTGCTGCGGCCCACCCCCTCCGCGCCGCCGCGCGTGGAGAGTCCCACGATGCAGCCCACGAGGGTGATCGTGAACCCAAAGGTCGCACTCTTCAGCAGCCCGAACCAGACATCCTTGAAGACATAGAACAGCTTGAGTCCCTTGAGGAAATCGGGCGTGGAGAGATCGAGCAGCACCAGGCTCGTGAGCCATCCCGTGATGATCCCGGTGGCGATCGCGAACGCGACGATCACGGGAAACATGAGCGTGCCGGCGAGCACGCGGGGCACGACGAGATAGCTCTGGGGATCGTAGGCCAGCGTCTCCAGTGCATCCACCTGCTCGGTGACTTTCATCGTACCCAGCTCGGCGGCCATGCTCGCGCCCACGCGGCCGGCGAGCGCGAGTCCCGCGAGCACCGGCCCGAGCTCGAGCATCATCGTCTTGCCGACGAGCGTGCCGACGAAGTAGAGCGGCACGGCGCCGGTGAAGGTGTACGAGGCCTGCAGCGCGAGCACGACGCCGGTAAAGGCGGCGATGAAGAGGGCGACGGGCAGTGAATCGACGCCGATGCGCCGCATCTGCACGATCGTGAGACCGAACCAGGTCCCGATGTCGGGCAGCGCGCGCACCATGTCCAACACGAAGTGGCCGACGCGGCCGACCGACTCGATCGCGCCGATGGAGCGGCGGCCAATGGTCTGAATCACGGAAAGCAAAAGTGGCCAGGATTTCTCCTGGCCACTAGAGGGACTGCGAGGCCTGGCGTTTTAGGCTGCGAAGCTGGCCAGAGCCTTGCCGACGTCTCCGTCGCGCAGGCGCTTGAGCGCGCGATCGCGCAGCTGGCGCACGCGCTCGCGCGTCACGCCCAGCATGCCGCCGATTTCCTCGAGCGTATGCTCGCGGCCGCCGTCGAGACCGAAGTACAGCCGCAGCACCTTGGCATCGCGGCGCTGCAGCGTGTTCAGGGCCTGCTCGATCTCGTCCGACAGGAAGCGGTCCATCGCCTGATCTTCCGTGTCCGGCAGATCTTCCGCGATGAAGCGCTCGATCAGCGAGCGGTCGCCGTCGGGATCGAGCGGCGCATCGAGCCGCACGTCGCCCGTATTCAGCGCGGCGAGCGACTGCACGACCTCGAGCGACAGCTTGGTCGCGTCGGCGATCTCTTCCGGTGTCGGCTCGCGCCGCAGCGTCTGGCGCAGGTACTCCGCCGTCCGCACGATGCGCGACAGATCGGCCGTGCGGTTCAGCGGGACGCGGACCGTGCGGCCCTGCCGCGCGAGCGCGGCGAGGATCGCCTGCCGGATCCACCACACGGCGTACGAAATGAACTTCACCCCCTGATCGGGATCGAACTTCCGCGCCGCCGTGAGCAGGCCGACGTTGCCCTCGCCGATCAGATCGGTGAGCGGCAGCCCGCGGTTCTGATACTTCTTGGCGACCGAAATCACGAAGCGCAGGTTGCGCTTGACGAGCTCCTGCATCGCCTCTTGATCACCAGCCCGCACCTTGCGGGCAAGCGCGATCTCCTCCTTCTGCGTCAGCAGCGGAGTCTTGGAGACTTCGTGGAGATACTGATCCAGGATGTCGCGCTCGTGCTCGTGCGACCCGAGCCCGGTGAGCAGCCCCCGGCGCCGCCCACGGCCACGCCGCTTTGCTACACGACGCTCCGTCGCCACGCCCGTCGCAGGCGCGGCCGATGCGGCCTTCGCCTTGGTCTTCGGCGCCGGCGCAGCTGCTTTGGTGGTCTTCCGAGTACGAGGCATTGGGTCGCCCTATTTGGGTGCTCTGTAGTACGCACACACAGCAAAAATGTTCATGAAACGGGCAAGAAATCGCTTGACACCGCCTGAACGCGCCGATAAGATGCCGTGTTCCCGCCGACCGGCTATAGGCCTTTGGGGGCGCGGAATATAGAGGGGGCGTAGCTCAGTTGGGAGAGCGCGTGAATGGCATTCACGAGGTCAGGGGTTCGATCCCCCTCGCCTCCATCGGGCGGGCGGACGGTCGGACGGCCTGACGGCCAGTAAGACCCTGACTCGGTGGTAGATACGGGTCCACTGAGCGGTTAGATTTTTGCGGCGCGCGGGAATAGCTCAGTTGGTAGAGCACAACCTTGCCAAGGTTGGGGTCGCGGGTTCGAGTCCCGTTTCCCGCTCTGAAACGAAACGGGCCAATCGACGCGGGGTGGAGCAGTCTGGTAGCTCGCCGGGCTCATAACCCGGAGGTCGTGGGTTCAAATCCCACCCCCGCTACTTCAGACGGACGGCCGGACGGACGGACTGACGGACTGAGCAGTACGGTGCAACACAGTCCAACAGTCCAACCGACCGACCGTCCGTCGATTTTCGGGCGGTTAGCTCAGTTGGTTAGAGCGCCACGTTGACATCGTGGAGGTCACAAGTTCGAGTCTTGTACCGCCCACTGTAAGGCTGGTCAACTGGAAGCAGGAGAAGGGCGACAGACGCAGCGGCGGGGTGCAGTCCTGAGTACTGAGGACAAACCTGTTTCGTGTGGCCTGTTTACCGCTGTGCGTCTGCTGACCGTAACCCGATTGCGGTTGACCAGAAGTACGCGCCCATAGCTCAACTGGATAGAGCGCTTGACTACGGATCAAGAGGCTGGGAGTTCGAGTCTTCCTGGGCGCATGTTGCGGGGCGTAGCGCAGTCCGGTTAGCGCGCCTGGTTCGGGACCAGGAGGTCGGAGGTTCAAATCCTCTCGCCCCGACTTGGAATTGCGGATTGGGAATTTCGGATTGCGGATTGGGTGCGATCGTTCAATCCGCAATCAACAATCCGCAATCAGCAATGGGACGCGCCAGTAGCTCAGCTGGATAGAGCGTCGGCCTCCGGAGCCGAAGGTCCCGCGTTCGAATCGCGGCTGGCGCATCAAAACGAAACGGCTAGGCCAATCCTTCCAACGGACTGCTGGATCGGCGCAGACGCCGGTCCGCTGCCGTCGTCCGTCTCTCGAGAAAACCGCTGGAATCCGTAATCTCCCGTGAACTGCACTCGGCCGCGCAGCGCATCCACGGTCATGCCGAGACCGAGCTGGATCGCGCCGAGTGGTGACACGCTGCCGCCGCCGGAGAACTTGGATCCCGCGAGCAGACCGCCGTTCAACGCAACGCGCACACCCGGCCCCAGCAGGTAGTTGATGCGCGCCCCGATCACCGCCGCGCCCACCGACTGCGCCTCAAATTCGGGATCGGTCTTGCGATTGATGAATCCGAGCTCACCGCTGACCGGACCCGCGATGTAGTACCGCACCCGCACATCCACTTCGGATGCATCGAATTCCGCCGTAGCCGTCCCCTGCTCCGGCTTGTATGTGAGCTTGGAGAGCACGACGTCGGCCGAGAACTTCTTCCACGACATGGAAGCCTTCGCCGCGATGCCGCTGCCGCGGTAGTGCAGATCGGCCGAAACCTCCTTGTAATCGCCGAAGGCGATCTGCGGGCCGATGGAGATATGCTGAGCGGCTAGGCGGTTGAGCGGTTGGGCGGTGAGCAGAACGCCCAAAGCGCTTACCGCCAAACCGCCGAACCGCCTGCTCATCGCGCACCTCCGGGCCGCGCCACAGGGGCGATCGTAAGCGCGACCTGCTGGCGGCGGCGCGTGTTTTCCTGCGCGATCTCGGTATTGCGGCGCGAGATCTGCTCACGCAGCAGCTGATTGTACAGGATGTTGCCGCGCGCCGGTTGCGGCGCCGGCTTCCTGAGCGTCATGACGAATCCCGCCACGACGATTCCCGTACCGATCACGGCGCCTTCCCTGAGCGACACCTTCCCCAGGTCGCCACTCGAGAGCGCCGACGTGCCGGCCAGCGCTGCACCGGTGTAGACGAGCGCGAGCCCCATCGGCTTCCAGCTCTTGGGCGGCACTTCGGTTTCCGGGAGATACGTGTAGCCGGGGAGGCTCGTGAGATGGGCCACGGTATCGACCCCGCCAAGTGTGATGCGGATCGGCTGCGACGCCGAGAAACTGTTTTGCCCGACGGCGGCATCCACGATCACGGTGTAGTTCCCCGCGGGGAGCGGATCACCGCCGGCGGTCCGTGCCGGCCAGCGGATGTTGACCTGGCCATTGGCCACGGTCGAATCGATGCGCAGTGACGTGGACCCGCCGATAACGCGCGTGACGACACGCGCCGGTTGGGTCACCGTGTACCGGATCGGGACGGCGCCCTGCCCTCCGACGAATGTCACGCTGTCGACTATCAGTTGACGCACGACCAGGACCTGCGTGAGCGCGACCTGGAAGGCGCTGAGCGCCTTCGTGGACGTGCGATTGGGATCAAGAGTGCGCTCCGGCTCGAGCAGCACGACTTGTTTGAACGCGTCCACCGCCTTCAGGATCGAATCCATCCCGCTGTAAGTGAACCCGAGCAGCTCGTAGGCGCGGGCGCGCTCATAGCCGGTGAGCCGCTCGCGCAGCGACGCTTGGGCCGCCGCGAGTGCCTGGCGGTACTCGAGATTATCGAACGCCTGCTGGGCTCGGCGCAGCGTGGCGTTTTGAATGGTTTGTGCGGAAGCGACAGGAGCAAGCAGCGCGACGATCACCACGGTCCACGTCGAGGCGCGTATCACTCACCCTCCGGTTCGAGCACCCAGTTTTTGCGGACGGGTCCATTGGACGGGACATCCACAGTTTCCGTGCGCGTCTTGTAACCGGCACGCTCCACACGAATCGTGTGCCGTCCCGGGGTCACCGAAAACTCCACGACCGGCGTCGGTCCGACATCCCGACCGTCGATGAACACCTCGCCGGGCGGATTGGAGTTCACGGTGATGAAGCCCGGCGCCGCGGCGGCGGCCGGCGGGGGCGCCGGGGGCGGCGCGCGCCTTGGGGCGGGCGGCGGCGCGGGCTGAGTTGCGACCTTCACGGTATCGACTGCAACGGCAACGGGAGGCGGCGCTGGCGGCTGGCTCGCCTGGGGCGGCGACGCCGGGGGCGATTCGCTCGTCTTTCCGAACGCCAAATAGCCGCCGACACCGGCGGCAACCAGGACGACTGCTCCGACCACGAGGCCCATACTCGAGCTCTTCGTTTTCTCGGCCGGAATCTTCAGCCCGGCGCGCGGAATCGGCGTGGTCGGCGCCGTCGTCATTTCGGTTGGCGTGTCCGGGGAGGCGGTCCTCGGCGGCGGCGGCCGACGCCGGCTGGTACTCGCGCCCGACGTCGCGCCTTTTTTGGGCGCGGCGACCGGCTGCTCCGGCCATACCCCGGTCGCGAACTCTTCCATGGTGGGATAGCGCTGATCCGCCTCTTTGGAGAGCGCGCGCGAAATCGCGACCGAGAGGAATTCCGGCGTGCCGAGGCGCTTCCCGCTCATGCGCGGCACTTCCTCGAAGATGTGCTTATAGAGGATGGTGTGGACGGAATCGCCGGTGTACGGCAGCTCGCCCGTCACCATCCGGTACGCGACCACGCCGAGCGAGTATTGGTCCGCACGACCGTCGACGGTTCCGCCCTTCGCCTGCTCGGGTGCCATGTAATGCGGCGTCCCGATGATCATGCCCGTCCCGGTGAAGCCGCTCGCGGCCTGGAGCGCCTTCGAGATGCCGAAGTCGGTCAGCATCACGCGGCCGTCGTGATCGAACATGATGTTGGCGGGTTTCACGTCGCGGTGCACGACGCCGCGCTGGTGGGCGTGGCCAAGCGCGCACGCGGCTTCCCAGAGCACGCGCTGGATGTAGTCGATCGTCAGTTCCTGCTTCTGATCGAGCACGTCCTCCAGCGACGTGCCCGCGACGTACTTCATCACGAAGTAGTTGAGCCCGCCTTCGCTTTCGACGCGGTAAATCGGAATGATGTTGGTGTGGTCGAGCTTTGCCGAAGTCTTGGCTTCCTGCTGGAATCGCTTGACGATGTGCTCGTCCATCGAGATGTCGGGCGGCAGGACCTTGATCGCGACTTCGCGTTCGAGCGTGAGATCGTGGGCCAGGAACACCGCGCCCATCCCGCCTTTGCCGAGCAGGCGTTCGACCTTGTACTTGCCCTCGACCAGCCGCTGGAGCCGCGCTTGGAGTCCATCCGTGCCGGTGCTCGCGCCCATCGTGCCGCCGCCGGTGACATCGGCACCGCACGCGTAGCAGAACTTGCTCCCGTCCGGGAGCGGCGTGTGGCACTTGAGGCATTCCATCGTGGATCCTGCGGCGCCACTCATGGCCTACGGCGCCGCACAAACAAAGAACCGCTGCGCGAGCCGTCCGCGGCGCGGACGGAAGCGGAAGGCTGCTCGACCCGCTTGGGAGCTCCAAAGGACGGTGGCGGCGACGCCATCAGGGCACAGACCGCAACGCCGAGGGCGGGAATCTTGCGAATGCACATGGAATACCGCGTCGCGACTCCCGCATAGTCCACCACGGCGACGTAGTACGACCCCGCCGTCAGATTGAGCATCAGGTTCTCGCTGGAGCCGGTCTTGGTAGAGGATCCAACCTCAAACACACCCGACCCCGTCGAGCCGGGAACCGTCAGCACGTAGATGTCGATGTCGGAGGAGTCACGGCCCACGACGAACGGTCTGGCCTGCAGACGAAACAGCACGGAATCGCCCACAGCCGCTGACGGCACTTCGATCCGATACCAGTCGATCTCGAAGGGATTGTCGATGTTGGCCGTGTCGCTCAACGCGGTCGTCGCAACATGCACGCGCGAGGGCGGGTTGGGCTTGCCCGGCAGGCTGTCGGTGAAGTGACAGAAATCGTTCTCCTCGAAGCGGTCGGCCTGGATGCGGGGATCCGCCGTGAAATATCCGTTCGCCACCGTCAACCCGTAGCGCTGCGGCTTGCCGAAAAACGTAACGATGTGGATCGCGCGACTCGGGAGCGTTTTCAGCGCAACGGTCGTCGACTCCCGATCCACCTGGACCGGGTCGAACTGGTAGCCCTTGCACGTATAGAACTCTGAGCCGATGAAGTCGGCGGAGTCACGGCCGTAGAACTTCTCGATCGGATCCCCAGGCGCCCCGACGTTGTAAGCCAACGAGTCCAGCAGGAACGTGTTCGCCGCCAGGGTATCGCCGAACGAGGGATACGTGATGAAGAACGTCTTTGGCTGTGTGGTGTCGCTGATGCTGAACCGGAACCAGTCCTGGCCGAGCTTTTCGCGCTCGACGGGCTCGAATGCCAACGCCGGGTTCAAGAACAGAATCGGCGCGAGCGCGGTCCCTGGCCAGGGGCTGCCGAGATCGAGGTCGATCAAAGCGGGAGTGCTGTCGTTGGGCTCGAACAGGTCAAACTTCAGTACATCCGTCGTGGCCGTATCGAAGCCAAACACACCCGCGCCGAGATAGAACAACGAATCGGTGTGCGCGGGGGGAGGCACCCAGTACGTGATGCGCCCAAGACCGCTCGAATCGCGGATCCGCGAGAATGGGTACTCGATGAGATTCACGTCCCCGAGGCTGGCAATGAAAATGGAGTCCACGCCCACGCCGTAAATCGTCAGCAGATCGCCGAAATGCGCCGTCGCGGGGCGCACACTGTCGATTTCCAGCGGTTTGGAGACGCGCAGGGTGATGTACTGCGTCTGCGCCTTCTCGAACGAGATCGGCCGGACACTCAGGTCGACGGTTCCCGGGCTCACGCCGGTTACCTGCGCTCCACCGTATCCGGCATCCTTCACGGTTGCGAGCGCGTCGTTCGTGGTGCTCCACTGGAAGGAAGCGTTCTTGATCTCGACGGAGTCAGTGCCCACGCGCTGCCAGAGGGTGGCGGAAGCGTCGAGCGTCTGCCCCTGTAACACAACCAGCTTGGGCACGTTCACGACGACGAATACATCATTGCTTTTGTCTGTGGGAAACGCGCACGTGACGCCCGTGAGCGCCACCGCGAGGAGCACGACGGGTGTGGCTCGGTTTAGCCTGCGCATCCGGTCCAATCCGTGAGCTGAGGGACGAACATACAATACGACGGATGCCCGGGCCAGACAGTGACTTAGAGCGTGCCTCGGCGTTTGAGCTCTAAGTACTTGGCTACCACCGCCTGCGCGGCGCGCTCCGGTGTGACATCAATCACCAGCACGCCTGCCCGGCGCATGTGCCCCAGTGCCTCTTCGCGCGCATGCAGCAACTCCTCGGCGGCCGCTTTCCTGAAAGCGTCGCGGGGTGTCGCAGGACGCTGCGTCGCGACTTGGTCGAGCTCGGGATTGCGCAGCGTCACCGCCAGCGGCAGGTGCCGCGGCCGCAGCGTCGCCACGTTGGCAACGAGCGCGTCGGACGCGAACCGGTCGATCACATCGGTGAACAGCACGGTGAGCGCGCGCTTGCGATTGCGCGCCGCCAGATAGCGGAACGCGCCCGGATAGTCGGGTTCCACGAGCTTCGGCTCGACCTCCGCAAGCACGTCGAGCACGCGGCGCACGCCAGCCCGCCCGCGCTCGGGGGCCACGAAGTGTTGGACGCCATCGGCGAACGTCATGATGCCGACGTTGTCGTCATGCTGGGCCGCGGCATAGGCCAGCTCGAGCGCGGCCTGCACGGCGAAGTCGAGCCGAGCGACGCCCGCGGCTACGTCGGCGGTCATGAGCCGTCCCGTGTCCAACACGAGTAGCACCTGCTGGCGCCGCTCCGCCTCGTACTGGCGTGTGATGACCTTTCCGCGCCGCGCCGTGGCTTTCCAGTCGATGTGACGAAGGTCGTCACCCGGTACCCACTCGCGCAGCGACTCGAACAGCCGTCCCTCGCCCAGCTGGCGGATCGGCTTCATCCCGGCGTCGCGCCGCCGCAGCGCCTCGGCGACCGACGCGCGCAGGCGCACCGAGACGAGCGGAGGGTAGACGACGACCTCCCAGGGCAACTCGAATCGCACTCTGCGCCGACCGAGACCGAGCGGACCGATGCTGTCGACGAAAAACGCGCCGGACGCCTCTCGGCCGCGCCGTAGCGGCACAACGACGACGGGTTCGGTTGCCGTCTTCTCGCCCGGCAGGCGCAGCAGCCGTGGCGGCTGCGGCCCACCGAGAATCGCCGGCCGGATTTCGCGCACCACCAGGCGGGCGCTGCGTCGGCCCTTGTTGGCCCAGCGATAGGAGACCTCGCTGGGGTGCCCGACCGATAACGCCGCGGGGGGATCGCGCGTGACCGTGACCTGATCGTGTGACGGACCGGCCGCGATCCGCGGCGCGAGAGTCGCGTCGAGCCAGATGAGCGCGATCAGCGCGAGGTTGGCGAGCAGCATCGCATCGAGCGCCCAGGGCACCCAGAATCCCAGCGCGCCGATCACGGCGAATGCCGAGCCAATCATCAACGCGCGCGTGGTCCAGAGCACGCCGCCGCCGGTCGACCGCCAGGGTTGGCCGACGACCGCCCAGAGCAGAATCCAGGCGCCGAGGACGATCCCGGTGAGGAGAAAGGCGATCATGCGTCAGGCAGTCGGGGCTTCGATCCGGTCGAGAATGGCCTTGAGCGCCTGGTCGGCGGTCACGCCTTCGAGCTCGAGCTCGGGCGCGACATTGATGCGATGACGCAGGATCGCCGGGGCGAGCAGCTTGACGTCGTCGGGGATGACGAAATCCCGGTCGTCGAGCAGGGCGGCGGCGCGAGCCGCCTTGAACAGTGAGACGCCCGCGCGTGGGCTCGCGCCCAACGTGAGCGATGCGGCTTCCCGCGTGGCGCGGACAATGGCCGTGATGTACCCGGTGATCCGGGGTTCGACGCGAACGGCATCGACCGCGGCACGGAGCTGCTCGAGTCCCGCCGCATCGATGATCGGCGTCACGCCGTAGGTGTCGGGCCGATCGGCTTCGAATCCCTGGACGTAGCGCGTGAGGATCCCCTGCTCCACCGCCGCTTCCGGGTATCCGATCTGGACTTTGGCCATGAACCGATCGAGCTCCGCTTCGGGCAGCGGATACGTGCCCTCGAACTCGATCGGATTCTGCGTGGCGAACACGGTGAAGGTGCTCGAGAGCGGATGGCTCTTGCCATCGACCGTGACGGTCCGCTCCTGCATCGCCTCGAGCAGCGCGGCCTGGGTCTTGGCGGGCGCGCGATTGATCTCGTCGGCGAGCACGAGATCGGCGAAGATCGGTCCCTCGCGAAAGCTGAACTCACGCGTGCCCGTCAACAGCGTGATCCCCGTGATGTCGGCCGGCATCAGGTCCGGCGTGAACTGAATGCGCACGAATCGCACACGCAGCGCGAGCGCGAGCGTGCGCACGAGCAGTGTCTTGGCGGTCCCCGGCACGCCCTCGAGGAGGATGTGTCCACGCGCGAGCAGGCAGAGGAGCACTTCACGCGTTGCGGCGTCCTGACCCAACACGACGCCGCGCAGCGCGTCTAGAATCGCTCGCGCGCCGTGGGCGGGTGCAATTGCTCCCACACTTCCTCCACCGTTTGGGCAGCGGCCAGGACCTGCGCGTCGCCACCGTTGCGTTCGTTGACGAGTCGCCGCAAGCGCTTGACGGCGGCCCGGCCTTTCGGATCACGCATCGCCAACTCGAGCGTCTCGAGCCAGGACTGCATCTCCTTCTCGTTCGTGCGGATGCTGCCGGTCCGGCTGAGGCGACGGCGCAGACCTGCGGCCAACCGCAGCACGGCGGTCTCGGTCGCGCCCGCGCTTTCCAATCCAGCGCCGAGTGCTTCGAGATGTTCGAGCGGCGAGCGACGACGGCGCTCGATGACCGCCAGCGCGGGACCAAAGCGCACGGCATTCACCGCCAACCACACCAGGGCGATCGCAAGAATCTGAAGAATGGCCCATCCCATCGGCGAGGAACGCAGCCAGCCCCAGATGACGCCCCACTCCGACTGATCGTCCGCCCTGAAACCCTGATGATACTCATCCACCACGACGCGTCCCTGCCGCCCATGGGGGGGGGGCGACGCGAGCCAGGGAAGTGCGACGACGGGGACGTCCGTGTCGCGCCACGTCCGGTTCCCGAACCACCCGGCGTCAGCGACCAGCGTGATGCTTCCGCCTCCTTCATACCAGAGCCGCAACACCACCGGCTGCTTCTTCAGAGCGACGAGGAGCGTCTCACTGCGCACGGCCACGAGCGAGTCACAGGGCACATCGGCCTCGATGCTCTCTTTGGCAAGCGCACTGAGCTTCTCGCCGAAAATCCCCGCAGGCCGCTTGCGCTGCAGGACCCGCGCGGACCGCGGGAGATTGGGCGCGCCTGGCGGGGATACGACGTCGACGCTGTCATCGACCCAGCCATCCGGCTGCAGTTGCCAGCCGGCGCAGGCGGTGATGCCACCACCTCTGCCCGCGCTCAACACGGCGCCCCCATGTTGCACGTAGTAGACGACTTCCTCGAGCTCCGCGGGCTCCAGCTCGAGCGGGGGATTCAACTCCACGAGCAGCGCCGCCGAGTGCGTCGTTTCGATACTGAAATCGTACAGCGGCGTCCGGCGCCGCTGTACCGGGCGACCGAGCTGCACGAGCACATCGTAGAGCGCGCGGCTGCCGTTCGGGCCCGACAGCATCGTCGACCTGCGATAATCGACCTCTGGAGGCTGGGGGGTGCGCCGCGCCGCCCAGATCGGGACGCCGATCGCCGCCAGCAGCAGCAGCGCGAGGCCGATCTCAAGCCGGCGCAACATGCCTGGTCAGCTCCTGCGCCAACGCGCCGAATTCGCGGTAATCCGACTCGCCGCACGGCAGCGCGCCGAACAGATGACGGTACAACCGGCCGACGAGCACGGCGAACGACTGGCGTCCGGTGGAATCGAGGTGGGCTTCGGTCAGGTACTCGGCGGGCGTCTTGGATGCATGAAAGCGCAATGCAGTCGCCCGATCGAGCTCGAGAATGACCGCCAAAAAGCGGTGACCCAGCGCCTCCGTATACCGGCCGGCGCGCGCGTGTTCCTCGGCAAGCGCCAGATAGCGGGCGGCGTCGTAGACGGGACCGCCCGCCTGCCCCGGCCGAGCCGCTCCGCCCGCGGGCGACTGTACGACTTTCCAGATCGTGTAGCCGACATGAACGAGAATGACGACGAGCACCGCGGCGGCCGCGAAGGCGAGCAGAGAAGATCCAACCGGGTGACTATCGTTGAAGCGAGTGATCCAGTCGAAGAAGCGTGCGATGGTCTGAACAAGCCAGTGCAACGGCTGGCGGCGCTCGACCCATTGATACTCCGGCCGCGTGAACACCGTCTCCACGACACGGCGCACGGAGTCCGCAGGCAGCTGCGTGGCTCCCTGTAACGCCGCCAGCCACAACGCGATGCCTATCCCGATCAGTATGCCCCGGTGCCCATCGCGCTCAGCTGGTCGCTCAGCACCTGCAGATCGAAGCCCTCGCGCCGGACGCGCAGGTCGTAGTACACGAGTGTGATGACACACGAGAGGAGCGGCGTCAGGATGATCGGGAGCGCGGCGGCGAGCACCTCGAACGCCTGACCACTCACGAGCGACTCCGGCTTGAGGACACCTGCCAACCCGCCGACGAGGATCATGGGCAGGAACACGATGAGGCCGGCCACGAAGAAGATCCCGAAGATCCTCGCCTTGGCCCCTTTGGTCAAAGCCCACGAGCGGCCCAGCGAGTCCGTCGCGCTGGTGAGATTCTCGAGGACGACCACGGGTGTCGTCACGGCGTAGCCGCAGGCAACGAAGACCGCAAACCACCCGCCGACAGTGAGCGCCAGGATCAACACGAGCGCCGCGGCGCCGCTGCCACCGCTGGCCATCGACGGAATCGTGACAGCGGCCACGACCCCGATCAGGATCGCGATACCGCCCACGATGATGCCCTTGGCGAGTCCAGCGACGAACAGAGACCAGATTTTGGACACCCCGAGCGAGATCGCGTCACCGAATTGTGGCTCGTGACCGAGGTACGCATCCGAGATCACCCGAATGGCGCTCGCGCTCAGGAACAACCCCGCGAAGTACTGGATGATGTTGGCGAGAAACGAGAGCGCCAGGTGCTGCTGCTGCCCACCCGCCAGGCTGACATAGATGGTCATCGCGACCGGCAGCCACAGAGCCACGACCCCGAGCTTCACGAACAGCAAGAAGTGGCGACGGAAGATGGTCAGGGAACCATCGAGGACCTCTCCGAACGCCATCGGCTTCAGATCGGGCATCTGTCTCGCTCCAGCTGGGGGATGGCGGTAAAATGAGGACGTGGCGCCTCCCGCGCGAGACCTCTCGTTTGACCTCCGCCAGCATCACGGCGTCGAAACCCCCGAGCACGTCGACGTACGGCTCGAGCTGGCCGGGGTCGGGTCGCGACTCGCCGCCGCGGTGCTGGACACGCTCCTGATCTGGTTGGCCGTGCTCGGCCTCGTCCTGGTGAACGCGTCGTTCATGAGCGACGCGAGCGAGGCGAGCAGCTGGGGCACCGCCATCCTGATCCTGCTCGGATTCCTGCTGTTGTGGGGCTACTTCACGCTGTTCGAAGCCTTGAACGGCGGCCGGACCCCCGGCAAGCAGGCGCTGGGCATCCGGGTCGTCATGGACACCGGGCGGCCAATCACGGGATCGGCCGCGGTCGTCCGCAACTTGGTTCGGCTGCTCGACTGCTATTTCCCACTCCTGCCCGCCCTGCCGGCGCTCATCATGATGTTCATGCAGCGCAGCAACAAACGGCTGGGGGACATGGCTGCCGGGACCATCGTGGTGCGGGATAACCCGACCGACTGGAGCCTCGCGGTCCCGACCCGGGAGGTCGAGGAGGAACCGATTGATGCCGGCCCCCCAGAGCTATCAGAGGAAGAATTCCGGCTGCTCGACCGGTTTCTGGGCCGCCTGCACGAGCTGGCGCCTGGCGTGCGGGACCGCATCGCGATGGACCTGGCCCGCCGATTCGAGGCACGCATCGCCCGCCGCACCAAGGACGTGGAGGCCTATCTCGTCGAGGTGTTCACGGCCGAGCAGCGTAAGCGGCGCAGCCGTTTTGCCGTTCGGGCACAGCGCGGCGCTGCCGGGCGCACCACCGTGACCGGTGAGCGGTTTCTCGCGCACAAGCGCGAAGCGTGGGAGGCGTTTCGCAACACCGCGCTCCGCATGGAACGCTCCGGCGTGGGCGCACTCGCTCCCAGTGAGATTCCCGCGTTTGCCGCGCAGTATCGCGAAGTGGCAGCCGACCTCGCGCGCGCGCGCACCTACCAGGTCGATCCGCGCGTCATCGAATACCTCGAGCGCATCGTCAGTGCGGGCCACAACGCGCTGTATCGAGCGCGGGGCAAAAGCGGCGCGTCGCTCGCCTCTTACATCTTGCGTGCGTTTCCGGCCGCAGTCGTGCAGTCCAAGTCGTACGTCGTGGTCGCATTCCTGCTATTCGCGCTGCCCGCGGCCGCCGGCTACGCCATCATCCGGGAGCGGCCCGCACTCGCGGACGAGCTGATCTCGCCCGTGATGATCAGCCGGGCCGAGCAAGCAGCGGAGCAGCAGGCACGGGGACGCGGCTATGCGCAGGCGACCTCGGCCGAGCGCCCGCGCGTCGCGGCGCTGATCATGACCAATAACATTCGGGTGTCGTTCGGCGCGTTCGTTGGTGGGTTGACCGGTGGCCTGCTGACGGCGTTTCTGCTCGTCGCCAACGGACTGATGCTCGGCCTGTCGCTGGGGCTATTCAAGAATTACGGCGCGCTGAATTATCTCACGACGTTCGTCGCCGGGCACGGCGTGCTCGAGCTCACGGCAATCTTCATCTCGGCGGGCGCGGGGTTCCGGCTGGCGAAGGCGCTGATCGCCCCGGGCGATCGCACGCGTCGGGATGCGCTCGTGCTCGAAAGCCGGATCGCGGCGCGGATGATCGGCGCGGTCGTGACCCTCCTCGTGATTGCGGGGACGATCGAAGGTCTGTTATCGACCTCCGACGCCCCCGCGATCTTGAAGTACGGCGTCAGTGCGGCGACGACCGTGTTGTTGGTTCTCTACCTCGCTAACGGCCGACGCTACCTGCGTTCTACGGCGTAACCGTCACGCTCCCCGTCATGCCGGCGTGGTTCGTACACGAGTAATTGAACGTCCCCGTCGTATCGAAAGTCCGCGCCACGGTTCCCACCGTCGATTTGTCGGGAATGTTGGCTGGGGTACCCGGCGGCGTGGGAGCAAAAGTCACGTTGTGCGGCAGCGTCGCAGCCTGCCACTCCCAAGTCACCACCGAGTTCACCCCAACCGTGATGTTCGGCGGCGTGAAGGAATTGTTCGCGACCTGCACCGTCGTAACGACCGCCGCGTTGGTCGTAAACGTGACCGTGGGAGAGGTCGCCAGGCCGGCAGCTGTAGCGGTCGCCGTCTGATTTCCCGTTCCAGCACCGAGCGTGCGAGTGGCGCTGGCATTGCCGTTCGCTGCTGTGGTGTTTTGCGCTGGGGCGATCGATCCACCGCCCGAAGCGACCGCCCAATCGATCGTGACGCCGCCCTTGGGATTCCCATGCGAGTCTCGACTCTGCACCGTATAGGTCACCTGACTACTCGGGGCCGCAGTGCCGTTGTCGCCTGCTGTCTTGGCGATCGAGACCGCTGTGCCGGCGGTCGCGTTCAGCGTGATCGTGATCGGTGAACCGACCAGGCCGGTGACAGTGGCGGTCGCTGTCTGATTCCCTGCCCCTGTTCCGTAGGTAAACCGGACTTTCGAGAGACCTAGCGAGCTGGTGGGAACCGACGTCGCCGAAACCGCGCCGCCGGCCGAGGCCCAGGTGACCGAAACGCCCTGAACCGGACTGGCAGTTTGATCGGTGACGAGTACGGTGAGGGATTCGGGTTTGATCGCTCCCACCGTGTCGGTCAACGCTCCGCCCGTACCGTTCGCGATGTTCACGGCGCCGTTGATCTGCGCCACGGCGCTGAACTGAACCGGCGCAAGACTCCCGGCGGTGGCCGTAGCGGTCTGCGTCCCGGCGTTGGGCCCGAGTGTGCGACGCGTCTTCGCGATTCCGGACGCATCGGTCTGGCGCGAGCCCGGCGACACGCTGCCGCCGCCCGCCGTCACCGAGAAGCTCACGTTCACGCCGGCGAGCGGATTGCCTGCGTCATCGCGCACGATAACCGCGAGCGATTCCGCTAGCGCAGCACCCGCGGGGCCAACCTGGTTGTTTCCAGAGCTCACGACAATCGTATTCGGCGTCGGGCCGGTCCCGCCGTCTCCGCCACCACCGCACGCGCCCAACACCATCCCGCCCAACAGCATCAGACTGAAACGATGCACGACGGCCTCCAAGGAGAAGGATTCTCCTAGGATGAGGCAGGTTTCGCGTGCTGTCTAGATGGACCTACGGATTGACGACGACCGTTCCGGTCATTCCGGGGTGAATGGTGCAGTGATAGCTGAAGGTTCCCTGCGTGCCGAAGTACCGCTGGTAGGTGCTCCCCGCGGCAATCGACCCGCTATTCCACACCGGCGTACCACTATCCTCGGTCGTGGTGTGCGGGATTGCGTCGACATTGCGCCAGGTGACGTACTGCCCCGCGTTGATCGTAGCGACCGCGGGCACAAACGCCCCAGGCATCTGCACGAGCGCCCCCGTTGCCGTGGACGACACGATTCCGGACGCGTAGGCCGGGGCGGTACCGGTGATCGTGTACCCACCGGCCTGATTGAAAGTGATGCCGGTCGACGCGGAGAAACTGCCGGTGGCAATAGTGATCGTCGCGGAATCGAAAACCGTGTTGGCCGGATCGCTCGAGACGAGCGTGACCGTCAACGGCGTCGTCACGGCGCGCGCGTTCCCGAGGGAGTCTTGGGCATGAACCGTCAACGTGGTCTTCTGACCGACGTTGGTGTTGGTCGAGAGGAATAGCGCGAGCCGCGGCTGGCCCACCCGGATCGCGGCCGACGTAGCGCCGCGCGCGATCGCGGGTGCGGACGCGCTCACGTTCGCGGTTCCAGGCGCGAGCCCCGTGACGGTGAAGTACGCGGAACCGTTGCGCGCGGGAATCGTCACGCTGGTGGGCACACTCAACACGCCCGCGGGCGCGGTGCTCAACGTGACGTCGACCGCCAAGTCGTTCGTGAACGGGAGCGCCACGTACAGCTGCGCGGTTTGATTCGGCCCGAGGGCCGAGGGAACCGACCCGAAATAGAATTCCCCCGTATCGACGGTCATGACGGTCGTATCGGCCTTGTAGCCCGACGCCGCAAAGACGGCTTGCACGGATCCCGCTTTCAGGCCGCGGAATGTGAACGTCGTGAAGGACTGCCCTGCCGCGATCGTACGCGTGGCGGAGTCGCCCACGACGACCGTCGCGTCACTGCTCGTTTGGCTCACTACCAGCGGGGCCGCCACAGCGCGCGTCTGGCCACCCTGATCCTGCGTCACGGCGGTGAGGGGCTGCGGGACCTGACCGACGTAAAGCGTCTGGTTCGAGGGGGTGGTAAGCTGCGGCGTCCCCACCTGGACGGTTGCGGTCGCCTGACCATAGCCCGTTGCCCGGGCGATCAGCGCCGCGCTGCCGCTGCTTTGGCCCGTCAGGGTGAAGAGGGGACTGGTGGTCTGGCCCACCGGAATCGTCACGGAGCCGCTCGAGAGCAGGAACGCTTGCGAGGCTGCCGGCAGGCTGCTGTCGCTCTTCGCCAGTGAGACGACGAGCGGTGAACTGGTGACCGCGTTGTCGACGTACACGTACTGATTTTGGAAGACCTGTCCCACGCCGACGGTCAGATTCTGGTATGCAAGACGCAGGACCGGCCCGGTAACGGTGACGGGCGCCAGCGTATCGGTCCCAAATCCGGGCGCGGTAACGACCAGGCGGGCGGTGCCGCTCCCGACGAATCTGACTTTGAAGTAGGCGTACGACAGGGTGGGCCGCACAAACGCCGTTCCGGAGCCCGCCGTGGGGGAAACCGCCTCTGCCGAGTCGATCTGAAGCACCGTCGAGTCCGTCGAGACGATACTGAATCGCACGGTGTCCGTGGCCGCCTGGGTATAGCCCGGCGGTGGCCGCATCCGCACGTAGGTCGTCAGGCGGAGCGGCGGCTCGGTCGTCAGGTGATTCGCACCGATGTCCGCGATGTCGAGCTGCGCCGGGACGGCGCTGACGATCTTGCTGTCGCTTACGTAGCCCGTGGCGCTCGCTGTCACCGTGTCAGTGCCCGCGGAATCGAGCGCGATCACCTCGAACGAGTTGCTGTACGACAGCCCCTTGGGAATCGTCACGACGAACGAGCTCAGCGAATCGACCAGCGGGAGCCGCCGGGTCAGCGCGATCTGCACCGTGTCGGGCGCGATATCCGGAATCGTGACGTACGCGTTCGAGAGCTTCAGCCCGTAGCCCGCCAGCTGCGGATACGGCATATAGAGCGTCAGCGGCGTGGGCAGCACGCGAATGACCGCGGACGAGTCGTCCGTCGATCCTGGGGCGCTGATCAATACTCGGCCGCTGTCGTTGCCGGGGGACGCGGGATTCACGCGCAACGTGTCGTAGTTGCTGCTCGCCGACCCCGCCGGAATCGTCACGCTCGCGGAATCGAGCGTGAACGCGTTCGTATTCGATGAGGCGAGGTTCACCCGCAGCGGGGCCACCAGCGGGTTCGAGTAGAAGGGCGACGTCGCCTGATGCACGTAGACGCTCACCAGCTGCGGCCGTGAGATCGTGTACAACGTCGTGGGCTGACTGTTGATCGACACCTGCAGCGGCACGACGTTGAATGCGTGCGCGGCCGGCATCGCATAGCCGACCGCCCGGGCGATGCTGATGGTGTCGCTGCCGAGCGAATCGCCGTTGATATCGAAGTACGCGTACGTCAGACCTTTCGGAATCGTGACGGAATCCGGTCCCGACACGATGCCGCGCCGCGTGTGTGCGAACACGACGGTGAAGCTGTCGGGCCGTACATACGGGATCTGCACGTACCCGGCATTCTGGAACCGGCCGCCGATGAGGACCTGGTACGGGTACCCGAACGACCATGTCAGCGCCGGGGCGGTCACGTTCACCTGGAATGAGTCCGGGCGGTAACCGGGCGCGGTCACGACAATCCATGTGGACAGCCCGCCCGCGGCCGGCTGCGCGCGCAGCGCATTCACCACCGACACGGACGCTTGTCCGGGCTTGACCTTCCCCACAGCGGCATCCACCGCGACGATGGTCGTGTCTCGCGATACCGCCGTGACGACAACCGTATCCACGACCGGATGGGAGTAACGGACGATCGAATCCTGGGTCTGGGCGGACCACGATCCCTTGGTCGGATCGCCGGCCACCATGCTCCCCGTCCCACTCACGCCGAGGACGGGCGGCGTGAACGTGACCGTGGCCGAGGTGCCGGTCCAGCCGCTCGCGTTGGCGCTGATCAGCGCCGTTCCGGGGGCGCTCGCGCTGACCGTGAAGTACTCGTAGTTCCTGTTGCTCGGCACGGTCACGATCGCCGGCACTGAACCGATCGCGGGCGACACGTTGAGGGACACCGGCAGGGGATGATCCATCGCGTACGTGAAGTGCACATAGGGCTGCATGGTCTGCCCGACGCCGACTGCATAGGGATACGGAACCGCGAGACGCAGGCTGTCCGGGGCCACATCCACGTACGAGAACTTCCCGACGAACCCGCCGGACGTCGGCACCACGCTGTCGCGCCCCAGCGCCAGGCCTTGAATGACGATCGTGGCGGACAGCTGGCCGGCCGGGATGATGGCCGGCGACGGCGTGACGGCGGAGGTCCCCGGGCGCCCGTACACGAACGTGACCCCCAGGCCGCCGGCCGGCGCCGGATCCGAGAGGAACACCTGCGCGGTGTGCGTCTCGTTCCGGTTGGCGTAGAAATTGAACTGCCGGGAGAACGAGCCGATCTCCCGGAACTCGATCGTCGAGACGACCGTGACGATCATGGTATCGGGCGCGAACACGCCGGCCGAATCCTGGGCGACGAGCGTCACTCGGCCCGCCGCCAATCCACAGATCGTGATCGACGTCGAGGCGCTTCCCGCCGCGATCTGCGTGCGCCGCAGACTGCCGCCGGGACATCCGGAGACGGGCCGGGCGATCATCGTGTCGCTCGACGACAGGAACACAACGGTCGGACTGGGATCGGTGCGACTCAGGGTCAGCGGCACCGACACATTGCCGCCGTTACCCACCGCGAGTGAATCGAAGCCCCACTGCAGCAACGATGGAGGCGCGGCGACCACCGTGACTTTGACGGAATCCTTGAGTCCGTCCAGCGAATCCACCACGAACGTCGTGCCGAGCGCCACGCCTGTGACGAGCCCGGCGGCGTCGACGGCGGCAATCGAGGGGGTCGCGCTGCGGTAGCCGAATGTCTTGTTTGGAATCGGATGGCCGTTGCGGTCGAGCGCCTGCGCGACAATCGTGCGCCGGCCGCCGACGCCAACCTGCAGGCTGTCCGGCAGCGCGGGCGTATTGCGAATCGCTGTCGTGACTTGATTGACGCGGACCGTAGCAGTCGTCTGGACATGCAGCGTCGCATCCACCGAATCACGGATCACGATCACGCCGTTCCCCGGGCCGGCGCTGCGCGTGCGTCCGGTGACCGGATCGACCGTGACGACGGTCGGCGTGGCCGACGTGTACCGGCGGATGAATCCGGCGGTGATGATTCCGCCAAAGTTGTCGTACGCCGTCGCCCTGAGGTCGAAGGAATCGCCCACCGCCGTAACCACCGTATCCGCCGGAGCAGCCACGACACTGGCGAGCGCGCGCACGAACAACCACGCGGTGTCGGCTCGGCCCGAAGCCGTCGCGATGATCCTGGTAGAATCGACGCCAACCGCCGTTGCACGGCCGGTCTGGCTGACGGTCGCGACGGTCGGCACCGTGGACGACCAGCCGACCGTCACGCTCACGGGATTGCCGAGCGTGTCGGTGGCGGTCGCGTTGTACTGTAGTGTGGTCCCGCGGCTGATCGTGTCGACGCTGCGATCGAGCGTCACACTGGCGACACTCCCGCTGACCGACTGCCCGATGAAGACAACCGGCGCCGCGATCTGAGCGACGCGCGCTTCAAAGCCCTGGAATCCCACGGCTGGGCCGAGCGTTCCGATCACTTCCGCATAGCCTAGCGAGTCGCTGAGCACGGTGTCGGCGCTCACCGCCGCGCCGGCGGCCAGTGCGCGGAACGCGACCGGCACCTGGACCCCCAGCCCGTCATTGCCCAGGACGCGGACCCGCAGCGGAATCGGCAGCGCCGCGGCCGGTACCGCCGTCTGGCTGTCGCCGCTCACCTTCGTCAGCGTCGTCGGCACCGGCTGCGCGATGACGAGCATCGTATCGGCCGGGCCCGTGAGCAGCTCAGCCACGATGCGCGCGGGGCCGCGTTGCAGCGCACCCACGACCTTGCCGGTGGCCGCGTCCGGCACCCGCACGCGCATCGAATCGAGTGAGCGCCAGGCGATCGGCGTGCCCGGAATCGTCTGCTCCAGCGGGCCGAACGCCACCGCGTCGAGCTGGAGCGTATCGCCGAAGAGCACGGATGTGTCGGGCGTCGTAATCGAGACCGCAACCGCATCGAATCCAACGCCGACGTACACGATCGGCGCTTGGACCACGGCAGGCACTCCGCTCGTGACCGTCACCGCTTGCGGATAGGGCGCGTTCTGAAAGACGGTATCGCCGGCAGCATTCATCAGACGCAGGTAGAGCAGCAGGTCTTCGCGTGGAGACGACAGCGGCACGCTCAGCGTCAGGTCGACCGAGTCTTCGGTCGGGGGAATCGCGATGATCGTATCCAGCACTGTGGTGCTGGGCGGCTGCACCAGCGTGATCCGCAGCCGGTCGAAGTCCACGATTCCCGCGCTCGTGCTCTTGAAGGTCGGCGCGAAGGCGAGATGCCCGGACATTCCCGGTCCGCTGGCGTCCCGGCAGTTCAGACCCAGGAGGCCAACGACGAGAACCGCCGCGTGTTTGCGGTTCAGCGCGACCATTCGATCAGCGCGCCGACACGCGGTCCGACCACGGACGCCCGGACGCCCCCATCCTCAATGGTTCCCACCGCGAGCTGCGCGTGCAGGACGGCGGTCGCGCGATCATTGAGGCGATAGCGCAAGTCCGCGCCGCCGCGCACCAGAAGCCCAAGCAGCTCCATCTTGTCGGTCGGCCCGGTCAGCTCGTGGCGGAACTCGAGCAAGGGCACGAGCGTGACGGTTGGACTGAGTGCGCGCTCGAGCCGGGCGCCGAGCGCGAGCACGTTGCCGCGCGGCACGGCAATCGTGGCGGGGGCGTCGTAGCTGCGCGCCCGCAGCCGACGCATGTCCCATCCGTAGATCGACAGATGCGAGTTGCCGAGCGGCAGGCTCACCGCGGCGTAGGCCAGCACGCGGTCACCGATCGCGCTCTGCTCTCCGCCACCGATGTCGTTGTCGCCGGTCGTCGTGTAGACCAGGGCTCCGCGGAAGTATTTGCGTTCACCGAACGGACCCTCGAGGCCAAGCCGCGCGCGAATCTCGCCGCCTGGGGCGAGCGTGTTGCCGCCCCACACCGGCACGTAGCTCCCGCCGGCCCGATAGCTCCCACCGACACCGATCGCCCAGTTGGACCCCATCCTGAACGCGGAAGCGAATCCGGTGGAAAGCGCGCCGCCGCCCCCGAAGCTCGGAGTCGTGAACGCGAGCAAGTCGGTCGCGGTCGCGCCGAACAGCGGAATCGTGGTGTCCGAGACCGTCGCAACCCCCGTCGGAATCGTGCCGACAACGTTGAACAGCAGCCGGCCGGGGATGACGCTCATGGTCGCGCGCACATCGGTATCGACGAAGCCCGAATGTTCAATGGTGGTCCCACCCGGTTGATCCGTCGTGGCGCTCGCGTATGCCGTTGCGAGGTCGATGACGAGGCGCTGGCCGACGCGCTGCGTGATTCCGATTGGGATCGTGAATTCGCTGATGCGATTGAACGCCAGACCCTGGCCGAAGCTGTACGACTCGAAGTAGACGCCGCTGCGCACGACCGTGCCCGCCTGCGCTGCGGCTACACCCGGCGCTACTGCCGCAACGGCGAACAGCAGCAGCGAGCGGTGCCGACTCACGGGAGCTTGAAGATGATTCGGATGACTCCGGAGGCCTGGACGATGTTGTTGATGCCCTTGCTCTCCGTGGTGGGATTGTTGGTCACGGTCGTCGCGCCGGTCTGCGCGGTCAGATCACCGATGGTCTGCGACACATCGGTGGTCGACTGCTGCAAGGCGCCCAGCGATGCGGGCTCGGGCGGCGCCGCGATCTCTGCAACCGTCTCGATCACCATGACCAGGTCGCCCGCAGAGGTTTGGACCGCAGGCGCGGCTGCTGCTGCCTGTTGCTGCTCGCGGGCGGCGGAGAACGAAGGATCGGCGCGCACCGCAGCACTGAACGCCGCCGCGGCACCGCGATAGTCACCGCGATCCATCATTTCGAGGCCCTCGCTGTACGCGAGAAACGCCGCCAAACTCGTCGTACCCTGGCGCAGAATCCGCTGCCGCTCTGCCTCCGTCACCTCGATGCCGAGCTGGATCGCAATGCTGAAGACGAGCTGCTTCTCCAGGTCGAGCAGCTGCTTGAACGTGCCGTTCGCCTGCGCGCCAGCCCGAACCTCGCCCGTGCCGCGCACCACGGTCGCCGACATGCGCACCGGCCCGTTCTCGGTGATGTCCGCGACCCCCTGCACCATGCGCTCGGCGCGGAGCAGGCGGCCGACACGCGCCGCCGTGGCCGGATCGGCGCGGCCCGATGCTCCGAGCTGCAGCTCGTCGAGCAACGTGCCGATCTGCACGCGCTCCAGGAGGCGCAGACTGCGAACCAGTGCGAGGTCGGTGGTGATCAACTCGGCGAGACCGCGTGACAGCGGCTGCAGGCTGGAGTCTCCGGCGATCGTTATCGGGAGCACCGCGAGCGTGGCCGGCTCCGGCGCCAGCGTCGTGAGCGTCGACTCACGAGCCAGCGCCAGCTTGGCGTTCTGCGCCGCCTGCGCGCGCAGCGCCATGTCCGCGAGCGCCCGCACGCCTGAAAGGCCGCGCGCCTGGGGGTAGCGGCGTGCAAAATCGGTGTAGGTGGCGTAGGCGAGGTCGAAGCGGCCGTCCTGCTCCTGGCACTTGCCGATCACCATCGGGCCGAGCACTTCCTTCGGGGCCAGCATTTGCGCCGCGTTGGCGACGACGACGGCGCTATCGCATTGGCCCGCAGCCAGAAAGGCCGCGGCGAGACGGAAGCGAACTTGAGCGTTTGTAGGTTGCTGTGCTGCTTGGGCTTTGAGGGTGGGGATTTCCGCGGGCGTGACAGACGTCGGTCGCGGCCCACCCGCACAGGCCCCGACAACACCACTCATTGTAAGGAGCATTGCCCAGCGACCAGCCAACGTCTGAGACTCCCACCTGGGTGAAGGGGTCTTAAAATGCCCGCGCCTCAAGCCTCCGCAAGGGCGGGCTTGGCGACCTCTGATTTAGCGATGCCTGACCGGAACGGCTATGACGCGCGTCACTCGCCGCGCCATCTCCCGCGCGGCGGACCGACTAATAAGGAAGGCCAGTCGCAACGGGCGAGGTGGCCACCACGACGTGGGTGGGGCGAAGCGAGGGCGATGCCGCCGGCTCACTCTAGGCTTTGCAGCGTCTGACGCATCTTCCGCGTCAGGTCCTCGATTTGTTTGAGGCCGGCCAGCGTCTCCTCATCGTACTTCTGGGGCGAGAGGAGCAACAGCTGAATCTCGGCGAGGATCGCCGACAGCGGGTTGGAAAGGTCGTGCCGCAGCTTCGAAAGCGACTTGGGATCCGCCCCTCTCATCAAAGCAGCGAGCGGTACAGGTCGCGCAGGTGATGGTCCCGCAGGTCCCGTACCGATTGCCACAAATCCTGCTCCGTTCCCGCGCAGAAGATTTCCGCGCTGGAGCGCTCCGCTTCCGTGCCCTCGGCGCCGAACAGTACGCGGCCACGCCAGAAACCGTCTTCGGTGCGGCGCAGGGAGAGTCGGATGTCTATGGGTTGTCCGTCAAAGCGAATGGGGGGCAGATCGTGGACGACCGTATCGGTCGCGGCAACCGGGGTGTATCGGGCTGGTTGTGCTGGCATGCCGATCCAGGGGCTGGTTTGAAATAACATTGTAAATGGCTAGGAGTTACGCAATACTGGCCATCAGCTATCAGCCATCAGCCATCAGCCATCTGCCATCTGCCATCTGCCATCTGCCATCTGCTATCGGCTATCGGCTATCGGCTATCGGGGCTCACCGGGAGGGCACTGGTGTGAATGTGAGCACAAAGAGAGCGGCGCTTGCCACAAGCAACCAGATCCGTGACTTGGGAAGCGGCCGATAGGCGTCCAGGACGGGTGGGTGTCCAAGCTGACCTCGTGAGAGCAGCAGCACGATGATTCCCCAGAGCAGCCACATCCTCGAGTAATAGCCGAGCAGGATGATCACGACCCAGATCGCGCGCGCCACCCAGCGTTGGGCCCGCGGGGCCCCTGCATAGAGAATGTGTCCTCCGTCGAGCTGCGCGATGGGGAGCAGGTTGAGCATGGTGACGAGCATTCCGAGCCAGCCCGCGACCGCGCTCGGATGCAGGACCACGGCCCCCTCGGCGGTTCCGGTGAGATGCCGGAGGAGCAGCGAAATCAGGGAATCGCCCAGGAACCAGCCCATCGCGACCGACATCGACGCCGAGCTCGAATCGAGCACCTGACTGTGCGCGAGGCCATACCACAAGACGGGCACGGCTACGACGAAGCCGGCCAACGGCCCGGCGGCCCCCACATCGAGGAGCTGGCGCCGATCCGCAAGCACGGTGCGGAGCCGAATGAACGCGCCGAACGTGCCTATGAAAAAGACCGGTGGCCCGGGCAGGAAAAACGGCGGCGACACGTTCAACTGGTAGTGCCGGGCGGTGAGGTAGTGGCCGAGTTCGTGACACAGGAGAATGGCCAGGAGCGGCACTGAGAACGCGAGACCTTTTTCCATTGCGCGGAAGAAGGCGAGATCCCACGTGGCAGGATTGAACAGCAGCTCCAGAGTCGGCTGGAGCTGGCCCGCGATGATGGCCCCCGACATCGTGGTCGTAAATAGCGTCGCGAGGAACAGTACGACATGAATCGTCCACGTTTCGCGCGGCTTGGACGTCGGGCGGGTGAGGACGAGGTGTCGTCCGTCCGGCTCGCTCGACCAGTAGTAGGAGCCCGGCCATTCGCGCAGGGCGCCGGCAAGATCCGCCGATGGTGCAGCGTGAACCGGATCTACAAGCGCGTCAATAACTTCGCGGTCGTGGAGGGGGGTCGTGCGCCACGCCACCAAGAACCTTGTGAGGCTCACGCGCGATTACTATACTTGAGCGTTCGCACACCGCTCATTTCCCAAGTTTCCATTGCAACCAGGACCAATCCCCCATCCCGGGGTTTTCCCCACCGTAGCGACCAACGGAGCTGAAGCACACGTGGATATCGCCGAATTGAAGAGAAAGTCCGTCGCGGAACTACACGCGATGGCCGAGAGCCTCAACATCACCAACTACTCTGGGCTCCGCAAGCAGGATCTCATTTTCCGCATCGAGCAATCGCTCCTCGACTCCGACACCGTTCTGCGCGGCGAGGGCGTGCTCGAAATTCTTCCGGAAGGCTACGGCTTCCTGCGCAGCGCCGACTGGAACTACCTGTACGGTCCCGACGACATCTACGTCTCGCCCAGCCAGATCAAGCGCTTCGATCTGCGCACCGGCGATACGATCACGGGTCAGGTCCGGCCGCCGAAAGAGGGCGAGCGTTACCTCGCGCTGCTGAAGGTCGAAGTCGTCAACGGCGAAGAGCCCGAGAAGGCCAAGCATCGTGTCGCCTTCGACAACCTGCGCCCCCGCTATCCCGAACAGCAGCTCAAGCTGGAGCGGAAGGACGGCGATCTGTCGATGCGGGTGATGGACATCCTCGCCCCCATCGGCAAAGGGCAGCGCGGTCTCATCGTCTCGCCGCCCAAGGCCGGAAAGACGATCCTAATGCAGAAGCTCGCCAACTCCATCATCGAGAACCATCCGGAGGTCTACCTGATCGTGCTGCTGATCGACGAGCGGCCCGAAGAGGTGACCGATATGGAAGAAAACGTCAAAGGAAACAACGTCGAAGTCGTCTCGTCGACATTTGACGAACCGGCCGACCGCCACGTGCAGGTCGCCGACATGGTGATCGAGAAGGCGAAGCGCCTGGTGGAGCACGGCAAGGACGTCGTGATTCTGCTCGACTCGATCACCCGCCTGGGCCGCGCGCACAACGTGGTCGTACCGCATTCGGGCAAGATTCTGTCGGGCGGTGTGGACGCCAATGCGCTGCAGAAACCCAAGCGGTTCTTTGGCGCCGCGCGCAACATCGAAGGCGGCGGCTCGCTCACGATTCTGGCGACTGCGCTGATCGACACCGGCTCGCGCATGGACGAGGTCATTTTCGAGGAGTTCAAGGGAACGGGCAACTCCGAAGTGATTCTCGACCGGCGCATCGCCGAGCGGCGTACGTTCCCCGCGATCGACGTGCAGCGCAGCAGCACCCGCAAGGAGGAGCTGCTCCTCACCAAGGAAGAGCTGAACAAGGTCTATCTGCTGCGCAACTTCCTGTCGGACATGCCGCCGGTGGAAGCGATCGAGTTTCTGCTCGAGCGACTGAAGCGGACCAAGACCAATAACGAGTTCTTCCAGACGATGTCCCAAGGGTGAAAGCAGGAGGCAGGCTTCTGGCTGTGGACTGGGGCGAGCGCCGAATTGGGCTCGCCCTTTCCGATGAGACCCAGACCCTCGCCCGACCGCTCGCCACCCTTACGCGCCGCGCCGGCAAGCGCTTTCCCATGGCGCAGCTGCTCGAACAGGTCACGCATCACCACGTTGTAGGTATCGTTGTCGGACTTCCGCTGGACGAATCCGGCGAAGAGGGTGATGCCGCTCACGCCGCGCGGGCACTCGCGGATGATATCAAGAGCCGCGTAGGTGAGCTGGAGGTGACAATGTGGGATGAGCGCATGACCACCGCACGGGTATTGGCTGCCGTGCGCGAGATGGGCGGCAAGACTCGCGGTCGCAAGGGAGACGTGGACGCGATGGCCGCTGCTTTGCTGCTCCAGCATTATCTGGACTCGCAGCGGGGAAGCGCGCTTTGAAGTGCGCGTGGGGCGTGCGGCGTGTGGCGCTGGTTGTCGGCATCGCGATCTCATGCGGTGGCGAGGAGCCTGCCAGATATCAGTCCGTCGCCGAAAAGACGATGGTCATCATCCCGCGCGGCGCGACGTACTACCAGGCACTCGATTCCCTCGAGTCCCGCGGCGTCATCAAGAACCGCGACTGGTTCAGCCTCTACGCCCGCATCCGCCGTCTTCCCTCAAACCTGAAGAGCGGCGTCTACACGTTCGAGAAAGACGCGGGCTGGAGCACCGTGGTCTCCGCGCTCAAGAGCGGGCGTGGGCTCGAGGTGCGCTTTACGGTGCTCGAGGGGATGATGGGGTTCGAGGTGACCGAGCGGGCCCGCTCCTGGCTCGGCGTCCCCAGTGCGGCATTCAAGAGCGCCATGCGCGATACGGCGCTGGAGCGAGAGCTCGGCATCCTCGAGACGCCGGCCGGCGTCGAGGGCTACATGTATCCGACGACGTACGTCGTCCCGATGCGCATGCCGGCGCGCGAGCTCGTGAAGCTGATGGTGCACGAATTCATCGCCCGCTGGCAGCCCGAGTGGGATGCGCGGCTGGCCGAGCTGAAGATGACGCGCCACGAGATCGTGACGCTCGCGTCGATCATCGAGGCCGAGGTGCGCTACCGGCCTGACCGGCCGTACGTCTCGGCCGTGTATCACAATCGCCTCAAGCGCGGGATGGCGCTTCAGGCCGATCCGACCGTGGTGTACGCGCACGGCCGGCGGTTGCGGCGGGTGTGGGAGGGTCAGCTGCGCATCCGCTCACCATACAACACCTACCTCAATACCGGATTGCCGCCCGGCCCCATCAATCAGCCGAGCGATTCGAGCATTTACTACGCGCTGTACCCGGCCTCGATCGGGTATCTCTTTTTTGTCGCGCAGCCGGACGGGAAGCACATCTTTTCGGCGAACTACGCCGATCACCTCGCGGCGATCAGGAAGGCGAAAGCGCTACGCGCAGCGCCCGCGCGGCAGTCTCCGGCTCCGGCGCGCTCAGCACCGCGCCGATAAGCTAGGGGTTGAGCGCCTCGACTATTCCCAACATCGCCCCTCGAGTGCCGATCCCGCCAATCACGTAGAGCACTCCGTCCAACTCAGCCGCCGTGGCTTCGTAACGCCCAGTTCGCATGGGCGATTGAATGCTCCACTGATCCATCTGCGGATCGTAGACGTACACATACGACGACCATATTTCCGTGGCGTACAGGTCCGGCCCCGTCCCCGTCCACTCGAAGTGTGTTCCCCCGGCGACGTAGATGCGTCCGCTGACGACACCGACCGCCGCATTGGAGACCAGCTCGGGAAGTGACGCCTTCTCGGTCCACGTGTCGGTCTTCGGATCGTACGCAATCACGGATGCCACGATCTCGGACACGTAGGTACCGGGCCCTCCCCGGGCCTCGCCGCCGATCACGTAGAGGATGCCGTCGACCACCGCCACGGATGCCCAGCGACGCCCTCGAGGCATTGGCGCGACTGTGGTCCACGTTTCGGTCGCGGGATCGAAGGCTTCGACCGTAGGCAGAAGTCCTGTAATCTCGTCGATGCCGCCCAGCACATAGAGTCGTCCATCGACCACCGCGGCCTCCATCTGGGAGCGAGGCGTGGGAGGAGCGGGATGCACGGTCCAGCGCCCGGTTACCGGATCATACGATTGGAGTGAGGTCGTAGTAGAGTTGAAGTCGCCCGCCACGATGTACAATTCGCCGCTCAGCGCGACCACGCCGGTCTTGTACTGCGCCGGAGCGGTCCCACGCACCGTCCACGTATCGCTGGCCGGATCATATTCCTCGACTGGCAGGGTGTTGTCGCGCTGGTTCAGTCCACCCAACACATACAGTTTCCCATTGAGCACGGCGCTGCCGGCCAACCTCCGTGCCTGATTCAGCGCGGCTCTCTCCTTCCAGCAATCGCACAACGCGATCGCGGTGAACACAAAGGGACTGACGTCAGCGCTGTTCGAAATCGTCGCCGTCATCGTGTTCGTCCCGAGGTCGGGCCCGAGCACCCACGAGCCAACGGTCGCAATGCCGGCCGAGTCGGACACGGCGCTGGTACCTGTCGCGGTGCCGCCGCCCGAGGTCACGGCAAACATGACCGTGATTCCCTGCACTGTGTTCCCGGAGTCGTCGACGACCCGGACCGCCGGATTGATCGGCACTTGGCGCCCGACGAGCGCGAACTGGCTGTCACCAGCCTGAAGCGCGAGCGCCGACGCGGCCTGGACGCCGGCGTCTTGTTTGGGACCAGCCGATTCGCGGCACGCGGCTACGAGACAAACGATGGAGACCGAAATCGTCGGCAAAGTGCGACGGGCGAGCATTCGAACGTTCCGGGAGCGAGTCGATTAAACCAAGCACTAGCTCCTCGACCAACCAATCCCTCAAACGGGGGAGGAATTATGACTTTTGGAGCGCGGCGAGAAGCGCCCGAGCAGCTTGCTCGGGTTTCGGGCTGGCGAAGACGGCGTGAATAACGGCGATGCCAAATGCGCCGGCCCTCCGGATATCGCGCGCATTCGCGGCCGTGATGCCGCCGATTCCAATGACCGGAGTCCCTTCCGGTGCGCGTCGTGCGAGCGTCGCAAACCCGTCCGCGCCAAGTGCCGGGCCCGCATCCGACTTGGTGGGTGTGGCAAAGCACGGGCCGATGCTCCAGTAGTCCGCGGTCTGCCCAGCCGCGCGGGCCGCCTCGTCCGGCGTCCCAACCGAAAGGCCCAACAGGAAGCCAGGTGGCACGTGAGGCCGGAGCGCGTCGAGTGGGGGGTCGTCCCAGCCGAGGTGAACTCCAGCAGCCCCAGCGGCGAGCGCAATATCTGCGCGGTCATTGACCAGCACCGGAACCGGAAGCGCCGCCACCAGCGCCCGGGTCAACTCCAAAACTTCGCTCGGCGCGCCATCTTTCCAGCGCACCTGAATCATCGTTGCGCCGCCCTGCACCGCGGCGCGGCACACCGCCACGGGATCCCGCCCCTTGAGCAGAACGGGATCCGTGATCACCATCAAGCGCAACTGATCGGCAAGCGCCATGACCAAAGTCCTGCGCGGGCTCCGCGGCGCAACGACCGCGACCGCAAATACCAGTGAGGCGATTCTCGAGGCAACGGCGGAGTTGCTCTCCGCGCTCCAGCACGCCAACGGCTTCGCGCCGGAGGATGTGGAGAGCGCGATCTTCACGTCGTCCCCCGACCTCACCGCCGAGTACCCCGCGCGCGCGGCTCGTGGGCTCGGCTGGACCGACGTGCCGCTGCTCGGCGCCGCGGAAGTCGCGGTTCCTTCCGGCTTGCGGCGCTGCATCCGCGTTCTGCTGCACTTCTACACAGCCAAGCCGCAACAGGCGCTGAAACATATCTATCTGAGAGACGCGGCGAAGCTGAGGCCTGATCGGTGACGGTCAAAGTCACCGCGCGCGGTGCCGAGCGTTGGAAGCAGGGCCATCCCTGGATCTACCGCAGTGACGTCGCCGAAGAGCCGGACAAGAAGCCCGGCATCGTTTCCGTCACCGATCGCAAAGGCAAGTTTCTCGGGCAGGCGCTGTACTCACCCAGCTCCGAGATCCGGCTCCGGCTGCTCACGCGTGGCGACGAGCCGATCGACGCGACGTGGTGGACGAAACGCATCGGCGACGCCGCTGAACGCCGCGCTGGGCTGAGCGCCAGCGCGTGGCGCGCGGTGCACGGCGAGGGTGATGGGCTTCCGTCGCTGATCATCGACAAGTACGGCCCCTACATCGTCGCGCAGCTCCTCTCGGCCGGCCTCGAGACGGCGCGCGAGGACGTGCTCGCAGCCATCCGGGAGGTGTTCGGGCCGGAGGGCATCTTGCTGCGCAACGATGCAGGTGTGCGCCGCCATGAGGGATTGCCATCGGAGGTCGTGCTGGCCTTCGGGCAGGTGCCCGAAGTCGTCGAGATGATCGAGGACGGCTTGAAGTATCTCGCCGCCCCGTGGTCCGGACAGAAGACGGGCGCCTTCCTGGATCAGCGCGACAATCGGGCGCTCGTGCGCCAGCACACCAAAACCGGCGGGCGTGCGCTCGACTTGTTCACTTACCACGGCTCCTTCGCGCTGCACGTCGCCCGCAACGCCAAGGGAGTACTGGCGGTGGATCAGAGCGCCGAGGCACTGGCGCGCGGCGCCGAGAACGCGCGGCTCAACGGGATCGGCAACATCGCGTGGCAGGAAGCGAACGCGTTCGA
>Ga0137433_1000127_pt1 | contig 42831 bp, 32 predicted proteins | sample EasRivERMZT840_2_FD_102335 | JGI IMG/M metagenome (GOLD analysis project Ga0137433, IMG submission 102335) | Soil microbial communities from meander-bound floodplain in the East River, Colorado, USA - East River MetaG ERMZT840_2 | ecosystem: Environmental > Terrestrial > Soil > Floodplain ...
ACGACCAGCACCAGGAACATCTGCGGGAAGCAGAGGAAGACTTCGACGACGCGCATCAGCGCGAGGTCGACGAACCCGCGCCACGCGCCGCACGCGAGCCCCACCAGCAGCCCGAGCCCGAGCGCCACCGCCGTCGCCGCGATGGCGATCGCGAGCGAGACGCGCATGCCGTGCAGGAGGCGCGCCGCGACGTCGCGCGCGCTCCCGTCGGTCCCGAGCCAGTGGCGCGCGGAGGGCGGCGCCGGCAGCACGCCGGTCGCGATCGCCACGTCGTCCGATTCGAGCGGCCCGAATCCCACCGGCGTCGGCACGACCGCGGCGCGCCCCGCCGCGCGCGTCGCGCGCCAGTCGAGCTCGTCGAGGCGCGGCCGGCCCCCGCCACAGCACGCAAGCAGCGTGAAGACGAGCGCCCCCGCGACGGGCACGGCGACCGCGGCGCGGCCGCGCCGGCGCGCCGCCGCGGCGAAGGCGGCGCAGAGCGCGGCGAGCAGCGCGAACCAGAGGCGGTCCTCGCCCGTGAGGCAGCGCAGCACCGGGAAACGCAGCTCGCCGCCGAAGCGGCCGGCGAGCGGGAGCTCGTGGGCGAGCAGCGGCGCGAGCGCCGCCGCCGCCACCAGCGCGAACGCGCCGAGGATCGCGCCGCGCCTCATGCGAGGCGCACGCGCCGGTCGAGCAGCGCCTGGACGACGTCGGCGAGCAGGAAGCCCGCCATCGCCGCGACCCCCACCACCACGGAGACTGCCATCACCGTCGGATAGTCGCGCGCGAGGATCGCCTCGGCCGCGAGCTGCCCCATCCCGGGCAGGCTGAAGAGCTTCTCCACCGTCACGCTGCCGACCACGAGGAACGGGACGATCTGCCCGAGCAGGGCGACGATCGGCAGGATGCCGACGCGCAGCGCGTGGACGAAGAGGCGGCGCCGCTCGGGGATGCCGCGCGCCGCCGCCGCGACGAGGAAGGGCTTCGCGAGCTCGTCGAGCATCCCGGCGCGCGCGTAGCGGGCGATGCCGGGCAGCCCCGCCAGCGCGATGCAGGCGACCGGCAGCGCCGCGTGCCGCAGCACGTCGAGCGCCCCGGCGAGCCCGTGGTCGGGCGCGTCGGGCGAACGCAGGCCGATCATCGGCAGCACGCGCAGCGGTCCGACGCAGAAGAGCTTCATCAGCAGCGTGCCGAGCAGCAGGAGCGGCGTGCAGTGGAGCAGGAAGAGCAGCGCGCCGGTGGTCTTCTCGCGGCGCGTGCCGACGCGCGCCGCGCACCAGACGCCGAGCGGGACGCCGAGCCCGAGCATGAGCGTCACGCTCACGAGCTGCAGCCAGAACGTGACGCGCAGCGCGGCGCCCACCTTCGTCGCCACCGGCTCCGGAGCGATCCCGAGCGTCATCCCGAAGTCGAGCGTCGCGAAGCGGCGCAGCCACTCGAGGTACTGCACGGAGAGCGGCCGGTCGAGGCCGAGCAGCGTGCGCGTCGCCTCGATCTCCCGCTGCGATACGCGCGCCGCCCCCTCGGGGTCGAAGATCGATGCGAACGGGCCGCCCGGGGCGAGCCGCGACAGGAGGAAGGTGACGAGCGTGAGGCCGACCAGCGTCGGCACGCACAGGAGCAGGCGGCGCAGGAGCCAGGCTCTCACGAAGGGGGGCGCGCCTCAGGGCGCCGCGAACCACCAGTCGTGCCAGCGCGCGCCGAGACGGTGGATCTTGACGTTGCGCAGCTTGGTCGTCGCCAGCACGAGCGATTGCGGATTGAAGAGGAAGGTGGCCGGCTGGTCCTCGGCGAGCCGCCGGTGGAGCTGGTGGGCCAGCTCGAGGCGCTTGGCGCGGTCGAACTCGCGCCGCCACGCCTCGATCAGCCGGTCGCACTCCTCGCTGCGGTAGCCGCAATAGTTGCGGCCGTGGTCGATCGAATGGGAGTGGAAGCGCTCGAAGAGGTCGTCCTCGGTCGGGTCGCCGGTCCACCCCACCTGCGACCCCTCGAAGTCGTGCTTGGGCAGGTCGACCGTCAGGAGCTGCTGCGTCTCGACGCGGCGGATCGTCATCTCGACGCCGACCCGCTTCAGCTTCTCCTGGAACCAGAGGTTGCCGGCGTCGAGCGCCGGCGTCGTCGTCGCCGGCACCTTGAGCTCGAAGCGGAACGTCTTCCCGTCGCGGTCGAGGACCCCGTCGCCGTCGCGGTCGGCGAAGCCCGCCTCCGCGAGCAGACGCGCCGCCTGCTCCGGGTCGAACGGCAGCGGCGCGACCAACGGGTCGAGCTCGGCGGCGCCGGCCGGCCACGGCCCGCTGATCACGGCGGCGTGGCCGAGGTACTTGGCGTCGCGCACCTGCTCGCGCGGGAAGAGCAGCGTCATGGCGCGCCGCACGCGCGCGTCGCTGAACGCGAAGTGGGCGTGATTCCAGACCACGTAGATGCAGGACGCGAGGTAGTACTCGTGGAAGGTCGCGAGCTCGCCCCAGCGCGCGTCCTTCTTCAGCGCCTCCCAGCGCGACACGTCGTTCACCGTCGCGAGCGCGACCTCCCCCTGCTCGAAGAGGTCGGGGGCGCGGCTCACGTCGGTCAGGAAGCGGATACGCAGGCGGTCGGCGAAGTAGGGCAGGCGGTCGGCGGCGAACCATTCGGGGTTGCGCTCGAGCTCGACGTACTCCCGCTCGCGCCACGTGGTCAGGCGGTAGGGCCCGTAGCCGACCGGGGCGCGGCCGAGCGGGTCGGTCGCGAACTTGGCCGGGTCGTGCTCGCAGAGGTGCTCCGGCATGATCCGGAAGTTCGTCCCGAACTCGAACTCGGTCTTGAAGTAGGGCTCCTTCATCTCGACGACGAAGGTGGTGCGGTCGACCGCTTGCACCGACTTCACCAGCGAGAGGGCGCCGCGCGCCGAGAGCGCCGGGACCTTCGGGTCGCTCAGCATCTTCCAGGAGAACTCGACGTCGGCCGTCGTCACCTCGACCGGCGTCCCGTCGGGCCGCCCGCGCTGCCACTTCACGCCGGGCCGGAGCTTCCAGGTGTAGCGCAGGTGGTCGGCCGAGATCTGCGGGTGGTCGGCGGCGAGCAGCGGCACGAGCTCGAGCGTGTCGGGTTCGAGCTCGATGAGCGGCGGGTAGAGGAAGAGGCGGCACATCACCTCCTCCGGCTGCGTCCCGCGCGTGACGTTGTTCAGCGTCCGGTATTCGGCCGAGGTGTGCTGGGAGAAGGTCCCGCCGCGGCGCGGCTCCTCGCTCGAGCCGCCGCGCAGGCTGCGCCGTCCGGCGTCGGAAATTGCGAAGGAGCGCGGCGCCGCGACGTCCTCGCCGACACCGGACGACGTCGCGTGGACCGCCTTGGCAGGTGCCGGGCGGACGAACCCGCGCGTGACCAGCGTCGCGGCGGCGAGGGCCACGACCCAGGTTGCAGTGCCGTTCCGGACGACCTTCCGATTCAACTCGAGGGTCCCTCGCGAGGCGGGCCGCCGGTCCCGGCGGGGTCCGCCTCCCTATGCCGCCCGCCGCAACCCAGTCACGTCCCCGCCGGGCGCGCCGCCGCGGGGACGACGTCGATCCGTGCCGCCGCCCGGATCAGCTCCTTCAAGCGTACGGTCGTCTCGGCCGCGGCCGCGCGCAGCCGCGCCGCCCGCTCGAACGTCGCGAGCGGATCGCCGTGGCGCGCCGCGCCGTCGGCGAGCTCGGCCGCGAGGCGCCCCGGGTCGGCGGCGGTCGCGTCGGCACGCAAGACGATGCGGGCCAATGCGGCTTCGACCTGCCCGTCGTCGATCGCGTCGGCCGCCGCACACGCCCCGTCGAGCGCGCCGGCGAGCGTCGTCACCTCCGCCACTTCGCCGGCGAAGCCGACCAGCGCCCCCTGCCGCGTGGCGACGAGGTGGGTCGCGTCGCGGCCGGTGCGCGCCTCGAACCACGCGACGGCGAGCGCCACGAGGTCGCCGCGTTCGTCGGCGCGCCACGGCAGGCGGACGCCCGCCTCCCCCCCGCTCGCGCCCGCGGGGGCGTCGACGCGGCGCGCAGTCAGCGGCATCGGCTCGCGTGGGTCGCGCGGGACGACGCCCCGGGCGCGCGGGATCGTGGCGAAGGCGTGGAGTGCGGCGAGCTCGAGCGCGGCCGGCGTCCCCGGCCCGACCAAGGCCACCACCGCGCCCTCGCTGCCGACCCGATCGGCGAGGAAGGTCTTGAGCTCGTCGCGCGTGCGGCGCGTCGCGGTCGCGATCGCGCCGCCGTCGCGCGTGGTCGGGTAGGCGGCCTCGCGCAGCCGGTCGAGGACGCTGCCCGGTTCGACCTTGCGCTGCTCCAAGAACTTCTTGAAGCGCTCCTCCTCGACGCCGTCGGCGACGAGGCGCTTGGCGAGCTCCGCGAGCCCCGCCTCGACCAGGTCGGCCGGGAGCGTCGCGAAGAAGCGCGTCGAGTCGCCGCCCACCACGCTGCTCCAGCGCGGCAGCTCGAAGGTCGCATGTCCGGCCGCGAAGGCGGCCCACCCGCTGCCGGGCGTGACGGCGTCGTTGGCGTAGCCGACCGGGATCGCGACCACGACGGCGACCGTCGGAGCGGCCGACTGCGTGTCGGCGGCGGCGGCGGCGGCGCGCGAGACGACGACGACGCGCATCCCCGCCTCGAGGCTCGCCTCGTGGATCTTCGGCAGCGGCGCGGCCCCGCTCCCATCCGCGAGGACGAGCGCACCCATGACGAGCGCCCCGAGGAGGAGATCAGCGGGGTGCATGCGGGGCCGCCAGGGCAATCGCCTCGATCTCGACCAGCGCGCCCTTCGGCAGCGCCGCCACGGCGACGGTCGCGCGCGCCGGACGGTGCGTCCCGAAGAATTCGGCATAGACCTGGTTCATGCCGGGGAAGTGGTCCATGGTGGTGAGGAAGACGGTCGTCTTCACGACGCGGTCGGGCCCGCTCCCGGCGGCGGCGAGGACGGCGCCGAGGTTCTGCAGCGCGCGGCGCGTCTGCGCGGCGACGTCGCTCCCCTCGAGCTTCCCGGAGGCTCCGGGCTCGAGGGCCACCTGCCCGGAGCAGAAGACGAAGCCGCCCGCGACGATCGCCTGCGAGTAGGGGCCGATCGCCTGCGGAGCCTGCTCCGTCGCGACGCTCCGGATCGCTTCACCCCCCATGGGACCGCCCCTCCTGCCGGAGCTTCTGGATCACCTCGGCCCGGATGCACTCGGGCACCAGCCCTTCGAGGGTGGCGCCGAATCGGCCCGCCTCCCGGACCAGGTTCGCCGACACGAATGAATAAGGAAGGGACGGCATCACGAAGACCGTTTCCACGTCCCCCGCCAGGTGGCGGTTCATGTGGGCCATCGAGAGTTCGTAATCGAAATCCCCGGCGCCGCGCACGCCGCGCAGGAGGCAGCTCGCCCCGAGCTTCTTCGCGCACTCGACGGCCAGCCCTTCGAAGGAGACGACCTCGGCGTCGACCTTCGCGTCGTCGAGGACCCGGCGCACGAGCGACTGGCGCTGGGCGACCGTGAAGACCGAGCGCTTGGCCGGATGGATCCCGATCCCGACGACGAGGCGGTCGAAGAGGACGCGGGCGCGCCGGATGACGTCGAGGTGGCCCAGCGTGGGAGGGTCGAAGCTGCCGGGGTAGAGGGCCGTCGCCATGGGCGCGGGATTGTAGCCGCGCCGTCACCACCGCCCGGGCCGGGCGTCTGTTCCGGTCATGCCATCCGCGCGGTCCGTTCCGCCGCGGGGCGCCGCGCGGCCGCGCCCCCTGCCGCGGCTCTTCGCGGCCGCCCTCGCCGTCGTGGTCGGGGCGGTCGCTCCGCTCGACGCGGCGCCGCTCTGCGCCGCGCTCGGCCTCGCCGTGCTGCGCGGCGGCGCCGCGGTCGCGCTCGCCCCCTTCCTCGTGGCGGGCTTGGTGTCGCGTGCGGGGCCGCCCGCCGACGCGACCGCCCCGCCGAGCCGAGCCCCGCGCGACCCGGTCGAGGTGCGCGTCGTGGTGCGCGCGCTCGCGCCGGCGGTCGAGAGCGCCGACGGGCGCGCCCGCCAGCCGGTCGCGCTCGGGACGGCGCGCGGCGACCGCGGGACGGTCGAGGGCGAGCTGCTGCTGCCCGAGCGCGCCGTCGCGTTGCCGCGCGGCGTCGTGGCGCTCGCGAGCGGCCGGCTGCGCAGCGCCTGCGACGCGCAAAACCCCGGCACGACACCGCTCGAGTTCGACCTGCTCGTCGGCGGCCGCGCCTCGCTGCAGCCGATCTCCGATGACGCCTCGCCGTGGGAGCGCCTGCTGCGAGGCATCGACCGCGGCGCCGACGCGATCGCCGCGACGCTGCGGCGCAGGCTTGCGCCGGCGACGGCGGGATTCGCCGAGGCGGTCGTGCTCGGCCGCACGGCGCACCTCGATCCGGGCGTCGTCGATTCGCTGCGGGCGACCGGCGCGTGGCATCTGCTCGCGGTGAGCGGATCGCACGTCGCGCTGATCGCGGCGTGTTGCACGCGCGTCTTTGCTTTCCTGGCGCTGCCGGAGGGGGTCGCGCTGTTCGCGACGCTCGCCGCGACGCTCGGCTACGCGCTGCTCACCGGCGCGCAGCCGCCGGCGCTGCGCGCGGCGATCACTTTCGCGGGGGCGCTGCCGCTGTTGCGCGGGCGGCGGCCGGCGGCACCGCTCGCGTGGCTCGGCGCGGCGTTCCTCGGAGTCGTCGCGCTGCAGCCCGAGGCGGCGCGCGAAGCGGGCGCGCAGCTCTCCTTCGTCGCGGTCGTCGCGCTCTCGGTCGCGGCGCGCCACGGTCCGGCCCGCTCGCCGCGCGGCAGCGGACGCGGGCTCGACTTTTCGGGCGCGCTCGGCCGCACGCTCCGCTTCGCGTTCGCCGCCGGGCTCGCGACGATGCCGCTCACCGCGTGGCACTTCGGGACGGCCGCGCCGTGGTCGCCGGTCGCGACGCTGCTGCTCGCGCCGCTCGTCTCGCTCGCGATGGTCGCGGGGCTGATCGCGGCGGCGGTGCTGCCGTGCGTGCCGTTCGCGGCGCCGTTCGAGCTCCTGCTCGCCGGCCTCGAGCGCGCCGTCGCCTCGCTCGCCGCCGCCCTCGACGAGCTGCCATGGACGCCGTGGGAGCTGCCGCCGGTGGACGGCGGTGCGGTCGCCCTCCTCGTCTCCGTCTGGGTCGCGCTGCTGGCGCGGCGGCCCGGCGTCGCCGCGCTCCTCGCGACGGCCGCGTTCGCGCTCGAGGATGGCGCCGCAGTGAACGGACGGGCACCGACGCGCGCCGTCCTCCTCGCCGTCGGCCACGGGCAGGCGCTCGTCGTGCAGGAGGCGGGACGGACGCGCCTCTGCGACGGCGGCGGGCTCGGTGCGCCGCCCGGCTCGGATCGGCGGCTGGCGCGGATCGTCCGGGCGCTCGAAGCGGAGCGGTTCGACGCGCTCTTCCTGTCGCACCTCGACGGCGACCACGCCGACCTCGCGCCGGCGCTGCTCGCGGCGCGCCGCGTCGGCGCCGTCGTCGTCGCTCCGCCCGCGCTCGCCGAGCTGCGCCGGCGCGACGGTCCGCTCGCCGCCGCGCTCGCACGCGCGGCCGAGACGGCCGGCGTCGCCCTCATCGGCTGCACGGCGGGCGACGCGCCGTTCGGCGCGCGCGTGCTCTGGCCGCCGGCCGGCCGCGAATTCGGCGAGCGCAACGCGGGCTGCCTCGCGCTGCAGGTGGGCTGCGGCGGCGTGACGCTCGCCGTGCCCGGCGACCTCGAGGGCTACCCGCTGCTCGAGCTCGCGCGCGCGCCGTGGGGTCGGGTCGACGCGCTGGTCCTGCCGCACCACGGCAACCGCGGCGAGGACGAGGAGGGAGCGACGCTCGCCGCGCTGCTCGCGGCGCTCCGGCCGCGCCTGGCACTCGCGAGCCGCGAGTCCGACCTTCCCGCCGAAACGCTCGCGGCGCTGCGCGCGGCCGGGGTTCCGTGGCTCTCGACGGCGCGCGGCGGTGCGATCGCGCTCGCGGCCCTTCTCCCTGGGGAATCCCCCGATCGGACGCTCCAGATCGGGCGCGGGCGGGAGGCGGCCGAGGTCGATGCGTGTTTCCTCGGGGCGGCGCGTCGATAATCGGAGCGCCGCTCGCGCCAGAGCCGGCCCGAATGGGAGTCCCCGGATGTTGTTCCCGAGCCTGTGGTGCGCGCTCCTCGTCGCACCCGACGTGGTCGAGCTCAAGGACGGCACGCGGCTGATCGGCAAGATCGCGGCCACCAAGGACGTCGTGACGATCCGCACGCCGCTCGGCGCGCTCGAAGTGCCGGCCTTCGACGTCACGCGCCTGGTCAAGCGCTCCGAGCTGCTCCCCAAGCACAAGGCACTCGCGGCCGCCGCGGGCGACGAGGTGCGCGCCTGGCTGACGGTCGCCACCTGGGACCTGCAGCACGGCCTCTATCCGGAGTCGTTCGACGCCGCCGACCGCGCGAGCGCGCTCGCGCCCAAGGATCCGGCCGTCGTCACGCTCTTCGACCAGCTCTCCCGCGACGCCCTCCTCGACGACCTCGCGCCGAACGGCGCGCCCGCTGCCGAGGTGCGCGGCCGCCTGCTCGAAAAGCTCTCCGCCAAGAGCCCGGCGCGGGCCGCCTTCGCGCGCGCCGCGCTCGGGCGCGTCCCCTCCGACGAGCTCGAGCCGTGGCTCCTCGGACAACTCAAGAGTTCCCGTCCGGAGTCGCGCGCCGGCGCGGCGCGCCTCCTCGGCGAGATGGGCGGCGAAAAGGGGCTCGCGCAGCTGATCCGCAGCTCGCTCCTCGACGAGCACTCCAACGTGCGCGCCGCCGCGCGCGACGGCGCGGCCGCCTCGCACCACCCCGATCTCGCGTCGCCCTACTTGAAGGCACTCGCGAGCGGCGACGAGCGCATGCGCGAGCGCGCCTATCCGATGCTCGAGATGCTGCGCGATCCGCGTGCGGTCCCGGCGTTGATCGACGTGCTGAAGCCCAAGCCGGCGCCCGCCGGCGGGAGCGGCGGCTTCAACCCGCCGCACCAGCACATCTTCATCGGCGAGCAGCGCGCCTACGTGCGCGACTTCGACGTCGAGATCGCGCAGGGCGCCGTCATCGCGAAGCCGATCGTTGGCATCCTGCAGTCGGGCTCCGTGCTCGACGTGAAGGTCGCCGGCGTCGTGCAGATCACCTACGTCGAGAAGGTCGAGGTGGTCGACCTGCTGCGCCGGCTGACCGGGCAGCGGCTCGGCACCGATCCGCTCGCGTGGGAGGCGTGGTGGGCGTCGAGCAACCAGCAGCTCCCGCCGATCTCCCCGAGCGGAGCGCCGTGACGGCGACGCGCGCGTAACCGTCCTCCGCGACGGGCGACTCCTCCGGCATGGAGCCGGAGCCGGTCGCCGCAGAGGACCTCCACGCCTGCGAAGCGCTCGCCCGCGCGCACGGCGCCACGCTCGCCGGCCTCGCCGCCGCGCCGGTCGAGGTCGAGGTGAGGCTGCTGCGCGGCCTGCTCGGCCTCGTGAAGATCATCGGGCTCCCCGATTCGGCGCTGCGCGAGAGCCGCGAGCGCGTCGCGTCGGCGATCAAGGCGTCGGGGCGCGTCTTCCCCGAGCGCTCGCTCCTCGTGAACCTCGCGCCGGCCGAGCTGCGCAAGGTCGGGCCGGGGCTCGACCTCCCGATCGCGTGCGGCGTGCTCGCGGCGAGCGGGCAGCTCGAGCAGTCCGCGCTCACCGGAAGGATCCTCTTCGGAGAGCTCGCGCTCGACGGACGGCTGCGGCCGGTGCGCGGAGCGGTCGCGGTCGCGCTCCTCGCGCGGCAGCTCGGACGTCCCCTCGTGCTGCCGCGGGCGTCGCTGCCGGAGGTCGCGCTGGTCGGCGGGCTCGACGCGTGGCCCGCCGACGACCTGCCGGAGGCGCTCGCGCTGCTCGAGGGGTTGCGCGCGCCGCAGCGCCCGCCCGCGCAGGCGCCCGAGGCGGCCGCGCCGGCCGACGTCGCCTGGGACGCGATCGTCGGACAGGACCTCGCCAAGCAGGCGCTCGTGATCGCGGCGGCCGGCGGCCACCACGTCCTGCTCACCGGTCCGCCGGGCACCGGCAAGAGCATGCTCGCCAAGAGCCTCTCCGCGCTGCTCCCCGACCTCGACGAGGCGGGCGCGCTCGAGGTCTCGTGCATCCATTCGGCGGCGGGCCTGCCGGCGCGCGTCCGCTCGCGCCAGCCGCCGCTGCGCGCCCCCCACTGCTCGGTCACGCTGGCCGGCATGGCGGGCGGCGGCGCCGTGCCGCGGCCGGGCGAGATGACGCTCGCGCACCTCGGCGTGCTCTTCCTCGACGAGCTCCCGCAGTTCCGGCGCGAGGTGGTCGACCTGTTGCGCGCGCCGCTCGAGGAGGGGGAGATCGTGCTGGCGCGCGCGGGCCGGTCGCTGAAGTTTCCCGCGCGTTTCCAGCTGGTCGCAGCGATGAACCCCTGTCCGTGCGGGCGCGCCGGCGAGACGGAGCTCGCCTGCAGCTGCTCGGCGGCCCAGATCGCGCGCCATCGTCAGCGCGTGAGCGGACCGGTGCTCGACCGCATCGATCTCTCGGTGCACGTGCCGTTCGTCCCGGCCGAGGCGCGCCATCGATCCGACGCGGCGCTCTCGGCCGATCCGACGCGCCGGCGCATCGCGGCGCTGCGCGAGCGGACGACGGCACGTAACGGCGGGCGCTGGAACGCCGAGATCCCGCCCGGCGAGCTCGACGCGACCTGCGTGCTCGCGCGCGACTGCTCCGACTGGCTGCTGCGCACGATCGACCGCCTCCACCTGTCAGTACGCGCGCATCACCGGATCTTGCGCGTCGCGCGGACGATCGCCGACCTCGACGAGCGCGCCGAGATCAGTCGTGAGGATCTGGCGCGGGCGCTGTCGTTCCGGGAGCCCGATCCGGTGGACGCGCTGCAGAAGAGCTGAAGTCGAGCGCCTCCGGTGCGAGCGTGGCGCCGTCCTGCTCGCGACCGCGCAGGAAGAGCAGGACGCCCAACACCAGCAGCGCCGCCGCCGTGCCCGCCGCTCCCACCGTGAACGAGATCGGCCGGTACTCGAGCTCGATCTCGTGCGTGCCCGTTTCCACGACCACGCCGGTCAGCGCGTGGTCGACGCGGATCGGCGCCTGCTCCTTCCCGTCGACGAGCGCGCGCCACCCGCGGAAGAAGGTCTGGTTCACGACGAGCACGCCGGCGACGGGGGTCTCGACGTGGACGCGCAGCAGCTCCGGCCGCGGCCGCTCGCTGCGGACGAGCGTCGGCGGCGGCGGCTCGGCGGGCAGCGCCGCCGACGCGACGCGGGCGGTCGACGGCAGCGCGGCCACGTCGCCCTCGGCGTCGACGACCGCCACGCGCGACGGCGCGAAGTCGTCGGCCGCGAGCCGCTCGAGGCGGCGCGCCCGGTCCGGCTCGACACAGACGCGATCGGCGAAGAAGGCGTCGGGCAGGGCGCGCGGATGCTCGTAGACGCCGAGGTTCTCGCCGGTCTCCCTGCCGTCGTAGGCGAGCGCGAAGCCGAGCTCGGGCGGGAGCGGCCGGTCGACCACGATCCAGCGCGCGAGCAGGCCGGCGAGCGGCTTCGCGAGGAAGCGCGGATCGGGCGGATGGGCGGCGTCGGCGTCACGGTCGGGCAGGCCGTCGAAGGAGCCGACCTGGTTCCTGCTCGCCGCGTCGACGACGCCCGGCTCGAGCGCGTCGAGCAGCTCGCCCGTCTCGCGTACGATCAGCGCCTGGATCCCGTCGACGCTCGCCACGCCCCACTTCGAGGAGAGCGACGCGGGCAGCAGGAGGCGCGACGGGAAGCGCAGCGTGCGGCCGGGCGCTTCGGGCCGCGCGAGGAAGGCGACGACCGGCGTCGCGCGCCCCTCGGCCTCGGGCGGCTGGAACGGGTTGAAGCGCAGGCCGAAGCAGGCGAGGTCGGCGGCGCACAGCGCGAGCAGGAGCGCGCACCCGACGCAGGCGCGCCGGCCGCCGAACCACGGCGCGAACGCGGCTGCCGCGAGCGCGAGCGCCGCGGGCACGGCGAACGCCCGGTCGAGCAGCGGCCGCAGCGTCGCGAGGTGCGCCGGATCGACCGCGCCGCGGCACCAGGCCGGCAGCAGCGCCCGGCTCACGAGCAGCCCGGCGCCGCAGAGCGCCGTGACGAAGAGCCCGGCCGCGAACAGCGCGACGCGCGCGCGGCGGTCCCCCCGGCCCAGCGATTCGAGGCCGAGCGCGGCGAGCCCGGCGAGCGCGAACGCCGCGAGCAGCAGCACGCGCTTGGGGCTCCCGGCGCCGAGCCCGGGGATCGTCGCCAGGAAGAACGGCTGGAGCGGCGTCGCCGACGCGATCAGGAGCGCGAGCAGCAGCAGCGCCGCGCAGCCCGCGACCGCGGCGCGCCGGCGGCTCGCGACGGCGGCGACGAACGCGAGCAGCAGCGGGACGATCCCGGCGTAGAGCGTGTCTTCGACGTAGTTGTCCTGGATCTCGGCCGAGAAGAACTCGCGCGCGGGCGGCCACTCCTCGACGGTCGCGAGCCCCGCCTGCTGCAGCTCGACGGGGTGGCCCTGGAAGTCGGGCGCGACCAGCGAGACGAGGTGGATCGGCCGCAGCGACTTCGCGCGCGTGACGGCGGCGGGGAGGTTCTCGCTGCGCAGCGAGGCGGCGCGCAGCTCGGCGACCGGCACGAGCTCGACCGCGCCGAGCAGCCCGCCGAGCGCGAAGGCGGCGAGGTGCCAGCCGGCGGCGCGCGCGCGCACGCCGGACGCGGCGACGCGCGTGACGAAGGCGGCGGCGGCGAGCGCGGCGGCGAACAGCATCACCCCGAGCAGCTGCGGGTAGCCGGCGAGCGCCGCGAGCCCGATCGCCGCGGCGAGCGCCGCGGCGCGGCGCGGCGCGGGCGACTCGGCGAGGCGATGCGACGCGAGCACGATCCAGGGGAGCCACGCGGCGCTGCGGACGAAGTGCGGCACGTGCAGGTGGACCGCCATCCAGCCGCCCGCCGCGAAGGCCAGCGCGCCCAGCGCCGCTGCGGGCGCCGCGAGTCCGACGCGCCGCAGCAGGAGCAGCATGCCGAGCGCGGCGAGCAGGACGTGCAGCGCGCTCGAGAGCGCGTAGGCGTGCGTCGCGTCGGTCGCGAGCCCGATCCAGTCGGGGGGATAGAAGGTCGGGAAGGAGGCGTCGGCGTGGAGCGGCCGGCCGAGCAGCTCGTGCTCGTCCCAGAGCGGCAGCTCGCCGCGCCGCATCCGTTCCATCGCGACAGTTGCGTGCGAGAGAATCCAGCCCTGCAGGTCGCTCGTGATCAGGTTCTGCGGGCGCGTCGCGACGCCCGCGTCGGCGTCGCGCGCGAACGGCAGGACGCGCCGCTCGTCGAGCGAGAGCAGCGTCCTCCCGAACAGCGGCGCCGGACCCGGCAGCAGCACCGGCGCGAACCACGCCGCGATCGCGAGCAGGAGCAGCGCGGCCGCCAGCGCGGTCGCGCGCCCCGGTCGCGCTTCGTCCGGTCGGTCCGTGCTCACGGCGGTGCACTCAGCTCGAGGCCGAAGATCGGCAGCGCGACCCACACGATCCAGGCGGTGACGAGCAGCGCGCTGCCGACGTCGAGCAGCAGCCCGACGCGCACCATCGCCCCCATCGCCACCTTGCGCGTCGCGAAGACGATCGCGTTGGGCGCGGTGCCGGCCGGCATCATGAAGCCGCACGACGACGCGAGCGTCGCGGGCACGAGCAGCGCCGCCGGCGACAGATGGAGGCGCGGCGCGACCGCCGACAGGATCGGCAGCAGGACCTGCGCGCACGCCGTGTTGTTCATGAACTCGGTGATCAGGATCACGAAGAGGGCGACGCCGAGCACGACGCACGGCCCGGGCAGCCCGGTGAGCGCGCCGGCGAGCGCCTGGCCGAGCACGTTCGACAGCCCGCTGGAGCGGAACGCGTCGCCGATCGCGAAGCCGCCGCCGAAGAGGAGCAGGATCCCCCACGGCATCTTCGCCTCGGCCTCCTGCCAGTCGAGCAGCGGGACGGTACGCGCACGCGCACGCGCCGCGGCGGGCGGCGGCTCCATGCCGGCGAGCGGCCGCGCGCGCACGAGGAAGCAGAGCATGCAGAGCGCGATCGCGACGGTGCCGTCGGAGACCCAGTTCTTCGCCGGGAAGAGGCGCGACCAGCCGAAGATCACGTGGCCGCCGACCTCGAGCGGCTCGCGCGTGATCCAGAGCGTCGCGGCGAGCCCGAAGATCGCCGCGACCAGCGCCTCCCCCGCCGACCACGGCGGCAGCGCCGCGCGCTCGCGCCGGATGACCTCGCGCGTCGAGCCGTCGCCCGGCACCTCCGCGGCGCGCGGCAGCCCGCGGCTCAGCACGAAGCCGATCCCCGCCGCCATCAGCAGCGCGAGCGGCGCGAAGGCGGCCATCCACTGCAGGAAGCTGATCTCGGGCGGCCCGCCGGGCGTGCCGGCGCCGAAGTCCCGCACGTAGCGCTCGCGGAACACGAGGTTGGGCGGCGTGCCGACGTAGGTCCCGAGCCCGCCCGCGGTCGCGCCGTACGCGACGGCGAGCAGCAGCGACTGCTCGACGTGCGCGCGGCCGGACGGCGCGACGCCGCCGGCGATGCGGCGCCCCACCGCGAGCGCGATCGGAAGCAGGACGAGCGTCGTGCCGCTGTTGCTGATCCACATCGAGATCAGCGCCGCGGCGAAGCAGAAGCCGAAGACGAGCTTGCGTGGGTCGCCGCCCAGCAGCGAGAGGACGGCGATCGCGAAGCGGCGGTGCAGCCCCCACCGCTCCAGCGCGAGCGCGAGCAGGAAGCCGCCGAGCAGCAGGAAGAGGAGGTCCTCGACGTAGAGCGCCGCCGTCTCGCCGGCGCTCTTCACGCCGAGCAGCGGGAAGAGGATCAGCGGCAGGAGCGACGTCGCGGCGATCGGCAGCGCCTCGAGGATCCACCACGCGGCGATCCACGCCGTCGCGGCGAGCGTCTTCAGCGGCGCGCCCGCGAGCCCCGCCGGCCGGAGCACGAGCACGAGCACGAACGCCAGCGGACCGATCGCGACCGCCCACGGACGGAAGCGCGCGCCGCCGCCCTCGAGGTCGCTCAAGCGCCCGTCTCCGCCGCGAGCCAGGCGAGGTAGGCCGCGCTCCCGGCGGCGACCGGCAGGGCGAGGAGCTCGAAGACCTCGTAGGGGTGCAGCGCCCGGATGCGCTCCTCGATCCGGGGGAGCGACGATGCGCGCGTCTTGATCAGCAGGAGCAGCTCGTCGGCGGCGTCGAGCGCCCCTTTCCAGCGGAAGCGCGAGCGCACCGGACCGACGCGATTGACGCAGGCGGCGAGCCGCTCGGCGAGGAGCGCGTCGGCGATCCGGTCCGCGGTCGCGACGTCGGGGACGGTGACCAGCGCGACGACGAACGCGCCGGGATCGGGAAGGTCCGAGCCGGAGCCGGAGCCGGAGACGGAGGCGGAGGCGGAGGCGCGCGGTCGTCCCGAGTCGGCCGGCGGAGGCGAGGGCGGCACGGCGGTCTCCCGAATGCGCGGCGATTCTATACTCCCGTGGATGGCGCGCTCGCTCCTGCTCTGGTCGGTGGTGATCGTGCTCTCGCTCGTGCTGCGCGCCTCGATGCCGCCGGTCTACGTCGGCCAGCCCGACGAGACGATCCCGGCGCCGGCGCTGCCGCTCGCGCAACCGTTCGGCGACGACTTGAAGGGCGCGAGCGACGCCTTCCTCTCGCTGCAGGCGCGCAGCATCCTCGCGAACGGGCTGGCGCGCACCGGCGGCTTCCCGCTCTTCAATCAGGGGCACGCCGAGACGCGCGACTTCGTCTGGTACGACCACCATCCGCCCGGCGTCGCGCTCGCGACGGCGCTCGCGTTCGGGATCTTCGGGGAGAGCGAGCTCGCGGCGCGCTCGCTGGCGCTGCTCTTCTCGACGCTCGCGCTGATCGTCGTCGTCGCGCTGGTGCAGCGGGAGCTCGGCGGCATCGCGGCGCTCGTCACCGCGGCGGGCGCGCTCGCCTCGCCGATGGGCTCCTACTGGGCGACCCACCTCGACTATCCGGTGCCGACGCTCGCGGCGTGCACGCTCTTCCTCTCCTGCGCGCTGCGCGTGCCGCTGCGGCCGCGCGACGGCGTCGTCGCGGCGGTCGCGCTCGCGTGCGCGCTCGCGTTCGACTTCCTGGCGGCGTTCGCGGTGGTGGCGCTGCTCGTCGAGCGGCTGATCGCCGGGCCGCGCAGCTGGCGGCAACTCCTCGGGTGGCCGCTGTTCGCGGGCGTCGTGCTGTTCTGGCTTCTCACCTGGCAGCACGCGGCGACCGGCCGCTACGGCCATCCGATGGGCGGCTCCCTGAAGGAGCACATCGCGCAGACCTGGGCCCTCCCGCCCGGCATCGAGCTGGCCGCCTGGTGGAAGGCGGTCGGCTGGAACGTCTGGGAGGTCGCCGGGCCGATGCCGCTGCTGGCGCTCGTCGCCGGGCTGATCTCCGTCCTGGTTCGCGAGCGCGCCCCGGCGCCGCTCGAGCGGCTCTTCCGCGCCGGCCTCTTCCTGGCGCTGCTCGCCGGCCTGGTCCCGCGCGCGCGCGCCTACGACCACCCCTACTTCCAGCTCTACCTGCAGCTCCCGGTCGCGCTCGCGTTCGCGCTCACGGTCGGCAAGTGGCTGACGCCGGCCGGCCCCGACGAGCCGCGGCGAGCCGACGGCCCGGCCGTGATCAACGGCGTCGTGGCGGCGCTCGTGATCCTCGCGGCGGGTCTCTTCTTCACCATCTGGAACCAGCGCGACGTGCCGGCCGCCGACGTGCCGAGCGCCTGCCGGCTCGGCCGCCAGCTCGCGGCGGGGCCGGGCCAGCCGGTGGCGACCGACGTCGCCGTCGTCGCGCTGCCGCCCGGGTCGCAGTTCAACGACTTCACGCCGGTCTGGTACGCGCGGCGGCTGGTGCTGCGCCTCGAGCACGGAAAGGAGACGCGCGAGGCGCTGGCCCCGCGGCTCGAGAGGTTCGGGCTCGCCGACGCGCCGATCGTGATCGCGAAGGGGGCTCGCTGGCCGGGCAGCGAGGGCTACGAGCCGCTCCCGGCGAAGTAGTCGCGCGCCGCGTCAGCGGCCCAGCGCGAGCCGCTCGGCGCAGAGCTCGTCGATCCCCTTGGTGCGCCGGATCTTCAGCTGCACCGCGGCGATGTCGTAGGCGACGCGCACCCACTCGACGTGGTCGGGATGGAGGATCGCGAAGCAGGAGCGCGTGTCGCCGTCGCGCGGCTGGCCGACCGAGCCGACGTTGATGAACGCCTTCTCGGCGCCGAAGTCGTAGCGGCCGTTCACCTCGTCGGGCGTGCGATGGCCGCAGCCCTCGATGAAGACGCCCGGCTGGTGGGTGTGGCCGCCGACGGCGAAGCGCGGCACCATCTCGAAGATCGCCTTCATCTTGGCCGGGTCGAAGGCGCAGTCGGTCTTCATCACGTACTCGCGGATCGGGTCGCGCGGCGAGCCGTGCACGAAGAGGATGTCGCCGCGCAGCTGGCTCGGCGCGAGCTCCTTCAGGAAGTTCCAGCGCACGCGCTTGGCGGCCGGTTTCAGGAGTCCCGGCTCGATCATGCGGCGGTTGGTCTCCAGCGCCTGGCGCGCGATCGGGTTGAAGTCCTCGGCGCCGGTGAAGATCGCGTCGTCGTGGTTGCCGCGCAGGACGAGGCTGCAGCGCTCGCGGATCAGGTCGATCACCGGCTCCGGCTCGGCGCCGTAGCCGACGATGTCGCCGAGGCAGTAGGTCTCGGCCACGCCGCGCGCGTCGATCTCCCGGAAGACCGCCTGCAGCGCCTCGAGATTCGAGTGGATGTCCGAGATGAGTGCGATCGGTCGAGCCACCGGGCTCCTCGTGTCGGCAGACCGTGGACCCGGCGATGGCGGCCGTTCGAATCGCGGCGTCTACGGGCCGCGGGATGATAGCCGGAGCGCGGCACGCGCCCCGGCCGATCACGCGACGACCGGAATTCCGGCGCCGCCGTGCACCGGCCGGCCGCGCACAAAGACGGCGGCCGTCTCGAGCTCGCCGCGCACGGCGGCCGCGATCAGGTCGCCGTCGCCGGGCGCGCCGTCCCGCCGGCGCACGAGCTGGAAGGTCGCGGCGTCACCGACCCCGAGCTCGGCGGCGGGCAGCGCGAGCGCGCGTCGGCCGCCCGCGGTCGCCGCCGCCAGGATCGCGACGTCGGGCAGCGCCGGCTCGGCGGCGCGCAGGGCCGCCATCTCCGCCCAGAGGTCGAGGCCGGCGTTGCTCGCGCGCGAGTCGGTGCCGAGCGCGAGGAGGCCTCCGGTCGCCAGGAACCGCGCGAGGTCGGGACGGGCGTGGCCGAAGTAGGCGTGGCTGCGCGGGCAGTGGACGAGCGGCCAGCCGCGCCGCGTGCAGAGCTCGAGCTCGTCGCGCGAGAGGCGGTTGCCGTGGACCACGAGCAGCCGCGCGCCGGCCGGAGCGAGCTGGAGCGGCGGCGCGCCGCCCTCGGTCGCCTCGCGCGGCCATCGGGGTGCGGCGAAGCCCATGCGCTCGAAGAGCCGAGCGAGGGGGCCGCGCGCGTGGCGCAGGAGCTCCTCCTCGTCGGCCGACTCGGCGAGGTGGCTCGCGACCGGCCGCCCGCCCGAGGCGGCGAACGCCGCCGCGTAGACCTCGGCGCCGGTCGAGTAGGGCGCGTGCGGCGAGAGGCCGCGCACGACGGCGCCGCCGCCGTCGCGCCGAAGCTCGTCGGCGAGCTGCGCGAGCCGCGCCGCGTCGACGCGGCCGACGAGCTCGCGGAAGGCGATGCCCTCGAGCGGCGACGCGCGCAGGACCGCGAGGCTGCGGCCGAACGAGTCGATGTCGCCGACCGCGACCGTGCCGGTCGCGAGCAGGGCACGCGCGCCGGCGGCGACCGCGGCGTCGACCTCCGCGTCGGTCAGGCGTGCGCGCCGCGGGAGCAGGTCGCCGACCCACTCCGCGAAGCCCGGATGCGCGAGCGACTCGCCCTCGATCGACGTGAGGTCGAGGTGGCTGTGCGCGTCGACGAAGCCGGGCAGCGCGTGCCAGCCGTTGCGCGGCGAGGCGATCGGCTCGACCGCCTCGATCCTCCCGTCGGCGTCGTCGAAGCGGAGCCGGACGCCGCGCGCGATCCGGCCGCCGCTCCACGCGCTGTCGAGGTCGAGCCGCATGGGGCCCACGCTACTCGCGGAAACGAAGAGGGCGCGCGCGATCCGCGGATCGCGCGCGCCCCCGGTCGAAGCGCGCGTGGATTACGGCTTGCCGCCGTCGAGGTCGATCTGGACCGTGTCGATGCGGAGTTCCGTGTAGGTCTTGCCGCCCAGGACGAACCCCGCCGACGTGTCGGGCAGGATCATCTTGAAGCGGATGAACGCCTGGCCGTCGTGCGCCGAGAGCGGATCGAGGACGGGGTCGGCGAACGCCGTCTGGCTGCCGAGGTCGGGCTGGCCGGTGGCCGGATCGGAGACCGTGTAGGACAGCGTGAACTCGAACGGCGGGACGGTGAAGTCCGAGAGCGGGTCGATCGTGCCGTCGCGGTTCACGATGTAGGTCGCCGCGTTGAGCGTCACGCCGTCCTCGACCACGTGCATCGTGATCGTGATCTTCTTGTAGAGCGGCTTCAAGACGCCGCTCGCGATGAAGATCGACTGCGCGAGGCTGCTGCCGCCGCCCGCGAACTTGCCGAGGTTCTCGGCCGTGAGCACCGGCGTCGTGACGCCCGCGAAATTGACGAGGCTCAGGTTGCCGAGCGAGTTCTCGAGGCGGATGCGGCCGTTCGCTCCGTTGCCTCCCACGAGGCCGAAGCCCTGCGCGCCGCCGGGCCCTCCGGCGGTCGAGAGCAGGCCGCCGGCCGAGACGGTGACCGTCCCGCCCGCGCCCATGAAGATCGAGCCGCCCGCGCCGCCGCCGCCGCCCGAAGCGGCGCCCGCGCCGGCCACGTCCGAGCGGCCGCCCTCGCCGCCCTCGATCAGCACCTGGCCCGAGTTGGAGACGGAGAGGTTGCCGGCGGTCAGGATGCGCAGCGCGCCGCCGCCCGCCCCGCCGCCGCCGCCCGGGATCCACTTGGGCAGCGTGAAGATCGACTCGTTCGTGTCCTCCTTGCCGTCCTGCGTCGCGGTGTCGGGGCCGTCGTCGTCGTAGAAGCCGAGACGGCTGCCCGCCTTGTTGTCGAGGTTCGTGTCGCCGTCGAGATCCACGAGCGGCGGATGGCCCTTGTGGCCGGCCGCGTTCTTCGCCGAGCCGGAACAGTGGACGCCGGCGCCCGCGCCGCCGATCCCGCCGACCACGTAGGGCGGCGTGATGCGGACGACCTTGCCGACTTGCAGCGTCGTGTTGTTGAGGTCGATCGTCTCGCCGCCCGACGTCTTGATCGGCTGGATCGTGACAGTGTCGAGCGCGTCGACCGAGACGATGGTGAAGGTGTTGCCCTGGCTCGTGTTCGGGTTGACGAGGTGGCCGACGTAGCGCGTGTCGGGGATGCCGGTGCCGTCGTCGAAGAGGTTGGTCGAGACGCGGAACGAGTCGGAGTCGGTGGGCGTGACCTTCTGCAGGAAGTTCGCCGTCGGCGCCGCGGTGCCGCCCGTTCCGCCGCGCGTGCCGACGCCGCCGAACGCGCCGGGACCGTTGGCGATCGTCGGGTCGTCCTCGCCGTTCGAGCCCGCGGTCACGCTGCCGCCGCCGCCGCCGCCGCCCGAGCGCCCGGTGGTGAGGAACGTCTGCAACACCGCCTGCGCCTCGGAGCCGTTCCCGCCGCGATAGAAGGCGAAGTCGTCGGAGGTGCCGTCGAGGTCGAGGTCGAAGAGGTTCGAGGCGGTGGCGCCGTTGAGCTCGCCGATCACGTAGGGGTCGAACTGCTGGCCGAGCAGGGGCACGCGCAGGCCGCCGTTCCCGTCGCCCTCGAGCCAGGGGTTGCTCGTCTCCTGGTCGAACGGGCCGCGGTAGTCGGCCGAGTTCACGTCGGACTGGATCGTGACGACGCCCGCCGCGATGCCGGTCACGCGGAACGCGGGATGCCAGCGCTCGAAGCGGAAGTCGTCCGCCGCGACGTTCGGCTGGATCCAGAGCTTGGTCGAGGTGAGCGCGTTGAGCTGCGGCGTGAAGAAGGCGTCGGTCAGCGTGAAGCTGGTGAGCGCCGTGTTGCGGCCGCTCAGTCCCTGGTTCAGGACGCCGCCGCCCGGCACCGTGAGGGCGAGCATCGGGTAGGTCGTGGTCGCGCCGCCCTTGCCGGGGAAGAAGTTGTCGACGCCGCTCGCGTCGACGATCGAGCCGCCGGTCGAGCCCGCGCCGCCGCCGAAGTTCGCCACGCCCGCCGCGCCGCCCGCGATCTGGCCGGTCGTGTAGACCGCGCCGGGCGCGCCGGAGAGGTCGATCGTGCCGTCGATCGTGACGTTGCCGGAGCACTCGATCTGGAGCGGGTACTTGCCGGACGCGAGCGCGGTCCAGCCGAGCGGGACGATGAAGCTCGTGAACTCGTAGACGCGCGGCGTGCCGGGGATCAGGCTCGAGACCATGCCGAGCGTGACCACCTGCAGCGGGACGTTCACCGTGACGTCGGTGGGCGGCGCCGCCTGGAACTCCGCGTCGTTCGGGTCGAAGATGCCGTCCTTGCCGGTGCCGCCGCCGACGCCCCCGGTCAGGAAGCCGGGGAAGGCCGAACCGCCCCAGACCGCCGACGTGACCGAGCTGTCCTCGCGGTCCTGGTTGTCGAAGGGCTCGACCAGCGGATCGGCCGCGGTCGTCGCGTCGCCCGGGGCGGTGGTGAACGGGAAGACGTCGTTCGCGCCAGGGTCGTTCGTCTCGGTGATCTTGCTGTTGCCCGAGAGGTCCTGGACCGTCCCGTCCACCGTCACGACGTAGAGGACGCCGCTGGGCTGGTCGGTCGGGATCTCGCTCAGTGCGCTGACCCAGAGGACGGTCGCGCTGTTGTTCCCCTGGTCGAGGGCGAACGTGCCGGGGAGCGTCGTCCGGTCGTTGGTCGTCAGGACGTCGCCGTCGCTGTCGAGCTGGATGTGGATCGACGGGCTCGTCCCGGCGCCGCCGGAGTCGACGACGGTCGGCGGAAGGACCAGTTCATCGAAGGTGATCTCGACGTCGGGCGCCGGCTTGAACGGCGTCGAGGTGGTCGAGAGCTCCGCGCCGGTGAAGTGGTTCAGCAGCCGCATCGTGGGCACCGGCGCCCCGGGCACCTGGTCGAAGACGACGTCGCTGGTCCGGAAGCGGTACGGGCCGCGGTCGTCCGCCCTGATGGTCCGCCCCTCGGTCGAGCGCACCACGCTGGTGGAGGGCGGGACCTGGAAGAGGATCTGGTAGGTCGTGTTGGGATTGAAGCCGTACGAGACGTTCGTGTCGGAGAAGGTGATCAGCGGCGAAATGATGAGGCGAGCGCCGATCACCTGGAAGGTCACCGCCGCGAGCGGGCCCGGGGCGGGCGGGTCGACCGTGGTGTCGATCTCCTGGACCGTGATCGACGCGGCGCTGCACGAGCTCGGGACGAGATTGGTCGTGAAGTCGAAGACGACGCTCATGTTGACGGGGATGAGCGGCGCCTCCCCCTGCTGTCCCGAAGCGTCGAAGCCGCCGGTGAACGGGTCGAAGCCGAAGATCGTGCTCTTCACCCGGAGGTCGCTCGCGCCGCCGCCGCCGCCGCCGCAGGAGGAGAGGAGACCGATCGCGATCGAACCGAAGGCGAGGAGGTGCCAGGAATGGCGCCGGATCGCGGGAGTGGAGTTCATCCTGGGGAGGCTCCTGCCATCTGCTCGCCACGGACGTCGGGCGAAAACGAGAGGGGCGGCATGGTAACGGGGTGCAGAAAGGCTGTCAAAAGCGCGCAGTGCTGAGTGGATCGCCGACTCGGCGACGAAATGGAACGCGTTCTGCCTCCCGACAGCAACGTCGGTGCCGTCGGGCGCGAGGTCGGTCGCGGAGTGCCGCTACGATTCGCTCCGTTCCACGTCGGCTCGCATCGCCTCGAAGTGCGCGATGGACGTGCGCCGACGAACGCCGCCGCCGCGCCCGGTGCGGATCCACTCATCGCCAGTGGAAGGAAGCTCGACCATGAAGTCATCGCTCGCGTTCGTCCTCATCGCGCTGCAGGCCGTGACGGCCGGCGTAGTAGTCGCCCTCCTGGTCGGGAGAAACGACTCCTCCGCGGCGATCACCGCGAAGATCGACGAGTGCGTCGCCAAGGTGCAGGGTTCCGTCAACCAGATGCGCCAGATCGTGAACTCCCTCGATAGGGTCCGTCAGGACTCTCAGGGCCACTCGGCCGGCGGCGGACCGCCCTCCTCGACGGATTCGGGGCCCGGCACGATTCAGGGCGATCCCCCAGGCGGCGGCGAATCCGTGGCGCCCGCCCCCCCCGCCAAGGCCTTCCCCGAAGCGACCGTCGCGCTCGCGAAGCTGAAGGACCTCGAGCGGCAGTACCGCGACGAGGTCAAGAACAGCAACCCGCAGGTCAACTCGATCAAGGCGGAGCGCGACAAGGCGAAGTCCGCGCTCATCGACCGCGGCAACGAGGCCGTCTTCGTCGTGGGCGGCGAGATCGACCTGCAGCCCTTCCAGAAAAGCCGCGACCCGCGCTTCGTCGCCTACCTGCTCGACGAGGTGGTGCCGGCGTTCGGCACGGTCGCGAAGAAGGACGCGCTCAAGATCGCGCGCGGGGCGCTGGTGCGTTCCACCAACGAGGCGCCGGTCAAGTTCGCCGCCGCGCGCGCGATGCAGCGCATCGACGACGGCGCGTGGGTCAGGGACGTGGTCGACGTCATCTCGCTCGGCACCGCCGACGAGGTCGACCTGCGTGCTCAGTTGCTCGGCCTCTTCGCCGAGTCGCCCCGGCCCGAGGCCGTCGACCTCTGCCGCAAGTTCATGGAGGGGGCGCAGTACCCGATGCAGCTCCGCACGAAGGCGATCTTCGTGATCGAGAAGCAGAACTCCGACGCGGTGAACAAGGCGCTGCGCGGCGTGCTCTTCGACGATCCCGCGGCGCTGCTCAAGATCCACGCGCTCGACGCGCTGTGGGCCCGCATCACCGACCCGGCGGAGCGCGCGAAGCTGCTCGACGAAGTGCTCGCGATCGAGCCGGCGCGCCTGCCGCCGCAGCTCAAGGTGAAGGCGGAGACGCTGAAGAGCGGGAAGCCGCCCGAAGGCGGCTAGCCGCGGCCGCGAAGGCGCGGCGGAGGTCGGACGGAAAACACGCGGGCCCGGCGGAGTTCCGCCGGGCCCGCGCTCGCTTCAGATCAGATTGCGACCGACGTCAGTTCACCGTCAGCCACAGGTTGCCGTCGTTGGACGGGTTCGGACGGTTCGAGATCGAGAGGCCGCCCGTGATCACGCCCGGGTTGCCGTTCTCGTACGCCGCGTCACCGGTCGGCGCCAGCGCCGTGCCGGAGTAGTGCCCGCCCGCGACAGGAGCCGCCAGGTTGTTGGTCTGGAGGACGTCGCCCGACTGATTCACGACGAACGCGCGGTTGCCCGTGTTCGAGAAGCCGCCCGGCCACGCGTAGCAGCTGTAGGCCGTCTCGCAGAGGTCGGACGACTCGCCGCCCGGCGAACCACCCGCCGCCGCCTCACCGATCGGGGCACCCGGGCCCGCCGCGTCCGGCAGGAACATCCCGTAGAAGTAGCCCGACTTGTTGACGAGGCCGAGCGTCACCGCCGCGAGCGAACCGGAGAGGACCGGCGGATTGAGGATCGGACCGCCGATCGGACCGGTGTTGTCGCGCAGCGGGTGCGAAGCCGCGAGCTCGCCGAACCAGCCGTGCTCGCCGATGCCGTCGACGTCGACGTCGATCGCGCCCTGCGACTGCACCTGGGCCTGCGAGGAAACGATGTTCCGCAGCGTTGCGATGGCCGCGGACTCGTTCGCCGACAGACGCGCCGAGAGCAGGTTCGGAATCGCGATCGACGCGATGATGGCGATGATCGCGATGACGATCATCAGCTCGATCAGCGTAAAGCCCTTCGTGTTCTTCATCCCTTTCGACTCCTTAGACAGAGGCCCTTTTCACCCAAGGTTCTCTCGGTAGGGCGCCCCGCCGGCGTATCCCCCGACAGTCCTTTTCTCTTCTCTCTTGCGCCGAACGCCGCGTCGCGCGGAGTCCGACGGGCGACCTATCGGCGACCGTACAGCACGACTTGAGGCCGGCGCCGTCAGTGGCTGCCACCGGCAAGTTTTTTCTGGATCTCGAAGATCGGCAGGAAGACGGCGAAGACGATCGTTCCCACCAGGCCGCCCATGAGGCCGATCAGGAGGGGCTCGATCATCGCGGTCAGGCTCTTCACCGCCGCGGAGACCTGCTCGTCGTAGAAGGTCGAGATCTTCTCGAGCAACTGCTCGAGCGAACCCGACTTCTCGCCGATGGCGATCATCCGCGTGACCATGGGAGGGAAGACCGGCGTCTGCTCGAGCGGCTGCGACAGCGAGTTGCCGTTCTTGACCGAGTCCCGAGCTTGGAGGACGGCGCGGGAAATGATCCGGTTGCCCGACGTCTCGGCCACGATCTCGAGCGAGCCGAGGATCGGCACGCCCGAGCGCAGCAGCGTCGAGAAGGTCCGCGAGAAGCGCGACAGCGCGACCTTCTGGAACAGCGGTCCGAACACCGGCATCTTCAGGAAGAACCAGTCGATCGCGTAGGCGCCCGGCTCCGACTTCTTGAAGATCTTCAGGCCGATGAACCCCGCGACCATCACGCCGAGCGCGATCAGCCAGTTGCGCACCAGCCACTGCGAGCAGTTCATCACGACCGCGGTGAGCGCCGGCAGCGTGATGCCGAGGGACTCGAAGATCGGCCGGAACTGCGGGACGATGCCGATCATGAGGAACATGGTGATGCCGAGCACCATGACGAGCGAGACGCACGGGTAGGTCATCGCCGCCTTGATCTCGCGCTTGAGCTTGGCGGACGCCTCCTGGTACTCGGCCAGGCGCACCAGGATCTCGTCGAGCTGGCCCGACACCTCGCCGGCCTTGACCATGCTGACGTAGATGGGCTGGAAGCACTTGGGCTGGCGGCTGAGCGCGGTCGAGAAGTCGAGGCCGCCGCGCACGTCCTCGGCGACCATCCGCATCGTCTTCGCGAAGCCGGGGTTGTCGATCTGGCCGGCCAGAACCTCGAGCGACTCGAGCAGCGGGATGCCCGCGCTGATCATCGTCGAGAGCTGGCGCGTGAAGATGACCAGCTCGTCCTTCCGCGCCCGGCCGGGCCGCGCGGCGAACTTGCCGCCGGTGGCGCCGCCCGCCACGCTCGCCACCGCCCCGCCCCCGCCACGCTTCGACGTCTCGGAGACGTCGAGGATGACGAGGTTCTTGCGGCGCAGCTCGGAGACCACCTCGCCGGGCGCGTTCGCGACCAGGGTGCCCTGGATCGTCTTCCCGTCGCTGGTCTTCGCGGAGTACTTGAACGTCGGCATGGAGCTCTCCGATCGCGCCGGGTCAGTCGGCGAGGGTCACGCGGGCGACCTCTTCGAGCGAGGTCTTCCCGCGCATGGCGTTGAGCAGCGCCGCCTGACGGAGCGTGATCATTCCGTCGGCGATCGCCTGCGACTTGATCTCCTGGATCGACTTGCCGAGCACGACCATGCGCTTGATCGTCTCGTTGAACGGCATGGTCTCGAGCAGTGCGAAGCGGCCCCGGTATCCGCGCGCGCAGCGGCCGCAGCCCTCGGGCGTGTTGTTGAAGAACTGCGCGCCCGACGTCTGCTCCGGCGTGTAGCCCAGCTCGGCGAGCCGCTCCTCGGGGATCGGCACCGGCTGCTTGCAGTTCTCGCAGAGCTTGCGCGCGAGACGCTGTGCGCAGATCAGCAGCACCGACGACGACACCATGAAGGCGTCGAGTCCCATGTCCATCATGCGGGTGATCGTCGACGCGGCGTCGTTGGTGTGCAGCGTCGAGAGCACGAGGTGGCCGGTCAACGCCGCCTTCGTGGCGATCTCGATCGTCTCCTTGTCGCGAATCTCGCCGATCAGGATGACGTTGGGGTCCTGGCGCAGGATCGCGCGCAGGCCGGCCGCGAAGGTCATCTCGCGCTTCGGGTTGACCGGGACCTGGTTGACGCCGTAGATCTGGTACTCGACCGGGTCCTCGACCGTCACGATGTTCACGTGCGGATGGTGGATCGCGTTGATCGCCGAGTAGAGCGTCGTCGACTTGCCCGAGCCGGTCGGTCCGGTGATCAGGATCATCCCGTACGGGGACTTGATCGCCTTGGCGTAGTCCTCGAGGCACTTCGGCTCGAAGCCGAGCGTGTCGAGCTGCAACGCGAGGTTGCTCTGGTCGAGGATGCGGAGCACGGCCTTCTCGCCGTGCACGACCGGCAGGGTCGAGACGCGGAAGTCGATCTGGCGCGTCTCGACCTTGACCTGGAACTTGCCGTCCTGCGGCTTGCGCCGCTCGGCGATGTCGAGCCCCGCCATGATCTTGATGCGCGACAGGATCGCCTGCGACATCTGCTTCGGCGGGCTCAGGACCTCCTTCAGCATGCCGTCCTGGCGGAAGCGGACGCGGATCTCCTTCTCGAACGGCTCGATGTGGATGTCCGACGCTTTGTCGCGGATCGCCTGGTAGATCATCATGTTCACCAGCTTCACGGCCGGCGAACCCTCGTTGGTGTCGGAGATGTCGTGCTGGTTGGCCGCGTCGCGGTCGGCCTCGTTCACCTTGAGCTCGACGTCGCCGTCGTGCATGCCCTCGACGAGGTCCTGCATCTTGCTGGTGCCGGGACCGTAGGCGCGCTGGATCGCCTCGAGGATCGACTCCTCGAGCGCGACGACCGGCCGGATCTCGCTCTTCGTCTCGAGCCGGAGCTGGTCGACCTTCACGACGTCGAACGGGTCGAACATCGCGACGGTGATGCACTGCCCGACCTTGGAGATCGGGCAGACCGAGTACTTCTTGGCCAGGGCCTCGCTGAACCACTCGCCCACGTCGGCGTCGGTGGTGACGTGGCCGACGTCGAGCGGCGTCAGGCCGATCTCGCGCGCGATCAGGCCGAGGAGGTCCTTCGGCTTGGCGAGCCCCTGCTTGATCAGGAGCTCGGTGACCGGGCGCGACTCGGCCTGCGACTGCGTGATCGCCGCGTCGAGGGCGCCCTCCTCGACGGCGCCGCCCTTCAGCAGGATCTGCCGGAGCTTGCGATGGAAGGTCGACATCGCCCCGTCAGACGCTCCGGATCAGCCGCTCGAGCTCGGCGGGGTCGCCGCTTCGCGCGAGCGCCTCGTCGTAGGTGATCATGTTGGCGCGGTAGAGGTCGGACAGGGACGCGTTCATCGTCCGCATGCCGAGCTTCCGGCTGGTCTGGATGATGCTGTAGATCTGGTGCGTCTTGTCCTCGCGGATCAGCGAGCGCACGGCGGGCGTCGCGATCAGGATCTCCGCCGCGAGCATGCGGCCGCGCCCGTTGGAGAGCGTGACCAGCTGCTGGCAGAAGACGGCCGCGAGCGTGGACGAGAGCTGCGTTCGGATCTGCTGCTGCTGGTGGCCGGGGAAGACGTCGATCACGCGGCTCACCGTCTGGCACGCGTCGGAGGTGTGCAGCGTGGAGAAGGTGAGGTGGCCGGTCTCGCTGATGTTGAGCGCCGCCTCGATCGTGTCGAGGTCGCGCATCTCGCCGACCATCACGACGTCGGGGTCCTGGCGCAGCGCCGCCCGCAGCGCGCGCTTGAACTCGAGCGTGTCGGGGCCGACCTCGCGCTGGTTGACCAGCGACTTCTTGTGCTTGTGCACGAACTCGATCGGGTCCTCGATCGTCACGATGTGCGACTGGCGCGTCGTGTTGAGGTAGTCGATCATCGCGGCGAGCGTGGTCGACTTGCCCGAGCCGGTCGAGCCGGTGACGAGGATCAGCCCCTTGGGCAGCGCGCAGAGCTGCTCGCACAGGTCGCGCGGGAGCGCGAGGTCGTCGAAGTTGCGGATCTTCTCGGGCACGACGCGCAGCACCGCGCCGAGCGCGCCGCGCTGGATGAAGACGTTGGTCCGGAACCGGCCGATGCCGGGCAGACCGAACGACATGTCGAGCTCGAGCTCGCGCTCGAAGCGCGCGATCTGCTCGGTCGAGAGCACGCCGTAGATGATCGACTTGGTGTCGTCGCCGTTGAGCGGCTCGTACTCCGTGTCGATCAGGTCGCCGTGCAGGCGGATCTTGGGCGGAGAACCGGCGGTGATGTGCAGATCGGAGCCGCCGCGCTTGACGAGCAGCTCGAGCAATTCCCGCATGATGAGCATCGACGGACCTCCCGGAACGGGGCGGAACCTCGCGTCGATTCATCGGCGCCGCGCGTCGCGGGGGTGAAGCAGGATCCCCTGGTGCGCGCGGCGCGCGCGGGGTCGGCACCGCCGGGTCGGAAGGGATTTCCTACGGTGCGCGGCGGCGAGGACGCGGCCAGGAGCGGCGCGGTCGCGGCCAGGACCGGGGCGAGAGGGTGGGCGCAGGCCCGGGAGGGCGACGCCCCGACTATTCCTCTTCCTTGGGCTTGTAGAGGGCCGCGAGCTCCTGCGCGATCCGGGCCGGGACGACGTCGTAGTGGGAGATCGTGAAGCTGTAGGAGCCCTCGCCGGCGGTCATCGAGCGCAGCTGGGTCGAGTAGTCGAGGATCTCGCGCAGCGGGATCTGCGCCTTGATGATCTGCAGGTTGCCGAGCGAATCGAGGCCGCTGATGCGGCCGCGCCGGCTGTTCAGGTCGCCCGTGATGTCCCCCATCGCGGTCGACGGCACCTCGACCACGAGGTCGACGATCGGCTCGAGCAGGCACGGCCGCGCCTTGAGGAAGGCGTCCTTGAACGCCATGCGGCCGGCGATCTTGAAAGAGGTCTCGTTCGAGTCGACCGGGTGGCTCTTGCCGTCGGTCGCGTGCACGGCGAGGTCGACCACGGGGTAGCCGGCGAAGACGCCGTGCTCGAGCGCCTCGCGGATCCCCTTCTCGACCGCCGGGATGAACTGGCGCGGGATCGTGCCGCCGACGACGTCGTCCACGAACTCGAAGCCCTTGCCGCGCTCGCGCGGCTCGATGTTGAGGTAGACCTCGCCGAACTGCCCCGAGCCGCCGGTCTGCTTCTTGTGCCGGTAGTGGCCGTCGGCGCGGCCGAGCACCGTCTCCTTCAGCGCGATGCGCGGCGGCTTGGTCGTGACCTCGATGTGGAAGCGCTCCTTCAGGCGCTTCACCATGGTGTCGAGGTGGAGGTTGGTGAGGCCGGTGATCACGAGCTCGTGCGTCGCCGGGTCGCGGTGCTCGGTGAAGGTCGGATCCTCCGTGGCGAGCTTGCGCAGCCCCATCGACATCTTCTGGTCGTCGTTGCGGTTCTTGGGCTCGACGGCGAGCGACACCATCCCCTTCGGCACGTCGATCGGCGCGAGCGCCTGCACGTGCGCGGCGTCGCAGAGCGTGTCGCCGGTGTCGAGGTTCTCCACCTTCGCCACCACGACCAGGTCGCCCGCGATCGCCTGCGGGATCGCGTCGTGATTCTTGCCCTGCAGCTTCATCAGGTTGGCGAGCTTCTCGGGCTTGCCGGTGCGTTCGAGCACGAGCGGAACCTCGTGCTTCACCGTCCCCGACCAGACGCGCAGCCACGACTGCTTGCCGACGTGCGGGTCGGCGACCGTCTTCCAGACCTGCGCGCAGGTCGCCGCGCCCCCCTGGGTGCGGCGCGGCGCCTCTCCGTTCTTCGTCTTGAGGCGGCGGCCGGCGCCGTCGAGCGGCGACGGCGCGTACTTCACGACGTGGTCGAGGAACTCGGCGACGCCGACGTCCTTGTCGCCCGACGCGCAGAGCATCGGCACGAAGTGACCGCCCTTCACCGCCTTCACGTAGAGTCGCTCGACCTCGGCGTCGTCGATCGAGCCCGATTCGAGGTACTTCTCCATCGCCTGGTCGTCGGTCTCGACGAGGCACTCGACGAGGCCGGCGCGCGCCTTGGCGTCGGCGCCCGGGACGAGCAGGCTGGTCACCGACTTGAACGCGGCGCCGTTGCCGTTCGGCAGCGCGACCGGATGGCAGTCGTTGCCCAGCACCTCGATGGCGTGCTCGACCGCCTTGTCGAAGTCGGCCTGGTCGCCGTCCATCTTGTTGAACAGCAGAAACGTCGCGAGGTCGAGGTCGCGCGCCGCCTTGAACAGCCGGCGCGCGTTGAATCCCAGCGTGCCGTTGGCGTCGACGACGATGACCGCGACGTCGACCGCCGCGAGCGCCGCCATCGCCTCGCCGACGTAGTCGGGGTAGCCGGGCGTGTCGAGGAGGTTGACGTGGCGGCCGCCGTGGTCGAAGTGGACGATCTTGGTCGACGTGGTGTGGCGGCACTCCTTCTCTTCCGTCGTGAAGTCCAGCGCGCTGGTCCCGTCGTGCGGCTTGCCGCGCCGCGGCACGACGCCGGTCTTGTGCAGGAGCAGGTCGGCGAGCGTCGTCTTCCCGGCCGACGCCCCCACCAGGGCAATGTTGCGGATCTGCTCCGACGTGTAGACGCTGGCCATCGCGATCCCCCGTCCGAGGATGCGCCGCGCGGGACGGCGGAGCGGCGCGGCGCGCCACAACATCACCGCCGGCCGGCTTTTGCAAGGCCGAGGTCGCGGCGCGCGCGGGCCGCAGCCGCCGTTCAGCCGCCCTTCGTCGCGAACCCCTGCACGAAACGCGGCCACTCGTCGAACAGGAAGTGCACGATCGGTCCGCGGAAGAACTGCGTCAGCAGCACGCCGAGCGAGAGGTAGGGACCGAACGCGATGTAGCGGTCTCCGGTGACGAGCCGTTGCAGCAGGCCGCCCACCGCGCCGAGCACGCAGCCGAGGAAGAACACGAGCAGCACGCCGTCGCAGCCGAGGAACGCGCCGACCATCCCCATGAACTTGACGTCGCCGAGGCCCATCGCCTCCTTGCGGAACGCCAGCTTCCCGAGCACGCCGACCGCGAGCACCGAGAGCGCGCCGACCAGCAGCCCGACCAGCGAGGCGACGCCGGCCGCGAAGTGGCGCTCGAGGACGTGCTGGCCGACCAGGGCGGAGACCAGGCCGCCGCGCGTCGTCGGATCGGCGCTCACGAGCTGGCCGAACAGCCAGCCCGGCGCCTGCAGCGGCGGCGCCGCGACCGACGCGACCACGCCGAGCACCATGCCGGGCCAGGTGATCTCGTCGGGGATGATCTTCCAGTCGATGTCGATGAAGGTCACCGCGACGCACGACGCCGCGAGCGCGAGCGACGCGACCAGCGCGATCCAGTCGGCCGGTGCGCCGAACGCGTGGCGCGTGAACGTCCAGCCGAGGCCCGCGAAGAGGACGGCGGTGGCGATCTCGACCACGAGGTAGCGGATCGGGATCTCCGCCTTGCAGCCGCGGCAGCGGCCGCCGAGCAGGAGCCAGCTCACGATCGGGACGTTCTCGAACGCGGGGATCTGCCGCTTGCAGCCCGGGCAGAAGCTGCGGCGCGGCTTCGCGACCGACAGGTCCTCGCGCGGCAGCCGGTAGATCACGACGTTCAGGAACGAGCCGACGCACGCTCCGAACGCGAAGAGGATCAGCGGGAGGACGAGGGCGGGATCGGTCACGGATGGTCCTTCTTGTCCTGCGCGTCCATCGGCACGAAGGCGAGGCGGACGATAGTCGAGCGGGTGGTCTGGGTCGTCGCGAACTGCGGCGCGCCGGAGAGGTCGCGGAACTTCCCGTTGTCGCACTCGACCTCGTACGACTTCTCGGACGCCTCGAGCGGCACGGGCGGTGGCGTGGCGAGGACCAGCTCGATCACCGCCTCGACGTCGTTCTCGACCAGGCTCGCGCGGAACTTCGGATCGACTTCCTTGCGCGCCGTCAGCGTCCACGGCCCGCGGAACCAGAAGACCGCGTCGGCGAGCGTGCGCGGGTCGATCGGCTTGCTGAGGCGGATGCGGGCGCGGTCCCCGACGAGCGTCGTCGCGAGCTCCTGGCGCGCCGCGACGCCCGGAGCGGCGTCGAAGAAGAGCCGCTCCGCCGGCGCGTCGAGCGGCGCGTCGGTGATCCGGAAGGAGGACGCCCCTCCGCCGTCGAGCAGGTCGCCGTCGAGCGCGCGCACGCACGCGAGGACCGGCAGCGCCGGCACCTCGACGCGGTAGCTCTCGCCGCGCTGGAACGCGACGTCGGACAGGTCGGGGAGGCAGGGGACGCGCGGCAGGAACGTGACGATCGCGCCGTCGATCGCGAAGCGGCCCGGGACCGGCGCGCCGTCGCGCGCGCGCACGACGCGGATCGACGTCGCGCGCACGCTGCCCGGATCGACCGGGCCGCTGAAGCGCAGCACGATCGGCTGGTTCAGCTTCGCGCCGTCGGGCGAGCCGCAGTCGCAGGCGACGAGTCGCAGCGGCCCGCCGCGCGCGCAGCCCGCGGCCAGCGCCAGGAGCCCGGCGACGGCGGCGCGCGCGCGCCCGCTCATCGGGCCGCCGCCCCGAGCCGGCCGCTCGCGCACGCGAGCGCGAGCCCGCGCGCGGCCAGGAACGGCTCCGCACGTGCCGCGAACGGCAGCCTCTCGAGCAGCCACGGCGCGTCGCCGCCGGTGGCGAAGACCGGGGAGTCGGGCGCGACGCCCGCGAGGCCGGCGACCAGGGCCGCGACGCCCGCGGCGAAGCTGACCTCGAGCCCGGCCCGGATCGCCTCCTGCGTCGAGCGGCCGGGCAGCCGCGCCTTCCCGCCCGCGCCGTCCGCCGCGTCGACCCAGCCCGGCCCGACGTCGGGAAGGCGGTCGGTGAACGCGTGCAGCGAACGCGCGAGCAGGCGGCGGCCCGGCACGATCGCGCCGCCGCGAAAGGCGCCGCGCGCGTCGACGGCGTCGACGGTGACCGCGGTGCCGGCGCTCACGACGCGCGCCGCGCCGCGCGCCAGCGCGTGGGCCGCGAACGCGGCGGCGAGCCGGTCGACGCCGATCGCGAGCGCGTCGCCCGCGTCGCTCTCGATCGGGAAGGCGTCCCCGCGATGGACGCCGACCACGCGCGCCGCTCCGGCCGCGCGCAGCCCCGCCGCGAGCGCCTCGCCGAAGCGGTGGACGCTGCCGACCACGATCGCGTCGCACGCGAGGGGCAGCGCGCGCTCGATCCACGCGGCGACCTCGCGCGCCTCGTCGCCGCCGCGGCGCGCGTGCGCGCACCACGTGGGGGCGCGGCCGGGGTCCGCCGCGAGCTCGGCGCCGAAGCAGGCGGCCGCGACGCTCGTGTTGCCGACGTCGAGTGCGAGGACGCGCACGCCGGGCCGCGCTCCCGCCCGCCTACTTGTTCTGCGGGACGAGGAACGTCTTCGTGATCTCCTTGCCCTTGCGGCGGATCACGACGTCGTACCGGGGGAGGTTGGGGTTCTCGCGCGCCCACTGGATCGCCTGGTTCTTCGACGTGACGGCGTTGCCGTTGATCGAGACCACGACGTCGTCGTTCTGCACGCCGTAGTTGGTCGCGAGCGTGCTCTTGGGACGGATGCCGCCGAGGACCACCTCGGGCTTCTTGTCGGCGCCGGGGCGCGACTTGATCGTGACGTCCTCGAGGAACTTGTCGCCGTTCTTGTTCATGCTGTCGCGGTCGTCCGACCCGACCAGGTAGCGCTCGTTGCCCAGCGCGATCGTCTCCTTGGCGTCCTTGTGCTGGCCGAGGTCCTTCTCGTCCTGGTCGGAGAGCGCGGCCGTCTTCCCGCCGCCCGGGCCCTTCGGCTTCGCGTCGCGCGGCACCTCCTCCTTGCGGGTCGGATGGATCTCGATCTCCTCGCCGCACCAGTTGAAGACCGCGGCGTTCGACTTGATCGTCTTGAGCGACCCGTTGAACGGCTCGGCGTCGTAGGGCTGCACGAGCTTGGCGCTTACCTGGAGGATGAGCTGGTCGGTGCGGGCGAGCGAGGTCGCCGAGTCGTCCTTGTACTCGATCACCACGCGCCCCCCGTCGTCGGGCGCGTAGGTCACCGCCTTCACGCGTAGAACCTCGCCGATCGGCTTCTTGGTCGGCTTCGGCGGCTCCGGCGGCGGCCCCTCGACCTTCGGCGTCTCCTTCTTGACGTAGCCGTTGATCGGGCTGGTCCAGAGGCGCGCGTAGTCGGTCTTGGGCGTGACGCCGATCTGGTCCTTCTTGATGGTGCCGATGGCCTTCTCGATGATGTCGTTGAAGTCGCTGCTCGAGCGCGACCGGTAGTGGCCGCCCCGGAAGTTCTTCACGATCGTCCAGAGCATCGCGCCGGCGCCGCAGGCGACGCCGAGCGTCGCCACCCAGGTCAGGGCCCGCCAGTGCCGCGTCTGCAACCGCATTCCCGCCATCGTCGCGTCCCGACTCCGCTTCGCCCGGCATCCCGCGCCCCGGGGAACCGGGGCCGCGCGAGCTTACCGCGCCTGCGCCCGCTCCCGGCGCGCTGCGCCTTCAGACGAAGTGGCTCTGCGCGCCTTCCCGGCTCCGTGGAAGTGCCGGCGCGGAGACCGTGGACGGAGGAAGACCGGGCGCAGGAGCGATCGGCTCCCGCTGTGGGGCTCGAGACGACCGTTTCCGCGGGAGGCTAGAGGCCTCTGGAGACGCCCGCGAACGCGAGCTTCAGCTCGTCGGGATTGTCTGCAGCGGCAACCGCGTCCTGGTAGCTGATCTTCCCGCCCGTGAAGAGCTTCTGCAGGCTCTGCTGGAAGGTCATCGTCCCGAAGAAGTTGTCCTGCGCCAGCGCCTTCGGCAGCTCGTCGGTCTTGCCGTTCTTCAGCAGCTCGCGGATGGTCGGCGTCGGCAGCAGCAGCTCGGTCGCCGGCATGCGCACCTGGTTGTCCATCGAGTTGATGAGGCGCAGCGAGATCACGCCCGCGAGCACCATCGAGAGCTGCAGGCGGATCAGCGTGTGCTGGTAGTCGGGGAAGAAGGAGAGGATGCGCTCGACGGTCTGCACCGCGTTGATGGTGTGGAAGGTCGAGAGCACGAGGTGGCCCGTCTCGGCCGCGTTGATCGCCGCCTCGACCGTCAGGCGGTCGCGCATCTCGCCGATCACGATCACGTCGGGCGCCTGCCGCAGCGAGTGCTTGATCGCGGTGGCCCAGTCGCCGGAGTCGCTGCCGATCTCGCGCTGCGACACGATCGAGTTCTTGTCGGTGAAGACGAACTCGACCGGGTCCTCCACCGTGACGATGTGGCGCGCCTGGTTCTGGTTCATGTACTCGATCATCGCGGCGAGCGTCGTCGACTTGCCCGAGCCGGCGACGCCGGTCGCGAGGACGAGGCCGCGCCGCAGCGACGCGAGCTTGGTGAGCTGCTCCGCCGGCAGGTTGAGCTCGGCGAAGCTCGGGACCTCGCTGCGGATGTAGCGGAAGACGATGGCCGGCATGCCGAGCTGGTGGAAGACGTTGACGCGGAAGCGCGCGAGCCCGGCCACCTCGTAGGCGAGGTCGACCTCGGAGCCGCGCACGAACGTCTCCATGCGCCGGTCGTCGAGCAGCGACGCGACCACGCGCAGCGCGAAGTCGCGCGTGACCTCGCCCTCGTTGATCTGCGCGAGGCCGCCGCGGATGCGGACGGTCGGCTTCGCGCCGACCTTCAGGATCAGGTCGGGCGCCTTGAGCTCGACCATCGCCTCGAGCAGTTCGAGCAGCTCCATCGCGATCCCTCGCCCATCCCGCCGGCCGGAACGTTCCACTTCACCGGATCCGGGATCGTCGGACTGCGCCCGCGCCCTTGAGCGCCGGAGGGGGGATCGGGAAGGTCTTTCCCGATCAGGCGGCGCCGCGGCCGGCGCCGGCCACCTCGAAAAGGCGCCGCACCAGCTCGTCGATCCCGCGGCCGTCGTGGGAAGAGAGCAGCACCGGCTCCCGGCCGGTGAGGCGCGCCACCTCGGCGGCGGGGAGCGCGCCGACGCGCGCGTCGACTTTGGAGAGGACGAGCAGCTCGGGCTTGGCGGCGACGCGCTCGCCGTACGCGGCGAGCTCCTCGCGCACCGACCGCCACGACGCGGCGATCGCCTCGGCGTCTCCGCTCGAGGCGTCGACCAGGTGGACCAGGACGCGCGTGCGCTCGACGTGGCGCAGGAACTGGTGGCCGAGCCCCTTCCCCGCGCTCGCCCCCTCGATCAGCCCCGGCAGGTCGGCGACGGTGATCTGCCGCCAGTCGTGCTCGACCACGCCGATGCGCGGCTGCAGCGTCGTGAAGGGGTAGTCGGCGATCTTCGGCCGCGCCGCCGAGATCTTCGCGAGCAGCGTCGACTTGCCCGCGTTCGGCAGCCCGACCAGCCCGACGTCGGCGAGGATCTGCAGCTCGAGCTTCACGCGCCGCTCGCTGGCCGGCGCTCCCGGCTCGCAGTTGCGCGGCGTCTGGCGCGACGGCCCCTTGAAAGAGTGGTTGCCGCGGCCCCCCTTGCCGCCCTGCAGCAGCGCGACCGGCACGTCGGGCTCGAGCAGCTCGAGCAGGACGTGGCCGCGCGCGGCGTCCTTCACGATGGTGCCGACCGGCAGCTCGATCAGGAGGTCGTCGCCGCGCTTGCCATGGCGGTTGTTCGCGTCGCCCGGACCGCCGCTGCCGGCGCGCCACAGGCGGCGGCCCTTCAGGTCGTCGAAGGTGTTGCGGTTGACGCGGGCGACCAGCAGGACGTCGCCGCCGGCGCCGCCGTTGCCGCCGTCGGGCCCGCCGCGCGGCATGTGCTTCTCGCGGGCGAAGCTGACGCAGCCGTTCCCGCCCTTCCCCGAGACCAGGTGGAGGGAGACTTCGTCGAGGAACGGCATGGCGGTCGGCGCGGCGCGCGCGGCGCGGCGCGCGTCAGTTCTGCGGCGCGGTGATCGGCTCGATGGCGACCTTCCGGCCCGGCAGGTACTTCACGCGGCCGGGTTGCAGCGCGAAGAGGGTGAAGTCGCGCCCCTGACCGACGTTGCGGCCGGGGTGGATCCGGTTGCCGACCTGGCGCACCAGGATCGCGCCGATGCCGACGACCTCGCCGGCGTAGACCTTGACGCCGCGGTACTGCGGATTGGAGTCGCGACCGTTGCGGGTCGAACCCTGTCCCTTCTTGTGTGCCATCGTTCAGACCTCGCGCTGTGGTCGGGCGGTACGCCGCGGTTCACGCCTGGAACGTCGGTTCGCCGCGGCTCACACCTGGATCGTCGTGATCTTGACCTTGAAGATCGACGCGCGGAACCCGGTCCGGCGGCGGTACTGCTTGCGGGCCTTGTACTTCTGGATGTAGATCTTCTCGCCCCTGCCGGCGAAGACGACCTGTCCCTTCACGGACGCGCCCGCGACGGTCGGCGTGCCGAGCTTGCCGTCGACGGCGAGGACGCGGTCGAAGGTGAGCTCGTCGCCGACCTTGCGCTCCTTGCCCTCGAGCGTGATCACGTCGCCCTGGCTCACCTTGAGCTGGTGGCCGCCGGTCTCGATCACCGCGTACATGGCGCTCCCTCGTCGTCGCCCCTCCCCTCGGGCTCCTCGCCGCCGGCGCCCGATGCGGGCGGCGGCAGGACGTTCGGGGCCGGGGGAAAAAGGGCCGGGGATTGTAGGGCGGCGGCGGCCGCGAGGGAAGGCGCCGTCCGGTCGACCGCGGCGAGCTCGACGCCGGCCTCCAGCAGCCGCGGCTTGAGCGCCGCGAGGAAGCGCCCGATCGACGGCCGTTCGCCCGCGCCGGCCCGGAGACGCACGCGGACCTCGGGAGCTCCCTCGACCCGCTCGAACAAGGCCGCCAGCGCGTCGCCGGCCGCCCCGATCGTCACGAGGAGCTCGGCCAGCCGGTCGCTCTTCCCGCAGGAGAGCACCAGCTCGACCGGCGCGTCGCGCGGCTCGGGCAGGGCGCCGTCGGCGGCCGCGACCAGCTCGAGTCCGCGCGGGAGCTGCGCCCCCACCCTGCGCGCCACGTCGGCCGCGGCGACGCGCTCCTTCAGGGCGACGACGAAGCGCTCGCCGTCGGAGCCGACGCCGACCGGCAGCGGCTCGGGCAGGCGCAGCTTCGGCCGCGGGTGGAACCCCTCCGAATGGCGCACCGCGACGCCGGCGCGCCGCAGCGCGCGCGCGACGGCGCGCGCGAAGTCGTGGTGGCCGAGGAAGCGCAGGTCGCCGCGCTTGGCGACCTGCAGCGTGACCGGGAAGTCGGGCACCGCCTGCGTCACGTCCGCTCGACCCCCGCAACGGTCCGTCGCGCTGGCCGCCACGCAGACCGGAAACGAAGACGCCCCCGCGCGAGCGCGCGGGGGCGTCCGAGGTTACAGCGGATCGGGAGTCGCGGTCAGCTCTGCGCGCCCGCGAACATCTCCCACTCGTGACCGGCGTTCTGCTGGTACTGCTCGATCAGCGCCTTCACGCGATCCTCGGTCTTCTCGCTCGAGCCGACGATCCAGGGCGTGATGAAGACGAGCAGGCCGCGCTCGGTCTCCGTGTCGGTCGTGCTGCGGAAGAGCGCGCCGAGCACCGGGATGTCGCCCAGCCACGGCACCTTCTCCTCCGACTTCGTCTTCTGGGTCTGGACCAGGCCGCCGATGATCCCGGTCTGGCCGTTCTCCAGCATCATGTTGGTGACGATCGTCTCCGACGCGACGCGCGGCAGCGAGATCGAGCCCGAGCCCGCCGTGCCGGCGCCGACCGTGAAGAGGTCGAAGCCGGGCTGCGCGGGATCGGTCGTGCCCGAGAGCGTGCGCGCCTGCGGGATCACCGTCATGAGGATCTTGTTCGAGCCAGGCACGACCTGCGGGATCACCAGGAGCTGGAAGCCGGTGTCGACGGGCGAGTGGTCGGCCTCGCGGACGGACAGGGTGAGCCCGCCCGACTGGCTCGACGCCGCCTCGGCCTGCGCGTAGCGGATCGTCTCGCCGACGAAGATGGTCGCCTCGCGGTGGTCGACCGTCGTGATCTTCGGGGCCTGGACGAACTGCGCCGACTGGTCCTGCTTCACCAGCTTGATCGCGAGCGACGTGGCCGAGAAGTCGAGGATGCCGGGCGTGACCGGGCTGGCCGTGACCGGCGCGATGATCGTGTTGTCGTCGGTGCGGCCGGGCAGCAGGTTGTCGGCCAGCGAGCCGGGGCCGAGGTTGAACGGGAAGCGGCTCGGACGCGAGGCGCCGCTCACCGACATGTCGATGCCGTGGTTCACGCCGAAGGAGACGTCGAGCGAGTTCTGCTTGGTCGTGGTGACGAACTTGACGTCGATGTGGATCTGGACCGGCTCGATGTCGAGCTGCTCGAGGAAGTGGCCGATCTCGTCGAGCACCGGCTTGGTGTCCTTGACGAGGATCGAGTTCTGGTCGTCGAAGTAGTCGATCTTGCCGTCCTTCGAGAGCATGTTCTGGAGCGCCTCGAGCAGCGGGAAGGTCTTCTTCGCCTGCTCGGTCGCGCTCTGGTTGCCGCCGCCCTGCTGCTGGTTGCGCGTCATGCGCGTCTCGACGTAGTCGGTGTCGATCTTCGCGATGTAGGTGCCCTTCGGGCGCAGGTAGCGCAGCGGGAAGAGGCGGCGCTCGACGTGGGTCGCGAGGCCGTTCTCGTCGACGACGCGCAGGATCCCGCGCTCCTCCTCGACGAGGAAGTAGCCCTGGGTCTTCACGACCGCGTCGAGCGCGTCGCGCCACGGCTTGTCGGCGATCACCATCGTGACGTTGCCCTTCACCTTGTCCGACACCACGATGTTCGCGTTGCCGGCCTTGGCGATGGCCTCGATCACCTGCTTGATGTCGACCGCCTGGAACGACATGGTCACGCGCGGCGGCTTCTCGACGCGCGCCAGGCGCGGCGAGTGCATCGTCACGATGCAGTTGGCGCTCTCCGCGACGAAGCGGAGCGCCTCCTGCCACGGGATGTCCTTCAGCTTGATCGTGACCCGGCCCTCGGTGCCGGGGGGCGTCACGATCGTCACGCCGACCTTGTTGCGGATGTGGTCGAGCACGTCCTCGAGCGGACGGTCGGCCACGTCGAGCGTGATGGTCGCGGCCTGGTCGACCTGGCCCGCGGTCGGCTTGCCCTCGCCGACGATCTGCGCCGGCGCGTTGGTCGAGAACGCGAGCGCGAGCGCGCACGCGCCCACGGCCCGCAAAACGTCATTCCTGCGCGACATCCCGTGGTTCTCCCGGGCCGCGGGGCGGCCCTGCCCCGGCCGGACGGAAGTCCGGCCGCACCCTCTCTTCGTTCCCCTCCCGCGACGCGCCGCGTCACAGGTCGTAATTGAGCGGAACCCCTTCGAACTCGAACACCAGGTGGTCCTCGTGGATCTCGAGGAGCACGAGGTCGTCCTCGATCGTCTCGCCGGAGCGGTACACGACCTTGTTCACGATCGCGACCGACTCCTTGCCGGGGTAGACGACCAGCCCGTTCACCTCGAGCTTCTTCTTCTTGAACTTCACGGCCGTCGTCGCGGCGGCGTGGAGCTGGTCCATCTTCGACTGGAGCTGCACGAGCTCGGGATCGGCCGACTGCCCCATGTTCAGCAGGCGGACCGTTTCGAAGGCCTTGACGCACTCCTCGTAGTTGCCCGCCTCGTAGGTCTGCTCCATGCGGGCGAGCGCCTGCTGCACGCGCAGGCGTTCCTGCTCGAGGGGCTGGGCGCTGTCGCCGGCGCGCCCGCGGAGCTTGCCGAACTCCGGCATCACCTTGCGCTCCCAGTCCTTCTTGAGGCCCGCGTCGGAGAGGAGCCCGTGCCCGTTGACGTCGTCGACCTGGCCGGAGATCTCGGCCAGCATGTTGAGCGCCTGGACCTTGAGCTCCATCGCGCGCATCACGCTGTCGGCGCCGTCCATCAGCTCGAACAGCTGGTTGCACTCCTGGATGCGGGCGATGATCCGGCTGACGGTCGCGCGCTGCTCCTCGACGCCGGTGCCGTTGCCCTGGCCGTTCTTGCCCTTGCGCGGGCGCGGGTCGACGAACGGGTCGCGGCGCGACGCCTCGGAGACGAGGTTGAACTTCTCGAGCGCCAGCCCGTTCTTCGCCTCGAGGATCTGCTCGGAGAGCACCTCGCGCTTGCGGTCGTAGCCGGGGATCGTGACCCCCTTGCCCATGTCCTCGCCGGTGTAGACGTAGGTCACGACCGTGAGCTCGTACTTGTGCGCGATGTCGGTCACGCCCGACTTGTCGCGGTCGTTCGCCTGGCCGGCGGTGATGCGGATCGTCGAGAGGCTGATGAACCGCTCGTAGTTCTCGAGCCGCGAGATGAACTGGAGGAACTGCAGGTAGGTGCCGGTGATCGCGACGCGGTACTCCTGCCGCTCGAACACGGCCGAGCTGGCGAGCTTGGTGCGCGTCGGCTGCTTGCGCACCTCGGAGATCTCGACGCCGGAGTCGCGGCGGAAGTCCTCGATCTTGCGCAGGAAGACCTCGACCTCGGCGTCGCTCGGCAGGACGCGCACATAGTTCTGCACGTTCTCGCGCAGGACGATGACGCCCTTCTCGAGGTCCTCGATCGTCCCGATCTTCTGCTTCGCGGCGGTCACCTGGTCGTTCAGCAGCTGCGCCTTCTCTTCGAGCTCCTGGCACGACTTCCAGGTGAACCAGGAGCCGGTGCCCGCGCCGGCGAAGACGACGGCGGCGAAGACCAGGAAGATCTTGTGGTGGCGGTGCAGTTCGTACTTGCTGGCCATGGGTCGGATTCCCCCTTCCGGCTCAGGAACCCGCCGGCTTGTCGGTGGCCGGCTTTGCCGCCGCCTTCGCGGGCGACTTCTTCTTCGTGTCCTTCGACGGCATGTTCACCTCGAACTTGAACTCGACCTTCTCGGGAGGTTCGACGTTCGTGTCGCCCTCGTCGACCTTTCCCGACGGCGCGGTGAACTCGGAGAAACCCGCCGAGAAGACCGGGTCGTTCTTCAGGTCGTCGTAGAAGTTCGCGTAGTTGTCGATGTTCTTGCCGGCGCCGTAGCCGGAGATGCGGATGTTCCCGGCCTTGGTGTCGGAGCCGGTGTTGACGTCGATGCTGGTGAGCCACACCTTGTGGCGGCCCTGCGTCACGTCCTTGTTCACGACCTCCGAGAGGCGGTCGCACTTGCGGGTCCAGACGATGCGCGACGCGGCGATCTCGCCGATCGTCTTGTTGCGCTTGTCGAACTCCGACTTCTCCTTGGAGAGCAGGTCGGCGTACTTCGCGCGCGGCGTGTAGCCGTC
>Ga0137433_1000128_pt1 | contig 42830 bp, 30 predicted proteins | sample EasRivERMZT840_2_FD_102335 | JGI IMG/M metagenome (GOLD analysis project Ga0137433, IMG submission 102335) | Soil microbial communities from meander-bound floodplain in the East River, Colorado, USA - East River MetaG ERMZT840_2 | ecosystem: Environmental > Terrestrial > Soil > Floodplain ...
CTCCCCGGCCTCCTGCTTGGCGATCATCCCGATGCGAATCCACCGATTGGAACAGCTGCACCCTCCTCGAGGTGGCAGGAGGGTGAACCCGCGCGCATGGCTTCTCGCGGCGCTGGCGAGTCTTGGCGCAACCGCGGCGATTGGGCAATCGCCCGTCGAGGTCAACCAGGTGGCCGCGGGCGTGTACGTCGTCCAGCCCCCAGCGGCGATGCGCTTCGATGAATCGAATGCGGTCGTGATCATCCGCGACGATGGCGTGCTGGTGGTGGACACGCAGACCGCCCCCTCCGCGGCGCGCGCCGTGATTGCGGAGATTCGCAAGCTCACCACGATCCCGGTGCGCCGCGTCGTCTACACGCACTGGCACGGGGATCACGTTCAGGGCAGCTCCGCCTACCGCGATGCGTTCCCCGGGGTCGAGTTCCTGGCGCACGCCAACACTCGCGAAGACATCGAGAAGCGCGCCATGCCGCAGATTGAGGAAGACATCGCCGACACGGCGGCGTGGATCGAGAGAGCCACAAAAGCGCTCGCGACGGGCGAGGCCGAGGGCAAGACGCTCAGCGATGAGGAGAAAAAGCAGATTTCCGGGCGCGTCGAGCGGCGCACGGCGCATCTCGCCAAGCTGAAGGAAGTGACGGAGTTCGTGCTTCCGGATCTGACATTCGCTCAGGGAATGGATCTTCACCCCGTCTCGGGCTCCGACGGCAATGGCGATCGCGCCATCCACCTGCGGCACTTCGAGGGGCACACGCGCGGCGATCTGGTGATTCACATCCCGAGCGATCGCGTGCTCATCACCGGCGATCTGCTCGACGATCTCCCGTTCACGGGCCACGGGTCACCCCGGGCCCTGGTCGAGACGCTCCATTCCCTGGAGAAGCTCGAGTTCGACGTCATCGTCCCCGGACACGGCCGCGTGCGCCGGGGAGCCGAGGCGCGCGAGCATCTGCGCCTCACGGCCGAGCTGTTCGACAGCATCGTGCGGCAGACGAAGGCCGCGGTGGCCGAGGGGTTGAGCGTCGACGATGCGAAGAAAAAGGTGGATGTCGGCGGTCTGCGAAGTCATTTCGTGACCGACGAAGCCTCCGAGCGCTACTGGGCCTTCTTCGTCAACGAGGCCATCGCCCGCGCCCACGACGAAACCACCGGGAAGGTCGAGAAGGACCCGTAATCCCGGTCGCCGGAGCTAACGTCAGCGCATCGCGGGTCACGGTGGCCCGTGACATGGATGTCGGCGCCGGGCGGGGTTGACGTCGCAGGAACGCTCAAAATAGACTCGGCGCGCGTGAATCCCCCTCGGATCCTGTTTGTCCTCACGGTGCTCCTCGCGGCCACGCTTCTCTTTCTGGTTCAGCCGATGGCGGCCCGGATGCTGCTGCCCTCCTACGGGGGAAGCCCCTCGGTCTGGACCACATGCATGCTGTTCTTCCAGGTCATCCTCCTCGCCGGATACTGTGGCGCGCACGCACTGGCTCGGTACGTCTCCCTGCGATGGCAGGTGATCATCCAGGCTTTGTTTGCCATCGCCGCGCTCGGCGTGCTGCCGCTGCAACCGGCGAGCCTCACGGCGCCGGCCGACCTGCATGCGCCGATGCGCTCGCTGCTTTTGTCGCTCCTGGTCTCCGTCGGTCCGCCGCTTCTGGTTCTCTCCGCGACGGCGCCCCTGCTGCAGCGATGGTTCTCGATGACGAGCGCATCGAATCCGTACGTCCTCTACGCGGCAAGCAACCTGGGAAGTCTCGCCGCGCTTCTGGGCTATCCGTTCATCGTCGAGCGCTGGCTCCCCATGGCCGCGGGGGGACGTCTGATGAGCCAGGCGACCCTCTGGTCTCTGGGGTACGGGTTGTTCGTGCTCGCGGCCCTCGCCACGGGCACCCTCGCCTCCCTGGGAAGCCGCCGGAGCCCGGCGGCGTCTGCGCCGCGTCCGGCGGCCGCGCACGCTTCGATTGCGTGGCGCACCAGGCTGACGTGGCTCGTTCTCGCCTTCATCCCCTCGAGCGCGATGCTGGGGGTCACGCTCTACCTGACCACCGACGTCGCCGCCGTGCCGCTCCTCTGGGTGATTCCACTGTCGATCTACCTGCTCACGTATGTCATCGCCTTCTCGGGGAAGCGCGCCATCCCCGTGCGCCTGGCGCGCTTCGCGCTGGCCGTGTTCCTCGCAGGAGTGGCCACGCTCCCGTTTCTCTGGTACCGCCCGCATCCTGTCGTGGCCACGGTCGTTCATCTCGGGGCCTTCTTCTTCCTGGCGCTCGTGCTGCACGGGGATCTCTCCCGCTCCCGGCCCGCCCCCGAGCGGCTCACCGAGTTCTATCTCTGGATTGCGACGGGGGGCGCGCTCGGCGGAGTCTTCAACGCACTTGTTGCCCCGGTTCTCTTCGACACGGTGGTGGAATACCCGATCGTCCTGGTGGGCGGGTGTCTGCTCGCGACGCGATCCAGGATCCTGGCTCTGCTTCTCACGGCGGCATTCGTCGCGGCGACGATCTTCGTGGGACCGCCGGGGAGCAGGATCCACGGAGAACGGACCTTCTTCGGCGTGGTGAGGGTGATGCGCGACGAGGGGCTTTCCTTCGTCTTCCTCGAAGGCGCCAGGAAGGGTCAGGAGCAGCGGATTCCGGGGAATATCCTGCTTCACGGCACGACCCGGCACGGCATCCAGTTGCTCGACCCGGCGCTGCGCTACAAGGGGACGAGCTACTATCACCTCAGCGGCCCGCTCGGCGACGTCTTCCGCAGCTACGTCCCCGCGGGACGGGTCAGAGACGTCGCGGTGATTGGGTTGGGCACCGGGACGATCGCGGCCTACGGCCAGACCGGGCAGCGATTCGACTTCTACGAGATCGATCCCGCGGTGGCGCGCATCGCGCAGGACCCGGAGTACTTCACCTACATCACCGACAGCCGCGCGAAGGTGAACGTCCACCTGTCCGACGGGCGCCTGGGCCTGGCCGCGGCTCCGCGAGGGGAGGTCGATCTCCTGATCGTGGACGCGTTCACCTCGGACGCCATCCCGGTGCATCTGCTGACGCGCGAGGCGTTCCAGCTCTACATCGCGTCGCTGCGCCCAGGCGGCCTGGTCGCCATTCACGTCACGAACAAGTACTTCGATCTCATCCCCGTCGCGCGGGCCATCGCGAACAGCCTGAAGATCGAGGGGATGGTGAGACGGGACTACACGATCGACGACAAACAGCGCGTCGAGGGGAAGAACACGTCGGACTGGGTGGTCCTGGCGCCTGACGCGGAGACGCTCGTCCTGTTGCGGCAGAGGGTCGCATGGACCTCGCTCGGCGACAGTCCCGCGGACGGCAGGTACCTCTGGACCGACGACTACGCGAGCCCTCTGTCGGTCATGAGATGGTAGGCGATGCTGGGGACCATTGAGGCAGGGGACCGAATCGTGCGACGCACCATGCCCCGGGTCATTCTCCTCACGCTCATCCACGCGATTCTTCTCTACAACGCCCTGAATCATGATCCGCGCGTGGGTTACGACGCCGAGGAGCATCTCGAGTACATCGAGGTGCTGTCGAAGCTGAGCCTCCCCACCCCCGAGCAGACCTACGAGTTCATCTCGCCGCCGCTGCCGTACGTCGTTCCGGCCCTCGCGCGCGCGCTCGGCATGAGCCTGACCGGTGCCGCCAAGGTCGGGCAGGTCGTCAACGTCTTCGCCTCGCTCTTTCTGATGTATCACCTGCTGGCGATCGCCGACATGCTCCGGCCGGGGCACGAAAGGCTCAAGCTCCTCGCGCTCGGCCTGCTGGGGACGCTCCCCGTTTACTACAAATCGTTCGCCTTCGTGCGCGGTGAGCCCCTGCTGGCGGCGATGGCCGTCGCCGTCGCCCACGAGGCGATCGCGATCTTCGTCCGCGACGATCGCTCGGTGCGACGCGCCCTGGCACTGGGCGTGTGGCTCGGGCTCGCCGTGCTGTCGCGGCAATTGGGCTATCTGCTGCTGCCACCCCTCGCTTTTCTGGTCATCGCGCGCATCGTGGCCGCGCCCCGACTGGCGCGCTTTCTTCTGGGGCGCTCCCTGCTTGCCGGAGCCGCGACGCTCCTCGTGTGCGGGCCCTTTCTCGCGCACATGGCCATCGAGCATGGCAGCATCGCCGTCTACTCCCGGTCAGGGTTCAGGAGTTTTTCGCTCGCGAACAATCCTCCATCGTTCTACTTCGATCCAGGACTGGAGAAGGTGTTTGAGGATCCGGTGCGCGACGCGTTCCCCAACCGGCTGCTGCCGACCTTCTACTCGGAGGTGTGGGGCGACTACTGGTGCTACTTCCTGATCTACGGCTACGACGCGCGCAATGGGAATCCCCTGTCGGGGCTCCTGGTGAACAGGGCCCTGTCGCAGCCGGAGCTCCCCGAGTGGCTCAGGACCAACCGCGAGTCGATCGCCCCCTACCTGGGGCGGGTGAACGCCGCCGCGCTCCCCGCCAGCGCCGTGATGGCCGGCGGCATGGTCATGGGACTCATCGGTCTTCTGCTCATGCTGTGGAGGCGGCGTGCGGACTCGGAGATCCTGACGCGGTCGTTCCTCTTCCTGATCGTGGTGTCGACGCTGGGCGGCCTGCTCTGGATCCTGATCAAGTATTCCAGCCCCTCGGTCGGCCGCATGATCAAGCCCACCTACGCGCTGCAGCTCTTCCCGTTTCTCTGTCTGCTGGCCGCCGAAGCGATCGTCCGCCTCGACGCCATCGCACCCAGGGCGGCCCGCTGGCTCTGCGTCCTGCTGGTAGCATGCGCCCTGCACAACCTTCCCGCCCTCTTCACCCGGGTCGTCGTGCGCTGAAGCTCAGGGGCTGCACAATCAGTTGAGGCAGCCGCTCACGTTGAATGCATCGCAGGAGGCCGAGCATTGGAGGCTCCCGCTATCGTATCCGAGAGTGAGGCAGCTCTGTCCTCCCAGCGCTGTCGTGTCGCACGTCTCTGCGCCCTCGATGACCCCGTTGCCGCAGCCTTCAACGCAAGCCGAGGGATCGAAGGAACCACAGGTCGACGCACAGCGAAGGATGCCACCGGAGAAGCCAAGGTCGTTGCACTGAGTGCTTCCGATGTCCTGCCCGTCGCAGGTTTCGCCGGTCTCGGTGACGTCGTTTCCGCACTGGAAGCATGCCGAGATATCGAAGCGGTCGCAGCTCGAGGCGCATGCGAGAGAGCCGCCACGATACCCCTGGCTCTCGCAGGTCTGGCCCCCCAGGTCGGTCCCATCGCAAAGCTCGAGCGCGCTTCTCATGTTGTCCCCGCAGCAGCCGGAGTACTCATACCCGTTGCAGAGTGCGTTGCAGCCGAGGGTCCCTCCCGTGAAGCCTCTCCCGAGGTTTGTGCACGTCGCACCAGCGAGATCCGTGCCATCGCAGATCTCGCCATCCTCGACGAGATCGTTGCCACACCCGCCCGTGCAGCCAGTCAGCTCGAAGCCACGACAGGATGCCTTGCAGCTCAACGATCCATCAGTGAAGCCGAGGGTCTTGCACGTCTGGTTCTTGAGAAGATGCCCATCGCAGGACTCCCGATACGTGCCATGGGACGCTCCCAGAACGCTGCCGTCCCCGCAGGTCGGGCCGGGATTCATCCAGAAGCAATTGATGATGTCGAGCTGGCAGTCGTCATTGCACCGGGTTCCCGCCGGCGGGTCGCCCAGGCCGAGGAGAATGCAACTGGCCGCGCTGGGGACCATGTCACCGTCGCAGAGCTCCTGGCCGTGGATCATGTCGTCGCCGCAGACGGCGAACCCACACCCATGCGTGAGCAGTCCGTCGCAGGTAGAGTTGCAGGAGAGCAAGCCCAGGTCGTAGCCCTGTGACTCGCAGCTCAACGCACCGACATCCGATCCGTCGCAGATCTCGTGGCCACGCCGTCGGCCGTCGCCGCAATGGGTGGTGCAGCCTGCGAGATCGAACCCCGTGCAGGTCGCGTTGCAGGCGAGAGAGCCTCCATCGTAATCCTGGGTGGCGCAGGTCTCCTGACGCAGGGCAGGCCCGTCGCACACTTCGGCCCCTTCGGCGACTCCGTCGCCGCACGTCGTGGGGAACGCGCATCCGGATGGTCTGAATCCCCGGTGCCCGACGCGTGATTGCGCCGCCGTCGATGTCTGGGTCGTTGCTTGCTCCTCGCTGATCGCCCCGGCGCTGAGGAGCCTGTTCAGCGAATTCCCCACGCATCGGACATAGGCGCCGTGGCTTGGCCACGAACCGCAGGGATCGCAGCCAATGGAGAGGAGCGAGTAGGCATCAGTCTGCGAACGCGCGATGAGATCGTCGAGCCCGTCACCGTTCACGTCGCCGGCCGACACGGCTCCCCAATGGTTCGTGGTGTCGATGACGACAGACCAGATTGGCTCCCGTGCCAGTCCCCAGGGCGATCCCAGGTGGACCGTGGCTGTATGGGCCGGTGGTCCCATGAAAATGACGTCGTCGAAGCCGTCGCCGTTCACATCCCCCGCGGCGCGCCCGTCGTACGCCGGAAGCAGGATCCCCGACCTTGTGGTGAGCCCCTCTGCGGTGCCGTAGTGAACGTGGGTGCCGGCCGAAGAGCCGACGAGCACGTCGTCGTAGCCATCGCCATTGATGTCCCCGGCGCCGGCCACGCTGCTTCCAAGATGAGCGCGACTGGCATTCCCCTCGATCTGCCAGTGCGGAACACTCTCGAGTCCTGATTCCGAGCCGTGATAGAGGGCGACCAGCCCTTCCTCAATGCGGTAGGGAAAGCGTCCGTCCTCGAAGCGGGCAAGCCCGAGCAGGACATCGTCGTAACCGTCTCCGTTCACGTCCCCTGCGGCCGCGAGCTGATCGACCGGGAACCCGTGCCAGGCAGGCTGCACCGAGAGACCGGCAGCGCCGCCCAGATAGACCCGAGGGGGCGACCAGCTCTGTTCTCCGTTTCCACCGACAAGGACGTCATCGTACCCGTCGCCGTCAACGTCTCCCGCGCCACTGACCGGCACTCCAAACCCCCGCCACACGTGGTCGCCTTCGACGGCCCAGACCGGCCGCGCGCTCATTCCGTTCGCGGCTCCGGCGAAAATGAGCGCTTGCCCCTCCTCGAACTGATTGCCACCGTATCCGGAAACTCCAACGATGATGTCGCTCAGATCGTCGGCATTGATCGAGCCGGCGGAGCCCATGGTACGACCGAGCCGGCTGTACTCTTGCGTTCCCTCGAAAGCCCAGGACGGCATGGCCCGGAGCCCGGAAGGGGAGCCCTGGAACAGGACCACCCGACCCTGCCTGAACATCGTTCGGGAATGATCCTCGTAGCCGAGCAGAACGTCGGCGAATCCATCGCCGTTCACGTCACCGGCTGCTGAAACGACTACATATTGCGGCCCCCTCGCCGGCTCGAAGTCCGATGACCAGCCTGCCTGGCAGAAGAGCGGCGGAGCCACTGTGTCCAGTCTCGCGACTTGAGGTCCCACTGTCCGGTGGGAAGTCTCGCTCACGCTCGAGCTTTGTCGATGTAAAGGTTCCCGTGGCGATCCCGCCGGAAGGCCTGCCGACAAGGCGAGGGTCAGGAAAAGCGATGCGAGTTCACGCGAACGGTTGGCGGACAGTGTCACAATTGCAACCCCTGCTGCAGCGACGTTGCTCCCTTCAATACACCGGATTCACCCTCCCTGGCAAGGGGTAAATCTAAATCGCGCGTGACTTCCGGGAAGCGAGACCTCGTCGTGCGCTGAGATCCATTGCGCGACTGGCGCTACGGGCTGAAGTGCACCCGGACGGTGTCCTCGAACGGGCGGGCCTCGAGCGTAATCGTCAGGGGAGGGCCGCCCCTCTCGGCGATCAGGTAGAAATATGTGTTCCCGTCGGACAGGGAGCCGGGGTCGTCGTCGACGAACGGCGACACGAGGTTGTCGACGTGGGCCGTCAGTTCCACGGGATGACTCGATCGCAGCAGCACGGGGCCGCACGCATTGGGGGTGCCGTCGGAATCCGAATCCCAGAGGAGCTCGGTGTCGAGGGTCGCCGCGGGGTTCAGGGCGGTCACGTTCGTCGCGTTCCTCAGCCCGTCGAAGTAATCGCCGTCGTCGATGACCCAATAGGGATCGAGAGCGCCGGGGAGAATGCCCAGGGGGAACCGGGCGTCGAGATAGGCCTGGAACTCCCCGTCGGTCAGCGCGGCGACCGCGGGGTCGTGGAAGTTGGCCTTCATGTGCTGGAAGTCGAACGCTGAGGCGGCTCCCAGAAGGCTCGTCATCTCCGCGAAGAGCTGCAGGCCGCCGGGGACGGCAGAGTCGGTGACGTCGAGCCCTGCCTGCACGCCGCACCCGCTCGTGACGATCTCGTAGCCGCCCGGCTTGAGCGCTTCGAGGAACGCCGGGCGTCCGAAGAGCGCGTCTCCGTCCACCACGGTCAGCACGATATCCTCCTCGGTCGCATGGATCAGCGCCTCGTACGGCGATGCTGCATCGCCGAGGACCACGGCCAGGTCGGCGAACATCCCGGGGCGGAGCGCCCCGACGAGCGCACACCAGTTGAGCGTCTTCGCCGGAGCGGTGGTGACCATCTCGACCATCTGAAGGTCGCTCAGCGCCGAGCCCCAGACGGTGTCGTTGATGAGCGACAGGCTCTTGAGCGACGCGAGCAGGTCCTTGTCTCCCGCGGGGCTCCAGTCGGTGCTCAACGAAACGGGGATGCCGCGCCCAACGGCTCCGGGGATGTCGGCGGTCGCCCCGTAGTAGAGATAGTTGCTCGTCGGCGCCACGATCAGCTTGGCGCCCGCCGCGGCCACGCCGTCCAGATCCGCTGGAGTCAGTGCCGTGCCGTGGATGATGACCGTCTCGGAGCGCAGCAGGCACAGGTCCTCGAGCACCTGGAACTCCTCGGTCGCGTCACCTCCCGTCCCCTCGGCCAGATGCACGAGCCAGGCGTCCACCTCCCCCGCGTCCATGGCGGCCACGAGGGAACCGGCTTCGGTCGCGAACGCGGCATCGAGGATCGACAATGACCGCTGCCGGATCCGATCCCGGCCGAAGTTCGAGAGATCGACGTTGCGCGCCAGGTGATTGGTGAAGGAGGCCGAGGTGGGGAAGCTCCCCTGCACGGCGGTTGTGCCGGCGACCAGCGCCTTGACCTCGGCGTACTTGCCCACCTCGGGGAGAAGGCCGTAGAGGTCGGCATCCGTGAGAAGGTCGTGCGGGTAGCGCACGTGAGTCCTGTAGTCGTCCAGCGACGTCCAGTCCGACACGTCCTGCATCAGGGCCGGCACATTCCACTGTGGGATGGTGTTGAAGCCGATATGGTCGTGGATGTTCATGAGCCCGGGGAAGATCAGGGCTCTGGTATTCACCGCGGTGGCCCCGGTGGTATACACAGGTGTGGGGTCTGCCTCGTGGAGCACGTCGATGATCCGGTTGCCCTGCACGTACAGCCTCCCGGCGAAGACCCGGTCCGCGATCGGCAGCGAGGCATCCATCGTCACGAGAGTCCCGGCCAGCAGGTAGCGCCTCGCCTGCAGGGTGTTGACGCTGCCGGGCGTTCCCAGGTCCCCCGCGCCGAACGCAGAGCGGGCCCTGTCCCAGGTGAGCGGGTCCGCCGTGAGCAGGGGGCTGACGCGCTCGAGCGAGCGCCCCGAGGTGTCGGTGAACGGCGGGCCGGCATAGACGAGCCGATCCTGCTCGGCGCCGAGGTCATCGAGCAGGACGACCTCGTCGCCGGCATTCGCGAGGAAGAATCCGCTCCAGGCCAGATCGGCCGTCAGGCCGCCGTTGAGATTCGGATCGGCGTTGGCCGCGATGACGAAGGTTGCCCCTGGCTCGAGCGCGACGGGTGCCCCCGCCGGAATGGTGAAGTCATCGGAACCGTCGTCGCGGATCGTCCATCCCTGGATGTCGACGACGGCGTCGCCGGAGTTGTACAGCTCGACGTATTCCCCCGCGGCGTCCCCGACGGCCGCCGGGTTGATCATCACTTCGTTGATGACCACGGAGCCGCCGGAGCGGAACGGGAACGGACCACCGGCCTGGCAGTTGACGGTGTTTTGCGGCGCCTCGCATCCGGCGGGGCCGCCGCTGTTCATCGGTGTTCCTCCCACCGGGCCGTTGGTCCAGTTGGCGCCGACGGTTCCCGCCGCCAGCGGGTCGACCCGCTGCATCGTCGCCTTGGTCGTGTTGTTGCCAGCGTACCAGGCATCGACGTTGTCATGAAGGCCGCCGCCGTCGTCCCTCAGCTCCAGGATCTCGCCGGTGTTGCCAAGGGCACCCGTGTAGATCTGATCGGCCGTGACGCCGGGGACGGTGGCGTCGCTGGTGCGTTCCAGAAGGAAATACCCCCCGGCCGGAATCGTCCCGGAGAGCGTGATGCTCGGGGTCCCATCGGCGGACGTCAGGGTCCATCCGGTCATGTCGATGGGGGCGCCGGTGTTGTTGAACAGCTCGATCCACTCGTCGTTGGCGCTGGTGGGGGTGGTGCCCATCCAGGCGATCTCGTTGAGGACGACGTCCAGAGTGGCCTGGGCGTTGGCGTGGCCGGGCCACAGGACACAGAGCCAGGCGAACAGGAGAAAGGCAATCCAGCGCGGGCGAATCGGCTTCATGAGCTCCGCGAATCCAGCCAGGTCACTCAATTGTGGAAGGGGTCCCATCCTACCATGGTGGGCATCCTCTGAAGGGAGCATCAACAGTACTACGAAACCGCGGTTCTGCCGCATTGGAAAGACCTTGTCGCGGTGGTTGGGTGGCCCTAGAGTTGAGTCGTGAGGAACGCGCTCGTCGTCGGGCTCACCGTGCTGCTCGTCGGCTGCGGCCCGGGCAGGCACTCGCCTGCGTCCTCCGCCCCGGAGCCTGTTGTCCCGAAGGCGCAGGAGGCTGCCGCCGCCCCCGATGATGCCCCGCCTCAGGTCGATTTCGCTTCGCAGGTGCGACCGATCCTCGAGGCCCGCTGCCAGCCGTGCCATTTTGCGGGGGGCAAGATGTACGAGCAGCTGCCGTTCGACCGGCAGGAGACGATTCACCAACTCGGCGAGCGGCTCTTCACCCGCATCAGCGACGCCCAGGAGCAGTCGATCATCCGCGCGTTCCTCGCTCAGTCCGGTAAGTGAGTCCGAGCGCGGCGGCAAGCTCACCGCGCTTCCGGCATGGCCTCGTCGTGATCTGACGAGATGCTGCCTGGAGATCCGAACAGGAGCCACGCAATGGCGCACCAGAGGATCGGGATGGCGATGACGGTGTAGCGCGGGATGCCGTGGGTGAGCAGGGCGTTGAGCAGAATCAGCAGCATCGCTGGTGCGAGGAGTGCGGTCATGCCCGCGTCGCGGCGCAGCAGCGCGCGCATCGTCGCCCAGGAAGCGGCGAGCACCATGAGCAGCCCCAGCGCGAACGAGGAGTGGAAGCCGCAGCCGCGCAGGAACATGAGGGGCGTCAGGCGGATATGATCGGCCGGCGATTCGAGGATCGACTTCATCGCCTCGCCGGCATGGGCGGCATCGGCCTGTGGCCAGCGATGCGTCCGCCGCAGCTCGGCGCGCCGGTCCATCACCCGATCGAATCGCGCGTTCTCCGCCGCCTCGAGCGCAGGGCCCGTCCACTCGCTGGTCAGCGCCGGAAGGAGTCTGCCGCGCGCGAGGCGCGAGCCGGACCAGTAGAGCGCCGAAGCGGCGTACTCCCCCCCTGACATGCCGTTCAGCTCGGCGCGCATCCCAACGACGAGGCCGGCCCCTTCGGCGATGTAGAAGCGATCCTGCAGGATGAGGTTGCGGGTCATCCATCCGAGGACGGGGGGCGCGAACGCCGCGAGGAAGATGGCGACGTCGATGATTGCGCGGCGCGGCGATGCGCCCCTCAGGTAGCAGCCCCACACGATGATCGCTGCGATGGGGGAGACGGCGTAGAGAAGCAATGGACGCGTCAGGACGAGCGCGGCGAGCAGCAGCCCGGAAGCGAGACACGCGACGCGGGACGGCCTCGCAACGGCCACCATCAGCGACCACGAGAGCCCGACGATGAGAGGCAGCGCCAGGGACTCGGAGAGGAAGCGATGGGCCGATGCGTTGAGGGCACCGTCGAGCGCGATGACGCACCCGACGGCCAACCCCGCGAAGAGACTCATTCCGCGCCGCCCAGTCAGCTGCCGCGTCATTGCACAGGCCATCCAGGCGGTCAGGGCGAGCAGCACCGCCTGAGACCAGCGCAGCGCACCCAGTCCGGCGCGGGCCCCGGGACTCTTGAGCCCCGCCGGGACTGACGTCCCCTCGCCGCTTGCGGCAAGGACCGCGGCGATGAACAGGGGATAGGCGGGGGGCCGGCGCGACGTTGGAGGGGGAGCCGGGCCTGCCGTGACAGGCAGGTAAGGCAGGTCGGAGTATGTCCCGTATCTCAGGATGTTGCCCGCGGCGATGAGGTACTCGCGCTCGTCGGCGCTGAGCGGCCGCTCGACGTTGCCCCCCGCGAACCGCCCGAGCACCAGGGCGAGCAGTCCGAACGCAATCAGCAGCGACGCGAGCCGTGCCCGACGCAGTGGAGACACGCCGCCACTTTATCGCGCAGGGGCCGGCCCGTCTCGATGCCGCCGGCGCCGAGTCGCCGCTGCACATGATCGCTTCACGCGCCGCAAGGGTCACACCTTCTTGTCGGGACCGATTTCACTCACTCAGGCCGCCGCACCGACGGACCTCGACCCCCTCCCTCGCAGGCCGTGCATCTCATTGCTGGTTCCTGCTCCGTGATAGGATGCGAAGTTCCGATGCGGCAGGAGCTTCGCTTGGTGTATCGGTGTCTGGGAAACTCCGCACTCTCCCTCCTGGTCTTCTCATTGGCGCTTGTCGCGTTGTCGCCATTCCATGCGGCAGCCAATGAGACCGAGACTCCCCAAGTCCTGATGGTCGGGGCGATCGACATCTCAGGATTGGAGCGTTACGAAAGAGAATGGTTCATCGGGGCGAGCGGCGTGGCACCGGGGCAGGAGATCACGCTGGCTGATCTCCATTCAGCGGCAAAACACCTCCTGGGAACCGGTCTCTTCGAGCGGATCTCGGACCGGTACATGATCAAGGACTCAACGATCGACGTGACGTGGCTCGTCGAGGAGGTGGAATGGGGTCTGCCTGTCCTCCTGGACAACTTCATCTGGTTCACCGAAGCGCAGCTATGGGAGGCCATCGCCCGCCATGTTCCGTCTTACGACGGCACGGCCCCGAACACCGAAGGGGTCGTCGCCACGATCTCCAGAGTGCTGCAGGACTTGCTTGCAACCCGGAGTATCAAGGGAACAGTCGAGTACCTGCGTTCAATCGATCCTGAATTGACCTACGACAGGCATGTCTTCACCGTGAGGGGTGTTTCGATGCCGATCTGCAGCGTGACATTCTCCGGCGAGCTAGCTGCAGCCGGACAGGAGCTGGCTCAGCGAGGAGTGAGTCTCATCGGGACCGACTATACGAGTCATTACGTCCTCGGGTTCACTAGACAGAGCCTGCTTCCCATCTACCAGCGGCGTGGGTATTTGCGCGCCCGCGTCGGAGACCCGCGGGTGAAGGCGCACTCCGATGACAACTGCCCTGATGGTGTGAAGGTCACGTTGTCCGTTCAGGAGGGTTCCTCGTATTCCCTGGGCCACGTTGAGTGGGCTGGCAACAAGGCGCTGGCCAGTGGAGCGCTTGGTTCCCTGATGACGCTCGAGGAAGGCGATGTGGCGGATCTGTCGAAGCTGCAGGACGATCTCGAACGGGTCCGGAATGCCTACTGGAGAATAGGACACATCCAGACGAACCTGACTCTCGAGCCGCATCTTGATGACGCAAGGCTTGCTGCGAACTACCTGGTCACGGTGGACGAAGGACCTCAGTATCGCATGGGGTCGTTGACAATCGCCGGCCTGCCGGACGCGAGGCATCGGCAACTCCTGGCAAGGTGGCGTCTTGCCCGTGGCGATGTCTATGACGCCTTGTACCCAAAGGAGTTCATCGATGCGGCACGACGATCGGGGATCATTCGTTCAAGCGTGCATACGAAGCAGGTGCCTGACAATGACAAACGCCTCGTGGATGTGTCGATTACCGTTTCTGACAAGTAGCAGGACCATAGGATTGCTCAGTGCGATTCTCCTGGGCGTTTGCTGGTCAATCCCGCTGTCGATGGGCGAGCAGGGGGCAGCAGCCGTGGTCGGGGGCGTCTCGCCGGTCAGGGAGAACGACCCCTTCGAGGAGCAGTGCCTCTTCGCCTTCTCGTCGCCCCACATGGTCAGCGTGTAGCGCGTGCCGGGATCCAGGTCGAAGGTCGTCCCGGTGGTGGGTGCCAGCACCGCGGCGTCGCTCGTCGGGTCGGGGAGCACGAGGTTGCCGTCGAGGGTGAAGCGGAGGACCGTGAGGATGATGCTCTCCTCTCCCGCCGCAATGTCCCAGATGACCTCGCCGTCATCTCCCTTCACGAGCTGAAGTCGCTCGATGTGATCCACGCAGTCCTTCGGGATCAGAACCTCGGCGACGTAGCCGCGTCCGAGGGAGCGGAACTGAAGCGATGGTCCGCTGAAGAGGACGATCCACGCCATCGCCGCAGTAGCCAGGAAGAGGACCAGGAGCGCGAGGCTGATGGTGCTGCCCAGGATGATCCTGAAAGAGCGGCGCACGAGCCCGCGATCGCGGGGGCCTACCCCGGTGGGGCCTGCCATCTCCTCGGGACCGGGGGGCTTGTAGGACATCGGGCGCGCTCCGATCGTTGAGAGGGATGAATGATACGTGCGCCCGGGTGGGGTGATCTACTGGCAGGCGCTCGACAGGCGCGGCTGACCGGTCGAGCCCCAGCCCAGGGGGCCAACGCCGCAGGTGTTTCTCGCGCGGATCAGGTAGTAGAAGGAATTGTCCGGCTCGGGGGTCCGGGTGTCGGAAGTCTGCGTGACGGAGAGTCCCGGGGCGAGACAGGTCGCGTTTCCAACCCCCCCCGCGCTCGGCAGGCCCGCCGAATTCCCCGACAGGACATCGTACGAAACCCCCGCTCCCTGTGCCGCCCATTGCAGCAGGGTGCTCGATCCACCCGAAATCTCCAGACCGAGAACCTCGGTCTGTGGTGGCAGGTTCAGAGGATCGATGGGGGCGCAGTCGCCACCATTGGCCAGGCCATCGCCGTCGATGTCAGAGTCGCAGGTATCGCCGAGCGCATCGCCGTCCAGGTTGGCCTGGCCCGGGTTTGCGGTCGCGAGACAGTTATCCGCCGAATCCGGCACGCCGTCCCCATCGCCGTCCACGGTCGGCACCATGGCCGTGGTCTTGAGGATCCAGTCGTCGGGATCCAGCGCGAGAGACGTCGGCTGAGCGGCCTGCGGGGTGAGGACGAAGTCCTGAATGCGCACGTTGTTCTGGAGGATGGTCTCGGTCGATCCCGCGCCCGTCGTCACGCGCAGCCGGATCGGCATCACGAAGATCGGCCCCGGCTGCGTTTGGTTCACGCGGACGTACGTGACCCACCCGGAAGGAGTCTGCGCCGTCGACCAGCTCCATTGATACGCGGGCTCGCCGGTCTGGAAGACCCAGCTGTCGAAGAAAGAGGCCAGCGACAGCCCCGACGCGGCCTCCATCGTCGCGCGGAGTCCGTCGGTGGTGGCGCTGCCGTTCTGGAACGCCACGACGTAGTCGCGCAGGCCGTCGAAGAAGGCGACGTCCCCCATGACACCGCGAAGCATGTGCAGGACCCACGCCCCCTTGTCGTAGACGGTATAGCCGAACAGGCCGCACGACGGCGCGTGGAGGGGGCCGCAGAATGGGCGCGAGTCGAGGCTGGCCATGTAGTCAAACAGGCCATCGGTGCCGTGCAGATGTTCCCACCAGAGCGCCTCGGAATACGACGCGAAGCCCTCGTTGAGCCAGATCTCGTCCCACACCGCCGGACCGACGCTGTCGCCGAACCACTGATGGCCCATCTCGTGCGCCACGACCCAGTCGAAGCGATTATCCCCGCGGATCAGCCCCGCGCCGTACGACGTGACGGTCTGGTGTTCCATGCCTCCGCCGAACGAGAAGATCGCGTGGCCGTACTTCTCCTCCACGAACGGATACTCGCCGAGCAGATTGGAGAAGAACTGGAGCTGCGGGACGGTGACGCTGAAGTCCTGCCTCGCCGCGTTCTCGTGCTCCGGGTAGACCCAGTGCTGCACCGGCATGGCCGGACCCCCGGTGACCGGCGCGTAGAAATCGGTCCAGGTGACGTAATTGGAGATGGCCACCGACACCAGGTAGGTGCTGATCGGATAATTCGAGCGCCATTGCCAGGTCTTCGTGCCGTTGCCGTTGTCGATCGTCGCGACGAGCAGCCCGTTGGACACCCCTTTGAGCGCCGAGGGGATGGTGAGGTTCATGTCCACGATGGCCTTGTCGTCCGGCCGATCGACGCAGGGCCACCAGGACGGCGCGCCGTCAGGCTCGGAGAGCGACGAGATGATGGGCTGTCCCGCGTGGGTGGCGAACACGAAGGAGCCGAAGCCCGTCGACTGCGGCGCCCCGTCGTAGTCGATCGTGACGTCGAACGGCTCCTGGTCGGCGTAGGGCCTTCCCAGCATCACGTGCACCGCGTGCCCGGATCGGGAGAAGGCAGAGGGGAGCGCGCCGACGCGCACCTGCGTGACGTTCATCAGGTCATGCAGATTCACGTCAACCTGCGTCAGTCCCGCGAGGAGCGAGCGCCCCTGGATCCGGACCGTGCCGTCCACTCTCTGCGGCGAAAGGATGACTTGCAGATCGAGGGTGTAGTGGTCGATGTCGACGTTCGCCGGGCCCCCCAGGAGAGCGGCCGGCTCGTTGCCGCCTGGGAGCCGCCGAGGTTCATCCTTGAGCAGGAATTGGTGGCGCTCCTCCATCGTGGGCGGGTTCTGATCGGCCGGGAGTGCGCCGGTCGAAGCGCACCAGAGAACGAGGCCGGCGGCAAGGGCCAGCCGGAGCCGGGTCGAGGGTCTTTTCGCCAGGCAGGGGACGAGCGGGTATCCCAGGGTCCCCGAACCCTCTCCCTCCCGTCCCGTCATGTCCTCTGTATACCGCGATGGCACCGTCATGTCAGTTCGACGGCTCCTTCAGCCTGTGGAGCCGGTTCCCCTCGACCCCTTCGATCCTCTGGAAAGTCCCGGACGGCCAACGGATTTCGATGACTTCGGCTCGCATGGCCCCCCCCAGCCCGAAGTGCAGCCGCGGGTCGTTGCTCGACAGGTAGCTCGACCCGGCGCGCGCTTCTTCGGTTTGCCAGTGCTCCTTCCCGTCCGCGCCCTTCGTGAGAACGCGCACCCGCGCCCCCACGCCGTCGTGGTTGCTGCGCGTCCCCTCGAGCTTCAGCATCAGCCAGTTGCCCCCCCCGCGGGAGGGGTCGTTGCCGCCGTCGTTGCGGAAAAGCTCCGCCCGACTGTTGCAGTTCACTGCGAGGAAATCCAGGTCCCCGTCGTCGTCGTAGTCCCCGACGGCCAGCCCCCGTCCCACGGCGGGGCGCACGAAAGTCTTCCCGAGCGACGGCCCGACCTCCTTGAATTTGCCATTGCCGTCGTTGGCCAGCATGGAGCGCGGCTGGGCGTAGGTGAGCTGATCGCGGAACTGCTCCACGTTGTCGAGGATGTGGCCGTTGACGACGAGCAGGTCCTTGTCGCCGTCGTTGTCGAAGTCCAGGAAGTCCACGCCGAAGCCGACATGCAGGTAGCCCGGCTCGCCGAGCCCCGCGGCGAAGGTTGCGTCGGTGAAGGTGAGGTCGCCGTTGTTGAGGTACAGCTCGTTGGTCTCGTAGTCGAGGTTGGTGACGATGAGGTCCATCCTGCCGTCGCCGTTCACGTCCGCGGCGTCGGTGCCCATCCCCGCCTGCGGCAGGCCGCTCTCCGAGAAGCCGGTCCCCGATGAGACTGACACGTCCGCGAAGGTGCCGTTGCCGCGGTTCACGTAGAGGAAGTTGATCGTCTTGTCGTTGGCAACGTAGATGTCCTGCCAGCCGTCCTGATTGACGTCGGTGAAGACGACCCCCAGCCCCTTGCCGACAGGATCAGCGATCCCTGCGGCGGCGCTGACGTCCTCGAACAGCCCGTTCCCCTTGTTGCGGAAGAGCGCGTCGGGCACGCCGTTGTACTCGTCGGGGTGGCAGTAGCTGCGCAGCCCGGGGCGCTCGCTGCAGTACTTGTTGTTGTCGAGCGTGAAGTCGATGTAGTTGGTGACGTAGAGGTCGAGGTCGGCGTCGTTGTCGATGTCGCCGAACGCGGCGCTGGCGCTCCATCGTGGGTCGCCGGTGCCCGACGCGGCGGTGACATCGACGAACTTCCCCCCGTCGTTCCTGTAGAGCACGTCGGGGCCGAAGTTGGTGACGAAGAGATCGGGGTCGCCGTCGTTGTCGATGTCCCCGGCGACGCACCCCATCCCGTAGGCGTGGTCTCCCAGACCGGCGGCGGCCGTCGCATCCGCAAAGCGCCCCTTCCCTTCATTGCGATAGAGCACGTCGGTCGCCACACCGGTCACCTTGGAGCCAGGCAGCTCGGAGGAATTGACCACGTAGAGATCGATGTCGCCGTCGCCGTCGTAGTCGAGCCAGCACGCGCCGGAGCCCATCGTCTCGATGTAGTTCTTCTCGCCGCTCGCGCCGTTGACGTGGACGAAGTCGATCCCCGCCTCTTTGGTCACATCCGTGAAGGTGATCCCGGCATGGGCCGGGGCCGCTGCGAGGGCGGCCGCCGCGAGCAGGCACGCCATCGGCTCGACGCATCGCGGGGCGCGGATCTTCATCGGGGCACACCGTCGTTCTTCGGGGCGGCGCCCTCCTGGGCGACCAGGCGTTCGTAGATGGTCTGCTCCTTCATGCTGCGCTCCATGTTGCCGAGCCCCTGGTGCACGCGCGCGAGCGCCTGATGCACCCGGGGGTCCGCGAAGCCAAGACGCACCGCTTCGTCGAGCTGGGCCGCGGCCGCGGCGAGGTCTCCCGACTGGGCGAGGGCGAGGCCGAGGTTGTAGCAGGTTCGCGCGTCGTCCGGATCCAGCCGCTGGGCCAGCTTCAGCTCTCGCACACCATCCTCCACTTTCCCCGCGCGCATGTATGCATTGGCGAGCTGGAGATGATAGCCGGCATTCATCGGGGCGAGGCCAACCGCGCGCTCCAGCTCGATGATGGAGCCTGCGGAGTCCCCTTGCTCACCGAACAGCCTCCCGAGCAGGTGATGCGCGTCGGCGTGCATCGGGTCGAGCGCGATGGCCTCGCGGAGCATCGCCTCGCTGCCGCGCCTGTCACCGGAGCGATAGCGCCACCGCCCCAGGTCCATCTTCACATCGACATCGTCAGGGGCGAGCGCGGCCGCCTGCAGCAGCAGGGCATCCGCGCCGGCGTAGTCCTGAGCCTGGGCCTTCTGCTCCGCCCGCGTCCTCAGCTCCCTCACGCGGATGCGCAGCGTGTTGCGCGCGACGTCCTGCGCGTAGAGCGTCTGAAAGCGCGACAGCGCGTCCGCGCGCTCCTGCCCGCGCGCGACGCGGGCGAGATTCTGGAGCGCCCCGCGGTGATCGGGCTCCTCGACCAGCACCGCGCGCAACATCCGGGCCGCCTCTTCGTTGCGCCCATCGCGCGCCAGGGCGAGACCGCGGTGGTAGAGGACCTCTGCAGTGTCGGGAGCGTGGGAGAGCGCATCGAGCGCTGTCGCGTTGTCACCGGCGCGCCAGGCGGCGATGCCCAGCCCTTCCCACGCTGACGCGAGCACCGTATCCATCGGCGCGCCAGGCGCCGTCGTTCCCGCGCGCTTCTGCGCTGCGATCTCGGCGCGGAATTCCCGCATGGCCTCGTCGAGCCGTCCAAACGCAACATAAATACGCCCCAGATCGGCATGCACACCACGATGCTCGGGCGCTGCGGCCAGGACGCGCTTCAGCATCTCCTCCGCCTCGAGGTTTCTCTCGAGCCCGGCCAGCGCCTCGGCCTTTCCGTAGAGAGCGTCCACCTGCGCGCGTTCTTCCGCCCCTTCCCGCGCCGCCACGCTATCGAACGCCGCAAGGGCGTCCTCGCGGCGGCCGAGTGCCATGAAGGTCCGGCCAAGGAGCAGCATGGCGCGAGGGGAGTCGGGCTGGGCCCGCAGCGCGCGGTCGAGCCAGCTCAGGCTGGTCGCCGGGTCTGCCTGTCCCAGGGCCTCTTCGGCCAGACGGATCGATTCCTCGAACCCGGCCGTGGAGGGTTCCGGGGGCGCGGCGGCAAGCGCTGCGAAGAGCAGGAGAATTGAAGCGACCGGGCTCATTTGATACCGCGCAATCTTAGCCCGTTGTTCTCACCAGATCACGCTGCGGGACCGTGATCTTCCGCTCGTGGCGGCCGCCAGGAGCCGTAACGCGCGCGGTAGTAGTCCCGGATGAAGGCCGGGGCATCGCCCCCGGCCAGGGAGCGCAACTCCAGATCGAGGGCGAACTCCAGCGGCGTCTGTCCGGGCGCGCGCCTCATGCCGCGCCACGCCCAGCGAATCTCGAAGCGCCGCAGGCGGCGCGTGGCCGCGCGCGTCCCCGATGCGGGGAGAAAGCCGCGCCACAGCGCGCCGCGCAGACGGCTCATCCGCAGCGCGGCAAGGACTGCGGCTGCCGCCGCGAGGCCGGCAAGGATGAAGGTCCATCTCTTCCAGCCCGACGCGACCAGCGCCCTCGCCCCGTCCTCCACCGGTGCGATGGCGCTCGCGGCGGCCCGCCCCGCGAAGGCGGCGGCATCGTACAGGCCGGTGGCCACCGACTGCTGATCCACGATGTCGAGCCCGATGATCCACGTGTCCCAGGCCACCTCCAGACTCGCGAGGCCGCCCCTCATGCGCGTCCAGAGCCCCTCGTCCTGCAACGTCCCTGCCTGCGACGGCGTCGGGTCGAAGGGGGTCCAGCCGCGGCCGGCGATCCACGCCTCGACCCATGAATGGGCGTCGGACTGGCGCACGAGCCACGAGCCGGTCAGCGGCGACCACTCGCCGGCCGTGAACCCGGTCACGAGCCGTGAGGGGATCTGGAGGTGACGCAGCATCACGGCCATCGCCGTGGCGAAGTACTCGCAGTGTCCCGCCTGGCGCTCCAGGAGGAAGTGGCGCAACGGGTCCTCGACGGCGGCGTCGTTGATCTCCAGCGTGTACGCGAAGTTCTCGCGCAGATGGTCCTCGATCCGCCGCGCGCTCTCGAAGGCGGAGCTCGAGCCCGCAGACACGCTGCGCGCCAGCTCCCCGACCTGCGGGTCCTGCCGCGGCAGCGCGAGGTAGCGTTTCCGATCGCCCTCGGAGAGCGGGTCGGTAGCACCGCGGGCGGACGCCCCATCGGGGCTCCCCACGATCCGGTAGGAGAGCCTCATGAGGAGCGGGTCGCGCAGGTGCAGCGAGCCCTCGGCATCCACACCGAGCCATGAGATGTCCCGCGAGGAGACGCTCGATGCGACCGGCGGTGTGAAGAGCACCGCGTGCGGGATCGGCTCCATCACGACGTCATGGGTGATCTGACGATCGGGGCCGGCCGTTTCCTCCGGCGCGATCCGCATCCATCCGTCGCGTCCCGTGCCGACCCAGCGCCGCTCGCTCGCCCGGTCGGAAACCTGCCACGATCGCCCGTCGAAGGTGTCCAGCGCGAGGCCTCTCCAGCGGTACGCTTCAGGCTCCAGGATCGACGCGTCGACCCTCACGCGCATCACCACCGCGTTGTTCCTCTTGATCCGTCCGATGGAGCCCAGCTCGACGTGGTCCGAGAAGCCCGACATGGCGTCGCCGCCGGCGAACGCCAGGGCCGCGCCGGACTGGGGACGGAAATACCCGGTGCCGAAGTGCGGGATCACGAAGAAGATCGCCATTCCCAGCGCGCCCGTGGCGACGGTGGGGAGCGCAACCGCCGACGCGCGCACGGGAACGACGCGGCGGGGAGTTGTCCCTGCGGCGGGTCCCTCCGCCGCGAGCGCCATGAGCGTTCCGACCCCCAGGAACGCGTAGATCGCCAGCGGCAGGGCGAACCATGCCTCGGTCGTGGAGGCGGCGGCCGCCACCATCTGCACGAAGCTCAGGGACAGCGCCTGCCGCAGGCCCTCGGATTGCGTCATGTCGATGCGGTCGCTCGGATGGGAGGTCATGACGCAGCGGTGCACGGTCACGAAGGTCAGAAGGCGCAGGGCCGCCCCGATCAGGTCCCGCGACAGGAGGATGGCGTCGGGAACGAAGACGGCGAGAGCGACGAGGGCAAGAATGTCCCACGTCCGGCGCGAGAGTCGTGGAAGTCTTCCGATCCTTCCGGCCGTAATTGCCGTCCCCAGCACGAGCAGGTGCGCGATGCCGATCGCGGAGACGGCGAAGAGCGACAGGGCCGCCGCGGCCAGGCACGCGGTCGCCCCGTTGCGCGGCGTGAGCAGGCGGGAGACCATCACGTCGTCATCCGCAGGGGCGTGGCGCGCGACGGGTCCGCCGACACGACGATGCGCTCGACGCCGCGTGGGGTCGAGCGTACGCGCGGCGTCGCGGCCGCTGGTGCTGGCCCGGATGCTGCCGCCCGCGCGTCTCCCCGCCGCACTCCAGCAAGCCATCGCATGGCCGCCCCCTGGAGCAGAGGGCCGTCGTCGGGGGTGACGAGGCGCGCGTCGTGCCGGTGGCGCTGCGCGAAGTCGAGGATCGCAGCAGCGCGGGAGACGACCGTCTCGAAGGATGCGTCGTCCGGCGCCTCGGTGTCGATGACGACCTCCAGGTTCCGGCCCGTGTCCTCGCGCTCGTACTCGCGCACCATGAGCTGTCGCGCGCGCGCCGAGGCGCGCCAGTCGATGTGGCGCGCGTCGTCGGAGGGGGCGTACTCGCGCAGGTCCAGCACCTCGGTTCCCGCGCCACGGGCCGCGACGGCCTCGGTGCGCAGCGGAATGGAGGCCGGGTGCGCCGTTCCCCCCACTTCCAGCGTGCGGATCGGCAGGAACGACGGGAGCACGACGACGGCGCCTGCCTTCGCGGGGCGGGCCCGAAGCCAGGTGAGGCCGAAGGGGTATCCGGTGGATGCCGTGACCTCGAGATCGTCGTGCACGCCGCGCTTCGGGATCGTCACGCTTGCCGCGCAGACGCCGCGCTGCTCGTCCGACGGGACGCTGACGGGCCCTACTATGGGAACGGGCAAGCCTTCGAGACGCGCCACCACGAGCGCGCGCGGCAGGAGCGGGAAGCGCCCCTTCGCTTCGAAGTGCACCGTGAACGGCTCCCCCGCGTGGACTTCACGCGGCAGGTGGGCCGCGACGGAAAGGAGGCGGGCGGCGCGACGGCCCGCGACGGCCCCTACCAGCGCGAGCGACAGCACCAGCGAGAGCATCAGATAGATGAGATTGTTGCCCGTGTTGACGGCTGCCAGGGCCATGGCGGCGCCCAGCAGCGCGAGGCGCACCCCGAGCCCCCCGCCGCTCACACCGGGACCTCGATGCGCTGCATGATTTCGTCGAGGATCAGACTCGGGGTCCCGCGCCGCGTCCCCACCGCTTCATGCAGCACGAGACGATGCTCGAGGACCGGAGCCGCCATCATCTTGATGTCGTCGGGGGTCACGTAGTCGCGCCCCTCCACCAGAGCGTGCGCCTGCGCGGCGCGATGCAGCGACAGGGAGCCGCGCGGCGAGACCCCCAGCGCCACGGGGGCGGCGGTCCGCGTGGCCTTGACGATCGCCAGCAGGTAGTCGAGCAGGGCGTCGTCCACGCGCACCTCGTGGACCAGCTTCTGCAACGCGATGACCTCTTCACCCGACAGGACCGGCGCGACCAGATCGGCGGCTCGCACGAGGCGCTGGCGCGCGATGATCTCCTTCTCGGCGGCGGCCTCGGGATAGCCGATCCTGATCCGCATCAGGAACCGGTCGAGCTGGGAGTCGGGGAGGGGATAGGTGCCGTGGTGCTCGATGGGGTTCTGCGTCGCGATGACGAAGAAGGGCATCGGGAGCTGGAGCGTTGCGCCATCCACCGAGATCCGGTACTCGCTCATCGCCTCGAGCAAGGCCGACTGCGTGCGCGGGGTGGTGCGGTTGATCTCGTCGGCGAGGACGACGTTGGCGAACAGCGGCCCTTCGCGGAAGGTGAAGGTGTGGGTCGTCTGGTCGTAGATGGAGACGCCCAGGATGTCCGACGGGAGCAGGTCGCTGGTGAACTGGATCCGCCGGAAGCTGCAGCTCAGGGAGCGCGCGAGGCTCGACGCGAGCGTGGTCTTGCCGACGCCGGGTATGTCCTCGATGAGCAGGTGGCCGCGCGCCAGGAGACAGACGGCGGCGAGGCGGACCACCTCGGGCTTGCCGCGCACCGCCGTCTCGACGTTGTCGCGAAGAGCGCGGATTCTCTCGAAGAAATTCATGCGCCGTCCCCGCCGCGGGAGCTTTGCGCCCCGCCGCCCCCGTCGCTCTTCAGTAGCGGTGCCCTATGCCCCGTGAGACCAGCTCCGTCTTGATGCGCTTGCGGATCGAGTCCCATTCGGGCTCGGGAACCTGGAGGAAACACTCCACGACCTTCGGATCGAACTGCGTCCCCGCGAACTCGATGACCTCCTGGCGCGCCGTCTCGTACGGAAGCGCCCGGCGGTAGGGGCGGTTCATCGTCATGGCGTCCAGCGTATCGACGACGGCGAAGATGCGCGCGCCGAGCGGGATGTCGTCTCCCGCCAGCCCCCTCGGGTACCCCGTGCCGTCGAAGCGTTCCTGGTGACAATAGACGATGGGGACGGCTCCTTCCAGAAACTTGATCGACGCGAGGATGCGGCGCCCCAGCTCGGGGTGCTTGCGCATCTCGACCCATTCCTCGGGGGTCAGCTTGCCGGGCTTCCTGAGGATCGCGTCGGGGACCCCGATCTTGCCGACGTCGTGGAGCAGAGCCCCCCAGCGCATCTGGGTCAGCTCGGGCTCCTGAATCCCCATGCGCCTGGCCACAGCGACGGTGAACTCGGAGACCCGGCGCGAGTGCCCCTGCGTCTCGGTGTCGCGCATGTCGAGCGCCTCCATCAGCGCCTCGAGGGTCGTGTCGTAGGTCGCGTGGATCTTCTGGAAGGCGACTTTCAGCTCGTCGTAGAGGCGCTCCACCTCTTTGCTCTTGGCGATGACCTCCTGCGTGCGCTCCTGCACGAGGGACTCGAGGTTCTTCTGGTACCGGCGGTTCTCGATGATGAGCTGGCGCTGCTGGAGCGTCCTGTTGACGATGAGGACGACCTGGTCGAGGTTGAAGGGCTTGGTGATGTAGTCGGCAGCGCCCATCCGCATTGCCTGGATGGCGATGTCGATGTCCACCACGCCCGTCACCATGATCACGTCGGTGTCGGGATACTGCTCCTTGATCCTGCCGAGCAGAACCATGCCGCTCTCGCCGGGCATGTCGATGTCGGCCAGCACCAGGCCGATGCCGTTGCCGGCGCCGAGTCTTTCCATGGCCGGTGCGGCGCCGGCGGCCGCTTCACACTCGTAGCCGGCTCCCTTGAGATTCTCGGTCAAGACTTCGCGGATCATGGGTTCGTCGTCGACGATCAGGAGTCTGGGTTTCATCCAGTGCTGCTCCGGCGCGGGATGACTGTGAGGTTCTTCGGTTGATTCGTGTATGGGTAAGTGCCGGGTCAATATAGGCCACACAATGCCGCCGGCAATGAGAACCAACGAGATTGTGCAGGGTCGATACGCGTTGCTGTGCGTGGAGATGTACGCGATTTAATCCGCGCGACGCGGCGAGAAAATCCCTCCGTCCACCTCCTCCGCGTTGTCGGGGATTTCGTCCGCAGGCGGCCGCGCTGCGCGGTGAGCACCCCTGGCTACCTCCTCTCGGCAAGGCGGCCGGAGGCCATTCCGCCTCGGGCACGCCTGCGCCGCCTCACGGCGTGCTCGGCTACCTCCCTCGCGCGACCCACCCCTTCGGCGCGGGTTCCCCGCGCTCGGTCGAGTGCCACTCGGCGAAATGCCTCCGGCCGCCTTGTGGGAGGGGAGAGCGGGCGAGAGGAGCAACCCCGACCGGACGGCCGAACCCCCGGCATGGTTGGGTACCTGCGCCTACTGTCCTGACTGCAGCGCGTAGAGATTGACAACCCCCAACGAGTTGATCGCGAGAAGGGACCCATCAGGTGAGAGGGCGGCACCGGAGTTCCCCCTCTCACGTCCGCGCAGCTCTTTGATTTCTGTGTTGAAGACGATTCCCTTCAGCCTCACATCGAAGACAGTGAATCTCTCAACCTTGAGGATCGGCGAGTGTGAGCGCGAGTAAGAGGCTTCGATGGTCGCGAACCGCGAGCCGTCGCGGGCGACGGCGGCGAGCCCACCTCCGTCCTTCATATGGCCCCCGAACACTCGGGTGCTTTCAGTGCTGTTGATGACTTCCAGCTCTCCACACCCGAAGAGTGCGACAAGATCCTGCGAGATGAACCATGGTCGAACGTGTGCGCAGTGCGCATCGTAAGGATGCAGCTCGTCGTCCTCCGGGAGGTAGAAAACGGTAGGGTTCTTGTTACCTGCACGCCACGCGATGTAGGCGGCATGATTTCTTGAGACGGAGATGACATGTGTGTCCAGAACCTCCACGCCAGCAGGCTTGAGGTTCTCGGTATCGAGGAAGAGAGTCAGTCCGTGTCCCGGTTTCAGCTCGGCGGACCAGGCGGCGACGATCCGCCCGTCCGGCGAGGCGTGCCTTGCCGACTCCGGGGTGCTCGCGATGATCTGCTTCAGCCCGGGAGAGTGAAGCACCATTCCCTTGTCTGTCACGGCGACGTAACTCCCCGTTGCCGTGGCGAAAACGAACGGCCAACCGCTGGTCACCCAATTCGCCTCACCGACGACCGCACCGGAGGCCGTATCAAGGACAAAAGCCTTCACTGGATTCGGCTTTGCGAACGGGCCCTGATCGTTGATGACGACAAGCTCACTCATGCTGCCAAAGGCGATCTGCAGCCGGGCCTCGCTCTCTGGGGGTTCGGCGATCGAGTAGCCCCGTTGCTTCAGGTCGGTCGTCCAGACAGGTCGAACGTTTCGCCCCCCCCCGGCCAGGACGCTGCTGATTTGGAGTGCGATGACTGCGAAGAGGACGGTGCCCCTGTGTAGGTGAGCAGCTCTCATTCGTTGGCTCTCCGCGAAGACCATGGTGAAGTTGCCAAGCTGGTTCACACCTACGTAGACGGAGCCGAATGCCCTAGGGCCCCGCGAGCGTGGGCTAAGTCACCTTCTCCCAGGAAGGGCCGGTCTTGATGTCCACGGTCAGCGGGGCGCGCAGATCGGCTGCACCCTCCATGGCGGCCTTCACGACGGGCTCGACGCGCGCCAGCTCGTCGGGGGGGCATTCCAGGACCAGCTCGTCGTGGACCTGGAGGATCATCCGCGACCGGAACTTTCCCTTCTCCAGCGCCTTCTGGAGGGCGAGCATCGCCCGCTTGATCAGGTCGGCCGCCGTCCCCTGGAGGGTCGTGTTGACCGCCGCGCGCAGGGCCTGCTGGCGCTCCATGCGCCCCGCCGAATGGATTTCCGGGAAGTAGCGGCGGCGGTTGAACAGCGTGGTCACGAAGCCGTCGCGCTCCGCCCCGGCGATGGTCTCGTCGATGTATTCCTGGATCCGGGGGAAGCGCTCGAAGTAGCGCTCGATGAATGCCTTGGCCTCCTTGCGTGAAATCCCCAGGGAGTCCGCCAGCCGCACGGACCCCATGCCGTAGAGGACTCCGAAGTTGATCGTCTTGGCCTGGCTGCGCATGGACGGAGTCACAGCGTCGGTGCCGACGTGGAAGATCTCCGCCGCCGTCCTCACGTGCACGTCCTCCCCCTTGGAGAAGGCCTCCACCAGCTCCGGCACATCGGCCATGTGCGCGAGCACGCGCAGCTCGACCTGGGAGTAGTCGGCCGCCAGGAAGGTCCAGCCGCTCTCCGGCACGAAGGCCGCGCGGATCCGCCGGCCGAGCGGCGTGCGCGCGGGGATGTTCTGGAGGTTGGGGTCCGCCGAGGAGAGCCGGCCTGTGGCCGCCACCGTCTGGTGATATGTGGTGTGCACGCGTCCGGTCTCGGGATGGATGAGCTGCGGCAGCGCGTCGATGTAGGTGGACTTGAGCTTGGTGAGGCTGCGGTACTCCAGCACCTTGCGCGGCAGCGCGTGCTCGCGCGCCAGCTCCTCGAGCACCGCCTGGCTCGTGGAGAGCGCGCGTGTCTTCACGGTGCGCTTGCGCGACGCCAGCGACAGCTTCTCGAACAGGATGTCGCCGAGCTGCTTGGGGGAGTTGATGTTGAACGTGCAGCCCGCCATCTCGTGGATCGCGGCTTCGAGGCGGCCGATCTCCGCAGCGAACTCCTTCGACATCTCCTTCAGCACCGCCGGGTCCACGCGGACCCCCGTCATCTCCATCGTCGCGAGCACCGGGATCAGCGGCAGCTCCATCTCCGTGAACAGCTCGTCCATCTCGCGCTCCGCGAGCCGCGGAGCGAGGGTCTCTTTCAGCCTAAGAACGACCTCGGCCCTCTCGGCGGCCCGCGCCGCCACCTTCTCCACCTCCACCTGCTCGAGCGGAACCTGCGCGCGCCCCGTTCCCTCGACCTCATCGTCGGGTCTGGTGCGCAGCCCCAGATGGTCCTTCGCGAGCGCTTCCAGCGTGTAGGCGCGCCGTCCCGGGTCGAGCAGGTACGACGCCACCATCGGGTCGAAGCCGACAGGATCGAGCCTGAGCCCGTGCCGGCGCAGGAGGATCATCTCGCGCTTGATGTCATGTGCGACTTTGGGGATCGACCGGTCCTCGAGGATCGGGGCGAGGACTTTCATCACCGTCTCGAGCGGGATCTGCTCGGGGGCCCCGAGATAGGAGTGGCCCATGGGGACGTACCAGGCGCGCCCGGCCCGACCCGCCAACGCCACACCCACCAGATGCGCGCGCATCGGATCGTGGGCGTCGGCCTCCAGCGCCAGCGCCAGGATGCCTTCGGCGCGGATGGCGGCGAGGGCGGCGTCGAGGTCCGCTCTCTTCAAGATGATGGCGTCGTCTCTCGCCTGCGCCTTCTGCGGGGGGGCGGGCTCGCTCAGGAGCGTCGAGAACTCGAGCGCAGAGAAGACCGAGCGCGTTGCCGAAGGGTCGGCCTCCGCGCGGGCGAGCGATTCCAGCGCGATGTCGATGGGGGCATCGCGGCGCACCGTGGCCAGCTCGCGCGACTTCAGAGCCTCGTCGAAGTGCTCCGTGAGCCCCTCGCGGTAGGCCTTGCGCGCGATCTCCCCCGCGTGGGCGCGCGCGTTCTCGATGGTGCCGTAGCGCTTGATGATCTCCTTGGCCCCCTTCTCGCCGATCCCCGGTACTCCCGGGATGTTGTCGGTCGGGTCGCCCCAGAGGGCCAGCACTTCGATGACCTGCTCCGGCGGCACGCCGAAGACCTGTTCGACCGTCTTCGCGTCCATCACCATCCCTTTCGCCGGGTTGATGATCTTCACCTTGTCGTTGACGAGCTGGTAGAGGTCCTTGTCGGAGGTGACGATCGCGCAATGAAACCCTTGCGCCCCGGCCCGCTCGACGATCGTGGCGATGACGTCGTCGGCCTCGTAGCCGTCCAGCTCGAGCACCGGGATCCCCAGCGCCTCGCAGGCCTTGCGCGCCCAGGGCATCTGCTCGATCAGGTCGTCGGGCATCGGCTCCCGGTGCGCCTTGTACTGGTCGAAGGACTCGTGGCGGAAGGTGGGGGCCTCCGTGTCGAAGGCCACGGCGAGGTAACGCGGGTCTTCGTCGGCGATCAGCTTCCTGAGGATCTGGACGAACGCGTAGATGGCGTTGGTCGGCATGCCGCTGGAGGTCGTAAGACGAGGGGTGGCGTGGTAGGCGCGGAAGAGGTTGTAGGTCCCGTCGACGAGGTAGATCGTCCGTTCCTTCAACAGCGCCTCTCCCGATCCTCTTTTTCCGCGAGGCGCGCATTCTAACACCCGCCGCCCGGACAGAAACGCGGCAGAGTTCTCAAAGAGCGCGCCGGGCGTGTGTTATCATCAGGGCATGGCTGCCACCGCCACACCAACGCCGTTCGCGAACGAACCGTTCACCGACTTCACGCGCGACACCGAGCGCCACGCCATGCAGGAGGCGCTCCGCCTGGTTCACTCCCAGTTCGGCAAGCGCTACCAGCTCATCATCGGCGGCGAGCGCTACAGCGCCAAGGAGTACTTCCAGAGCGTCAACCCCGCCCGCAAAGGGGAGGTCATCGGCTACTTCTGCAAGACGGGCATCGAGCAGGCCGAGCAGGCGGTCCAGGCGGCCCTGAGGACCTTCGATGCCTGGAGCCAGGTGGACCCCGGCAAGCGAGCCGACGTGCTGTTCAAGGCGGCCGTCATCATGCGGCGCCGGAAGCACGAGCTGGCGGCGTGGCTGATCTACGAGGTGGGCAAGTCGTGGGTCGAGGCCGACGTGGACGTGTCCGAGGCCATCGACTTCTGCGAGTTCTACCGGCGCGAGATGCTGCGCCTGGCCGAGGACCAGCCTCTCACGCGCATGGCGGGGGAGCGCAACGAGCTGGTCTACATCCCGCTGGGAGTGGGGGCGGTCATCCCGCCGTGGAACTTCCCGCTCGCGATCCTGTGCGGCATGACGGCGGCGGCGGTCGTGACCGGCAACACCGTCGTGCTGAAACCCTCCAGCGACGCGCCGACCATCGCCTACAAGTTCATGGAGGTCCTCGAGGAAGCGGGCGCTCCCCCCGGCGTGGTCAACTTCATCACGGGCCCCGGCGGAGAGATCGGCGACTACATCGTGCAGCACCCCAAGGTCCGCTTCGTGGCCTTCACGGGCTCCAAGGAAGTGGGACTCGGGATCAGCGAGAAGGCCGCGCACCCGCAGAAGGGGCAGATCTGGATCAAGAGGGCCGTGCTGGAGATGGGAGGCAAGGACGCCATCCTCGTCTCGTCGGACGCGGATCTCGATGCCGCCGTCGAAGGAGTGGCTGCCGCCGCCTTCGGGTTCCAGGGACAGAAGTGCTCAGCCTGCTCGCGCGCCATCGTCGAGGCCCCGGTGTACGACGCGTTCCTCGAGAAGCTCGTAGCCCGTGTCAGGACGATCAAGGTCGGCGACCCCCAGGATGCCGGCACCTGGATGGGCCCGGTGATCAACGAGAAAGCCTTCAAGAAGATCATGGACTACGTGCAGATCGGCAGAGGCGAGGGGCGCCTGGCCGTGGGAGGGGAGCCCGGCCCGGCTGATGGCTGGTACGTGATGCCGACGGTGGTGGCCGACGTCGATCCCAAGGCGAGGCTGGCGCAGGAGGAGATCTTCGGGCCCGTGCTGGCGGTCATCAAGGCGAGCGATTTCGAGGACGGCCTGCGCATCGCCAACGACACCGACTTCGGCCTGACCGGCGCGGTCTACACCACCTCGCCGCGGCACGTCGAGCAGGCGAAGAAGCGGTTCCACGTCGGCAACCTCTACATCAACCGCAAGTGCACCGGCGCGATGGTCGGCGCGCACCCCTTCGGCGGCTTCAACATGTCGGGGACCGACTCGAAGGCCGGCGGGCGCGACTACCTCCTGCTCTTCACCCAGGCCAAGACGATCTCCCAGAAGGTCTCCTGACCGGCACCCTCCTGCTCACGCCATGGGACCTCGCGACTCTTCCAACCCGGTCTTCCACAGCGTGGCGCCGCACTTCACTGTCCCGGACGTCGTGGCCGCTTCGAAGTACTACTGCGACGTCCTCGGCTTCAGGAATCTGGGCTTCTTCGGCAATCCTCCGGTCTTCGCGATGGTGGGGCGCGGCCCGGTCGAGTTCTTCTTCAACCAGAGTCCCGAGGCCGCATCAGCGAAGCGCGTCAGGGCGCCCGTCGCCTACGACGCCTACGTTCGCGTCACGGGCCTGGACCGCTTCCACGAGGAGATCTCCGCGCGCGGCGCGAAGATCATCGAAGGGCCGCTGACCCGCGTCTACGGCATGCGCGAGCTGGTCATCGAGGACTGCCACGGGCTGCGCATCGCCTTCGGCGAGGATCCAGGAAAGTAGCCCCTCCTGCCGAAACGTTCCGCAGTCCCATCGGTCAGGCGTTCACGAAGAAGACCCGGAACTGACGGCGCGCGCGTGGACTAGGAGGTTGAGGTCGGGGAGGATCACTCGCGCTCGTATTCCCGCGTAGCCTCGGCAACTTCCAGCTCGTCGAGGAGCTGGTTCATGCGATCGAGGTCGATCCCAGGTTTGAAGCCGAATGAGTGGCTCCTGACAGTGAACCGGGGCTGCCGCTTGGGTTTGCCTGCCAGGCCCAGGCCGTGGCGCAACGCGTCGTTGACCACGGCCTTCAGCCCCTTTCCGGAGCGGCGCGTCTCCTGCTGCAGCCGTTCGGCGACGTCCGGGTCGATGGTGAGCGTCGTTCTCACGCCGACATCATGATGCGCACATGCTGTGATGTCAAAATGCCTGGTTGGGGGAACCCCTTCACCCCGCCTTCTCGAGCAGGCGGATCCACTCCTCCCCGAACTCCTTGGCGCGCCAGCGGCTCACGTCGGGGATCTTGTAGAGATCTTCGAGCGTCTTCGGGCGCTCGCGCGCCACGGCCTGGAGGCAGGCCAGAGGGCTCAGCACGCCTGCGTCGATGCTCAGCGCCGCCGCCTTGTGATTGCGCCACTCCTTGAGAATGTCGAGCCGGTGTCCCACGCCGGGGTCGTAGCGGCGGCGCAGGCCGCGCGGCGGCGCGGACAGGACAGTCTCCGCGGCGACGAGACCGGCGTTCACGGCCGCCAGCAGGTCGTCGCCCAGACGGCGCAGCATGAGGGGGGACATCCCCCGCACGCGGCGCAGCGCCTCGGGCCGGGTGGGCTTCGTCTTCGCGATCGCCAGCAGCACTTGTTCGGAGATGATCTTGAACGGCGGCCGGTCCGCCTCCGAGGCCTTGCGGTCCCGCATGATCACCAGCTCGCGCAGGATCACCTGCTCGCGCGCGTTGAGCTCGCGCACGCCCTTGAGGCGCCAGAAGTCGTCCGGCGAGAAGGGCTCGCGCGACCACTCGCGCCGCTTGACCACCTCGAACTCCTCCTCGGCCCATGAGAAGCGTCCCGCCGCTTCCAGCGCCGCGCGGAGGATCCCGCGCAGGGCGATGAGGTAGCGCGTGTCGTTGATGGCGTATTCGAGCTGCGCCGGCGTCAGGGGCCGGCGGAACCACTCGTCGCGCTGGAAGGTCTTGCTCACTTTCACGCCGAAGTGGCGCTCCAGCATCGCGGCGAGCCCGGTGGCGCGGTAGCCGAGGAGCTGGGCCGCGACGACCGTGTCGAAGATCCTGCCGAAGTGGATACCGAAATCGCGCTTCAGGCAGACGACGTCGTAGTCCGCACCGTTCATGACCCACTCGCGCGCCGGGTCGGCGAACAGCGGGTTGAGCACCGAGAGGTCGCCCAGGGCCAGCGGGTCGATGATGAAGTCCGCGGCAGGCGTGGACATCTGGATGAGGCAGACCTTCTCGCGGTAGTGGTGGAACGAGTCGGACTCGGTGTCCACCGCCACGAGCGTCTCGGAGGCGAGGGTGTCCGCCACCCGCCGGAGTTGCTCGGCGGTGTCGACCCACTCGTGCTCGCGAGGCGGCAGCGGGTCAGTTGGTCGAGGCGAAGAATCGTCGGACGTCGTCGAGGTCATGGACCAGACGGTATGGGGGGATGCTGTTGAGAAAGATCCGGCCGTAAGGCCGGGTCAGAAGGCGCCCATCCATGACGGCCAGGATCCCCCTGTCCTGGCGGCTCCGGATGAGGCGGCCGAGCCCCTGCTTGAGATCGATGACGGCGGCGGGCACCTGGTAGTCGACGAAAGGCTTCCCCTCGGCGCGACGGATCGAGTCGATGCGGGCCGAGACGACCGGGTCGTTGGGCACGTCGAAGGGGAGCTTGTCGATGACGACGAGGCTGAGCGCCTCTCCCTGCACGTCCACTCCGTGCCAGAAAGACGAGGTCGCAAGCAGCACGGCGTTCCGGCTGGCGCGGAACCTCTCGAGCAGCTTGTGTCTGGCTTCGTCTCCCTGGGCCATCAGCGGCCAGGGGAGCGTCCCCTCCAGCGCCTCGCGCACGCGGCGCAGGTTGGCGTAGGAGGTGAACAGAAGAAACGCGCGTCCAGAGCTGATCGACAGCAACACGCGCACCTCCTCCACGAAGCGTTGGATGAAGCTCTCGTGCCGCGGCTCGGGGAACGCGCGCGGGACGTAGAGGACGGCCTGGTGCTCGAGATCGAAGGGGGAGTCGAGGACCAGCTCCTGGGCCCCCTCGCGCACCCCGAGCCGCCCCTTCACGAAGTCGAACGTCCCATCGATGGCGAGCGTGGCCGAGGTCAGCACGACGGCCGGCACGCGCGAGAAGAGCATCTGCCGCAGCGCCTCGGAGACGTCGATGGGCGCCGCCTGGAGGATGACGTTCCTGCCGCGCGCCTCTCCCCAGGTCACCATCCCGACCGCGGCGCTCCCCGTCGAGTCCGGGTCGTCTCCCGCATCGAGGATCATCTCCAGCGTCTCGGCGCACTCGCCGGTCCGCGCCGGGAGGTTGGTCGCGGCCGCCTCGTAAGGGTCGGCCTTCTGCCTGAGCGTGGACTCGCACAAGGAGAGCGTCTCGCGCAGCGTGCGCCCCCGCTCGTTCCACAGCGCGTCGTGGCGCAGACTCTCGAGCGGGAAACGCCCCTCGGGAAGAACCCCCGCCCCCGCGCGCGCGGCCCGGGCATCCGGCCGGGCCAGGCCGAAGAACTCGGAGGCCGCGATGCGCAGGGCCCCCGAGCGCCTTCTCACGTCTGGATCCTGGATCGTGCGGTCCATCTCGTCGGCTATCTCGGAGATCATGTGTTGGGAGACGGCGCGCCCCAGGTGCGCCGTGGCGACGTCCTCCAGCACGTGCGCCTCGTCGAGGATCAGCACCGCGTAGTCCGGGATCACCTGGCCGAAGGCGTGATCCTTCAGGACCATGTCGGCCATCAATAGATGATGATTCACCACGACGATCTGCGACGAGGCGGCGCGCCGCCGCATCTGGGTGAGGTGGCACGGCTCGTAGTCGGGGCATCGCTGGCCGAGGCAGGTGTCGGCGCGCGCGCTGATCCGATCCCACAGGCGCAGCCTCTCGGGCATGTCGTCGAGCTCGGAGCGATCTCCGGTCGTCGTCGTGCGGCTCCATCGCGCCAGCCGCTCGTTGAACCCGCTCTCGTCGATGTCCTCGAAGACCGGCTGCATCTCGAAGTCCCGGAATCGTTTGATGCAGAGGTAGTTGTCGCGCCCCTTCATGCAGGCCGCTGTCACCTCGCGCCCCAGCACACGCTCGAGCATGGGGATGTCCTTGAAGAAGAGCTGCTCCTGGAGGTTCTTGGTGCCGGTGGAGACCACCACGCGGCGCCCCGAGGCGATGGCCGGGACCATGTAGGCGAAGGTCTTGCCGATCCCGGTGGGGGCTTCCATCAGCAGATGGTGCGGGCCGGCGATGGCTTCTTCCACGGCGAGGCTCATGCGGATCTGGCCGGGACGCAGCTCGTAACCTGGGTAGGCCCGCTCCAGTAACCCGCCACTGCCGAAGACCTCCTGCGAGAGGCCTGCCGTCATATCGATCCGCGCAACGACTCGGTGCCGATGGTGCGGTAGGGGAGAGGATGGCCGAGACATAGCTGTTTCACCTCGCGGCCGACCTCGCCGATGATCTTGTCCCCCTGCGGGGTCTGCACGCCCTTGAGGACCCGCGCGATCCACGACCCGATCATCTCCATCTGCTGAGGTCCCATGCCGCGCGTGGTGATGGCGGGCGTTCCGATGCGGATGCCGCTGGGGTCGAGCGGCGGCCGGGTGTCGAACGGGATGGCGTTCTTGTTGACGGTGATGTGCGCCCGCTCGAGCGCCCCCTCGGCCTCCTTGCCTCCCAGCCCCGCGGCGGCGACGTCCATCAGGAAGAGGTGGTTGTCGGTGCCTCCCGACACGATCCGGAAGCCCTCGCCCGCCAGCGAGGCCGCCAGAGCGCGGGCGTTGTCCAGCACGCGGCGCTGATACTCCTTGAAGGAAGGCTGGAGCGCTTCCTGGAAGCACACCGCCTTCGCCGCGATCACGTGGACGAGCGGCCCCCCCTGGAGCCCGGGGAAGGCGATGCGATCGAGGGCCTTCGCGTGCTCCGCGCGGCAGAAGACCACGCCCCCACGCGGGCCCCTCAGGGTCTTGTGGGTGGTGGTGGTCACGAAGTCCGCCGAGGGGATGGGGCTGGTGTGCAGGCCTGCCGCGACCGGTCCGGCGATGTGGGCGATGTCGGCCATGACCGCGGCTCCGACCTCGTCCGCGATGGCGCGGAAGCGCGCGAAGTCGATGGCGCGCGAATAGGCGCTCGCCCCCGCGACGATCAGGCGCGGCCGGTGCTGCTTCGCCAGCGCCGCCATCTCGTCGTAGTCGATCGTCTCGGTGTCGCGCCGCACGCCGTAGGCGACGACCTTGTACATCATGCCGGAGAAATTGAGCGGATGGCCGTGCGTCAGGTGGCCGCCGTGCGCCAGGTTCATCCCCAGGATGGTGTCGCCCGGGCGGCACGCGGTGAAGTAGGCGATCATGTTGGCGGTGCTCCCCGAGTGGGGCTGCACGTTGGCGTGCTCGGCGCCGAAGAGCCGGCATGCGCGCTCCCGCGCGAGCGTCTCGACCTGGTCGACGAACTCGCAGCCGCCGTAGTACCTGCGCCCCGGGTAGCCCTCGGCGTACTTGTTCGTGAAGACCGTCCCCGTCGCCGCGAGCACCGCCGGGCTGACGAAGTTCTCCGAGGCGATCAGCTCGAGCGTCTCCTGCTGCCTTGCGACCTCGGCGTCGACCGCCGAGGCGATTTCAGGATCAGCACCGACAAGAGGATGCGTCATCGGGGGGTTCCTCCCGCAGTGACCGTGGCGAAGGGACCGAGCAGCCTCTCGTACTCGGCGACGGCAAACAGGTCGGTCATTCCGGCGATGTGATCGGCCACCAGGCGCGCGAACCGCACGCTCCCCAGGTAGCGCTGGCGGATCTCACGCTCGGCCTCGCGCCCGGTCAGATCGCGCAGGTAGCGCCCGCCGTTCTCCTCGCGGAAGCGCAACAGCACGTAGTCCTCGGCGAGCCGCGGGTCGGCGGTCAGGGTCTCGAACAGCCCTGCAATGATGTGCCGAGCCCGCGCCGCCACGCCTCTGAGGGCCGCTCCCTGGTGGAGCCTGCGCTCGATGAACTCCCGCAGGCCGGCGAAGGCGCGCGCCGCGCGCGCCGGCAGCATCACGGCTCTGGTGACGCGCGGCCGCGCCTTCCAGAAGTCCTCGTGCGCGGTCACTTCGTTCGCGCGCGCCCAGGACTCCAGAGCCTGCCGCGAGTTCTGGATCAGCCCTGCCACCAGCATGTGCGTCAGTCCGCGGTAGAGTGTGCCGGCCTTCATGTGCAGCCCCCCGCGCCCGCCGCGCGTCCCGGGCACCTTCCTGACCAGCTCGGAGACGATCGGCAGCCGCGTCACCTCGTCGTAGTCGATGGCCCCGGCACGCAGCCCGTCGTCCAGATCCTGCACGACCCCCGCGACGTCGTCCACCGCCGTCACGACCTGGGCCTCGAAGAAGGGGGGCCAGGCGGGGCGCAGATGCGCAAGGGAGACTCCCTCGGCGTCGATCTGTTTCAGGGCCCCCGCCATCGCCTCCCGATGGATTGTCTTCACGATCCCCTCGCGCGTCGCGTCGGTCAGGTTCAGCCCGGGGTGCTTGTACCACTTCTCGATCCGGTCCACCACGCGCAGGCTTTGCGCGCCGCTCGTGAACCCCCCCGCCTTCGTCCCGAGAAGCGCGCCCAGCGCGGACTCTCCGGCGCGTCCGAACGGCGGCGCCCCCAGCTCGTGCCCCAGCGCGATCGCCTCCACGAGGTCCTCGTTGAGATTCAGACTGCGCGCCACCGTGCGCGCGAGCTGGCTCACCTCCAGTGTGTGCGTCATGCGATCGCGGTAGGGCTCGGCAGGGGGGGTTGCCCCGCCGTGGGACTTGAGTCTCAGCCGCCTGAAGGCGCGGCTGTGGAGGATCCGGTCCCGATCCCGCTGGAATTCGGTCCGGTAGTCGAACGCCCGTCCCTCCGGGTCACGCGGTATGCACCGCTGCGCTCGCGCGCTGCGCATGGCGACCGCGGCGAGCCGCTGGTCCTCGTCCTTCTCGAGATCGTGCCTGGTCGGGTCGGATCGGTTCCGGGCCATCATGTGCAGGGCAGGACGCGGCCGGTGCGCGCGTCACATAACGGGAAGGACAGCGCAGAGGTTACCTGAAAGCTCCCGCCCAATCAAGCGTCCGGTGCCGCGTCCGAATCGCGCGAGCCGGCCGCGAGATCCTCGTAGGCCACCGCCAGCGCCGTCCACGCGAGAGCCCACGTGAAGACGAACCCCACCAGCGCGAGCGCGAGCCCTGAGAGGGCCAGCACGAGCAGGACGAGAAAGAAAACGCATCGGTCCAGCAGGTCTTCGGGCCCGGGGATGCGCCGGCTGGCCACCATCGCCTCCGGGAGCGGCATGTCCCGTTCCACGATGAAGGGAAAGACGAAGCAGAACAGAGCGCCCAGGATGATCCCCGGCACGATCCCCAGCGCGAGCCCCGCGATGACGAGCGCGGTGAAGACCACCCCGGCCATCAGGCTGCTGCTGAAGTTGTCGAAGCCGCGGAACAGGTCGGAGAACGCCACCTGCTCGCCGCGGCAGTGCCTGATCGTCACCCACACGATGCCGCAGGTCGCCGGCCCGATGAGAAGCCCGAAGGAGATGAGCGTGACGAGGAGCAGAACGGCCCCCCCGACGAGGTAGATGACAGGATCGTTGACGACGATCCGCAGCGCTCTGCCGAAATAGCCGCGCTCGATCACAGGTCTTCGATGGGCGAGCGCTCGCGCTGGGTCGGATCGTGGCCGAGGATGAGGTAGGTGATCGACCCGGCCGAGGTGAAGAAGACGAACGGGTACGCGAGCGTCATGACCACCAGGACCAGCAGCGAGAAGCCCAGCAGGATCCCCGAGACGTCGAAGTGCCAGGGGAGGTTCTCGACCGTGGCCTCCAGGGGGAGCACGCCGCGCAGCGGGCGCAGGAAGATGCGGAAGAAGTCCGGGACCGCCGCCCGCATCGTCTCGAAGCGCTCGCCGAGGGTGCCGCGCGCGGTCGTGTTGGTCAGGCGCACGCTGGCCCAGACCACCACGCCGATGATCAGCGTCATCAGCAGCCCCACGGCGCCTACGATCGCCTCGTACATCATGAGCAGCAACGGCTTGCGCCGGGCCAGCTCCACGACCTCGAGAGTGGCCGACACCGCGCCGCCGCCTCTCATCGCGATGATCGAGGGGTAGAGGAACGCGCCGATCATGTGAACGAGCGCGGTGAGGACCGCCACGAGGCTCATCGAGAAGGCCACGAGGAAGGACGCGGAGAAGACGACGGGGCCGATCCCGGGGATCGCTCCGACCATCGTGAGCATCCCCTGGGCCAGCATCATCGTGATGGCGATGCCGCCGAAGGAGAGCGGGATCCCCACTAGCGTCCTCCACCTCTCGCGCGCGAACTGCCGCATCTCGGCGGCCGACGCGCGCCGGTCTTCCAGGAGCTGCACGGTGGTCATGCGCGCCACCATCCCGGAGAAGAGCACACAGGTGCACGTCGCGAGGAGCGCCCCCAGGACGGTGAAGACGCGTTGGGCCGCCTTCCCCTCGCCGGTCTGGTCACCCAGCCAGGCGAAGGCGCCGTACGCCAGGCAGGCGGCCATCAGCCCGGCGCAGGCCAGCGACAGTTTCTGGAGATCGAAGGAGAGCCTGACCGCAAGCGGGATGTCGCGCATGGTCCACTGGCGAAGACCAGTGGAGATGCCGGTTTCAGGGCCTGTAGTGATTTCCATTGACTTCCATTCAGGGCCCACCCATGGACGGACGCTCAGCGTATCGCCCCGGTCCGAAGTGTGTCAATCCGTCCGCCGCGGTAGCCGACCGGCCCGCTGTGCTAGGCTGCAGCGCATGGAAGGACATCGAGTGAGCGGGAAAGTCACCGCGGCCGGGAAAGTGGCCGCAGCGGCGATCGTTCTCGCGCTCGGGGTCGCAATCTTCGCACCCGGAGCGGCGTATGCCCGTCAGGAGACCGCACCGCCCGAGGAGCCCGAAGGTGATGCGACCCCGCAGGTACCGCAGGACGAGCAGCCAACAGTCACGCCGAAGACGATCACGGTGGGAGAGTTCCTGGTGCAGGTCGCAACCGCGCTGAAGCTGCAGGCCCCGCAAGGGGGGTTCGCACCCGATAGCGCGTCGTTCGCCCTGGTTGGCAAGGGGGTGCAGATCGAGACCCCGGCAGCCTCCCTGCTCACCGAGGGTGACGCCGTGAAGGTGCTGGATGCTCTTGGCTACCGGGTCGTAACCAGGACCCCCTCGCGCACCGTCAACGATCAGCAGGCGAAGCTGCTGATCGCGACCTTCCTCACGTCCACCCCGTCATAAGTATCGTGTCGTTGTCCCTCGAGGCCGGGCCTCTCGTGCCGCCCTCGTGTCCGGGGTTGAGGGCCGGAGGGCGCGAAAGAGGCGGCGTAACAGGCGCTTCGAGCCTCAGAGCTTCATCGAAAGCCAGGCATTAGTTTTCACTTCGCGTCTTGATGGGACGAGGCCGGTGCCTGTCCCGTTGCGCCGCCGCAGGAAAAAAAAGGAGCGTGCCAAGGATGGATAAAAAGGGAAACGCGATCGTGGCTGCGTGGAGGGATGCAGTCGCAGGTCATCAGCATTCGGTCCTGCGTCGCAGCGTGTGGCAGCTCGCCAGCACGTTGACCGGCTACGTGGCGCTGTGGGCCCTCATGATTCTCTCGCTGGGAATCTCCTACTGGCTCACTCTGGCGCTCGCCGTCTTTGCGGCCGGGTTCCTTGTCCGCATCTTCATCATCTTCCATGACGCCGGCCACGGCTCCTTCTTCGCCTCCCGCCGCGCCAACGACATCACGGGATTCATCACGGGGGTCCTGACCTTCACGCCTTATCTTGAGTGGCGTCACATGCACGCTCTGCATCACGCCACGTCGGGCGACCTCGATCGCCGCGGCCCGGGAGACGTCTGGACGCTCACCGTCGAGGAGTACGCCGCGGCCTCACGGTGGCAGCGCCTCAAGTATCGTATGACCCGGAACCCCTTCATCCTGTTCGTCATCGGGCCCCTCTACGTGTTCCTGATCGAGTACAGGTTCCCATGGAGCGCATCGGGCGAGAAGGAGCGCAGGGGCATTCATCTCACCAACGCCGCGCTGGCCGCCATCATGCTGGCGATGAGCCTCACCGTCGGCTTGAAGGCCTACCTGCTCATCGTGCTCCCCGTGCACATGATCGCCGGCGCGGTCGGCATGTGGCTCTTCTACGTGCAGCACCAGTTCGAGGACGTCTACTGGGAGCGGCGCGGAGAGTGGGACTTCACGCGCGCCGCGCTGAACGGCAGCTCGTTCTACAGACTGCCCAAAGTGCTGCAGTGGTTCACGGGCAACATCGGGTTCCACCACATCCACCACCTCAGCCCGGCCATCCCCAACTACAACCTCGAGCGATGCCACAACGGCAGCGCGATCTTCAAGAATGTGAAGCCCGTCACGCTCTGGTCGGGCATGAAGGCGCTCAAGTTCCGCCTCTGGGACGAGCGTCAGGGGAAGCTCGTCGGCTTCGGGCGCGTCAGGGCCTTCCGCAGGGAATTAGCGCATCGCCGCGAGATGCTCGCGGAGCGCGCCGCCGCCAAGGCGAGGCCGCCCATCTCGGTCTAGCGGCCCTGATCGGCGTCTCTGTCGCGCGCGATGGGGCGCGTCAGGCAGGTTGGTCCGCCGCATCCTTTGAGGCTGATCTCGCGCCCCGCGTACTCGATCACCTCGGCCCCGGCGGCGGTGAGGCGCGCCCGCGTGAGCGGGTTCCCTTCGAGCATCAGGCACACACGCGGCGCCAGCGCCAGGACGTTGCACCCCATCGTGTCGAACTCCGCGTCGGGCACCTCGACCGAGGCGATCCGGTACGCCTTCAGCGCATCGCGCAGCGCCGGCGGCATGAGCCGCGGATAGACGAGGGCCAGGTCGCGATCCAGCGGGCTGAAGATCGACATCAGGTGGAAGACGTCTCCGGCGGCATCCACCTCGGGGAGCGCGATCTCGATCACTTCGTCCACGCAGTCGCCAAGAAGCTCCCGGAGCTGGCGAATCCCCTCGGCGTTGGTGCGGCGCCCCCGGCCCACGGCGACCGTGCGCTCCGAGAGCCAGGCGACGTCGCCCCCCTCCAGGAGCCCCGTTCCAACGATTCTCCCCAGGACGCTCAGATCCAGCCCGCGCGCCAGCCGCTCGATCGCGGCGGGCTCGGATCGGCGGGCCTCCTTCCCCATGCTGCACAGGATGATCCCCCGGTCGCAGGCAACAGCCGCATCGCGCATGTAGATGGCGTCGAGGCTGAGATCCTCCTCCCGAGGGAGCAGCTCCACCGCGACGCCGCGATCCTCGAGGATCCGAACGAAACGGTCGTACTCCGCGACGGCGCTCTTGCGGTCGGGCCGGGCGGTGTAGTTCAGGGCGCGCCATGTGGCGTCGATCAGCGCGTCGCTGGCCCACGCATCGCGCACGTGCCGCAACAGGACGCGACGCAGCCGCCCGAAGTCTCCCTGGCCCGTCATGCAACCATCATGACGGTTCACCTTCCTTGCATCAAGCGGGTAAGATGGCCCGACCATGACCCGCGAGACGACTCCATCCGGTCCTGACGGCTCGCGACAAGCCCCACCCCAGGACGCCCGCCCGGGCCGGCTGAGGCCGGCGATCTTCGCCGTCATCGCAACCGCCATCGGCTTGATCCTCCTCGAGGGGCTGCTCAGCCTCATGTGGCTGGCGATCGACGCGGGCGCTTTCCGGCGCTCGCGGCCCACCATCCAGAGCGCGCGGCTCGAGGAGCACCACAGCCAGCACGATCCCGATCTTGGATGGCGGCACATCCCCGGTAAACGCATCGCCGACTTCTACGGGCCCGGCGCCTCCATGACCATCAACGCCGACGGATTCAGGGACGAAGAGCCAATCCTCGA
>Ga0137433_1000131_pt1 | contig 42679 bp, 32 predicted proteins | sample EasRivERMZT840_2_FD_102335 | JGI IMG/M metagenome (GOLD analysis project Ga0137433, IMG submission 102335) | Soil microbial communities from meander-bound floodplain in the East River, Colorado, USA - East River MetaG ERMZT840_2 | ecosystem: Environmental > Terrestrial > Soil > Floodplain ...
CCAGAGATCGCCGCGGTAGCTGAAGACCACGGTCTTTCCGTCCGGGGAGATCGCCGGCTGGCGCAGCCAGAGCGCCTGCTCGGCCGCTTCCGCCGTCAGGAAGGCAGCCATCAGGAATGCCAGGGTGCTCCCAAGAACACGACCGCGTCGCATGTCTCCCCTCCGCCTCCGCAAGGTGAATCCGTCCCATGCCGCTTCGGCCCACCGACCGGATCACCCGAACGCAACTCCGGGCTGATGATGACTTCGGTGGTGGCCGTCCGGTCCGTGGCGGAAGCCGACAGTCTACCCCAGCGGGGACGTCCACGACGCCGCTCGCTCCCCGTCAGATCTCGGAGGATCAACGTTGAATCTCTTCCGCGGTTACTGAGAAGCTGCTCACCCCCGGCGCTCGCCTCGGGGCATGAGCAGATGTTCCAGTTCCGGTTGCTTAAGAGCCTGCACGCTGAACTACGAGTCGCTTCCGCGCCGGTTCATCGGCGGGCCCTCGGGTAATCTCCGGCGGGGTCATTCAGGGATCCATCGGATTGTCCGGGCATACCCGGCAAAGGCATGATCTCGGTCTTGACACGGAGATCGTCAGCCGCGATGTCGTCTCGCCCACCGATGGACCCTTTCTTCCGCGCCTCGAGTAGGCTCGCGCCCGCCCTCGCGTGCTTGCTGCTTCTGTTGCCGCAGGAGCCTTCCGTACTTCGCGCCGCGAGCGTTAGCGAGGCTCCCGCCCCTGCGCCGCCGTGGAGTCGCGACGCCCCCGCCGCCATGACCTTCGAGCCCAACCACGGGCAGGTCCACGGCCCGGCGCGCTTCGTGGGCCGGAGCTCGGAGGCCAGCGTCATTCTCACTCCGTCCAGGATCCAGTTTGAGCTGTCGGACCTCGAGCGCTCCGCTCAGGTCAGCCTGCGGCTCATCGAGGCGAAGGTCGACGCCCGCATGCGCGGAGCCGGCGAGCTGTCCGGCGTCATGAATTACCTTTACGGGAGCGACCCCGCCGGCTGGATCACCGACGTGCCCAGCTACCAGCGGGTCGAGGTGGAGGCTGTCTACCCGGGCATCGACGTCGTCTTCCGGGACGAGGACGGGCGCCTCGCCTACGACTTTGTGATCGCTCCCGGTGCCGACCCGGGCCGGATCCGCCTGGCGGTTGATGGCGCCGAGCAGGTCCGTCTCGACGATGCGGGAGAACTGGTCCTCACGACCGCCGCGGGAGAGGTGCGCCAGCGCCGGCCGTTTCTCTACCAGGAAGAGGGCGGCGGGCGGCGGGAGGTGGCGGGCGGCTACGTGCTTGGAGAGTCCGGCGAGGTTGCGTTTCTAGTCGCTGACTACGACGCAACCCGGCCGCTTGTGATCGATCCGAGCCTGCTCTACTCGACCAGAAGCGGCAAATGCGAGGCCTATACGGGCATCCTGGATGTCACGGCGGACGCGGCCGGAAACGCGTACGTCGTGGGGTTCTCCCCATGGACTTGCGACCGGGGGAGCGACAACGTCTACGTGACAAAGTACGACCCTGACGGCCGGGTGCTGTTCGGCACGATCTTCGGCGGCTGGTTGGGCGAGACGCCCTACGGCGTTGCGGTGGACGCCGCGGGGAACATTTACGTTACGGGGAGCACCGCCGCAACCTTTCCAAGCCAACCGCCTTTCCCCACGGTGAACGCGGTGCAAGCCGTCAATGCCGGGGGCACGGACGCGTTCGTGACGATGCTGGATCCGGCCGGCAGCGCCATCCTCTTTTCCACCTTCCTGGGCGGCACCGGGGCGGACCATGGCCGTGACATCGTAGTGGACGATGCGGGTACGATATTCGTGACGGGGGTCACCAGTTCCACGGACTTCCCCACGGTCGGGGCGGAGCAGTCAATCCCTGGTGGAGGTGGCGACGCCTTCGTGGCCGCCATCGACCCGACGGCTCCCACCCTCCTGTTCTCGACGTATCTCGGGGGCGGCGGATCGGACACGGCCTGGCGTCTCGCCCTGACCCGCTCCGCACTGCTCGTGACCGGCACGACGAGCAGCACCGACTTTCCGGTACGGGCAGCAGCCGGCCCTGTCCAGCCCGCCTTCGGCGGCGGCGCTTCTGACGCCTTCGTCGCCCGGTATGAACCGTCGGGCGACCTACAGTACGCGACCTATCTGGGTGGGTCGGGGCGAGACGAAGGGTACGGCATCGCCACCGACAACGACGGTGCCAGCTACGTCACCGGCGCCACGGAATCTGCCGACTTCCCCACCGCGAACGCGTTGCAACCGGTCCGCTCACCATACGCAGATGCCTTTCTCACGAAGATCTCCCCCACAGGAACAGACCTCATCTACTCGACCTACCTGGAAGTGGGGCGGTCAGCTATCTGCCAACCGCACCTGACCCGGGGAGGCTTTAACTTCGAGTGCGGCGGGGTCGCCGTGAATGGAGCAGGCTCCGCCTTCGTCACGGCCCCCGGCGTCTTCGTCACGAAGGTCGACGCCGCCGGGACTCTCCGATCCTACACGTCGCACGGCTTCGGCGGCTACGGGATCGCACTCACGCCGCTCGGCGAGATCCTCGTGGCGGGCCGTGCTTATCTTCGGGCAAACTTCCCGACCGTGAACGCCAGCCAGACGGGTCCCAGGTTCGGGCACATTCTAGAAACGGGATGGCTGGCGAAGCTGTCGGACGAGCCGAATCCTGACGCTGCCTTCGAGCAGGACGATGTGCTCATCACCTATACGGGAAACTGGACCATGGAGACTGGATCGGAGTTCAGCGGCTGCGGCGCGGTGCGCTCGAGCGAAGCCGGCGACAAAGCCCTCATCAGCTTCACCGGGACGGGCCTCCAGGTCATCGGTCGCCGGGATCCGACCGGGGGCGACGCCTACGCTCCCGATGAGTACGACTTCGGCTGGCACCCCAGGGCGCGGTCAAGCTACGGGTCGCCGGCCGAACCGCGGGCGCTTCTGTTCTCCATCAGTGGCCTGACCTATGGCCCCCACGTGCAGACAGTTATGGTCGCAGGGAACGGCACTGTCTGGATTGACGGTTTCAACGTGCTGGGCGATCCGAACTCCGTGATCGAGAGCCATTCGCCCTGCAACCGCGCCCCCAGGGCGGCCGCCGCGGCCCCGGCAGCGTCCGAGTGCTCCTCGTTTGCCGGCGCTGCACTGACGCTGAACGGATCGGCCTCTTCCGACGAGGATTCCGCTCCCGGCACCAACGACGACATCGCACTCTTCGAGTGGATCGAAAATGCCGGCATGCCCTCCGAGCGATCACTCGGCACCGTTGAAGTGCTCGACGTCGTCCTCCCGCTCGGGTCGCACCGCGTCTCCCTGAGGGTCACCGACGCTTCCGGGGCTTTCAGCACGGACGAGATCTCCGTCGTCGTCGTGGACACGATCCCGCCGGTGATGAGCGTTCAGCCCAATCCTCGGCGCCTGTGGCCGCCCGACCACCGGAAGGTGCGTGTGGCCCTCGCGACCGAAGTGAGCGACGTCTGCGACCCCGCGCCCGAAATCGCGCTGGCCTCGGTGACGAGCAACGAGCCCGACGACGCGCCCGGTGCTGGGGATGGCCGCACCGTGAACGATATCCAGGGCGTGACACTGGGAGCGGCAAGCACGGACGTCCAACTTCGCGCCGAACGCGCCGTGTCGGGTACCGGCCGGATCTACACCGTCACCTACGTCGCCACGGACGGCTCCGCGAATTCGCGGGTTGGACAGACTCCGGTCGTGGTGCCGCGCGCCTGGGGCAAGGACTGACGCTGACGCCGCGCCGGATCCTGCAGGAAGCCCTCGGGTAGGACCTTGATCGCGACGATCCGATTCGAGTCGGAGTGGAGGCTGCGGCCGGTCCGGATCCCGGCCAACGCGTGTGATGACGCGGACGACGTCAGGGGTCGCAGCCGGGAGAGCCGTGCCGCGGCCGGGCTGCGTCCGGCGCGCCGTAGGTGCTGGGGCGGCCATCGTCGAACTCGGCGAGGTAGAAGAACGAGGCCCCGGGCGGAGGCCGCTCCGCATCTTCGAGCCCGGCCGTCGACGTGTCGGTCGAGCCGGCCTCGACGCAGCGCAGCAGGCCCAGCTCGATCGCTTCGTTCGTCGCCGAGATGCCCGCCAGATCTCCCCGGACGACATTGTAGAAGCGCGCTCCCGGCACCGGGTCCCACAGGACGAGCGTGCCCGCCGGCGTTTCGCGGAGAACGATGCGCACCGGATCCGGCGCGCCGCTCATGTCGTGCGGGACCGCGACGACGGCCGTCGCGGTGGCGGTTTTGCCGGTCTCGTCCGTGGCCCGGTAGGTGATCGTGTAGGTGCGCCCAGGGCCGCCGCTATCCCGCTCGGCACACAGCCGGAAGGTGAAGTCCATCGTGCCGAAGTCCGCATCCTGGACGTCGTCATGCGTGGCCCCGTCGCCATGTCCGGGCGCGTCCTCGGGCTCGCTGCTGGTGATCGACTCGAGGACGACGGCGACCGCGCCGCAGTCGTCCGACGCGCCGACCGAGGCGGTCACGTCGACCAGGTGGTGATTGGGTGGCCAGAGCCGATCGGGAAGGACCGCGAGGTCGATCAGCGGCGGGTCGAGGTCGACACTGTCCAGCACGGTCACCTTCACATCGTCGAGATCGGACAGCCCGCGTCGGTCCTCCACGCGCAGCGTGATGGCATGTTCCCCGGGCAGGAGCGCGACGACCAGCTCCTCGCCGGTGCCGAGAAGACTTTCCGTGGTCCGGCCGAAGTCCTCGTACCATTCGAACGAGACGATGTCGTCATTGCCCACCGGCTGCGAGTCTGCGTCCACCGATCCGGTGCCATCGAGCGTGACCTCTGCTCCGCTCGACGGCGCGCAGCCGCGCACCGCATCGGAGCCCGCGCTCGCCTCGGGGGGCCGGTTCGAGAGTCCGCCGAGCCCCACCTGCCGGATGCGATTCGCGTCGTAGAAGCCCGCTTCGACGAACAGCAGGTTCCCGTCGGGATCGAGGGTCAGTGGGGCCCGCTGATGTGCGCCTCGAGGGCCGGGCCGCCGTCGCCCCAGGAGCCCGGGTCGCCCGTGCCCGCGAACTGGCTGATCAGGCCGGCGGCGACGTCGAGCCGCCATATCCTGTCGGTGGTGAACAGAGGCTCGGCGATGTAGACGTGCCCGGAAGCATCGATGGCCAGGTCGTGCGGGGCGATCGGAGTCAGTGTCGCGACGCCATCGCTGACGACCGGCGCGGAATACGATCCGTTCCCGGCCACCGTATCGATGATCCCGGTGTTCGCATCGATCCGCCGCACGCGGGCATTGCCGGTGTCCGCGATGTACACGTCGCGCGTGACGCGATCGACCGCGATGCCCTTGGGAATTCTGAAACGGGCCGCGATGGCCGGTCCCCCGTCGCCGCCGTAATCCGGATATCCCCCGCCCGCGATCGTCGTGATGAGGCCGCTCGCGGCACTGACCCTGCGCACGCGGTTGCCCCCCGCGCCGGCCTCGCCCTGGAATCCTTCGGTGATGTAGAGGTCTCCCTGCGCGTCCAGGGCGATGGCCTCTGGGAAGCCGAGTGCCGAGAGAGTCGCCGGAACGTTCTCGGCACCCTGTCCGAAGAACCCGGTCCCAGCCACCGTCGTGACGAGGCCGCTCACCGCGTCGATGCGTCGGACGCGATTCCTGCCGAAGAAGCCGCCCGGTTCCACAGGGCCCGGCTCGACGTAGATGCCCCCCTCCAGGACGTAGAGGTTGCCGGCGGTGTCGAACTCGAGATCCTTCACGAGACTCAGCCGGGCCTGGGCGATGGGCACCCCTTCGCCCTCATCCGTCCCTGCTCCGCCGATCGTCGCATAGCGCCCCGTCTGCCCGTCGACGCGCAGCAGCGCGCCGCTCATCAGGTAGAGGTTGCCCCAGGGGTCGACGGCCGCGACGCTCTGGATTGGCACGGACAAGCGGCCTGCAGGAAGACCATCGGGCATAGAGTTCAGCGTCCCGCCGCCGGCGAAGGTCCCGATGAGTCCCGTGGTTGCGTCCACTTTCCTGATGCGGCCGTCGGTGTCGCCGATGTACAGATGACCCGCCTGGTCGACCGCAACACCCCGCGGATTGGAGAGACTCGCCTCCGTCGCCGGCCCACCATCGCCGAAGGCTCCTCCGCCCCCCGCCACAGTCGTGATGATCCGGGTGACGGCATCGACACGGCGGATCCTGCGGCCGCCGTCGGAGATGAAGAGGTTGTCGCTCGCGTCGAGAGCGATGTCGTTGGGGTTGAACAGGCCGACACTGGTCGCCGGCTGACCATCGGCCCCGGCGCCCCCTGCCTGCTGCGTGCCGTTGCCCGCCACGGTCGTGATGATGCCGGTGACCGCATCCACGCGCCGAATGACCCGGTTGCCCGCGTCCACGACGTGGAGGTTTCCGCCACCATCGAAGGCAAGCCCGGCGCAGACGAAGAAGGTCGCGGCGATCGCCGGCCCGCCGTCCCCGCTGTAGCTCAGAGCCCCCGTGCCGGCCACGGTGGTGACGATCCCAGTGATCGCGTCGATGCGGCGCACCCGGTTGTCGGCCGAGAAATAGACGTTGCCGGCGTGATCGATGGCGACGCCGATCGGATTTCCGAAACTCGCAGAGGTGGCGGGCCCCCCGTCGCCGCCGGGCCCCGGAACCGACGGTGACGGCGCTCCGGTCCCGGCGATCGTGCTGATGATGCCCGTGGAGGCATCCACGTGACGAATCCGGTTGTTGTAGGAATCCGCGATGACGATGTTTCCGGCCTCGTCGGCGGCTAGTGCAAGAGAAGAAATGTTCGCCTGCCTCGCCGATCCGCCGTCGCCGGCGAAGTCCTCGGCGCCCCTTCCGGCATGCACGAACAGGCGCCCGTTGGGGGTGATCCGGAAGATGCGCCCGTTGGCGATGACGTAGAGGTTGCCGGACCCATCGACGGCGAGATCCGCGGGAGAGTTCAAGGTTGCGGCGACGGCCGGAAGGTCGTCGGGGCCCCCGCCGGCCACCGTGGTGATGATGGGATCGGCGCAGACCGGCCCGCCTATCGTCACCAGGCACAGGAGAGTCATCGCTCTCCTGGAAACGATCGAAGCCGGCTTCATGGCGATCAGCACTCCGCCATGGGAGAGGGACCCCGGGCGAAAAGAGAAGCTTGCCCGATACTACGCCCCCTTCACCCACCAGACAAACGGATTCTCCCGGGAGCTGTAACGCCATCAGGAGCGCGAAGGGCGCGGGCTCCCTCCGAGCGCGGCCTTGCGCCGCTCCTGGCTTGCGGCGGGCCAGAGCGTCTTCGGGTCGTAGTAGACCGCGAAGGAGGGGACCGAGGCGGGCAGCGCGACCCAGGGGAGCTTCGATCGGGTGTAGATGTGGACGTCAGGCGAGACTCTCGAGGGATCGTCGAGCGTCCCGGCGCGGACGAACAGGATCTGTGACCGGCCGCCGTACTCGCTCCATACCGCCACCTGGCACTTCGGGCAGCGGAAGATGCGGTTCGGGCTGCCGCCGTTGAGCGGCATGTCCACCGGTTGCGGCGCACCGCTCAGCACTTCGACACGCGAGGCTTCGATCAGCAGGTTGATCACGAAAGCGCTCCCGGTGTGCCGCTGGCAGTTCAGGCAGTGGCAGCAGTGCACGAACATGGGCGCCGTCGTGAGCCGGTATCGCACCTCTCCGCACGCGCAGCCGCCATCCCATGTGTCAGCCATCGTTCACCTCCCGTGGAAAATGTGCCTCTCATCTCATGGGCGCCGAGCCGCGCGCGCACGCTTCGGCGCGCTCGAGAAGAAGCGCGCGCTCGCGCAGGTTTCCCGCCAGCGACGCCGCCCGCTCGAACTCCGCACGCGCCTCGGCGAGACGTCCGAGCCGCGCGAGGAGATCGCCCCGTACGCTCGGAAAGAGGTGATAGTCGCTCATCCCGGGCTCCGAGGCGAGACGGTCGACGAGCTCGAGCCCCGCGGCGGGACCCGATGCTCTCGAGACCGCGACGGCGCGGTTCAGCTCGACGACCGGGGACGGCGCACGCCGGGCGAGCTCGTCGTAGAGCGCGACGATCCGCGACCAGTCAGTCTCCTCGGGAGCGCGGGCCCGCGCGTGGCAGGCGGCGATCGCCGCTTGAAGCGCGTACGGGCCCGACGGGGCGGCCAGAGTTTCGGCCCGCTCCAGGGCTGCGAGCCCGCGGCGGATGAGGAGCTGGTCCCATTGCGAGCGGTTCTGCTCGAACAGGAGGATGGGATCTCCCTCGGGGCCGACCCGCGCCGTGAGGCGCGAGGCCTGGATCTCCATCAGCGCGACGAGCCCGTGCGCCTCCGGCTCCTTCGGAGCCAGCGCGGCCAGGATGCGGCCGAGACGCAGCGCATCCTCGCACAACGCGGGGCGCATCCAGTCGTCGCCCGCGGTCGAAGCGTAGCCCTCGTTGAAGATGAGGTAGATGACCGCAAGCACCGACGAGAGGCGGGCCTCGAGATCGGGCCCCCGGGGAACTTCGAACGGGACGCGTGCCTCGGCGAGGGTGCGCTTGGCGCGCACGAGGCGCTGGGCGATCGTCGGCTCCGGGGCGAGGAAGGCCCGCGCGATCTCGGCGGTCGTCAGGCCGCCCAGCAGGCGGAGCGTGAGCGCGACGCGCGACTCGGGTGCAAGCACCGGATGGCAGGCGGTGAAGATGAGGCGCAGGAGATCGTCGCCGACGTCGTCCTCGAACGGCGGATCGTTATCCACCGCCACCTCCTGCCGTGCCTCGACCTCGCGACCCAGCTCCTCGCGCTTGCGATCGATCAGGCTCCTCCGGCGCAGGTGATCGATCGCGCGACGCTTGGCGATGGTCATGAGCCAGGCGCCCGGATTGTCGGGGACACCTGACTTCGGCCATTTCTCGAGCGCGACGAGCAACGCGTCCTGGGCGAGATCCTCGGCCAGGCCGATGTCCCGGACCATGCGCGCCAGCCCGGCGATGAGCCGGGGCGACTCGATCCTGAAGACCGCCTCGATGGCGCGATGGGTGTCGGCCGCTGTCATGACGGCCGATCACACCATCATCACCACATCGGGGGCAAGCCCCCCGGCGCCTCAGTCCTTGCCGATGCCGATCCTGCGGAACCGCTCCACCACCTCGGGGGTGAACCCGAGGCTCTTCGTCAAATCCTCCGGATCGAAGAGCGGCCGGACCTCGATCTCCGCCTCCTTGCCGTCGACGGCGGGATTGGGGAAGCGCCGGCTCCACTCCATCGCCTCTTCCCTCGACTTCGCCTGGATCAGCGTGTACCCGGCGACCAGCTCCTTGGCTTCGGTGAAGGGGCCGTCCACCACGGTCCGCTTGTCGCCGGAGTACCTGACGCGCCAGCCCTTCGCGCTCGGATGGAGCCCCGAGGCGTCGAGCAGCGCGCCGGCCTGCGCCAGCTCCTCGTGGAACGCCGTCATCTCGGCGATGAGCTTCTCGGTTGGCTTGGCGTACTTTTCCGTGTCCTTCGAGCCTTTGACGATGATCATGAATCGCATGGTCGTGCACTCCTCAGGTTGATTGGTTGCGGCCGCCATTCAGTGTTGGACGCGGTCCCGGAAGCGCTGCTCCTGCTGCCGCCAGCCGTCCGGCTTCTCGGCTGGATCGATGGGGAAGTCCGAAAGCTCGAAGAGCGGCCGGATCTCGCTCCAGCACTCGCCGAGCTGGCGCCCGGGGGCGTCGACCTGCAGGAAGCGCTTGGTCCATTCGATCGCCTCGTCCTTCGACTTGAACTGCAGGAGCGAGTAGCCGGCGATCAGCTCCTTCGACTCGGTGAAGGGGCCGTCGATCACGGTGCGATTCTTCCCGGAGTACCGGACGCGGAAACCCTTGGAGCTTGGCTGGAGCCCCTCGCCCCCGAGGATCACGCCGGCCTTGATTCCCTCCTCGAAGAATGCCCCCATCGCGGCGAGGAGCTTCTCATCCGGGAGCGCTCCCGCTTCTGAAGCCTCATCGGCCATGACGAAGCCTATGTACCGCAAAGCGCCGGGTCTGCGTGCGGGAGGAGCCGCGTCGCGGAACTCCTGTTCCTTCTCGCGCCAACCCTCGGGCTTCTCGGCCGGATCGACGGGGAAGTCCTCGAGCTCGAAGAGCGGACGGACCTCGACCTCACCCTCCTCGAACGGGACGCGCTTCGCCCACGCGATCGCCTCGTCCCTCGATTCTGCCTGGATCAGCCAAAAGCCGGCGATCAGCTCCTTCGATTCGGTGAAGGGGCCGTCCACAATCTTGAACTTTCCGTTGGTGTAGTGGACGCGCACCCCCCTGGAGCTCGCATGGAGCCCTTCGGCCGCGAGCAGCGCCCCGGCCTTGGCCAGCTCCTCGTTATACCTCCCCATCTGGGAGAGGATCTTCTCGTCCGGCAGGACGCCCGCCTCGGACTCCTTGTTCGCCTTGACCAGCATCATGAAGCGCATCTTCCTGTCTCCTATGGTTTTCCGGTTCGCCGCGAGGCCTCCGACCGCTGTCGGCCGGATAATCCCCGCTTCTACCATGACGACGAACGAGGGTGCGCGGGATCGACACGCCGCGTGATTTTTTTTGGACACAACCGCCGTGCATGTGGGATCTTCCGACCATGTGCTTTGCCGTGCGGAGCGGGCATTATTTCGCGAAAAGCATCGCGAAGGGCATCGTGCTCGCGATGCTGCTGGTGCTTTCGGCCTGCCGGTCCAGCGAGCGACCGACCGTGGCTCCCGATGCGGTGGTGGACGCTCACGGCGGCGCCCGTTCGGAGCTGCGCCCCCTCGACGAGGCGCATGCCGGGGAATTCCGCCGGGCGTTCGACGAGTCCCGGGAGCATCGACGCTACGTCGTCGCCCTCTCGCCGACATGACCCGTATGCGTGCGGGGGGCCTCCGCACTCGGGGATCTGCTGGCCGCGTATCCGAAGGCCGACGTTCGGATTCTGGTCATCTGGCTGCCTGTGGTCGCAACGGACCAGGGACCGCCAACCGATGAGGTCCGAAAGCCTCTCCGGGACCACCGGGTGATCCAGTTCTGGGACGCGGACAAGTGGGCGTCCCCACGCATGATGGAGCGTGCCGCCCTGATGGTGCGCGCCGAGGGGGGCGTCCCTGATTTCGGACCCGACGCCATCGCCTGGGACCTGATCGCGCTGTATCCCGCAGGGGTCGTCTGGGAAGAGCCCTTCCCGGCCCCCTCCTGGTGGGACGCCCCCGTCGTCGAGGCGCTGGAGCCGGTCGAGGAACTCCTCAAGGAGAACCCGTAAATCGTGCGGGGTCTCATGGGCGGCCGTCATTCAGAAAAAAAGCGCCGGCGCGATGTTCCGCGCCGGCGCGTTGATTTTTCTCTGCCCGTCGATTGCGGGTGCCAGCGTCCTTCTAGGTGTTCGTCACCGCGATGTTCGCCTGCACGTTGCGCACTCCGCGCGTCCTGGTGGCGAGCTCGATCGCTTTCGCCTTCACTGCCTGGGACTTCGCGGAGCCGGTCAGGTAAACGACACCGTCGCGCGTATCGACATCGATCTTGGTGCCTTCCACGACCGGGTCATCGAGAAGCTGGTTCTTCACCCGGATCGTGATGGCGGCATCGTCGATGCGCTCGCCCACGGTGCGCTCGGGCTCGGGCGCGTCACCGTATTGCTCTGAGACTCGCACCGAGATCATGTCCACGACATCCAGGACGCCCTTGGTCTCCCGGATTATGCGCATGGCGTGATCCTTCTGTTCCTGAGTCTGCACGGTGCCGGTCACGGTCACGACGCCATCCTGCGTGTCGACGTTGAGACTGGCCGCGCGGACGGTCTCGTCCGCCAGCATCTGAGCCTTGATCTTCCCCGTCACCACGGAATCGGGGGTCGCGCACGCGACGAGCGAAGCAGCGGTCACGAGAAGCAGCAGGGCTCGTAGGATGTGAGTCCTCATGATGATTCCTCCCTTCCGCCTGTCGCGGCGGTTCGAACGTGTGACAGAGAGGCATCGCAAAATGTGTGCCACACGAAGACCCGCCAAATCGGGGCTCCAGGAGGGGTTCGGTGCTCGCCGCGTTGCGTTTGTCGTGAGAATCTGACACTTGTGTGCAGGAATCTCAGACACAAAGTCGGCTGTGTAAGGCGCCCTGAAAGCAGCGGCGGGCTGCGCATGGGCTTGCAGCGTGCATGGGCGCCGATGGCACAGGCCTTGCTCAACTGGGGCATGAACGAACCAGTCGCCCAAGCGAGGAGGAGAACATGCTCTGGACAATCTTCGTTGTGCTATTGCTCATGTGGCTGCTGGGGATGGTGACCTCCTACACTCTGGGAGGGTTCATCCACATCCTGCTCATCATCGCGCTGGCATCCGTGCTGATCAGAATCATCCAGGGGCGCAGGCCAGCGCTTTAACAGGGTGGCATGCAAGGTCGGCGCGGCAAGGTCAACGGGCAGCAGCGCACCCAGTGAGCGATGGGCGCTTGCGATACCATGGTGCCCGCGTGATCACCTCGCCGACCCATGCTGCCTTCTTTTTCGCCGTGCTGTGGTGCTCGTCTCCCGCGGTCCACGGCGCCGGCACCGACGCCCGGTGCATCCCCTTCGATTCATCCAACAATCAGATCGCGCTCCAGGCGCGCGTGAATGGCCACGACGCCGTGTGGCTCACGCTCGACACCGGATCCCAGGGCTCCGTTCTCGATGAGAGAAAGGCGGCGGCGCTTGGTCTCGCGTCGGCAGGGCGCCAGCAATCGCTGGGCGCGGGGGGGCTGCAGGAAGGTTCCACGGTGCACGGCGTCGACGTGGAGCTGGCTGGATTCCGGCTCCCGGATCAGACGATGGACACGCTATCGCTGGACGCGCTGAGCGCTGCCGGCGGCCGGAGGATGGACGGCATCCTCGGGCATCAGGTCTTCTCGCGCTGGGTTGTCGCGATCGACTATCCGCGAAGCTGCCTGAGTCTCCTCGAGGCGGCGGACTTCGCGACCGGCGGCAATGGCGTCGTGCCGATAGAGATCGTCGAGGATCATCCGTACGTGACCGCCAGCGTGGCTCTGCCAGGCGGCAGGTCGATCACCGGGCGTTTCGTCATCGATACGGGTTCATCCAGCAGTCTCATCCTCTCACCCGAGGCGATCGACGGGGAGGGTTTCGAAGCCGCGGTGGGGAAGACCCTGCATGTGCAGGGACAGGGTGTCGGGGGGAGCGTCACGATGCGCCTGGCGCGCGCCGAGCGGTTCGATCTCGGCGGTTTCTCGCTGGCCCGGCCCATCGTCGTGCTTCAGCCGGCGGGAGCCGGCCGCGTGAGCGCCCCCGGCACCATCGGCAACATCGGGGGAGCCATCCTGAGGCGGTTCAAGGTGACCTTCGACTACGCGGGGCGCCGCATGCTTCTGGAGCCCGGGCCAGACTTCGCGATGCCGTTCGAGGGGGACATGAGCGGCCTCACCCTCGTGACGCCGCCACCCGACTTCGCAACACTGAGGGTGGCGCGCGTCATGGAGGGCTCTCCCGCTTTCGAAGCCGGTGTCCAGGCCGGCGACGAGATCGAGAGCGTTGACGGGACGCCAGCCGGCGCAACCTCACTGCCGGCGCTCCGGGAGGGATTGCGACACGAGGGCAAGAAGGTGCGACTGGTCCTGCGGCGCGGGACGGAGCGCATCACGGTCACAGTGAGCACGCGGCGGCTGATCTGATGGGGGGAAGGTTCCGTCAGCGGATGCGCGCCACGCGTCCTTCGGTGGGGAAGCGCACGAACTGACTCGGGTCGTGACCGGGGATGACCCGGTCGGCCACCCCGGCGAGCGAGATCATCCGCCCTTGCGCGGCGATGTTGGCGGGGTGGTCGGTCTCGCTGAAGGTGGCCGACGCCGCGTGCTCGGAGAGATTGCGATCGAGGTAGCAATTGTCCGAGGCGAGGACGAACGGCCGTGCTCCTCCGACGCGCATGTACTGTGACGCGAAGGTGTGCCGCGCGCCGGTGTAGACGCGTATCCCGGGGAGGATCTCGACGTCGTCTCCGTCCACGAGATGGAGACGGCCCTCGGTGTTGAGACGCACGAGGACGGACACATCCTCGGGATCGATGCCGCCGTGCTTGCCGTCCGGCTGCCAGGCGTCGCCTGTGTAGTACGCATACTCCTGCCGCTGGATCCAGACCTGCGCCTTGGGGAAGAGATCGATCCCGCCCATGTGATCCCAGTGAGCGTGGCTGATGACGATGTCGGTGACCTCATCGGCCTTGACGCCGGCGAGCGCGACTGCCTCGTCCGGGCGCACGTAGTCGATCAGCGCGAAGTCCTTGCGCCACTTGTCGCGATGGAATCCGGTGTCGAAGAGAACGACGCGTCCCTCGCCGCGCACCAGCCAGACCACCATCGCGATGTCGGCCTTGGCCTCCTTCGGCGCGCCCATCATGAGGGCCGCGAGCGGAAAGCCCGGCAACGATGCGTAGCGGATCGCCTGGATGGAGTACTCGGGTTCGCCGGGCTCCGCCCGTGGCGGCGACGGCGCAATGACGGCGCTCGCCACGAGCGACAGCAGACAGGCCACGATGGCGAAACGGGGGCGCATGTCAGGTCTTTTCCAGGACCTGCCGGAACACCTCCACCGCACTCTTCATCTCGTCCATCGTGCCGATGGTGATCCGCGTGTAGGTGTCGAGCGGGGGGAAGGGGCGTCCGACGATGACGGAGCGCTCGCGGCACGCCGCGCGGAACTGTCTCGCATCCCGCCGGATGTCGACCATGATGAAATTCGTCTCCCCCGGCACGACGGTGAAGCCGGCCGACCCGAAGAAGCGCAGCGCAAACGCCTTCGCCTCGCGATTGAGGCGGCGCTCATTCTCGAGGTGGGCCTGGTCGCTCAGCGTCGCGATGGCGGCCGCAGCCCCGAGCAGGTTGACCCCGCTGGGCAGCCTCCGCGTCGCGAGCTCCCGGAGGGTTGTGGGGTCTCCCACGGCGTAGCCCACCCGCAGGCCGGCCAGTCCGAACACCTTCGAGAAGGTGCGGGACACGATGACGCGAGGGTTCCCCATCGCCAGCGGGATGGAGGTCGCGCGGATCGCGTCCACGTACTCGAAATAGGCCTCGTCGATCAGGATCGTGGTGCCGGGCGACGCCGCGCCCACGCTGGCCGCGAGCTCCTTCACCTGCTGCGCCCCGTGCACGGTCGAAGTCGGGTTGTTGGGATTGCACACGTAGAGCAGGCCGGCGCCGACGGCCTTCGCTCCCATCGCATCGAGATCCAACTTCAGATTCCTGTCGACGGGCACCGCAATCACCGCCGAGCCGATCCTTTCCGCGAACCGGGCCGGATCCTCGAAGGTCGGCGCGGCGGTCACCAACGGGCGATCCGGCGCGGTGAACTGATGCACCGCCATCCTGAGGATCTCGGTGGAGCCGCACCCCGTCACCACGGCTTCAACCGGCACGTTATGCCAGCGCGCCACCGCCTCCTGGAGCATGTCCTCGGGACGGTCGGGATAGCGCGACGTCTCCCCGACGGCGGCGCGGATCCCCTCCATCGCAGCGGCGCCGGGCCCGTTCGGGTTCTCGTTGCTGTCCAGCCGGATCGGCGAGGTGGATGTCGGATCCGGGACGGGTTGCGCCGCCGCGACGGCGTGGAGCGCCTCGCGTCCTCGCGCGGCGATCGCAGGAGCGATGAGCGCACCAGCACCCGTGATGCCGAGCGTCCTGACGAAGCGCCTGCGCGACAGATTCATGTAGCTTCAGCCACACGTAGAGGTGCCTGGGCCAGCAGGTACGCCATCCCCCCGGGGATGGCGTGCGTCAATCGCGGCGGTGCGGAGGACCCGAGGCTACTTCTTGGTGTAGATGATCTCCATCATCTTCATTTCCTTGCCGTCCGGGCCGGGAACGTGCATCTCGAAGGTCTCGGTCGTCGGACTGGTCCAGTTCGAGACCATGCGGGCAGTGATGGGTTTCTTGGTGATCGGATCGTTCCAACTGCCGGTGAAGGTGCAGCTCTTCCCCTGGGCGTCGCACGTGCCCTCGCTCACCATCAGGCCGGTGGAATGGCTGTCGTTCCAGGTGCCCCAGTACTTGCCGGTCACGTTGTCGTAACCGAACATCCCGCGACCGGTGAAGGGCATGCCCATCATCGTGCTGGACAGATCCTCGACGAGCACCCGCCCATCGAGCGTCATGGTGCGCTTTGCCGTTCCCGTATCTTCCATCGCAGGCCCCTTCGGATCGTGCCAGCTCTTGATCTTCAGGTCGTAGTTTCCCGCTGAAGCAGCCAGGATCTTGTGAGGAGCGCCCGGCGTTCCTGCCTTCATGTAGGCTTCCATTTCGGCCTGCTGCTCCGGTGTCATCTGCGGCTGCTTGTCGCCGGTCTGAGCCTGCGCCAGCGTTGCGAGCAGAACGATGCCGGCCGCGGCGAGCAGTTTTCTTGACAAGTGATGCATGTGTGGGCCTCCTCAATGTAAATGCCGGGTGAACAATGTGCGCGATTATACTCCTTCGTCCTCACGCAATTTGTAGCACAGCGGCCCCGGAGCGCTGCAGCGGGCCAACCTCGGCTCTCGGGTGCACCGGGCCACCGGGTGGTGGCTCAGCGTGCCCCTTCGCGGGCATCAGTGCCCAATCCACGCTCGAGCGCCGCGATCCGGACCAGCAGCTCCCCAGCGTCCCGGTGCCAGCTGGGAGGCGCGTTCAGGACCATCCGAGCCTGCGTTGCCGTCGAATCTCCTGTCCCCTTGACCAGGTCGATGAACCTGTCGACGTAAGTTCCTCTCCAGTTGATTGACGATTGGGGCCAAGGCCTTTCCAAGTAGAAAAGGTGAGGTCTCCTCGTATTTCAGGGCGAGGTCGAGGATCTCGTCGGCGTATCGTCGTTCATCCGTGCCATCGATGAACTCATCGAGGATGAGAGCGATGTCCTCCAGGTCGCGATCCCGCTCATGCGGTCGGTCAAGGAATGCCACCATCTTGAGCAACGCGATCACCTCGAGCGGCGCCACGCGGATAGTCAGGTTGGGGGCGGCTTCGACGATCACGCCGCGGTTCAATGCCAGCCGCAGGCCTACGAGGCTCATCTGGAATCCGCTCTCGGGCCATGTCATGACATCGGCAACGTCTTCGACCTTTCCGACGGGGATGATGTCCACAGACACATCACCGGGCGCGAGCCATGTCTGCTCGCGCTTGGGATGGCGAGACCACCCTGGTTCGGTTTGCAGGCCCGCGGCAAAGCGATCGAGGGATAGGGCGACGACCAGGTCGATGTCATGTGTCTCGCGCGATCGAGCGGCCTTGTGCCACCTCATCGCGGAAGCTCCGATGAGCACGAAACGCTCGTGGGACCAGAGTCGATTGAGGGTCCTGAGGGCGAGCGCCTGGTCTTTGCTGAACATGGTCACATCCGGTCGGTCAGGTAGCGGTCCCAAACCTCTTGAGCCGCCTCACGTGCTCGCTCACCGCCAGTGGCGAGGAGCTCGGTGTGAACGAGCAACGGATGGACTGTTCCTGGTTTGGCTCCCTCGAAAGCGACCCGGCCGGGGACTCCAAGGATGATGAGAAAACCGTCCTCGGCGGGAATGGCCCTGAGGCGTTTCGCGATGCCGGGCAATGGATGCTCCAGGTGCAGAACAGTTTCGGGACCGCGGTAGTGCCCAGTCAATCGCATGGCCGCAGCTCCACCGCCCCATGCCCACATCGTCGTTCCGCCGAGTTCCCGTTCGATCCTGTTCTCCAGCGCCTCGGGGTCCACGGCATTCGTTCGGAACCGCCCCATCAGCAGTCGGGGCCGGACGGCCGTCGTGTACCCGACAAGCCAACGATCCAATACCTGCCGCGGCCGCAGGAGTCGCCGCCCATCGCGGTCAGCTCCGACGAACCCTTCCTCCTCGAGGCGTCTCACCATCTCCGCGGCGGCGGTCTTGCCCACGCCTGCCGCTTCTGCGAGGATCCTGACGGGAGCGTTCAGCAGCTCAGGTCTTGCCAGAACGGCGAAGAGGACCTGATGTCCTGGTCCTCTGATGCCTCGTTCGAGCCGCCCCTTCTTCCCGGGCCGCTTTCCCTCCACGTATGCGATGTAGTCCTGCTTGACGGCGAGGTAGCAGTTCCCGGCGACATCAACGTAGTTCGCGCCATTCTCTCTCAAGTGACGACCGATCTCCGCTCCGATGTACGGCGCGAACAGAATCCAATCTTTCCGGGCAGGTCTCTCCATGCGCGCCAAGAGGCCGTCCACGAGCGTACGGGTGAGATACGTGCGCTTCACCTCTGCCAAGAGCGCGAACTCGCCCTTTGGAGTCCGTAGACGCACGAGCGCGTCCGCCCGGAGCTGATTCTCTCCCTTTGGCTCCAACTCGACCCTGATCCCCTTCACGAAGGGGAGCGCCTTGATGTGGGTCAGATAGCGTTCAAGTTCGGTCGTCGGGTTCATGTCCGGTATTTTAGTATGTCCGTTAATAACGGACAAACTATATAAGCGGACGAGCAAGACGCCAGAGCCAGCCGACATTCCGGGGTGGAGCGGGTTAGGCTAGCCCAACCTATCAAGCCCTTTTAGAGTCAGTAGGTTGCGCGGTCCGCCGAGCCTTGTAGAGCATGTCATTCTGTTCGAGGGTCCTTGCGCGATGCTCCGAAACAGTCAGTGTTTCAGCAGGCTGGTCCAGTTCAGGATGACCCGGATGTCGCGTTGGGCGTCGGGACCGGCCGTCACGAGGAACCTCTCACCATCGGGTGTCGCATCGGCGCCCGTCGTCCCCTCGGGCAGGCTCATCAGGGGGCGAGGGGCGCCGGGCTGGAGGTCGTCGCCGCCGGCGATCGGCACGGTCATAACGGTATCCCCCTTGGTGTAGACGAGTTCCTTGCCGCCGCGCGTCCAACCGGGAAAGTTCCCGCCGTCCACCGAGATCCGCACCTTGCGCCCCGACACCGGAAACGACTGCACGTAGACCTCCGGATTTCCCGATTCGCCTCCGGCGTACGCCAGCCACCGTCCATCCGGTGATATCTCCGCCTGCAGCTCCGGACCCGGCGCGGACTGATACAGCGTGGGTTTTCCGTCCTGCTCCATCGGGAGAATCCACAGGTCCCATGAAGTCGCATCGTCGACCACGCCGAAGACAAGATACCGGCCGTCGTGGGAGATGTCCCATAGAGTCTTGAACTGGGCGTCGGTCGTGGGGATCATCTCGGGCTCCTCGGCGGTGTCCATGCTGCCGATGTAGATCTCGGCCCGTCCGCTGCGGTTCGAGGAGAACGCGAGGTGACGACCGTCAGCCAGCCAGACCACGCTGGCTTCGTTGGAGAGAGTGGGAGCGAACCGGGTTGGGATGGCGCGATCCAGGTCAATCACCCAGATGTCGGTCCCGTTCATCACCGCGGCATGCCGCATGTCCGGCGAAAGCCGGAACATGTTCCAGGGGCCGGGGGGGAGCGGGACGGTGCTCCGCACGGCGCCGGTCCGGTCGATCCACTCCAGCCGATTGGAACGAACGCCGCTGCGCAGGAAAACCAGGCGGCCATCGTCCGAGGCGGAGACCACGGGCTCCGCGTCGAGATCCGTCTTCGCCGGAGCATCGGCGATCACCGTGGGCTCGCCGCTCAGCTCGAGCCGACCTGTGTCGAAGGGCTGGGCCAGGATCTTCCCCTCCCGTGCGAAGAGCAGGAAGCCGGGCTCGGCATAGATCGCGGCCGAGTCCGCCGTCAGGACTTTCTTGACGGAACCTTCGTGCACGGAGCCCACGAAGGTTTCATATCCTCCCTCGCCGCCGGGGAGCGCCAGGAAAAGGAAATGCTCCCCATCGGGCAGGAACGAAGGGAACCGGTGAGATCGCTGTTGCCGGTCAGGATCGAGTGTCGTGACCGGTGACGGCTCGCCACCCGCCGCGGGGACGGCCATGAGCGGCCCCTCGGGAGCCGGAGCGAAGACGATCACATCCTGCCGGCCCCATGCGGCGCCGCGCGACCATTGCAGGTTGCAGATCGTCATCGGCTCGCCGCCGGCCACGGCGATCTTCTTCAGCTTTCCCTCGAGAGTTGCATAGCCGAAGTAGCGGCTGTCCGGGGACCAGAAAATGGCCAGGCCGAGGTTGCTATCCGGAATGGGCCTCACCGCATCGGATCCGAGCGGCCGCAGCCACAGCTGTGCGTCCGAATCACTACCGGCGGCGAACGCCAGGTTGCGGCCGTCCGGCGAGATGCTGATTGCGGATGCGTAGTGGAGGAGGGGCGTGTCGGATGGCGGGAGGATGGAAGCCTGAATCGGCTCGTTCCCGGTGGGCGCCGCCAGCCGGAGAGCCAGCAGCACAGCGGCTGCCGCCAGCCCCGTCGCGGCCAGAACCCAGGCGACTCGCTCGCGAATGCTGCGCTTCGCTGCGACCGGCGCCGGCACTCCCGTCTGCGACCCCGCGTCGCGGATCCACTCCAGCTGCAGCCTGACGTCGTGCGCGGTCTGGATCCGCTCATCCGGGTCCTTCGTGAGGCACGCCCGCACGAGGCGCTCGAATGCCGGTGGCGTCAGCGGGGCGACCTCGACCATCGGCCGCGGATCGGTGTGCATGATGGCGCCGATCAGCGACGCCTGACTCGCCCCGGAAAACGCGGCCCGGCCGGTGGCGCACTCGTACAGGAGGCAGCCCAGCGCCCAGAGGTCGCTGCGTGCATCCGCCTCCTTGCCCTCGAGCTGTTCCGGGGGCATGAACTGGAACGTCCCGACGATCGACCCTTCCGCCGTCAGCTTCCGGTTCGGCGACTGAGCCAGCGTGACCATGGTCACGCCGCTGCCGCCGGCCTGGCCGGGCGTCCCCGTCGCCCGCGCCAAGCCGAAATCCATCAGCTTCGCCCCCGCCCGTGTCAGCATCACGTTGCCCGGCTTGAGATCCCGGTGCACGACGCCGGCGCGGTGGGCCCGGTCCAATGCATCGGCAATCTGGATTCCGATGCGAAGCAGCTCGGGCAGGGGGAGGGCGCCCCGCTCGATGCGCGCTCCCAGCGTCTCGCCGTCAACCAGCTCCATCACGAGGTAGTCGGTGGACCCTTCCCGCCCGACATCGTGAAGGGTGCAGATGTGCGGGTGGTTGAGGCTCGACACCGTGCGCGCCTCGCGCTCGAACCGCGCGCGCACCTCAGGCGACTCGATGAGGTGCTGCGGGAGGACTTTCACGGCGACCTCGCGCCCCAGACGCGTGTCCTTCGCCCGGTACACCTCACCCATGCCGCCGGCGCCGAGCGGCGCGACGATCTCGTATGGGCCGAGACGGGATCCGGGCGAGAGGGTCATGGAGATGGGGGGGGAGGGGAGCGCTTCAGGAGGACGACGTCCCCCGAGCGGGAGTATTTCACCACCGCCAGGTGTTTCCCGTCGGGAGACCAGGCGAAGTCCATGACCTGGTTGCTCTCGAATCGCGCCAGAAGGCGGGGCTCGCCTCCCTCGGCGGGAATGCTCCGGAGCTCGTCCGCTCCCTCGTGCGTGATGAGGTACGTGATGGAGCGGCCATCCGGGCCGAACCTGGCCATCCCGGCTGCGGCGGGGATCCCTGGGGCGGCGACCGGCTCGCCTCCCGCAAGCGGGATCAACACCGCCTCGGGACCTCCCGTCGGGCCGGAGATGAAGCAGAGAATGCGCCCGTCGGACGACGCATCGACGCACCATGCCGGCCGCGACGACAGCTCGACGGGGGTTCCTCCCGTCGCGGGGATTTTCATCGTCTTGATGGTCTCCATCGCGGTCGAGTAGACGATCCAGGAGCCGTCCACGCTGGGCACCTGGTACATGTCGAACTCTCCCTCCGTCAGGCGTTGTGCCTGACCGGTCACCGGATCGAGGCGCCACAGGTTTCTGCGGTTCCCGTCGCTGCGCCCCACCACCATGGTGCGGCCGTCGCGGCTGACGGTGGGGTACGTATGCGACGGTCCCTGGGTCAGCGCGCGGGGCGAGCGCGCCGTGATGTCGCTCACGAAGACCTGCTGCTCGTCCCCCTGCACCATGCTGTAGGCCAGCCTGTCCGCCGCAATCCATGCGATCCCGGAGAAGCCTGCACGCGATGCCGCGATCGGGAAGAGCTCCGTGAGCTCTCCCGGCACACCGTCGCGCACCGGGGCCACGAAGATGCCGCTCCGGCGCTCCACCTGCACGGCCGCCAGCGTCGACCCGTCCGCCGTCACCGAGATATCGCTGTAGGTGTTCAAGTCGCGGGTGAGGGGTTGCAACGCTCCGCCGGTCGAGACTTCCCAGACCTGCGGATTGCCGAGCTGATTGGCGGGACGCTCCGATCCCGCCACGAACAGCGCGCCCTTGCCGGGCAGCCAGGTGATGTCACTGAGGCTCTTCAACAGGATGTCGAGCGGCTGTTCCTGGCGCGTCTCGGGGTCGATCAGCACGATCTGCTGGGCCTCGCCGAAACGATGGCTGACGATCGCCAGCGAGCGCCCGTCGGAGGACCATTCGGCTCCGGAATCGAAATGGTCCCGACCTTTCCTTTGCGCGACGTCGACCGGCTGCTCTCCATCGGCCCCCACGATCCGAAGGAATGACTCCTCGGTCACCCCCCCCGTGATAGCGAGCCGGCGTCCATCCGGAGAGGCCGAGACAGTGAACACGCCGTCCACGATGCGCCGCGGAGCTCCGCCCAGGACCGACACGCGGTACGCGGCACCGTTGATGCTGCCCGGCTCGATGGAGACGTAGTGCAGGAAATCACCATCCGAGGAGAACGAGGGAGACGTGAGGGTCGCCTCGGACGGGGCGACGACCTGTACTTCGTCTCCGGTCGCGATCTGGCGCAGGCGCAGCGAGGAGTCCGCCCCGTCGCGACGCACGTAGGCCAGGTAGCGGCCGTCGGGGGAGATGGCGGCCTCCGCGACCTTGCCGTCGGTCGTGGCCCGGCTCATCTGGATCGTCGCCTGCGACGCCGGGGTCGAAGCAGGCGAAGCCTCCCTGCGCAGCAATACCCATCCCGCGACGGCCGCCAGCGCCACGAGCAGTGCGCCCAGGCCGATGACCACGGACCGCTTCAGGATCCCCGCGCTCTCGCGGCGCGCCGCTGTTCCCATCACCGCGGAGCGCTCGAGGGTCAGCTCCCCCGAGTCGCTTTCCTCCTTCAGCTCACGCAGCTCGTTGAGCAGGTCGTCGGTGGAGTTGTAGCGGCGCTCCGGCTCCTTGGCGAGACAGCGCCGCACGATCCTGTCGATCTGCTGCGGCAGCGCCGTGTTGATCTGATGCGGCGGCGGCGGCGTATCCTTGAGGATCGACGAGATGGTTGAGATGGCGGTGTCTCCCTGGAAGGGGCGGCGCCCCGTTGCCATCTCGTAGAGAACCACGCCGAAGGAGAAGATGTCCGAGCGGTGATCGATGGGCTTCCCCTCCGCCTGCTCGGGTGACATGTACGACACCGTGCCTAGGATCTTCCCTTCTTCGGTGATGGAGGTCGTGGGAAGCGCCGTGTCGCGCTTCTCGAGCGCCGTCGCCTCGCGCAGCTTCGCCAGCCCGAAGTCCAGCACTTTGATGCGCCCGTCGGCGGTGACCATGATGTTGTCCGGCTTGAGGTCGCGGTGCACCACGCCCTGGCGGTGGGCCGCCACCATCGCGTCGATGATCCCGAGCCCCCAGTCGAGCAGCTTCGGCAGCTCCAGGCCGTCGCGCGCGAGAAGCTGCGTGAGCGGACGCCCGTCGACAAGCTCCATGGTCAGGAAGGTGAAGCCATCCGCTTCCTCCACCGAATGGAGCGTGACGATGTTGGGATGATTGAGCGCCGCGATGGCGCGCGCCTCGCGCTCGAAGCGCGCGCGGCGGTCGGCGTGCGCGGACATCTCGGCAGAGAGAACCTTCAGCGCGATGCGCCGGCCGAGGCGCGTGTCCGTGGCGAGGTAGACGATACCCATCCCCCCTTCGCCGATTTTCTGGTCGATGCGGTAGTGGGCGATCGTCTTTCCGGGTTCCAGCGGCACGCGGCTTGACTCCTTGCGCGTGAAGAAGCGCGCTACCTTTGAAATGGGCGCATCATTATAGGGTACCCGCCAGGAGCAGATTGCGGATGGGTGTCAAGGTTTCCAGATCGACGCGTAGGGTGAGGATGCGCCCCGCTTGCGCGCGACGTAGACGAACTCCGAGGCGAGACCGAGCGCCTCGAGCAGACCCCGCAACCTGTCCAGGCCGAAACCATAGCCGCTGGCCACGGGCCCCTTGCGGACGGCGACCAGATCGTACCCCGCTTCCTCGAGCTCACGGATCCAGCGCGAGCGCCTGAAATCGAGGAACTCGCGCAGGTTGCCGCGCGAGACGCCGTGCGGCTCCGGCACCAGGAGCCGGGCGATGACGCCGCGCCGGGGGCGCGAGGTCTTGGGGTTGTTGTCGCGCGGGGCGGGGTCGGCTTTCTCCGACCCGGCTCCCGAGAGCTTCCTCGCGACGGCTTCCACGGCGCCCGGACGCATGAGACGCTCCAGGATCAGGACCGCGCGGTTCGGCAGATGAAGCAGCAGATGAGTCGTCTTCCAGAATGGTCCCGGGACGACGTGGATGGCGACCCCGTCGTCCGCAAGCACCGCGCGCATCGCGCGCAGGGCTCTCTGTGGATTGGGAAGATGTTCCAGGAGGTTCGAGGAGAAAACGAGGTCGAAGCGCCTGGCGGCGAAGACCCGGTCGACGTCCTCCGCGTCGCAGACGGCCCAGGCGATTGAGGGATCGGGTGGGTTCGACAGAACACCCGGCTCATAGTCGGTGCTGGTGAGGTGGGAGACCCAGCGGCTGAGGAGCCGGCTCTGAAAGCCGTCGCCCGCGCCCAGCTCCAGCCCTGTCGCGAAGGTCTTGCCGGGACACCCCGCAAAGACGATCTCGATCTCCCTCCTGCGGAAGCGGTGGAGAAAAGGCAGCCAGTCGGCCTTGAGACGTACGGTCATAGGATCCCGATGAACGGTCATGATAGCCGCTGCGGTGGCGCCTCCGGAGTTGCCAGGCGCGGATGTTCTTGTGGAATAATCGCGGGCCATCCCTCCAGGAGCGCGCTGAGGAGCTGATGACTATCACGCGGGATCGCGGATTCCGGGGCAAGGCACGCGCGGCCCGGGGTGTGCTTCGCTTCGCGCTCTTCGGGGCTCAGGCGCTCGTCTGCTCCCTGGCCCTTGCCCTGGAAGGGCGCGTCGTCGACAAACAGAACGGCCACCCCATCGCCAACGTCGAGGTCTCCGTCGTCGGAGGGAGCCAGATGGCGCGCTCCGACGCCGACGGACGGTTCCTGCTCATCCCCGACCCCAAGCCGCCGTTCGAGCTGCTCGTCGTGCTGCCGGGTGGTCTCTACATGAAGCCGATCCATTTCGAGCAGATCCCGGATGGCGCGCCCATCCTCGTGGAGATTGCGGCGACCGCCGAGGAGCTGGTCACGGTCACGGCCGGCGCCGCGCCCGGGATCCAGTCCGCGCCTGCCAACGGCACCACCCTCATCTCGCGCGACGACCTCCGGACGCGGGCGTCGAGGAATCTCACCCAGACGATGGAGAACGTGGCGGGTGTCTCAAGCGTGTCGGAGGGACAAGCCGCCGTGCCGGCCTTTCGCGGACTGGCGCAGGCGCGCTCGCTGATCCTGATCGATGGCGCGCGCGTCACTGCGGAGCGCCGCGTCGGTCCCAGCGCCACGTATCTCGACCCGTTCGTCCTGGAAGATCTCGAGGTCTCGCGCGGACCAGGGGCTGTGGCGTATGGCTCCGACGCCTTCGGTGGCGTGATCCTGGCCCGGACGCGTCGCCCGGAGCCAGGGGGCGATCTCAAGTTCGCGTTCACGGGCTCGCTCGGCGCCGGAGTGCCGCAGGGACGCGCCGGTTTCGAGGTGGAGTCGGGCATCACCGAAAGCTCAGGTGCGCTCTTCTCGGGGCACTACCGCGGCTTCTCCGACTATGACAGCCCGGAGGGAGAAGTCTTCAATTCCGGCAGCCGCGATTACGGATTCCTGACCCGCTACGCGCAGGTCCTCGAAGGGGGCGTTCTCTCCATCGGGATTCAAGGGGACTACGGGCGCGACATCGAGCGCCCCCGCACCAACTCCGACGTCGTGCGCTTCTACTACCCGAACGAGGACTCGCTGCGCCTGACGGCTTCGTACGAGGGAGGACCGGCACTGGGCCTCGACGAGATGGAGGTGACCTTCTTTCTGGGTGGCTACGAGCTGGTGACCGATCAGGACCAGTTCGAGACGGCGACCGACCCTCGCCTCATCGAGCGCGCCGATGTCTCGGCGAGGGACTTCGGCGTGAGGGCGGCCGGCGGCGATCACTGGGGGCAGACACGCTTCGAGTTCGGCGTGGACGTCAACGGGCGCTTCGACCTGGAAGCCCAGGACATCGTCATCATGTACGACCTGTCCGGGAACCAGACTTCGTACGATTCCATGACCACCATCGAAGACGCGCGCCGCCTCGACACCGGCGTGTTCGTCACGGCCACGGGCGCCCTGACCTCGGTCTTCTCCCTCGCGGGAGGCCTGCGGTACGACTGGGTCGCTTCCACCAACGAGGGAGGCTTCTTCGGTGACACCTCGGCCGACAACGCGGAGCCCTCGGGCTTCGTCGCGGCCACGCTCGGCTCGTTCTCGGGTTTCTCGACCACGCTTCAGTACGCGCGGGGATTCCGCGACGCGCGCCTGTCCGATCGCTATTTCCGCGGCGTCACGGGCGCGGGGTTCATCACCGGCAATCCCGACCTCGACCCCGAGACGAGCGACCAGTACGACCTCGCCCTTCGCTACACCGCGAGGCACTGGCGCTCGGCGATGTATCTCTACCACTACGAAATCGACGATCTGATCGAGCGCTTCGAGGACCCCAACCAGGCGGATTTCTTCTTCTTCCGCAACCACGGCGAGGCGCGCATCCGCGGCGTGGAGGTCGAGGTGCAGGCCGATCTGCCGCACCGCTTCAGCCTGCAGTTCGCGGGCAATCTGTCAGAAGGGGAATCGCTCGAAGATGGCTCGGCTCTGGACGACATCCAGCCCTCGGGCGTCGCCGTTCAGCTCCGCAAGGAGCTCGGCGAGCGCTGCTTCGCGCAGATCCGTGGAGCATGGTACGGCGACCGCGACGAGCCCGGCCCGACCGAGGTCGCCGTTGACGATCACACCGTGGTGGACGTCGCGGGGGGATGGCGGGTCGCCGAGAACTTCGCGCTGGAGCTTCTCGTGCGCAACCTGCTCGACGAGACGTATGCGCTCAGCCCGGACGGACGATCGCCGCCGGCGCCGGGGATCACGGGGATCCTCACGGCGAACGTCACGTTCTAGCAGGCCATGAGTCGTCCGGTCACTTGCCCACCTGCGTCGGCAGCGGGGGAGGTGTCTTGGGGATCACGGGCCTGTACTCCTTCAGCCTGCTGAGGATCTCGGCGATGCCGCGCTCGAGCTGCGGGTCGTGTCCGGCGATGACTTCCTTCGGCGTCTGCTCCACCTCGATGTCGGGCGGAACGCCTTCATTCTCGATCGACCATCGCCCCTCGGGATCGAAGAAGCGGAAATAGGGGACGGTCAGGTTGCCGCCGTCGATCAGACGCGGGTTGGCGGAGATGCCGATCAGCCCACCCCAGGTCCGGGTGCCGATGAGCCGCCCCAGGCCGAGGTGGCGGAATGACCAGGGAAGGTAGTCTCCGCCCGACCCCGAGGACTCGTTGATCAGCATCACCTTGGGTCCGGTCACGACGCCGGCGGGGGTCGTGAAGAACATGCCGTCGCGGTCCTTCCAGCCCGACAGCCAGGGACGCCCCAGCGTCTCGGTGATGTAGTTGGCCGCCTGGCCGCCACCATTGAAGCGCTCGTCGATGATGAGGGCTTCCTTGTCGACCTGGGAGAAGAAGTAGCGGTTGAAATAAGTGAACCCCCCGTCGCCGGTGTTCGGCAGGTAGATGTAGCCGACGCGGCCGCCCGTCGCCTCGGAGACCTTGCGGCGGTTCTGCTCGATCCAGGTCCAGAGACGCAGGCTCTGGTCGTTGGCGATGGGGACGACGGTGATGTCACGTCCTGCCTTCAGATCGGGGCTCGACGCGACGGTCAGCCTGACCTGCTTGCCGACCGTCCCTTCGAAGAACGAGAAGATGTTATCGTCGTCCGACAGCTCCCTCCCGTCGACCGCCAGGACGTAGTCTCCCTCTTTCACGCCGAGTCCCGGCACGGCCAGGGGGGCGCTGTCGAAGGGGTTCCAGGGCGCGCCCTTCAGGAGACGCCGGATCCGGTAGCGCCCCTTCGTCAGCTCGTAGTCCGCGCCGAGCAGGCCGATCGGCGCCACATCGGCTCTGTAGAGGTCGCCGCCGGAGATCCTGTTGTGGCCCACCTGCAGCTCGGCGATCATGTCGATGATGAGCGAGTTGAGGTCCTCCCGGCGGCCGATCTGCTGGACGAACGGCGCGTATTTCTTCTCGACGGCGCGCCAGTCCAGCCCATGCATCGTCTCGGCGTAGAAGTACTCCTTCTCCATGCGCCACGCGTCGTGGAAGATGTGCGCCCACTCCGCCCGCGGGTCGACCTGGACCTTGAGGTTCGACGTCGACACGGCGTCGCCGCGCCCCGAGGGCTTCTTCGCGGTCTCGATGACGGACCAGGCCTGTTTCGGTCCGCGAACGAGGAGCTTCGTCCCTCCCGATCCGACGTCGAAGGCCGCAACCTCTTCGAGGAAGGTCTCTTCTTTGCGCTCTTTGAAGTCGAACCGCTTCAGGATGTGGACGGCCTCTTCCTCGCTTCCGGGAGCCGAACGCATGGCGCCGGCCTGCGTCTGGTCGAGATAGAAGAGCGAGCCGTCCTCCGCCACGCGGAGATTGCCGTAGTTCTTCTCGGGGACCGGCAGCGCGACCATGCGATCGGCCAGCCCTTCGAGGTCGATCTTCGTCGGCTCGGGTTTCTTCTCCTTGGTGTCCTTGTCCGATGTCTTCGACTCCGAGTCCTTGGCTGCGGCATCGCTCTTGCCGGATTCCCCCTTCTTGTCGTCCTTTTTCGCTTCTTCTTCGTCGCTCTGGGGCGGGAGCGGGGAGTTGCCGTCGGCCGCGAGAACGAAGGCATAGAGCCCGCTGCGCACCGGGCGGTCCTGGGTCGACATGTCGAGCCCGACGGTGCTGTTGCCGAAATTCGTGCTCGCGGCGACGTAGAGGTACTTGCCGTCGCGGCTGAACGCCGGTGCGCTCACCTCGGCCATCCCGTCGGTGACCTGATGGGAGGTCTTCTTCCCGAGGTCGTGCAGAAAGAGCGCCCGCAGGTAATTGGGGAGCGCCCGCACGTAGGCCACCCATCGTCCATCGGGGGAGAACGTCGAATCGAAGCCGCGACCGAACAGCCGGCGGGTGTTGGTGTCGAGCTTCCGGGTGCTCCCGGAATCGAGATCGATCAGATAGAGGTTCAGATGGGCGTCCTCGTAGAGGATCGACTCACCATCGGGAGACCAGGCCTTCAGGAAGTAGTAGACGCCGTCGCCGAGACTGATGCGCCGCCGCTCGCCGGTGCCGTCCTGCGCCGCGATGATCAGCTCGAAGCGGTCCGTTTCATCGGAGACCCAGGCGACCTTCTGCCCATCGGGGGACCAGAGAGGATCGCGATCGTTCGCGCCGGTGCTGCGTGTCAGGTTGCGCGCATCGCCGTGCTTGAGGGGCACCGTGAAGATGTCGCCGCGCGCCGAGAACGCCGCGCGGGCGCCCTTGGGAGACAGCACACCGGTCGTGATGCCGCGCGAAGCGTCCTTCCACTGGGGGTGGAGCTGCGGCAGGTCGGGTCTCAGCGCAAGGGTAAGCGCTCGTTCCTTCTTCGGCGCGATATCGAACAGATGGAGACGTCCCCCAAGGTCGTAGATGATGGCGTCGTTGGTCGCCGCGGCGCTCTCGATGTCCCAGTCGTCGTGATGCGTGAGCTGCGTCACCGCGTGGGACGCCGTGTCGTACATGAAGAGGTTCACCCGGCCGGCGCGATCGGAGAGGAAGTAGACCGCGGAGCCCACCCACATCGGGTCGGTGTCGTTGACCCTGTCGTGGGGGATCTTCTCGATGCCGTGCGCGGTGAGATCGAAGATCCAGATGGGGGGAGTCCTGCCACCGCGGTAGCGATCCCATCCGCTGGTGCCCCACTGCGCGGGGGTGAAGAGCTGGTAGGCGACGCGCCGTCCGTCCGGCGAGAACGAGACATCCGACGCCTGCGGCATCGGCATCGCTGTGGGGAGCCCGCCGTCGATGGACACGGCGAAGATCTGCTGTCCCCCTCGCGTCATCACCTCGCGGTTCGAGGTGAACAGAACGGACTTTCCATCGGGCGTCCACCCGCGCACGGAGTCCTCGTAGGGATGCCAGGTCAGGCGGCGCGGCTGGCCTCCTTCGCTCGGGACGATGTAGACGTCGGCATTGCCGTTGTACCCGGCGCTGAAGGCGACCCATTGTCCGTCGGGCGAAAGCGACGGGTCGTTCTCGGTGGCCGGATGCGAGGTGAGGCGCTGGGGCTGTGAGCCGTCGCGCCGGGCGGTCCAGATGTCTCCGGCGTAGACGAAGGCGATGCGATCGCCCGCGATGCTCGGCTGCTCGAGAAAAAGGGTTTCCGTCGCGGCGTGAGCCGCGGCCAGAAACGTCAGCGTCTGGAGGAAAGAGGTCACAAGGAGCCGGAGACCTTGCCGAAGACGTATCACGCTACCTCCTCGATGGTTCGGTTTTTCACTCATCATCTCAGGACGGCCCGCCCGGCGCACTGGTGAAGGATCCCGTGGCGAGAACACGCCCCTGCTCGTCGCGGGCCTCGACCGTCCACGATCCCGTGTACCAGATTGTCTTGCGGCTGTGCGTGCGCCAGTCCGCCCCGCCAATCTGCAGCGGGATCGACTGCTCGACTCTCCCGTCGCGCATCCAGACATGACGGATGCGCTGCCCGGGCCTGCCGCCCATCACACGCGTCGAGAACCAGACGGCATCTCCCCGGGAGAATTCGTCGTCGAGGTCCGCGAGACGATGATTGACGATGCGGCGTCCCACCCCGGACTCCGTCACCGTCAGGGCGCCGCGGGGCGCAGCCTGCTCTTCCCGGATGGGAAGCGCTGGAGCAGGCGGGTTCGCTGGCTTGGGTGGTGCCGTCTCGGGCTCGGGCGTGGCCGGCGGTGAAGTCTCGAGCGCCGCTGGCTCTCTGAGTGGCAGGCGCTCTGCGGATGCTGGCGCTTTGGCGGCCGATTCACCCCCATCGGCATTGATCCTGACGATCAACCGGACGCCGGCGAGCACGACGATGAGTCCGACCATGAGCGCTACCGCGACACGCGCCCGGCTGCGCGGGGGGGGCGCCTCTTCGCGATAGGGGTGATCCGACGCGGGGCGTGATGCCGCATGCTCCGCCTCCGGCGCGTGAGCCTCACGCGCGCCGGCTTCGATCAGCGGCTCGGCCGCACGGGCCGGCACAACTGCGTCCGGCGAGGGGTGCCGGATCGCCGGCTCGGCATCGAGACGCGTCACCGGGGGTCTTGCCTGCTCGATGGCATCGGCCTCGCATTCGATCTCGTCGTCCGGGTCGTCGGCGTCGAAGCCGTGCGGGTCCGCGGCGTCCATCCCGGCGTGCGAGGCCATCGCAGTCTTTCGCCAGCGCGCGAGCGCGGCCTCGACGGGACGCGGTGCTGCACGATCAGGCTCCGCCGGCGTCTCCGCAGCGGGTGCCATCGCCTCGCGCTCCCGGTCGTACCGATCGATCATCGCTCGCGGATCGAACCCGAGGGTCTTCGCGTACGCCCGGACGTAGAACTTGGCGCGGCCGGGAAGGGCGTTGTAGGCGTTGGCCTCGAGCGCCTCCAGATTCCCGCACCCGATCCCCGTCGCGGCCGCGATCTCCTCGATCGAGACGCCGCGCGCTTCGCGCTCTTTGCGGAGTTGTTCGCCGATCGCCATCGCAGCAGTTTAGCAGGGTGGCCGCCCGCGGCCGAAGGCTTCCCGGCCGAGGCGCGTCGTTACTTCGGTAATGCCGAGGTCCAGTTGGTGACCAGTGTCAGCACGGGGCCCGTGTCGCCGCTGAGCTGGGCCGCCCCGAGAAAGCGCTTGCCATCGGGGGTGAAGGCTCCCGTGCTCACCGGCAGCGCCTCCCCGCCAAACAGGGGGCGCGGCGCGCCGATCTCGAGCCCCGCCCCGCTTGGCTTCACGGGAACGGCGTAGGCCTTCCCGTCGAGGTCCTCGACGTAGATCTCCTCCCCCGTGCCGGTCCATTGCACGGTCAGGGCGCCCTGGGCGGAGACCTGCCATTTGCCGCCGGTTTCGGGGAACGAGCGCACGTAGACCTCGGTGCGACCCGACTCATCCGAGACATAGGCGACCCAGCGGCCGTCCGGCGAGAAAACGCCCAACTCCTCGTTGGCGGGCGTAACGATGAAGGGCACAGGCTTCGCCTCCCCCGTCATCGGCATGAGCATGATGTCGCTGCCGGTCTTCAAAGATTGCGTCGTATAGAGGATGAACGAACCATCCTTCGACCAGTCGGTCGGAATCAGAGTCGAGTCCACGGAGGAAACCTTGCGCTCGGGCGTTCCACCATCGATCTCCTTCGCCGAGAGGGTGCCGCCGCCATCGATGAACGCCAGCTGCCGGCCGTCGGGTGACCAAAGAGGAATCAGCGCGTTGGTCTCTCCCAGCGTGAAGCGCGTGCCGATGCCCCGGGACAGGTCGTACGTCCAGATGTCCGAGCCGCCATCCGGGTGACGCACCGTGGCCGCCGCCCGGCGGCCGTCCGGCGAGATCTCCATGAAGAGCCAGAAGATCGCCGGCTCGCCGACCGTGCCGAGCTTCTTTCCGTCCAGGTCGTACCAGGTGAGCTGGTTGTTCCCCTGGATCGCGCCGCTCTGGAACAACAGCAGCCCACTCGAGACCGTGTACGTTCCTGTGTAGCGGAAGGTGTTGAACTGGACGTTCTCGGCAATCGGCACCGCCTCGCCGGACAGGCGCAGAGCCTCGGGGTCGAATGCCTGCGCCATGAGGTTGCCATCCCTCACGAAGACCAGATGCCCCGAATCGACCGGGATCCCTTCGCTGTCGGCCTTGAGGACGAGGTCGATCTTCCTGGACGCGATCTCGAGGCTGTAGATCCCGTTGACCTCATCACCGGCGTTGTTCCCCGAGAAGAAGAGCACCCGCTTCCCGTCCGGCAGGAAGTGCGGGTTTCGGTGCGTGAGGACCTTGTTTTCCGGTGAGGTGATGGAAGCTGCCGCCCCACCGGATGCGGGCACCGCGCTGAGACCTCCCCTGGGGCGAGGCGCGAAGACGATGGTGCCGTCAGCCCCCCAGCTGGCGCCGCGTCCATCTTCCGCCTCGCAGATCGTCAGCACCGCTCCGCCGGCGGCCGGGACCTTCTTCAGCTTGCGATCGGCGAAGAAGCCGATCTGGCGGCCGTCGGGGGACCAGAAGGGATACGTGGCCCCGTTCGTCCCCGCCAGCGGCTGGGACGTCAGGCTGTCGAGCTGTCGGACGTAGAGGGTCCGCGCGCCTCCGCGCTCGCGCCCGGCGTAGACGAGCATGGTCCCGTCGGGGGAGAGGGCGAGGGAGGCGTTGTCGGTGTCGAGGCTCGTTCCCGAAGGCACGACGATGCTCGCGCGCATCAGCCTCGCCGGCGCAGTTTCGGGGCGGTGAAGCATCCATCCAAGACCGAAGGCGGCGACAGCGGCCAACGCGGCGATCGCCGCGGCTGCGGCTGTCCGGGCGCCGCGGCGCCTTCCGGCGGTCGCGGAGCGCGCGGCCGCCCGCGCCGTCCCGCTCTGCGTTGCGATCCACTCCAGCTCACTCTTGACGTCGAGGGCGCTCTGCCAGCGCTCTTCGGGATCCTTGTGCAGGCACCGTCCGATGGTCCGGTCCAGCGACGGCGGGCTCCCCGCGCTGATCTCCGAGACCGGCCGCGGCTCGCGCTCGAGGACGGCAGCGATCACGCTCGCCTGGCTGGCCCCCTCGAAGGCGCGCTTCCCCGTGACCATCTCGAAGAGCACCGCCCCGAGAGAGAAGATGTCGGCGCGATGGTCCACGGGTTTTCCCTCGAGCTGCTCGGGAGCCATGTACTGCATCGTGCCGACGATCGCCCCCTGCATCGTGAGGGGGGTCGTGCGCGTGGGAGCGACCGTGGGGAGGATCCCCGTGCCCGACGTGGTGCCGAAGCGTCCCTCGCTCAGCTTCGCCACCCCGAAGTCGAGCACCTTCACGCCGGTCTTCGTGAGCATGAGGTTGGCCGGCTTCAGATCGCGATGGACGATCCCCTTACGGTGCGCCTTGTCGAGCGCGTCGGCGACCTGCGCTCCATACCGCATCACCTCGTCCGTCTTCAGCGGGCCTTTCTCGAGGCGGGCCGCCAGGGACTCTCCCTCGAGCAGCTCCATCACGAGGTAGGTGACGTCGTCCTGGGTTCCGATGTCGAACAGCGTGCAGATATTCGGATGGGAGAGCGACGAGATGACCTTCGCCTCGCGCTCGAATCGTTCGCGGGAATCGGCGACTCCGGCCAGGTGCGCCGGGAGGACCTTGAGGGCGACCTCCCGCCCGAGCCGCGTATCGGTGGCGCGGTAGACCTCCCCCATGCCCCCCGCGCCGAGCGACCCCACGATGCGGTACGAGCCGAGCTGCGTTCCTGGGGAGAGCGCCATGGGGCAGAGGTTATCAGACAATTCACCGCCCGGTTCCTGCCCGTTCAGGGGCCATGAGAGGGGCCCTGAGTGCCGTCCCTGGCACGCGGCATGCAACTCCCCTGGTGTGGGAACTACTGGAAAGAGCGGGAGGCGATTCTCGCCTACGTCCAGGGGGCCACGGAGGACAAGGTCGACATGGCGGTGCGCACGCACACGCGGGACCTGCGTGATATGACTCACCGCCCGCAGGGCGGCATGGGGGATAGGAGGAGGTGGATATGAGAATTCGTCGAGTGATTCTGGCAGCCGTCATTGGCCTGGTCGTTGCCCTGTTTGCAGGTGTGGTGTTGGCCGTCGAGACAGCGCCGAAGGCGAAGAACTTCACCGGACAGATCGTGGCGCTGGACCTCAAGGCGCTGTTGATCACGCTCCGGGAGGACATCGACAAGTCCGGGGCCGACGAGACCGTGTTCACGATCGACCCGAACGCCTTGGTCCGGATCCACGGGCCGAAGGGGAAGCTCGACCAGCTCAAGGCCGGCGACATCGTGACGGTGAAATACCAGGTGCAGGAACGCACGTGGCTCGCGATCGAGATCGCGCATTTCTAGTGTAGGATGGCTCGGGTGGGATCCGGCACACCCACCCGGGGAGCCTGGCCGGCGGCCCGGATGCCGCCATGGGAGCGAGTATGAAAGCCCTGACACGGGAAAAGGCCATCGCGGCGATTCGTCGCAAGCTGCTCGAGATCGTCGACGACGAGCACTCGATGTGCGCGATTGCCGCCGAGAAGGGCATCTACTGCCATGGATTCGCGCAGTACACGGACGAGCAGCTCAAGGAGCGCTACTCCTGGCTCATGCGGAACCGACCGGACCTGAAGCGGGAGGAGTTGGAGGATCTCGCCAACAAGTGGCAGCTCGCGCGTCAGATCGTCCATAAGGTCCCTCTCGCGTGCGACGCGCAGCAATGCGAGCACGACACGTGCCTCGGATGGGACACTTTCGACAACCCGACGCTCGCCCGTTTCTATCGCGAGATCCTGGGCCACGAGATCGCCATCGCCGGCTGAGAGGTCCCCGGCCGATCAGTGGCACGTCGAGCAGGCGTCCTCGATGAGCGTGAACGCGCCCCCTGGCGCGGCCTGATGGCAGGTGGCACACTCGGCGCCGGCCTCGATGTGGAACGCGTGGTCGAACTCACCGAGGGGAGAGTCCACCTTCCGCTTCAGGATCGACGCGTGGCAGGTGGCACAGTCCACGCCCGCCGTCTCGGTGTGATGGCACGAGGCGCACCCCTCCTGACCGAAACGCAAGCGGCCGTGCCCTTCCGCGGTGGATCCCACCGCTCCCTGGCCCTCCTGGTGGCATGCCAGGCAATCGATGCCGGCATCGATGGCGTGCCGTTCGTGCGGAAACTTGATCTCACCGAACGGAACGGTCTGCGTCTCGATGCCGATGTGGCACGAAAGGCAGGCCGACGCATAGGGAGCGGCCTTCCAGGGACGCGGAAGCGGCGCGAGGCCCCGCAACGCGCGCGCGGCGTTCATATCGTCGTGCGACTTCTGCAGAAGCGCGGCGGAGTAGGTCACGTTGTGCACCGCGTGCCCGCGTGCGACGAGATCCTGGTTGTAGCGCGCATCGGCGAACGCGGGCGGCGTTGTGCCGCCGAGCGCCGCCGCGGTCCGGACGATCTGATCGCCGAGCGCGTGCGCGCGCTGTCCCACCGTCTGCCACGACTGGTAGATCCTCAGGTAGGCCGGCCCGTGGCACGACATGCAGGAGACTTCCGAGGCGCGCCGGGTGGTCCCGCCGTGGCCGGGGATGTCGATGTGGCACCCCTCGCAGCGCACGCCGGCGGAGAACATGGGATCGGGCATCGGATCCACCCCCCGGCCGCCGATGCCGGCGTAGAGGTTCGACTGCGGGGAATGCCCCTGGCTGTGGCAGGTCTCGCAGCCGGTCTCGATCATCCGCGCGGGGCCCACGTGATCGATCTCGAGGTGACAGTTGAGACAGTCCACCTTGTGCTCGCTGACATGCGTGCGGTGGATGTGCTCGGTGTCGTCATACTGCGCCAGGCGCGGCGGGTCGTTGTGACAGGTCATGCAGCGCTCTCGCGGCACGGCCCCGTCGCTCCCGGCGGGGCGGGCGTGGCACCAGGTGCAGTTCATCCCTAGGCGCCCCACGCTGGCATGATCGAAGGCGTGCGTTCCGCTGGCGACGATCGTGTCTGGCACGGCATGGCACAGGGTGCAGCGGGCGGTCCCTTCGCCGGCGGTCTGGCCCTTGAAATGGCAGAGGATGCACGTCGATTCCGTCACCGCGATGTGGCTCCCCTGGACGATCTGCGAATGGCATGAGGTGCATCGGAGGTCCTTGCCTCGGCGCATCCCGGACAGGTGCGCGGTGTGGTCGAAGAGCACGTTGCCGTAGAGCTCGCGGCCGGCGAGCAGCCGCCTCTCGTGACAACGCAGGCAGGACGCGTCGTCGACCTCGGCCCAGGGGTTCGTCCCGTAGGTCCCCGTGAAGTAGCTGGTGACCATCGACAGGGCCTCATACTTCTTGCGGATCGTGGCCCCTGCGCCGGGGGGAATGTGGCAGTCGACGCAGGCGATGTTGGAGTGCGATGACGTCTTCCACGATTCGTAGTAGGGGCGCATCACGTGACACGAGCCGCAGAAGTCCGGCTGGCTGGTGACCTCCAGGGTGGTCCCGAGCGCGACGAACCCCACCCCGGCCACGAGCCCCGCGATGAGGACGAGCGCCGGAATCTTGACCAGACCGATCGCGGCGCGTCGCCGCGCGGCGTCTTCGCCCTCCTCGGGGGGATTCCTTTCACTCATGCCCGGCTCTCACGCGCGGCGCGCGCCCGCAGGCGCACGAGGATCGCCAGAGTCAGGATGAGGTAGAACCAGAAGATGATCAGCCCCATCCGACGCCAGAACTTCTCCCCGAGCTTCGAGGCGACCTCCGACTGGACCTGCTGCGCGATGGCGCGGGAGCGCTCGGTGATCGCCGCCACGCGCTCCTGATCGAGCGCGTGCATCACGGGGAGCGATTCGCGCAGGATGGTCCGGGCCTCGGCGAGCCGCGCCTCGAAGTCCTCGACGTAGATCGGGATCGCCGCCGCCTGCTTCACCCGATCGTCGGCCAGGACGAGATCCTCCTCGGCCGCCGTGAAGAGCGTCTTCATGCGGGAAGCGAGCGCCGCCTGGTCGGAGCCTTCCGCGTGGCACTCGAGGCACACGGTGTCGAGCCGCTCGATCCCTGCCCGCTCCACCGCGTGGCTCCCATGACACGAGGCACACTCGCCGAGCCCGGCCGCCTGCATTGCGCCGTGGTGGGGTCCATCGAGAAAATGAGCCCGGGTGGTGAGGTGGCATTGGCCGCAGATCTTCTCGACGTCGCCGACACCCGGCGGCGCAGCCCCATGGGAGCCGTGGCAGCGCGCGCAGGTGGGAGCCGATGCGTTCCCTGACTCGATCACCGCCCGCCCGTGCACACCGGCGGCCCAGGCGGCCTGAGGATCCTCGGCCCAGCCGTAGCGCGCCGCCAGGGTCGCGTCCGCGTGGCACTTGCCGCACGTCGCGGCGATGTTCTGCGCGTGCGTGGGACTGGATGGATTCTGCGGCGAGAGGATGTCGTGGACTCCGTGACAGTCGGTGCACACGGCGACGTTGCCGTCGCCGCGCGCCAGCCCGCGGCCGTGCCCCGACGTCTCATAGAGCGCGAGCTGGTCGGTCGGGAGATTGTAGGGACGCATCACCGCCGCGTCGGCGTGGCACGAGGCGCACAGTGCCGGGATCTCCTCCCGCCGGAACGCTCCTTTGAAGCTCCCGCGATGGGCGCCCGCGACGGTCGCCGCCGTCGGGTCACCGCCGTGACAGGAAACGCAGGCGATCTCCTCGCGGTGATGGACGCTGGTGTCGAACGCCACGCGCACGTCCGGATGACAGAGCGTGCAGAGGTTGCCTGCATCCCCCCCCCCAGCCATGGCAGCCAGCAGGATGAGGGAGCCGATCGCGGCCGGGGTCATGGAGCCCCCTCCAGCCACCATCCGTAGACGGAGAAGGCGAGCCAGCCCATAAGGACCATTGCACCGAAGATGGCGCGCCAGCCCGTTTGCCATCCCGCCGCCGGACGCCGCGCACGATCGAGGAACGGCCACAGCAGCGCAATCAGAAGGATCCCCTCCAGCAGGAGGGCCCGGGCCCACCGGGGGACCCCTGCCGGGAAAACCTCCAGGAAGCCGTGCGCGGCGAGCAGGTACCAGGGGGGACGCGCCCCTGGGGGCGTCACGAAGGGGTCGGCGCGGTCCTCGTAGGGGGCCGGAACCAGCGCGGAGAGCGTCACCAGCAAGCCGAAGATCAGCAGCATGAGGATCGCGAGCGAATAGAGATGAACGCGAAATGAGGCCATGCCGAGGCGCGACTCGCCAGGCGTCGTCGAGAGCCCGACGCGCCGCACGCCGGAGAAGTTGAGATAGAGCAGGACGAGGATGATTCCGGGCAGGACGACCACGTGCAGGAAGTAGAAACGGATCAGGAGGAGATTATCCGGTTCGGTCCCCCCGACGAGGAAGCGCAGGAGCGGACCGAGCAGCGGGAGCGACCAGACGATCTCGAGCGCCCGGATCGTGGACCAGTAGCCGCCGCTGTCCCAGGCGAGCAAGCGCCCGGTGAAGTCGGAGTTCGTCGCCGCGAAGAAGAGGAGGATGGCGAGGATCCACAGTCCCTCGCGCGGCTCGCGATAGAGGCCCTGGAAGTAGAAGCGCCAGGCGCGGACCAGCAGGATCAGGAGCAGCGCGTGGGCAGCCCATCCGTGGATCTGATGCACGAACCATCCGAAGGGGACGTCGCGCACGATGGTCGTGACCGATCCGTAGGCCTCCTCGGGGGAGGGCTGGTAGTAGAAGGCGAGCATCACGCCGGTCACTGCGAGAAACAGGAAGAGCATCAGCGAGAGTATTCCGAGGACGCGGGGCCAGCGCGCGTAGGATGGCATGGGCTGCTCGAGCGAGGCGCGGATCGCGTCGCCCATGGGGCGCGACGTATCGAGAGGGAGGGGAAGGAGACCGAAGCTGCTCAGGAAGGAGAACATCTCGGTGAGATTGAACCGCCGCTCGAGCCAGCCGAGGGCGTGTCTCAAACCGTCCTCCCCGTGCGGACGATGATCTCGCCGGCGCGCACCTCGCACGCGTAGCGCGGGAGCGGACGCGACGGCGGCCCCGAGAGCACGTTGCCGTGCCGGTCGAACGACCCATCGTGGCAGGGGCAGCGGATCGAGCGCCCCTCCGGGTCCCACTGGAGCACGCATCGCATGTGCGTGCAGATCGCCGAAAGGGCGACGACCTCCGTGTCCGATTCGCGCACGAGAATCAGGGGCTCCGCGCCGTGGGGGAAGAAACGGGCATGCCCCACGGGGAGGCCGGTCAGCGCCCCGCAGCGCACCTGCGCGGCGACCGGGCTGCGCTCCTTCTCGGGAGCCTTCAGGAAGAGGATGCCCACTCCCGCGGCCGCGAATCCCCACAGAGACAGGAAAGTCCCCACCAGCCAGCCGAGGGCGCGGCGGCGGCCGGCATCGGCCGGAACGTGAGAGACGGGCTCAGTCATCGGATTCCTCCGGTGATCGCGAAGCAGCCTCCCTGGTGCGGATGGCGTCGAGCTCGGCGGCGTGCTCCTCGGCCATCTCCAGCTCGGTGAGATGTCCCGACAGCCACGCGGTGCTCATGGGGTAGACGTCGGGGTTGAACATCACGTAGTAAAGATGCCACACGATGATGGCCAGCGTGGCGAGCCACGCCTCGTAGTAGTGGACGGTGCGCGCGACGTCCCAGCCGAGCTTCGTGAGCAGCCCGATGGAGGTGTTCTCGAACCACAGGACGATCCCCGTCAGGACCATCACCACGGTCCCCCAGACGAGCGCCCAGTACTCCATCTTTTCCATGTAGCCGAACCGTCCGAAGCGGGGTTTCGCGTCCCCGAGGTGGAGGTTGTACCTCAGCATCGCGAAAACGTCGGTGACATCGCCGCGGCGCGGCAGGAGATCGACGAAGAGCCGGCGTCCCCGCGCGGTGAAGGCGAGGTACCAGGCGTGCACGATCGCGGCGAGCACCATCACGATGCCGGAGGCACGGTGGACGATCCCTCGGGCCTCGAACGCGCTGCTGCTGAGGGACCGCAGGCCGCGCACCCACCACGCATCGGGATAACTGAGCATGAACCCGGTGACGACGAGGAGCGTGAAGGAGATCACCAGGGCGAAGTGCTGCAGCCGCTCGGACAGAGTCATGCGGAGGTAGAGGGCGTGCCCCGCCTCCGGCTCCGTGAGCGCGCCCCGGCGGATGCGGAGCCGCCGGCCCGCGCGTCGCGCGAAATCGAGGCCGTTGTGGACGAGCATGCCGCCGATGGTCAGCACGATCACCACGACGTAGATCGTGGCGACCCAGTAGATGAGCGGCTCCTCCTCTCCGCCCCCCCGCGGCACGTGAACCGCGCCCACCGTGAAGCGTTCGTTGGCCCCCGGGTGGCACGTCCCGCAGGTGGCGGCCAGGTTGGCCTTGTGGGTCGGGGACGCAGGATCGGTCGATGGGAGGATGTCGTGCGCCCCATGGCAGCTCGCGCAGTTGGCGACCTCCAGCGAGCCCCCGCGCAGCGCCAGCCCGTGGAAGCTGTCGGCGAAGGTCTGGAAACGATCCGACGCGATGCCGTATTTCTCGCTCAGCCTCACGGAGCTGTGGCACGGAGAGCAGACCTGGGCCGAGAGGTTGGCGGCCGCCACCCGTGACCGCGGGTCCGATGGCCGGAGAATATCGTGCTCGCCGTGACAGTCGGTGCAGACCGGGGCGCTCGTGTTTCCCTTGTGCACCGCCGCGGCGTGCACGCTCTTCCCCCAGGCCGCGGCGGCATCCGCATGACACCCCGCGCACGTCTCCGGAATGTGGGACTTGTTCACGCGCGCGGCGGGGTCCATTCCATGGAGCATCTCGTGACTGCCGTGGCAGTCGATGCACGTCGCCGCGTTCGCGTTGCCTCCCATCAGCGCCGCCCCGTGCACACTCCGCTCGTAGGCGGCGATGAACCCGGCGTCGGGCCCCATCCGGGCGCGCACGTCGGGGTTATCGAGGTGGCATTCGAGGCACATTCTCTCCTGGGCGATCTTTAGCGCGGCAGGATCCCCGTCCTTGTGTCCGTTGATCGCGGCGATCGCCAGGCGATGGCAGGCGAGGCAGGTCGGAGCGCTCGACGCTCCCGAGGCCGCCGCCTTGCCGTGCTCGGATCGCCTGTACTGCTCGACCACCTCCGCGTGGCAGCGCGCGCAGGTTTCGGCGAACCGCGCCCCGGACAGCGGCGCGTCCGGCGCATCGAGGGGCACGATGGCGTGGGTCCCGTGGCACTCGGAGCAGGCGATGACAGGCTCTTTCCCGGGCTCCTCGATTCCGGCGTGGAAGACGTGCGACGACGCCGTGTCGTGACAGGCCGCGCAATCGACGGCGCGCGGTTTCCTGCTGTGCGGGATGCTGTCGACATCGAGGCCGGCGTGGCAATCGGCGCAGGCGAGATCCGCGTGCGGCGATCCGGAGAGCGCTCCGGCGGCGACGTGCAGGGAGATCGTGCGGCCGCCGCGCTCTGTCGTCAGCCCGGCATCGCCGTGACAGGTCAGGCAGTCGTCGTCACCCTGGGCGGAAACGGCCATCCAGCTCCCGGCCGTCGCCAGGGCGAGCGCGACGATCAAGACCATCCCGCTGCCGCGGCTCACGCCTCGATCCCGCGGATCACGAGCGCCAGCGCGAGGATCACTGCGGCGATCACGATCAGCGACAGAGCCAGCCCGACACGGCGGTACCGCAGCTCGGCGAAGGCGCGCTCTCCCGCCGCGATGCCGGCCTCGGCGGCCGCGAGCCCCTTGGCCGCCGTCTCGCTGAACTTGCCCAGGTCGAATCCATGCACCAGCACGCGCGCTTCGATCAGGCTGTCGTCCGCCTCCTGGAGCGCAAAGCGGTCGGGACCGACCTCGACACCGGCGCGCCCCGCCCGATCGAGCTGGTCACGGGCCTCACCGAGACGGGCGCCGATGCGCTCCAGGGATTCCCGCATCGTCCCGGCGGCCTTCCAGCCGGCGTCCCCTTCGAGGTGGCATCCCACGCAGGTCGATCCTGGATGCGTGCCCAGCATGTCGATCGTCGGGCGCTCGATGGCGTGGTTGCTGTGGCAGACGGCGCACTGGATGCAGGCTTCGAGGTTCATGTTCCGGCTCATCTCGGCG